>Ga0182008_10000414_pt1 | contig 33054 bp, 36 predicted proteins | sample Sormic07211129_1_FD_120482 | JGI IMG/M metagenome (GOLD analysis project Ga0182008, IMG submission 120482) | Rhizosphere microbial communities from Sorghum bicolor, Mead, Nebraska, USA - 072115-129_1 metaG | ecosystem: Host-associated > Plants > Roots > Rhizosphere | place: USA: Nebraska...
ACATTGAGAACAGGATCTGATTGTCCCACCCTGGTTGGACATCGGTCGTTGAGAGCTTTTTGTACTCAACGATCCCAGCCTCTGCCTGTAATGTGTCTCTTAGGGTGGCTACCTCTTGGGTGAGTGATTCAACTTTAGCCTTACGCTCAGGGTCGTTGATGTGCTTTGTGAGCTTGTTGTATATGTTGTTGCAGCTCTCGATCTCTGCTTCGATATCGCTGATGTTAAAGAGGTTTCCTAGTTTATCCTTGCGTTCGTCTACCCGAGTGTGTAGTAGTCGGTTTTGTCCTTGCTCCAGATAGTTCAAGAAGGAAAAGTTTTCCCTGAAGTTTTTACCGAAAACTTCGTCAAGGAAGTTGTTGTCGCGCTGATTGATTTTTGTGAAGTCAGACGATTCGAATTCCGGCAGCTCGTAAAGCTTAAAGTTCTCGTACTTGTCCGCACGATTGTTTGCTGGTTTTTTGAATATTGCAGTTGGGCAATGTCTTGCTAAAACAAGTTTACGGTCATGATTAATGAATTCAATTTTAATGCAGAGGTCGTTCTCGCCGGAGCGGTTGTTCCAGAAGAGATTGTCGGCGTAATCTCTTTTATTTTTGGTTAATAATGTTGAGAATAGGTTTTGTATTCGGTTTATCTGGCCGGTTAGTAGCAGTTCGATGGCGTCGAATATGCTTGTTTTTCCATAACCGTTAGGGCCGTCCAGAGTTAGCAGGGACGACTCGCCGAGATCCAAGTAAATATGCTTGAATGCTTTGAAGCTAGAGACTTCAATCTTGGATATTTGCCAGTTCATTGCGAATCATTTCCTTGATAAATTCGTCGGCGTTTTTGTTTGTGACTTGCTGGATGGTCGAATACGTATCGTTCAAGCCGGCTTCTGCAACGGCCTCAGCTGCTTGCAACCTCAATGACACAAGGTTTCCTTGATGGCTAGGTAGTTCTAAGAAGGGAAGCTTGATAAAGGTCTTCGCTGCGAAGCTGTACTGTGTTGCGGTAAGAGGGTTTTCTTTATAGCCAAGAAATTCTTTTTTGTCAGCGATCACAGTCACCAGTTTGTCGTAGGTGAAATTAGTGAGAGCACTTTCTTCCGCAATGCTGTAGTAGAGGACGTACTTTTTATAAAAATGCGGGTCTTCCTCGATTGCGAAGATTTCTTCTTCGTGATCCTTGAATTCGGCCAGAACGTCAAGGCGATGAATGCAAATCAAGTCGCAATTCTTCTTGAAGCTTGGGTTTCTGAGAAATTCCTCAGGAGCAAGGTGATTGATTCGGTTATTCAACTCCGCTGGGTCAGGAAGGTCGTCTAAAGTATGTACCACTGCGAATCTGATGGCAGATCCAGACTCGCGAACATAGAAGCTTGTGGTGTCCAGTTCACGTTTACTTAAGAAGCCATGGGCAACAAGTGCTTCATCAATGAGTTGCTTTATCATTCAGTCGACCCTCCGCGTCGTCTTTTGTTATTACGCTAATGCATAACGACTTGGTGATGTTGCTTTCAAATTTTTCAGTGGCCTGCTTGTTGTTGAAGTCATCTGAGTTTGTGAATTTTGTATTAAAGGTGAATGAGGCTTCTGCTTTGCTGGCGATTAGATGGTTGTACTCAAAAAGTAATCTCAGCAGATCTCCGTTGTTTTTCATTTCACGAATCATGTCAGACTCACACTCTTCGCTTTCATCTACGTCAAGAGCGGTAGGTACGTAGAATCGATTTTCTCCGTCGAGGTAGTGTGGGAGATGGTTGAATACGGGCTCCGCCGAAATAGCCTGGATGAGCTTGGTATATCGCCTAATATCGTTCGTCTGAACGTCTTGAAACCGCTCGGAAGGTTTCATCATCTGGCATAATATTTTCAATTCGTTAATATGTGTATCGCGAATGTGTTCGCACAGATGCCTAGCTCTCTCATAGGTAGCGTCACTCATTGTTGGTAACGCCTGATCCAGTCGTTGTTCTAGATGGGTTTGGAGTCTGGCCTTCAACTCAACCGCATAGTAGTCCCGATTCTGATAGGGGTTTTCGGCCAGCAGGTCATCTAAAATGTTTCTGGCCTTGATGCGGCCCTCGTATGCGGCTCTGTCTTCTGAGATTCCGTCGACTTGATTTAATTTGTGATTATGTATTGCCTTGGTGCTGATTTTTTCTGACAGTAAGCAGTAGTTAAAATTTATAAGGTTGTCACTGATAATAATAGACTGCTTCTCACATAGCTTTCTAATGAGTTTTTTAGTCAGCTCTTCAATTTCACCCAGGCCGCAATGATAGTTGTCTCCGTAGCGGTAGAATTTTACTGTTTCTCCGCTAGCGCCTTTGTGATCGTCTGTGTTGTTTAGCTGGACGGATACGTGGAAGTAACGGGTCGTTCCTTTGACTTTGTCGTATTCTATTAAAGTGGACTGTTCCAGTGCGGTGGTGTAACCACTACGATATTTGCTTATCTTCGCTTTGACTTGATGGGCGGTGTGCAGTTTCCCAACTTTATAAATAGCGAAGTCATCGCTACTATCTAGTTGAAGCTCGAATTCTAAATCGCCATCGTGAATAAGCTTTAGGGAGTGATAAAGTGCGATTTTTCCTTGATACACGAAGCCGCTCCAGGACGACACCGCGCTGGCGGGGTACTTCTCATCATCTTCTTGACTCACATGAACTCCTTTCGCTGTTAGCGATCTGTCAGTGTGGCCGAATGATATCACTTCATTTCGTTGCTTTTGCGTATCTGATTTGGGTTTTTTCTTTTTACTTTTCTGGCATTTATTTGTCGCCAAATAATCGGTAAAAAACGATTCATTAATCCGAAATTGTGTCTGTGGACATCCAGCTTCGCTTGCCGATTTACTCGGCAAGGCCTGTGCCCGTTTCGCCCACCCATCGGGCGAGGTCAGAATGAAAGCTCGCGTTCCGCCAGCGGATTCCCAGGTTGGTCGGTGCGCCCGCTGTTGAGCCGCCTTCTATGCGCTCAGCTCCGCTGTCAGCGCATCGTTCATCGCTACCAGAGTGTGCGTGTGTCGTTCTTCAGTTTTCGAATGTCTGCCCACGCTTCGTGTAGCTCATCGAAATGCATCAGGTACTGGTGCTGGTAGGATACTAGCCTTGATGAATCGTTCGACAAAAGGGGGCTCGCGTGCCGGCCTCAGCAGCCGTCGTTCAGACGAACTGGTTTTCGCACCAAGGGATGGATCTTGAACTCATTATCAATCCTTTCGAGCCATCCTGAATTTTCTGGTTTGCTTGCCGATCCCCCTACGATCTTTGTAGCGTATGCCCTGCACGCCTCCAGAAGCGAGTTCGGGATATGTTCAAGTAGCCCTTTGTATTCTTCGACGCCCCCTTCACAATACTGGTACAAATCGGCGCACCAAAGATCGTAGACCCAGTCACTGATTTCCTCGTCGCTTTGTGGAAGGGCAACCAATTCTTTGACGAATTTGTTCAGGTGCTGACGCTCCCTCTTGGAAAAGCCTCGGGTGGTTAGGCTAAAAAACTTCAAAGCCTTTATAGCTGGTCTGACTCTCCACGTGAGCGAGTCAAGTGAGTCTGGATCTCGCATAAGCGGCACTAGCTGATATGGGTTGAGCTGCTCGCCCGTATCAACTGCCACCGAGCGTATTATTCGGTCAAGATTGAAGCTTCTACGGTCGTTTCGAAGGTGGCAAAAAGCATCGATAGTCTTATCGGCTTCCTTGCGCAGGTCTGATATTTCCCTCTCTGTGACTGTGCCTGTGCCGTCCTGGTATCCAATATATATCCGCATCGTCTTGCCTAATGTATGTTCAACAATGGAACGAGAGATCTCCCCGAGGATCACTCAGGCAGATCTCACTACCGAATTTCTGCTGGGATGCATTCATTTCTTGAGGTGGGCCATTAAAGTTGTCTCAATGTAAGCCTGCACTCGAGGGGAAAGGTCACCGCTCAGCTTACAAATTCCGGTTCTCGTGAACCCTACCTGGCCCGTCAGACCTTTGTAGCGCACGGAGTAGGATCCTGCGTCGACTACTGAATGCGACAAACCAAAACCTTCGACGCTCTCGGGATCAATTCCGACCTTGGAGGCGATCTCAACACGTGCGGTTGCAGCAATGGAGCTAATGGATCCGGATAGTTTTAACGAGTTCAGAGTGATCGTCTGGAAGCTTTTGATTGAGTCTTTGACTATTTTATCAGTGACAAATATTTGCTCGCAGCTAAATCCGAAGCCAAGTATTTTGTCTAAACTGTTGAGAAGCTCTTTAGAGGAGCGGGGCGGGTCTTCCATTCGGAACATCAGCTGATCAGTACCAAGTAGTGTTACCTTTTGACTACACGTTGACACGACTTCATTTTGCTTGCTGATACCGTCAAGGTCTATAGACGTAGCATATATAGATGTTCTCCAAAAAAATTGGAATGAGCGATCTGGAATATTTACTATGAAACCACTATTTAGTGAGGGATCGTATCGGTTCTGCGCCAGTTTCTGTAGAAACTCATCCACAGAACAAGGAACTCGAACGGCATACCACTTGAATCTTGAGATCATGCTTGCCTCACTATTTTATAGCTAACATGGCTTTTTTAGCGGACGTCTCAATCGCCTTGGATAGTTCATCAATTTCAGGTTTTAAAGGAGTTCTGGAACGAGGGAATTTTCCATCAATGTTTGGGTGGACTGACTTCAACAGAACAGAGAATTTATGACAGTCTTTAGGGTCTGCAAAAGACGCCTCGAGCTTATAAATATCGCCGTTCCCTAATACTCGCTTGGTTAGCCAGCAAATTTTTACAATAAAGTAAGTGTCCGATGATACTAAGTCATTAAGGATGCCTGACCTGTTCACACCGTTTCCACGGAGCAATACTTTTTCTATGTGCGTTTCGTCTTCGTCGCTTGTTAGGTCGTCTCTATCGTCATCGGATGGCTTAGGCTTATACACGTAAACATCCGTAACATCCCGCTTGCTAAAACCGTCAAGGCCATCGATTAAGTCAATAAAGAATTTCGTTCTTACCTGAGGTGATGGTTTGTCAAAAAGTGTGACGATAAACTTTTCAATCTGGGTAGATGCTTGCGTTGTTATGCTTGATACTATTTCATCCCGAATTTCATTGGTGAAATCATTCTGGGGCGAAACAATACTATATCCGTTTCCTGTTTTAGTAAACTCGATTACTGCATCCTTAACAACGAGCTGTGCGAACTCAGATTTTTTGTAATCGAATCGGGAGTATTGGATAGTTAAACTAAAGTTGTCACCATCTCGTGAGATGTAAGCGTTATCTCCTGATTCGATAATCTCACGTTTTAATTCCTCGATAGCTGAGCGTACATCGTTGACGTCCAGTTCTCCCAGGAGCTCCACTGTTGTTGAGCGCTCCCTACGTGGAGCTATTCCGATTTTTTCGGAAATGAGCTTGTGATCATAGTAGTCATGAGTAAGTCGGGAAAAATAGTCAGCCAATACTTCGCGGTCTGTTGCTTTGGAGACGATAGTGTTTCTATTTCTAAATAGAGTTGTCAATGTCTGTGCGTCAACTTTATGTTTCTGTACGAGCGCATCAAAGACGTTTTTGTCAGATGCGAAGTACAGTGCGGGGCCAAATTGTCTCTTTTTCATTCTCTCCACCCCATCCATGCGATATTGTAACCATCTACCATCGATGTGATAGACGAGATTTTTATGTCGTTTAGAACCTGCTCGCGTATAGGATCGAATCCCCACATTTTTGCGTACTTTGTTTTCGCAAGGTTGAAGTTTGCCGTTACATCATGATGTGGGGATTTATGGGTAACACGGATCTGGACTTCTTTTCCCGATTCTAGCATTTGGTATCTGGACAGACTGTCGAGAAGGTATTCAAACTCTTCAGGCGATGCGCCAGGTCTGTTGTAATACACGACGTATCCGGCCTGTGAGTTGTTCCCTGACTGTAGGTTACTGTGCTGCAGAATAAGGTAGGGGCTGGTAAGCGCTTCTACAGTTGCGGGTTGACCCCAAACATCACCCTGCCGGTGTCGCATTACTAAGTCTGGATAATAGAATGTATAGTCAGGCGATATTTTGCGCTGGTGCATTAATCGCATAATGTCATTTGCGATGCTGTATAAGCGCATCAAATCTTCAGGGCCAAAGAAGTGAAGGCAAACATTGGCCGGAATTGGGATGGAATCGAAGCCTATATTTTCGATCAGGTCGCCAAACGCTTTGTGATAGCCATGATCATGATTGTGGACGATCAGTAGTCCGCGAACTTCATGCTCTTCAGACGTATCTATGCTGAAAGTGCTTCTCCAAGACTCAGAGTCCTGCGCGCATTCAATAGTCATTGCCAATGCTTTAAAAGCGTCGCGAACCTTTGTTTTGGTGATCGATTCTTCTTTGTAAGCTTTCAAATCGGAATGCAGGTAGATTGTCGATCCAAGGTATGGATCTTCATAGAAAAAAATCACATCGCCAGGATGCTTGTCCTTGGGTTTTTTTGTAGGCGTAAGATGGTGAGGGCAGTGGCAACTAAAGTTTTCATTCCAGCGGGGTTTTATTTCCCATTTGAAATAAGAAAATATGTCTTGGACTAGCGCCTCAGCAATTTCGCCAATATTTACTGTTTCCGACATGGTGCATCCCTAGCAAATTTCCGGATTGGCCTATAGGCTATTGGCCATCATAGCAGTCCTCAGGGGGGTTGTACTGCCTAGGCGCTTGTCGATCCGGATCAATGGGTTCCCTGCAGGAGCTTGGTCGGTGACAAACCATCTGGAATGGAGATTCCTGCTGGTTGCACGAAAGCAAGGAGGTAGCGTGTTCTGGTCACCTTCAGCCTTCACCTCACTTGTCGCTGAGCTGCTACGTTGTTTATCAGGTACATGAGAAAACAGGAGGGAAGAATGCGTAGTTTTCAAGGGGCAGTGTTGTTTGTAGATATGCTCGGATTCAGCGCTCTCACTCGAGGGAAACTCAAGCTCACGGAGTCAGAATACACCCCTTGGAAAATCACGCCTGAAGGAAACTTTCCCCATCAGCTGCTTGCTGCTCAGATTTTGCTATCTTTTCGAAAGATACTGATGCGAACAGGTCGCCGATTCAAAACCGTGAAGCTTGCACAATTATCAGACTGTGCATTTCTTTGGTCTGAGGATCTTGGTGCTGTTACAGACGCAGGACGCTTCTTGATGCACGAAGCGATTGAGGCAGGATTGTTATGTCGGGGCGGTCTTGCCTTTGGAGATATCCACGAACCGAATAAAATTGATCGGACTATTGGAGCCTTCATTGTTGGCGATGCTGTGACGAGAGCAGCGACCTACGAGACTATGGGCAAGGGAATGCGAGTGTTTACAGATGCAGACACTGCTGCTGAGATCCTCCTGAAACGTCCTCGTGAGTCCTTTCACGGGCTTACCAACCCTCTGACGGGCGAAACGGTTGATGAATGGCTTTGGTACGCACCCGAGTCATTGCTGGAGTCTCAGCGCAGCGGAATGGCGTTAGATGAAGTGGTTAGACGACTGGTGTCATGTCATACCATGCTCCGCTATTCACCACGTTTTGCATGGAATGCGGTTTCACCTGAAGGATGTCGGCAATTGGCATGCTCAATTGTCGCTATTTCGGATGCCATGCAGAAGCTCTCGCGAGGCTACGGGGAGTTTGAATTTACGGTTGAGTACCTCATTGGTGCAATGCAAAGTCGCAAGGATGCCGTTCGTGAAAGGGTGCAGAAGCAATTTTCCAAGGAGCTTTTGGAGATGGCAATATCTCGTGATGTCTGTGATCAGTGATCGAGTTTTGCGCCCCACCTGAGTAACGCCGCTCCTGTGGCAGCAGAAAAGACAGCCGGCGTGCTTGCCAGGTCAAGCAGTACAAAAAAGCACAATGAGGAAATCATCGAGACCCAAGGTGGCAACTCCACACTGCTGAAGAAGTGGAAGGCTCAGTATGGCTCGGATGAAATAGACTTCAGGTTGGCTCACTCATAAGAAAGTGTGTGTTTAGCGGGACGATGAATTTTCGTCCCGCTACTACGTAGTTTAGTTGGGGTTTTTCGCTGTCGTGAAATGCAGGCGGCTAGCGCAGTCTACATTCAACAAGCAGAGATTTTTTGTATGAGATATTTAGACGGCGCTGCTGGGCTTTGGGGTGTTGCACTGAAATATAAATACAACGATGGAGGTAGGCAGGTCGGCTTCCTCAAATTTCTTAGTAACAATCTTAATGCATGCCGTTATATTTGTAACTTTAGGCTCGCTCGTGGGTACGTCAAGGACTAGAACGCAACCCAGGCGTGTAATTGCCGCGTATGCTGCCGCCTGGCTAGCCGGTTTGTAGGACTCGTCGACGATTTTGTCTATCAAGGCTCCTTTGTGGCCTTTTCTAACCTTGAGCTCAATTGGTACCTGCCCGAAAAGGATATCTACATTTCCGCCAAATCTTTCAGGTTTTTTCTGCACTTTGTCGTCGAATCGGTCGCGTAATTTTTCGTAGAGAAATGGAAGGAAGAAATCATCCTCCATGTTTTTATACCCTTTTTCTTCATTATCACGCCTCCAGGTAATTGCTTTACTCTTCAGGTAAGATGGCTCCTCGATACAATGTGATACCTGCTTAAGTGCCCAGGTGGAGAATTGAATAAAATCTTTTTCTAACTGTGGGTTTCCGTGAAAGCAGTAATTTTGTTGCAAGACTTTCGAGATTTTTTCATAGTTAACGATTTCTACTGTGCTCATGCGTTCGCGAGTTTCGTGAGGTAGCGAGCAGTAGTTTGCGCCAAATATATTATTGACTGCCGGTTTGTGTATGGAGAATTGAATGTCAATGTCTTGAAGGTTATTGGCGGAAGATTGTATTCTTATTTGCTGAATATCAAGTTCACCTTGTACGGCGAGAAGCAGTGGCAGAGCGGCCTTGGTGCCAGAACCTGATGTAAGGGGAGAGGGCATCATTGCGCTACCGTTCGGTAGATCGAGTTGCATCATTGCCTTTCGGAAGTTGAATTGACTTAGGAGAAAGCTGAATTTTGTTTCACCTGTTAATTCTGATCTTTTTTCAAGAAATGTCCGCAGGTATCCAAGCTGTTTGCTAGCCGATATGGCAGGTATAGAGAAGGCAATGGATTTAATTAGCTTGGAGTAGGATTCTTCGCCGAAGTAAACCTGGCTCAAAATGTTGTCTTTGAAATTTTTTATAAAATTGGCTTTTGTTATTGATACTTTGAATTTAGGTGTTCCGGTATGATCGATGCCAATTTTTTCGAATGAGTCAATTACCGGCTTGGTTCCGCACGAGTCACCATTTTTTAGATAGCCAAGTGTGCGTGTGAACCAAGAGCCAAAATGATCCTCATAGCTTACTGTGTTGAATTTTTCTACCGGCTTTTCCATTCCAAGCATCATATGAAAAAGGTTTTCTATATCTGAGGCTATGGCACTCTTAGATGGTACCGAAATTTCATATTTTTCATGCTGGGGCGGGTTTAGATCGAGGTAAAAAATATCGCTTAATTCTACCTCGATCTCTGTAGTTTCGTGGTCGGAGTCCATCTCTAATTTGCTAAGAATAACCGCGCTTAAAAAGTTTTCTCCAATGTCGTCAAAGGTTAATTTGAAAACCTTTTTTTTATCATCGGAGCCGTAAATGTTCATGCTGCAACCTCCGTTTTGCTAAGCTACACTCAGTGTTTGGAATTTAGTAATATCTGATTTCGTGTGGCTATTACTGCTAGGGAGGAATAGTAGTCGTTATCAATCTGCTTTGGTACTAGATCCAGCTTCGCTGCATACCTGAAAGCCCCGACTAACAGGTTAGTGCTTCACATCGCATGGTGGTGAAGCCGATCTGGGAGACTTGTGTCTGTCTGAATCGAAGCGATCTTGGAGGGTGTCGCAGATCTCAAACCTGTTGGTCGTCCACCCGCCGATGCCCTAGCCAACCAAGATGCAGGTCATGAATTCCCTCTCTATTCATGTGAGCCAGGCAGGCGAATCCGAAGGCGTGAATGTTGAAGCTTCGCGGGTCAAGACATGGCTTGGTTCACTACAGCCAACCCAGCAAGGCATTCACCATTGGATGTGGTTTTCAGAGCGCATTCAGCAGGTTCTCAAGCGGCTGATGCTTCCACACAGATAGCAGCGCAATGGGATTTGTGCCAAACCGATCTCCGGAGTTGAATGACCAGCGGCGTGCATCCGGGCTCACACACGCTTCGCAGTAGTCGAGCTCATCACAGTCGTTGAAGATCTTAATGCTCTACCTGATAGCTACATTGGTGTCCTCGATGCATTGATGTAGTCTGAACAGTCAAGAGGGAGTCCAATTTGATGATCGAACAGCTCTTCAAAGCGCTACATCACTACAACGAAGCATACCGCGAACTGATCAACGAAAAAGCGATGCGGCACACGCCTGATCACGGCGACTTCGAGGTCTTTATTCAATCTGCGCTCAAGCTTACAAAGCCTGAAGACTGGGGCTTCATTTGCTCATCGATGGACATTATCAACGACAGCCTTTTAGGCATTGAGCATTTTTGCAAGTATGGCCTTGATGGCCCCACGAAGTATGACGACTTCGGGGAAAAATACATCCGCTTGTATGGCGTATTGAACGCCACGTACATCCAGCAACAAGCCCTTCTCAACCTACACCGGATTGCAAACGTCATGAACCTTCGTGACATCGAGAGCAAAGTGGCAAACCTTCAGGTACGTGAAGTCAGGAATAAACTTGGCGCGCATAGTGTCGATTATGCTAATCGCGAGGCTGGAAACACTGAAAGCTTTGTTCCAGTTAGATTTACCCTTTCAGGTATGCGCTGTGATTACTACAACAATACAACCCTGCAACATACCGAAGTAGATCTAAAAGTCATTCTTGGTGAACATGTAGAGCTAATGAATGATATGTATGATGCCATATATCGAAAGTCGGTTGGCACAATATATAAAACTAACAAAGATAAAAGAGAAGAGTTGCTAGAGAAAATTGACGATGCCAAGGTACTACGAAATGGCGGCATCGTCATGAGAACACCTGACGGGAAAAGAATATTTATCACAGCATTCGAATCATATAAGCAGGATTAAATCTCACAAGCCCTTTGAGGTGATAGAGGTAAATCTGTCCAGCACCAGGTTTACCTCTCTATCATATGATGTATCGTCTGTTGCCTCGAGAAAGCCAATCATGATTGCCAGGGTAGGTGATACACAAAAATTAGCTGCACGAATCACCTCATCTTTTGTAGCGGGCCCAAACCTATAACCACTCCAGGTATTACTTTCTTTGTGGGAGACTATATAGCGTTTTAGCGAAGAGGCTGAATAGTGCATAGCGTCGTCAGAAAGATGCTTGTACATAAGGTAATTACTAGAGAGCGAAGACAATTCGGCAATATATTTCCACTTCAAGTGCTTCCCCTTGTCTCCAGATATCCGCTCATCCATCGCTGCTTCAACGTCGGCAGTTAAAGAGTAGCTGCCTTCTTTCAATGCTACAGCCTGACCCCGCTTTGCAGCTACGTTGTCGTGTTTTAGTAATGGGATAAATGTATCAGGATTGTCTACCAAGGCGCCGATACAAAATGAGTTTTCATAAAGATACCTAGCCATGATCCTTGCTTCTACTACCATGCCTCTTTCAAGGTTCATAATAGCTGACTGAAAATTGCTCAGTGACCTCAGGGCAGAGAACATTGTGAGCACCTTCACATCCATGGTATTGCCATGATGCCTTTCAAATCCTGAAATAACTATTTTCTGCAGGAGCTGGTTGATATCCCTGAGCAGAGAAAACCACTCTGGATTTTCTCCAGTAACATGATCAATCGTTTCCTGTATGTCGCTAGTCAAAAATCCATGGATGCTAAATCCGGTAACCCCTGTCGCTTCGGTGCTCAAATCGATCTCCCTGCCTGGTGATTTCATAATCAGCTAGGTTAGCAAAAGCTGAGGAAGGCGTGGCCTGTATTCAAGCATTACTAGGCAGATGCTCCCTTCTTCCTGCGGATCAAGCGCAATGTCGGAACCTAGCCACCCAGTTGAGCCGGGGGTGGGGTCGTATTAACAGTGGTGGTAGGTGATCAGGATGATCGGGATTGGTTGAGTTGTAGGTACGGTAGGTGGAACGATGGCTACAGTGATGTTGACGGCCAGAAGAACGATGTTAAGAAGGTCGATGATAAAGGTGAAGACTTTGGACATTATGTTTTCTCATAGTTGTCCTTTATTTAGTGTCGTCATCACCAAGCTGGCCATTCAATTGAGCCTTTTTTGAAAATAAATTAAACTCCATCCAAATTGACTCAAAAGAATTTTGGTAAAGCCCTCGACGCTACGAATTTGTTATACGCATCCTGTGCTATCGTGTAATTTATAATGTGCCAACCGTGTGCAGTGGGATAAATAAAGCTTTTAATCTCAATCGGGGTAAAGGTAAAGTTTTCAGGCAGTCGTAGCTTTTTCTTTGCTGAGGAATCTGCGGAATTACACTGTTCGCAAATTATTACCGGGGCGAATCTTGCGGCTGCAGCTCCTTGAAAGGTATACATCCCTCCATAGGCATCACTGGCATGATCATGATGTGTATGAAGACCAACAACCCAACCTTCAAACCGTGATGGGCTTTTAGGAAATCTCATAGTCCAGCGAAGCAACTGGAATCTAGTCCGGTTGCAACACGGGCACTGCCAATCCTCGGTTAAAGACTTATATTTCTGCTTGCAGTGACCGCCATCAAATTCCAAATACTCAATTTGTGTTGGAAGCTTTCTGTCTCGATTACGGAGAATAGTAGCTTCGCGATCTTTGTTGCGTACCTTGCTACCATCGCAAGCTATGCAAAACTGGTTTATCAGGAAGTCTAGATGACAGCTGCAAGTAGCGTCGAAAGAACTCATTTCGCCTCCTTTGACCACATAGCCCGATTGCTATGTGGTCAAATTGTCGATCAGCTTGGCATATCGTTCTGGGGGCCTTCATCTCGCGTCTCCACACGTCATCCGGCGACAATACTACCTCACCTAGCGCTGCCATGGATCATGCCGGGATTTCTCTAACAATGTCCCCCTTGATCACGTATTGGTTTTTCACGTACTCACCATCATCACCAGGGGCTTTATCGACAACGATCATGCCGTGCGTAGCGAGGATCGATAAGCCGTCTCTTAGAGTAGTCCACTGCACAGCAGCCCTATTTCTCAAGTTCTCGACATTGATGCTCGAGATCCTTGCTTGATTCGGTCGGACGATCAGTAGCACGGCGTAGATCTTAAGCGCCGCAAGCGCCTTCTCCCCTCGGCGAGAGATCTTCGGAAGGTTCTTAACAACCTCTTTGTTTGGGATTTTGTAGTAGTAGCCGTCCTTTTCTGCCTCGAAATGTGGGCATGCCAGCGTGTACTCGGACTTGAGCTTGCCTCCACCAGGCTTGTGTCGAATCCACCCCCGCGCTTCCACGTCAACCAAGGCCTGGCGAACCATTGGCCGGCTTAATCCTGTGCGCTCCATCAACTCGCTGACAGAGGAGACGACTGTGTATGTCTTCGCCGTAGGGGTCATTGTCGCCAGCGCGAAGACGACACGAAGCATCGCCTGAGACCGACCTGCATGAGCCCCTCCTCGAAGGAGCGCAATCTCATCAGACCACCATGCCGGCACTTTCGACCAGGGCCTCATTCCTTGTCCTTCTTTTTCACTGATTCCAGCACTGATAGAGCTTTCCAAGCTACGCCGAATGCTGCGAATGCCAGCAAGGCGATAACTCCCGAAGGCCCGCTACTTACAATCTCTTTAGCTAATTCCAACATGGTTGCTAACCCTGCTTGCTCTACGTTGGCTCCTTTGTACTTCAAGGCGCAGGGTTGCTTCTAGAGAGGCCTATAGTTTCGAGCTACAGAAAATACGTTGTATATCATGTGGTTAAAAGATTATTTAGAGCTTTTCAGGGGGCAATGAGAGGTATACGAATTACCCCTAATTTACTCCTCATTACCCCCTTGAGCGACCCGTGAATGTTAAAACTGGTATTACTATGTCACTCCAAATCACTCTCGATCATCGCGCCGTCCTTGCTCAAAACTTTTAGCAACGGCATTGAGTTCCTCCTGCAGAGTGATCGGCGTGGACGTCTCATACAGAGCCAAAAACGCTTCCTGAGCATCCATGACTCGTTTGATTTTGCGCTGCTGTTCGGTCTCGTGTCTTTTTTTCAGAAAATCAAACATCTTCAGTACCTCGTCATGTGAGAGATAATCATAGGCCGCAGAAAATGGGCCTTTTTGGGCGGGTTTCCCAAAATAAAAGAAGATCTTGGGCATCTATACATCGATGCGATAATTCGGCCATCAGGCCCATGCGATCAATGCCTCTCGTCCACCAGGGTAACCATCATGCGCCTCCCAAGACGGCATCGCGCAGCACCTGGCAAACCTCCCTTGCTGTGAGTGCAGGCGTAGGGCAATAGGTTAAAGTCATAAAAGAAACCAGTCGGCTTTGGTCGTTTTGCCAAAGGTACACCGGCATGCATGAACCAGGTACTCACAGGGAGGAGCAGATGAAGCTATTTTTGGACTGTGAGTTCACTCGGCTCAACCGAGACACGAAGTTGATTTCGCTGGCACTCGTGTCCGAAGCCGGGCACGAATACTACGTCGAGCTCACAGACATGTACGTGACTCAGGACTGCAGCGACTTTGTGATTCAAAATGTCCTGCCACAGCTCAACCTAACTGCGCACGGGAAAACCTTGGTCGAAGCTCAATCCTCACTGCTCGCTTTCTTGAGCACCCTTGAAGGCCCGCTCGAGATTTGCTCGGACGCGCCGGATTGGGACTGGGATCTCTTCTGCCAATTGGCATACGTAAATAATCGTTGGCCTGCTAACGTTGCCAATAGTCCAACCAACCTGATCCTGCTATTCAGGCATCTCGAAGCGGATGATATCGGCGACGTGACGCTCCCGGAACTTCCCCATCACGCGCTGCTTGATGCCCGCATCTTAGCCGACCTTTATCGTCGAATGACTGACGGTTCAAAACGAGGCACTGAACATGCCTGATGATCTTCGTACGCGTGAGTCTGTCAGGCGCAAAGCGCTCTGGACACTGACGCACCTGATGCCAGGCGATCCGAAGGCTGCCGCGATTCTGGATGTTCTAGACGACATTGAAGATCAGGAACGCGTCGACTTAAACCGGAGTCATCTAAGCCTCGATATCAATGCCGTCCGCAAAGCAGTTCTGATTGAGCGCCACAGTTCCGGTATCAGCATTGTGCGCGAGGCAGGTATTCCCCAGCCATGGCGTGAGCGCTTTCTGCAAGCGAGCATCGGATCGACGCGCCTGATCGATGGCCCATACGCCCATGATTGGGAAAAATTCCTGGCTCAATGGCAGGTTGAAATGCAGCACTTGGCTGCTCACATGTTTGCAAAACGAGCGCGTCAGCGTTAAGCGTCGGAGGGCCCTTCGATTGTCTACTTTGGATACTGCTGCCTATACTGCCAACACTAAATATCTGAGGTGTTACATGTCCCGTCTCGCTGAATTCCGCGCGCTTGAACAGCAGCTTGCTGCCCAATTGGCAGAGCTTGAAACACTGAAAAACGATGATGGTCTGAAACGTGAGATTGAATTCGAAACGAAACTCCGTGATCTTCTTGGTGAGTATGGTTACAGCTTGCGCAACATCGTCTCGATTCTCGACCCTCAGTCTTCTAGCCGCCGCGCTCCGTTAGCCGCTGATACCAAAGGCTCCCGTAAGGCTCGGGCTGTAAAGGTTTACAAGAATCCTCACTCGGGCGAAGTCGTCGAGACTAAGGGCGGCAACCACAAGGTATTAAAAGAATGGAAGGCTCAGTACGGTTCTGACAAGGTCGAGAGCTGGCTGGCTCAGTAAAATGGTTTGAGTACAAATTGAGGGCCCTGCGGGGCCCTTCTTTATGGGGAGTAGTAAATGCTTCGCTCATCTTTGGTTGAGTTGTCACCGTGCTTGAGAACGACAGTCGAAAAAACCTGACCGGCAGAAACTTGTAGCTGCTGGTGGCGCCAGGCAACAACCGGCCAGGAGTGGTCAGTGGTAGATCTATGTGCGCTACCCAAGCCATCATCCGACCCCTTACGTAAATCCAGCCGGTTACTACCTAGCCTTGTAGGCAGGCTTCACGAAGCTGGATAAGCAAACCAGATATAGGAAGGCGGTGTTGCGCCTCATCGTCGAAGACTATCCGACTCTGGTCAGCTTCAGACTTGCACCTTGCGGAGACTCGATGAAGAAGGAAGCAAATGGCATCAAGGTTCTCCACCGGTCTTTCAACCGCAGCACATCGCTTTTGCCATTGCTGGATCGCCTCAGTGGTCAAACCATGTAGTTCGGCGACACTTGAAAATCTGGCGTTTACTATAGCGAGCACGTTGCGTTCAGTTTGGACTCGTGAAAAGAAGGAGCCAAAGCGGTCAGCAGAAGGAGTTCTCACGTGCAACCTCAATTATGTTCTGTGTCCATGTGTATGCTGACTGAATACCCTCCACTAGCTTTTCAATAGCAATAGGAGGTGCAGGTAATCCGCGTTGTGACGCATGGCGAGCGGTGATAAGTGTTTGGTAGAAATTTTTACTGCACGGCGGCGCTAGCTGAAGACGCGCCGACACGTCAAACGGTGCAAATCGGCTAAAGCAAGGGAGCCCTAGGACGGACGAACTCAATGACATACCAACATTGCGAAGAGCAACATAAGCAATACCCGCCTCGTACACCGGAGATTTGCTGCCAAGTATGACTGACTGCTGCGCAGATTTGAGTAAATCGCTGAAGTTTATCGCATCGACTAAACCTCCAGTGTAAGGTGCAGGAGATGGGAAAGTGTGTAGATATTCCTGACGGTTTTCCCACCCTGGTATCGGACGAGCCTCAAGATGCAGATGCCAAGCGAACAAGTGGCCCTCTTTGAACATGCGCTCTAAGTGAACACTCGAATACTCCGCGAAGGTGCAATGCATGGACATCGCGGAGGTGACTTGTTTCCTTGCATCAGCCTGTAACCGGCTGTCGAGCACTTTGTCGTAAACGAGCAGCACGTCGGTGTCGCTCATACGATCTTGGTCACCACGCGCAACCGAACCGAAAAGGTATGCTTTAAAATTATTCATTTTTTACTCTACCTTCTGGCTATGTATTTATAAAGTACAGGTATAGCTAAACCTATGGATACATAGCGCAAGGTCACCGCGAGTACGGATGTGATAGGGCTGGCTGAAACCTCAGCGGCACTTACACTTGGGAGATCAATATAAAGTGACGACAGAAAATACAAGCTCTTAAGATACTGGTGAAATAAAGCACCAATAGATACGGTTTCCAGATCTGCGACTTGACCTATAGAGTTAAAAAAACTAAATATAATCAGAAAAAAAACAGTCGACAGTGCTAGTCGAAATAGTGACTCTCCATGCCCCCAAATATATCTTTCTGCTAAAAGGCGAACATGGTGAAATCGCGCGGCTAGTCGCTGGCGCACGGAGTATTTTTGATAATAGCCAGTGCCTGCGTTTGCGATGCCACGCCAATGTTCAATCTCCGTGCGAGCTTCATGGTATACGACATCTGCTTCCCACTTCGTATCGCCGACGCTGTGAGCATTTGCTCTTAAATTATGCAGCAGTTCCCAGCGTACGTTCGGATAGCCTGGAAGGTTAGCCAAAATTTGCGGTACTGGTAATACGCAACGATGGAAATCAACATAACTGAAGTCGCAGTTCTCAAAAGTCGCAGAGCGAAAAATCGATTCGCGGATGCGTGCTCCGATGAATTTGCAGTTTATAAAAATCGCCTTATGGAAGTAGCCACGCTCGATGATGCTATAAGAGAACGTGCAGTCACTATAAGTGACTTCTTTACCCTCGATGTCGCGTAAGTAGCGCCCAGAAAAATCTAAACGGGATAGGGTTCGTGCCGAGCCGGCACCGAGATCATCCCGGGTTATGAGGCTTTCCATGATTACGCCGTAAGTAATAGGTCTGAGATATCACTGCAGGCTCAATATAGCAGTGCTTTAAGCGGTACTGATGGCAAAATTGACACTTCCTACGTGAAGCGCGTAGGGAATAGGAGAATAACGGAGCAGGCGGCATCAACACCCTAGCCAAAATTAGGACGGCGAGCGTCTGAATCGGGCTGATTTCCAGCGGTTGCGACCGATAGCAATGGGTCGAGATCTGCCGGTCATCGATACGAGTCGATTGAATAACTGGATGCGGATGGCTGCAGGCTGGATGCCAAAAGGTGGATAAGTCCAGCGCGAACGCCTGGCCAGCTAGAATGCAGTTGGCTAGTCAGCAGCAAGGCATTCGGGTTCAGCAGGAGCGTAATCACGCACCTGGTAGGCCGCTTAGTCGGGCTGGCTTTGATAAGCGGAGCGCGCAGGCGTGTAGGATGGAAGCCAGAAGGGCCGAGACGCAGGCGTCGCCAAGGCTCGGTTGACGATAGCCTTTCCCCGCAGGGGCACGCACCCATGTCACCTCAGCGGGATGCGAAGCTGAACAACAGGGTTATGCGGAGAAAATCCTATGGGTATGTTAGACGATGACGACACTGTGTATTGCGACGTTCAAATGCCCTTGGCGCAGGGCAGGGAGCTGCTGCAGCTGGTGAGCACCCTAAGAGAGTTAAATGCCCACCCGGCTCTCAACAGAGTTTTCGAGCGCATGCAGGATGAGCTCAGCACCTCAATCGATATCATTGAGAACCCACCGACCTGGGGCCCATGGTGTCAGTAAATCGAGCTTTTTAGGGCATCATTATTTTTAGTTCTGAAAGGGCGCTAAAGGGCTGGAGCCGCAAGCAGGTTGCCTGCTCGCTACCGTTATTTTTGAACCAAGTCTTTGTATAACTCTCGGGCCTCAAGGATATGATCCCTGAGCTCCTCGGGGTCAATGCGCATGCCACCGCGAGGTGTGACCTGAAGCGTCTTTAACCGGTTCGCAGCGTTGATGAATTCCCGTTCCTCTGCCTGAACCCACGCGGGGCGCTTGTCTTTCCAAAATAGCCAACCCATTTGCCCGGCCTCATCTTTGATCGGATGCCCAGCAGTATGTGTGAGCAGGCGCCAATGTCCAAGCTGGGAGGTGAACGAAGGCTAATGCAGAAAGGCACGCGGGTATTCGTCAGTCAAAAGCCGCGAACTGCGTGGTGTCAATACCGACCTGATCCTCCAGTTCGGCGCGTGCCAGCAGGTGCTCCCGCGCGCTGATTTCACATTCAGAAAGCGCATCACCTTATTCTTAGAAACTCACACGCGGCAGTTATGACTCTCTCTGACATTGTTGCAAGTGGCTGGTTTTGCCTGCCCTTCATGCTCAAAAATTGAGAGTAGCGGGTGGATATGTCATGAAAATGATAGTAGCATAGAGCCATCAATGAATTTGTCCGGCTAATGTAAAATGGAGTTTGCAGCTTGAAGAAGGTAGAAGAAGTCTTTGGCGTTAGCAGTGAAGATATTTTCAGCTACGTAGAGAGGGCTCATGTGGATGATAAATTTGCGTCAGCCCTAGAGGCCGGGCATCAAATAATCGTATACGGTGCGTCTAAACAAGGTAAAACAGCGCTTGTGAAGAAACATCTAAACTACGATGAAAATATTGTCGTCAGTCTGTCTCCTAAGACAACAATCCGAAACATCTATCAATCAATCCTGCGAAAGTCCGGTGTCACTCTACAGACGTCTTATACTGAAGGTACGGGCGATACTTCAAAAGTAAAAGGGAAAGCCTTTATTGAAGGTGCAATCGCGTTGGTGCTCAAAGGTCGCGCTGAAATTGCTACTGAAGACGAGAGCACATATAAAGTTGAGGATAAGTACGAAGAAATCGAGTTGAATCTCGATTTGCCGGATGACGTCGCTAGCTTGATGGTTAAGTTTGGAACGAAAAAAACTGTCATTCTCGAAAACTTTCACTATTTGCCTGAAAGCGTGCAAAGAGACTTTGCGTTTGATCTGAGAACATTTCACGATCTCAAAATACGTTTCGTTATACTTGGTGTGTGGAAAGAAGCAAACCGACTGATACAGTTCAATGGTGAGTTACAGGATAGAGTTGCAGAAGTTCCTGTAGAGCCTTGGCATGAGGATGACTTTCTTAGAATTGTCGATAAGGGTGCACCTGAACTAAATGTTCAGTTTTCAAGAGTCCTCGTTCAAGAGTGCATAGACAATGCTTTCAAAAGTGTCGGTGTTTTCCAGGAGTTACTAAAGGTCACCTGTTTGGAAGCTGGTATCACCGAAACACAGGGAGCTAACAAGTTTATAGATGATATGGATGTGGTCGCCAGAGCGATAAAACAAAAGTCCGACGATTACTCTGGTAGGCATCTGAAAAATCTTGAAGCTATCGCTTCCGGAAATACGTCTGTCATTGACAAGTCAAAGCCGCTTCCGTATTTTTTGAATTACTACATCGTTATGCATATCCTTGATATAGGATTTGCCGGGATTAATGGTGGCATTAGCAAAGAGGCTTTATTGCATGCGATCAAGCAGATACATCACCGCAAGGATGATCTGAAGGGGTCTCAGTTGACCTCAGTCCTTAAAGGTCTTGCAGAGGTTCAATCTGGGAAGGGGATCAACCCGCCTGTGTTGGCGTATGACTCCAACTCCAGGCAGCTGAAGGTCGTTGATTCTACCTTCTATTTTTTCCTAAAGAACGCGGATTTGGCGCTGGTCAAAGAGGAAATTCTCTATCCTCTTGATGGTCTGGACTTGTAAGCGATCTTTCAACGGAGAGCGATATCGAGGAGCCAGAGGACTGTTTGAACAGGGGGTATTTCGGTAATTCTGCAAGCGGAGCGCGCGGGCCAGGATGGTCGAAGAGCGTAAGGATGGAAGCCTGAAGGGCCGAGACCCAGCGTAGCGGGGCTCGGTTTACGACAGCCGCTCCCGAAGGGATACGCCCGACCGCCTTGATTAAAAGGTTACCGAACAGCTCGTTGATCAAATGACCGAGGCACTACGCCCAGCGCGCAAAGATCGTATGTCCTGCGCAATGCCACCTCGTCACCAGACGAGACCCTGACATGGGTAAAGATCGTCGACAGAAAGCGTTTCCTTTCGCCGTTGCCGAGCTCAGACCAGACCCTCGGCTGACCTTGTGCATCTGGCACCGCAAGACGATCAAGGAAATACTCTTCAAGGCTGTGAAGCCGTTGCTGTCCATCGACCAGAATCTCGCTGTTCTCCTCCAATGCCCTGCCAGTGCTCGCAGGCTCGCACCAGTCGTTTGTAAGGTAGCTTCCCAAGTCTGCCCCTGACCAAACAGCGCTAATAAAACGAGCCTGCTGGCCTACGTTCCACTCCAATCCGCGCCCCCAGGTGGGTACGGGCATACCCATGACAAATCGTCCAGCCCATGGAAACCTATCGTGAGCGGAGGAGGAGTCAACCAGATACATTTCCCAGTGGCCTACCAGAACATCAATTGGGTAATGACTGACGGTTGTAGCCAGAACCCGCTGCGGCATCTGGATGCGTAATTCAGACGGTTCGTCGTCGGCATAGCGCTGAAAAATAGAAGTCATGGTACTCACTGGTGGCTACAAATAGGTGGAGGTGCTGGAGCCAACACGGGCGAGTCGCCAAGCGTCGACAGTCTCGATGATCAACACATCTCGTTCGATGGAAATGTCGATCTGGTCGCTGTCGACCAGCGCATGTGCGTAGCCCTCTACATAGGCTGCTGCTTTATCAAATGCAGAAAGGGTTTCTGAAGACTTGATGACGCTGATCAGACGTTGCCAGGCACCGTGCTGGCGGTTGCCCAGGATCGTCTTGGGAAACGAAATGGTGGCACTCAATCGCTGTGCGTATTCATCGGCTGGTGGAATCAAAGCGCTTCGCTCGAAGGGATGCATACTTATGAAAAACGGTTGGTTTTGGAAAATCTTGAGCTGGTGCGGAAGATTTTGTCTGCAATTCAGGTTGAAGGCTCATCGCAACTAGCAAGCCGAGCGCGAAGGCGTAAGGATGAAAGTCCGGGAGTGTTAGGACAACGGCGAGCATCGACGTGCCTGGTTCAAGACAGTCGGCGTTACTAGCGCACGTGCTCGGGCACCATCCCGATCACACTGCGCTAAGTCACCTACAATCCAAACTTCAGGTGCATCTGTTCTGGCAGTCCTTTCTGACCTAGGATCAAGTCTCTCCAGTAGGGCCTGGTAAATACGAGGATCGGGTTTGGCAGCGCCGATCTCGAAGCTGAATGCGTGGGTATTCATGCTCGGGAAAAGCTGCTCCACCGCCGCGCCATAGGGCTTGGCAAGGTTGCTGCTGATACCGAGAGCAACGCCACGCTCCCGGAGCATAGCGACCGCCTCGATGCATCGGGATATGCCTCGATGGAGTTGAGTTCGGCCTGCAGAGCGCACTCCATCTCGACTCGCCAAGATTCTGAAAGCAGGATGCCGACGTGCTCGGCGAGCTCATGCAGCTCCAAGTTCAGCGTCATGCTGACGTGTGCATCATCAGGGTGAGGGTGCCGGCCTTGCTTGATGCCTTCCCGCAGCAATTGGCGGTATGGGTTTGTTCTTCGACCTATCAGCACAACCGTCCCGAACGCGTCAAAAATTGCCGTCTTGGTCACCGTCACTCCCACCCTGAACGTCTCGTCTCAATCGCTGAGTTTGGAGTCCAAGCCGCTACTCAGGTAATACTTCGTCATCGACTCCGTTGGCCAGTGACCCATATGTTTTGCCACGATTGGGAGCGGACTACTCACAGTGGCCATCTGCATAGCCGCGTTCAACTTTAAGGACATGCGAATCGTGAGTGGACTGACTTTGGCAGGATCAATGCCAGCTTTGTGTGCCCAAGCCTCGCATAGTTTTTTAAGCGCCGAAGGCGACATAGGAATTTCTGGGCTCCTTTTGGATTGGAACAGGAGGGCGTTTCCCGCCAGATTCGCGGTGATGATGAAGCGGCTGATGGGTGTCCAGTATTTGCGAGGCAATGTGACTCGCGCTTTTTTGGGGCCCCGAGACACAAAGAGGGTGCGTTCATCATTTCCAGAAAAGTCGCTGGGCCTCGCGCTTAAGTATTCCCCTTTTCGAATGCCGGCCATCATGCAGCTCATCAGTGCCTGATCTCGCAGGCTCTCCGTGGTCTCAACGGCCCGACTGAGAGACTCAAGTTCTTCCTCTGATAAGTGGGAGGAGAGCTTCCGTGCAGACTTCGCCATCTGAGTTCTCAAAGCGGACATATTCGACCCAATGGACTGTTCACCATGACGTGGCGGTTGATGAATCTTTTTCGGCACCTTGAATGCTGAAAGAGCGTTAAGGTGCAGCGAGTCGATCATCTGCGCCAGTGCCGCCTGGTCTGAGGCAAACCACTCACTGGGTGTCATCGCCGCTTTGATTGCGAGCATCAGTGCCTGCCTCACCGCAGACTGGCTTGGAAACGTACCTGCTGGCATCTGCTCACTCGTGGAAACTGCCAGATCCTTGTAGTCCTTGTAACCAAGTCCCTGGGCAAGAAGCTCCAGGGCTGATGTGTGGGTGAGTGGGCTTGGGCCACACCACTGCTTCTGCAGATTCTTGGCGAGCTTCTTCAGGCTACTGTTTCGGATGAGGTCTTTTGGATGTACTGGAACGCGCATTGGCAGTTCTCCAATAACGTCGAGGCGTCGGCTGCCCGCTGACTATTGTCGAAATGCGTGCGTGAAGAAGGGTGTAGCAAACCTGTGGCACTGAGGCCTTCGCGAGCCGACCGCCCGATCCAGATACATCGGTCGACGAAAGCTATCACGTCGATCTTTGAGCTGTCTAGTGAGGGGTATAAGTAGCCACTCTGGCGTTCATTACTAGAAAAGAGCACTTCCATGTGTATACCTTGAAAGGGTTGCTATCGGCCTCCACGAGGTCGCTACTCGAAGACATAGGTGTGAACGTGGACGAGCTTATTGAAGAGCTTGGGAAGTACGACCCTGACCTACCAGTGCTGATTCCCAGGTCGGATTGCTCCGCATTTGAAGGTGCTGTTGCGTGTTATCCAGATGTCGTGCATGAAGGCCTATGATGGGCTACGAGTCGCTGAGCTGGTTTCCAGGTGAGTCCGATGATCTTGGTGTAGAAAGGCATCAAGTCGCCGTCATCGACACCAGTCTGCCTATCCCAACGTGAGTGAAAATCCCCTAAAGGCGAAAGGATCTCAAAAAGTCTTATACAAGGAGTAATTGTGAAGCTGGAAATATTAATCTACGACGCGTTAGTCTCACTTAGCAAGGCGCATACTCGTGAGGAAGCATTTTCGCCGAATTTTGATACGGCACAAAGTGGCAGGCAAATGAGCGTTAGTGGCGCTACCGAGAATAAAATTAAGCTTGTATCGTCAGCTCTTCTAAAACTGAACTGGCCGGGCTCTATCAAACTTGATTTGAAAGAGCATCATAATTTAGTCAAGAAGGCAGTCGTTGAAAGGTATGACAACTTTTTGAATTTCGGTACATTGCCGTGTACAATCAGATACCTGCTGCCTGCTTACTTGAAAGGGGAAATAAAGCAGCTGGTAGCGGAGTTTTCATCTACTCTGCCCAGAGACTTTACATGTCATTTGCCCGCTGCGCTTACTGGGCTGGAGGGTAATGGGCCTTTTGTTATTGGCCCTGTTACGATTTCCAAAAGTTCAGACTGGATCGATTCTATTGATTTTCCGGCCTCTGCGCTCGATTACATGGGAGTGGATAATTCTGATTGGCGTGAGAATCTAAAAGCGGCTTTAGTGGATAAAGACTTGCAGCTAAAGCCTTTGAGTGCTTCGTTTTATGACGTGGTGACTAAGTCAAAATGCATGATTAGTGTGACTACTGCAGGTTATGGCAAAGCGCTCTCTCGTAAGCTCTCTACGATTCTGGCACGAACTGCGCTTGATTCGGTATCACTGATTAGTGGTAATCCGAAGTATTTTAGGAGCTTCACTCTTTATACGGAAAGAAGGCCTCCTATTTTGACGCATAGCATAGTAGAGACAAATGGATTTCTTTGGAATACGGGGCTCGCATTGTCGGATGAAGTAAATCCATTCCTGCTTCGGCCCCAGGATTTGGATCAAAGTCACATTAAATTTTTCGAGGCTGTATCCAAAATTTTGACAGGCCTTATCGGTAATAGCGATGGTTGCCCGGGCCTTTGTCAGAGATGGTCAACCGCACTTGATTGGCATGGTGAGGCATGTCGAGAGGTAAGTGATCAGATAGCGATTGCAAAGTTTGGAACATGCCTGGATGTGTTGAGCAGTGGAGGTGGCAAGACACGCGCTATATCAAAAATGGTTTCAAATCTCACGAAAATCCCTGAAAATAAGATTGTTGCTAGTTATGATGGGGATTTGACTCTCTATGAGACTATAACCAAGATATATGAGTATGGGCGGTCTGAGATTCTACATGGGAATAAAGTTGATAGAATGACTTCTTTTGAGGCTCTAAGGGCGATTTCGGAGTTCTTTTCAAAAATTGCGCTTATTAAGTCGGCTCTAGCATTTTTAACCTATTCAGGGTCTGACTCAGCGAAGGCGTTTAGCGATATGTGATTCTTCTCTAGGTTGCTCCTAGTGCTTTGCATTCGGATTGATATTTAGGCTTACACGGTAGTTATCTGGGCCGTTCACCGGGGCACGGCATACCAGCCGTGTAGCCTTCTTGGTTGGCCAGCTAGAGCGAGCCATTTTGTAATGTCATGCCAGTTTTCAGTTATTCAACAGCTGTTCCAAATAGTCGAGCGAGTAGGTTACCAGTAGGTGTGCCAGCATACTGCACCTTCATACCTTCCAATTTTGCCGAGCGGCGCCCCCAGATAGAAGGCTTAATCCATGGAGAGCATTCACTAACTGCTAGGTGTCGGCGATCTGGTCAGCGATGTTCAACCAGGCGGAGCTGATCTGTTTCGCTCGGGCTTCTGCGGCGTCTCCAGGAAACCAGGCTCAACACACGCCCCAAATGCATAACTTGTAGTGTCATCTGCGGGTACTTCTCTATGCCTAGGGCCAATCAGATGGTTGAGCTCGTGCCGGCGAGCAATGATATAATCCAGGATTTACTAAGGATTCATCGAAAGCCCACCTTGGTCAGTCACATAGTAGTTGTCCATTTTGTTGACGGCATCGATGAATGAACACTCTTGCTTCTTCTCCCAGCCACTCCGTTTACCTGGCCACAAAAAATTGAAGATCTTGTCCAGGGAGCTCATTTTTCCGCAGCATTTCTGTTCTTTTCCTTCTTCGTAGCGATGTTCGTCACGTTGCTCAACGCAGAAAGATCTTTCTCCAACTCATCAATCTGAGAAATAAGCATCAATTCCCTGGCCAAGCTCTCGTGATAAAGATCTTTGAACAGCTTTTGAGCGCCCCTGTTAGGTTTTGCGCTATCTTCTTGTTGCTGCTTGGCCCTAGCGGCCTTGATCTTCGGAATTAGCTGATCAAAGCAGCTCCGTGTTTTTTTGATTGAGCCTTTGTTGCGACCAGCCTCTAAGGCGACAGAGTCGTTGGTGATTTTCGTCCCCGGTGAAACCTTAATAGGCACATTGTCGATCAACCGTTGAAGAGCTGCTTCATACTGCTTAATGATGTCAGAAATCATGCTAAGACCTTTGAGGTTTTATTTTTGAAGAACAGGAGCATGCTCAGTTTTGTTTGCTCAGTGTTGTGGGCAAATGAGCCCTCAGGGGTGCTCTCGATGATTTTTGCTTGAATAAGAATGGTTTGGTCGAGCTTCTTCTCTTTAATGCAGGCGCTACTACAATCTAGGCAGGTAACGTAGTTATGGTGCGCTCGCTCTTTGCACTCTCCGATCTTAAAGCACCCCCCCAGAATCGTCTCTTTATATGAAAGGAGACCTTTTTTAACCTTAGTTAGGGTTTCTTGGAAGTTTGTAACTATGTTGGTGGTATATTCTTTTTTTACGTTGCGTTCATACCAGGTGCCAGCAGCACCGTATAATTTAGCTTTTTCCATTATAACGTCTTTAAGGAAAAGGCTAGCTTCGGCATTAACCGTCTGGGCTTGGAAGAATTCGGCCAGGTCAGGATTTTGCTCGGAGAAAAGGAACTTGGCAGTAGCGAAGCCTTTTGTGTAATAAATGGACATCTGCAGGAGGGTGTGATGAAGCATCCGCTTCAACGAAGGCAGCGATACCAAGCCGCTCTGTGCTGCGTATACGGCCATTGAACGCCTGAACTGATGGGTCGTCAGGTTCCAGTTTTGACCTACCTGGAAATCTGGATTGGCCGCCCAGTTTCTAAGTGGGTCGAGCATTACCAGTTCCTCGTAATCACCATCTGTAATTATTAACTCGGGGAAGGTATTCTCCATACGGTTGGGGTTTAGAGCTCCTTGATATAGCTCAGTGTCTTTTTGTTTTTTTTCATATTCATTGGCTACCGGGAGATATGATACTGAAAGGAACAGCCGGTTTTCGGTGTCAATACAAGCTGGCATGTATGTTTTTATAAGTCGAGTTATGCTTAGGGCACAGTTATAAGGGAGTAGAATTGACGCGGAGGTAATCCATTTGGCAGGTCGCGGCTCTTTTGTTAATTTGATTGTTAGCCCCGACACGGTATAGGTATTAGGCCCGATTTTTTTTATGCAACCCTCTTTTAATAAGTAGGCTTCGCGCTCTCGCATTGCGGTGAACACATGAATCAGCATCTTGGCGGCATAGTTACACCTGCTGATGAAATTGCTTACATTTGAAAGCTGCCTCATTTCGTACTTGTCACGAATTTCAGACAGGCCACATTCTTCCATTGCTACGTCAAATTTCACGTTAGGTTTGTTCGGGTCTCCAGACTTTCGTTTGAACCGACCGTAAAAACGGTTTAATCCTACGCGGTGGTTCAGTTCAGCAAGGTTCGACTCGTTGGCTTGATACTCTTGAAGCAAAGAGGTGTAGTGGGAGATCTTCTCGAACAAAATACGTCCAGGAATAACGGGATATTGCTCGGACTCGTCCTCTGAATCGCGAATTGCACGGTCGAGTATTTTGGTTACAGTTGTAGATACGGAGAGTATCTCCTCGGAAATCACCTTGTTGATGATCATCTGAAGAGTTCTAAGAGTAGTGAAGGATTTTACTTTGGAAAGAAATGACTCAAAGTGGATAGGATGTTCTAGCAATTCAGATAGTGTGATGCCTTTTTTCGTGGCGTGATTGCAAAGCATGCGAAGATCAGTTAAGAATGAGCGTACCGTATCGATACTTGGATAAGAGCCGGTTCTGGAGGAGGGGCGATTGATCCAAACTGCTACAATTTTCTGCGCATGTTCCAGATTTTTAATCTCAAGTTCGCTAGTTTGCCTAAACTTGCGGTAGCTGATGTAAGCTTTTCGGTTCTGGTGGCTTCTTAGTGTCGGCGTCTGCCATTCGATATCCCCGACAATGCTCAGAATATTTCCATGTATGTCCCTGCTAATCACGGTTGCTGGTGTGATCAGATAAGCGGGGATACCCATGTATGCATCGAGGCCGTGCTGGAGTGGCGCGGTGGAAGTGAGTTTCATTGAATGGCTCCGAAATGGACTAATTGATTAAGTAAAGCTGCCCAGTATTCAGAGAGATCTTCATGGTCGAATACTGAGGTCTGGATGGTCGAGACTCTATCGGCCAGTTCTGGAGATATGTTGCTAATGCTTGTCAAGATTGATTCAATTCGTGCCGCAGTAGGGCCATTTAATTTGTTGAATTCTTCAGCCGTAGTGGATTGCTGGCGGATCTCGTTCAAAAAATATTTTAGGCTCAAAAGCTTCTTAAGGTCGTTGTCCGTAGCGTGCACAACGAAGTTATTGCAAAAAAGACATGTGATAAAGTTGTTGCAAGCAGGTTGGCTAATCTCCGAATCGATCTCCGCCACAGGTATGGCATGGCCGGGTTTAACGCAGTGCCCAGAAGGGATGCTTTGTTGACGCTTTCGAGTTGCAGCCCTGATGGCCTTCGATAGCAGATTGTAGAACGCGCTGATTTCTTTGATGGCCACATCATCTTCAGCTGATGAGTATGCCTTGGCGATAGTGCCAATTCGGCTTTGTAGAAGTTGACTTGTCACAACAAGCCCGTATTCTTTGAGTAGATAGTTGGACTTGTAATGGCGCAGTTGACGGTAGCCGATTTTTGGAAACTCTTTGTCGATAAATAACCGCATCGCAGACACCAGCTTTGACAGGCAGCCCCTCTGTAAGGGTCTGACCCGATCTTCTGGCATCACTGGGACATGCAGGAAGAGGTATTTAGAAGGGTAGTTGCTGGTGATTAGTGCTCTCAGGTCAAGGTACTCTTCAAATTGCTTGATAAACTGCGTAGCGATGGTAAAGCTCTGACGCTTATTTCCTGCCCGCCATTTCACAGTCCTGAATCCTTGTTGGGCTGGCACAACATCGTATTTGCCAGTGTGCCACTCAAGGTCAGCTATTTGCTTTTCATTAATTGCGGTGTTGGCCTCGAATAAGAGAAGAAAGCAGTCGTGTGCCCATTTGGCGAGTCGGTGCCTATGTTGGGTCAAAACGGCAGGGTTTGTATTCTCTATCTCGAGCGATTCTAGACCTTTTCTGTAGCGCTTTTTACGAACCTTCGGTTGGTTTGGAATCAACGTGCCAGTGTTATAGTCCCAGATTTCATTTGTCCCCCAGAGCGGAGCGAAATTTCTGGGTTGGCAGAAATTTTCGTGAGGCACTATCCAATTCATTTTGCCAAACAATTTAATTTGAAATGGGTATCTCCGGAGGTTTGTTAGTGAATTTGTGATTCCGCTAAAGATTTCAGAAGAAATCGCTAGGGCATGCGATAACTCATCCTCCTTGGGGACTTTTGTCTCATTCTTGGGAGGGGCGTTAGTGTTGACGTAAACTCTGGGAAGCGCCTGCTTGAAATGTCTCTCTGTGTCGGGAAAAAGTGACTTTATGATGCTGAATGCGTAGACCTGCTTCCCGGCTGCCGTTGTGTCTGCGCACTTTCCAGATGCCCACTGGTTGTAGACGATATTGGAATATGATGAGTAGCATTCGTAATAAATTTGATCACTCTTTAAGAGGTTTTGATAACCATTACTGTACGCCCATTCGAAATGTTGATTCAGTTGGCGAGATCTGGCCATTAATGTTATAGGTCTGATTTCTCCAGTTTTGACTTCGTCAATTATGGCTCTGGCCCATCCATCAAGCGCTTTAGCTTTATCAAGGCAAAAGTCGTTCGAGTCACAGCTATAAAGTGAACTTCCGCTGATCCGATGTCTCTGTGTAAAGCAGTGTGATCCCACATGGAAAATTTCTTCGTCAACTGCTAAGAAGGCAACGTTTTGAATCCCTGATGCGTCGATGATTCTGTGAATTTCGATCATGGACGTATTAATAATGTCAATGAGCACGATGTTTGGGTTGCTGCGTAGTATTGAGCGGACTTTATGAGAAAACATAGCTTTCCGCCAAGGACTGAAGATGGAGTTCGAAGTCGCTCTGCGCCTGTATTGCGATATTTTTCATTTCGCGGTAGCGGAAGTAGCGTTGCGTTGTAGTAATGTCGCTATGCCCCATTCTTCCTTGTACGTGAGTTAACACAGCATAAATCCGGTCGGCATCACCGTTAGGAATTCCTTTCATTTTTTGGTCGATTTCATTCATGCAGAAGCACGCTCTTAGATTATGGAATCTAAATTTGAATGGTGTCTCTGTTTGGTTTATTAAAGGCTGTAATTTTTTTGAGGAAAATTGACGGACTGAATATCCTTCCTGGATTGGCCTGCCTTGACCCCTCTCAGTATCCTTCTTAGAGATGTAGTATGGGTTGCCATGTTGAGTTAGAAATACATACTGCTCGCCATCATTTTTAATTGAAGCCTTGGCTGCTCGTCTTTTATGTCTCTCCGAGTTTATGTAAGCGTAAAGAAGGGCGTTTAACCAAGCTGGAATATATATGACCATGGATTTTTCTAGTTTGTTATCAACCAGCGTCCCACGACCTACCTTTACTGCGGTTTCGTTGGTTTTTACGTTTTCGGGATTCATAATGTTGGAGCAGCGTATTGTGTAAGTTGTGCTGAGTCTTGAGCCTGTAAATATAGAAAGAAGGAAGGTCAAAAACATTTCGGTATTACCGCTCACCACCAATGCTTGGATTAGTGTAGTTTGCTGCTCTTGGCTATACGGATAGAGCTTTCCTTCATCAACGACATACTCACCGGTTGACTCTTCGGTAGTTTTTTTGATTCTTAGATCAGTAGTAACTACTGGCTTGTTTCGATGGAATCCCCTCTTGTCCTGATAGGGGATTTTACGGACAACTTCTTGCCACAATGCTTCGGTGGGGTGGTAGTCGTACCGACCTTGCATCCAGCGATAAAAGTTAACGACTGCAGAAATTCGTCCGTTTGCAGTGCTGGCTGCAATTTCATTCAGGTTTACCTTAAGGCTTAACTCTGCCTTGTAATGGTATGTCGGGCGCGCGCCTATTCGTTTGGGCGTCGCAAGATAATCTACGCCGTCTTGTGCAAGCGTATTCATATAGTCGACAAGACCCTTGGCATAGCCTTTCAATGTTTGATCTGATGGCGCGTCAAAATCCGTCGCCCTTGCCAGTATGTAAAGCGATCCATGTTTCCAGATGGAACCGTCGGGGTTAAGGATTACCGGGACGTTCCTGGCTTCTGCAGCTCCACCACTACCCTTGAACGGTGTGATGAAATACTTACCCACCAAGGTAGCTTTCAGCTCCGAGCCATCCTCATCGTCAGCGATGTTCGACTTTCTGAACAACGACACGAGCGGCAAAGTCACGTACCGGTATTTTCTAACTGGCACTTTTCTCGGGGTTTTATTGACGATTGACGGCATGCTCAATAGCGCGATCATGAAATAGGTGGGGTGATTTAAGTTTTCATTGTCAGGCTCTGTCAAGAGGTATTTAGAGTATGCGGAAAGTACACTCTTAGTTGTGCGATTGTTTATACATAATAATTTATTGATAAATTGACAAGTTGGTTTGTTGTGCGCGCCTGACTATTGCCTTTGTCGAGTTATCTGCCAGGCCTTGAGCCCTGCGGGCCTCGTTAGCGAGGGCGGTATTCATACAAAAAAGTTTTTGTGCGGATGGATATTGTTAAATGTTTGGATAAACACATTTCTGGATCTTTTTTTCGTGCTTGAAATTAGTCATACCGCTGACGAACGGTTGATGGCCTACCTCATGTTGGACGTTACTGCCCTGATGCTTGGAGGGAGTTTGGAAGCCCTGATGGCAGGTTCAGGTTTCTGGTCACCTCACGCCTGAAGCTGGTAGCCACCTACGCTCAGCTCAACCGGTGTCTATGGCTAGCTACAATGGCGGCGGAGCGTTTATCACGGGACTGGTTGTTTTAGGTTCGCTTGTGCTCGCAGCAGTTGCGACTCTAAAAGCGTGGATGACGGCACCAGCAGCATGGTAGGCGGCGGGAGCCTAGTGCAGCTTTTCACTCGTCAGCACGCTCCATACTACTAATCATGAGCAATGCAGCATGGTTGAGTATCGTTGATCTCTTACCTCTTACCTCTTACCTCGCATCTGCCTGAAGCAGTAGTAGCTTTATTCCAAGCGGCATTCTGAAGCCCACCGGTCTAAGGGAGTCTGCTACCAGACTATTAGCTGAGGCTATCGGTAGGCTGAGACCGGTTGGCTACCCTCCCTAAGTCATTAGAGGCACCTGTGGGGTTACGGACTGGGTGGAGCTGGCGGTGTTGGTAGGCGATGGCTGCACCGAAGCCGCTGCTGACAATCTGGGTGAGTGAGGACTTGAAACTGTAGGTGAGGGCAGCACTCTGCTGATGGCATTGAAAAGGAGGGATGCTACCAGGCTCTGTTTTGCTCGGAAGGGATGCGAAGAAGGGGAGGGAGTAGGAGAGAGTCTAGTGAAATGGCATGTCCATTTTTTAGATTATCTACGGGTCATAGTCAGTTTTTCATAACTCACGGGTGGTTCTGCACTTTCACCGTGTGCAGGGTGATGTCGACCACATCGCCGTCGGCACCGACCTGAGGCATTTCGATCCAGTCGCCGACCCGCAGCATGTCGTTGCTGG
>Ga0182008_10000416_pt1 | contig 33041 bp, 37 predicted proteins | sample Sormic07211129_1_FD_120482 | JGI IMG/M metagenome (GOLD analysis project Ga0182008, IMG submission 120482) | Rhizosphere microbial communities from Sorghum bicolor, Mead, Nebraska, USA - 072115-129_1 metaG | ecosystem: Host-associated > Plants > Roots > Rhizosphere | place: USA: Nebraska...
GCGGATTTCCGCCGATGAACGCGACCCCGAAGGCCTCACCGAAGACGAATCCCTGGCCGCCGTGCAAATGCTGCAAGGGCAACTGGACTACGTGCACATAGTCGCTGGCACCTCGGCCTCCCTCGGCGGCGCCGTGCACATAGTCCCGCCCATGGCGGTGGAAGCGGCCTATCTGGCCCGGGAAGCCGGCACCTTCAAGGCCGGGCTGTCGATCCCGCTGTTCGTCACCGGGCGCATCAACCAGCCCCAGGAAGCCGAAGCGATCATCGCCAAGGGCCAGGCCGACGTGTGCGGCATGACCCGCGCGCTGATCTGCGACCCGCAAATGCCCAACAAGAGCGACAGCGGCCACGCCGAAGACGTGCGCGCCTGCATCGCCTGCAATCAGGCGTGCATCGGCCACTTCCACAAGGGCCTGCCGATCTCCTGCATCCAGCACCCGGAAACCGGCCGCGAGCTGCTCTACGGCCAGCCCAAGCCCAGCGCCCGCGGCAAACGCATTCTGGTGGTGGGCGGCGGCCCGGCCGGGATGAAAGCCGCCGCCGTCGCCGCGCAACGCGGCCACCACGTCACCCTCTACGAAGCCAGCGCGCAACTGGGCGGCCAGATCCAACTGGCGCAACTGCTGCCCCGGCGCAGCGAATTCGGCGGCGCCAGCACCAACCTGCAACGGGAAATGCAACTGGCCGGTGTGGAAGTGGTGCGCAACACCCGGGTCGACCGCGCCCTGATCGAGCGGGAAAAACCCGACCACGTGATCATCGCCACCGGCGCCCAGCCCTACTGGCCGAACTTCGAACGCGGCGGCGAACTGCAAGTGGTGGACGCCTGGCAAGTACTGCGCGACGAAGTGCAACTGGGCCGCAGCGTCGTGGTGGCCGACTGGCGCTGCGACTGGATCGGCCCCGGCATCGCCGAGCGCCTAGTCCGCGCCGGGCACCAAGTGCAACTGGCGGTCAACGGCACCCACTGCGGCGAAAACCTGCCGCTGTACGTGCGCGACCAACTGGCCGGCGAACTGCACAAACTGGCGGTCCCGATCATTCCCTACGCCCGCCTCTACGGCTGCGACGACAGCACCGTGTACCTGCAACACACCGCCAGCGGCGAACCCATGCTGCTGGAAAACGTCGACAGCTTGGTCCTGTGCCAAGGCCACCAATCCGTGGACGACCTCGGCCAGCAACTCAAAGGCCTGGTGCCCTTCCAACGCATCGGCGACTGCCTGGCACCGCGCACCGTCGAAGAAGCCATCCACGAAGGCTTGAAAGTCGCCTGGGCGCTTTGAGGCTGCTTTATACTCCAGGGCTTTTGCAGGACGGGAGCCCGGATGCGCCCGTCTTCCAGGCCTGGAGCCCGCCATGAACCCAAGCAGCAAGACGCCGCACGCGAGCACCGCGCCCGAGCCCGGCACCGATAACCAAGCCCCTGGCGGCCCACAGTTTCTTGGCACCCGCATCCGCGGCCTGCGCAAACGCCGCGGCCTGACCCTGAGCGAACTGGCCCAGCAGAGCGAACTCACCGCCGGCTACATCAGCCAACTGGAACGCAACCTCGCCTACCCCTCCATCCCCGCCCTGTTCAACATCGCCCGCAGCCTGGGCGTGACCATCCAATGGTTCTTCGCCAGCGAAACCCAGACCGCGCCCGAGGATCAGGGCTATGTAGTGCGCAAGAAACAGCGGCTGCAGGTGAATTATGAGAACGGGATTATCGATCAACTGCTGACCCCGCAGCCGACCCGGCAGTTGGAGTTTTTGCACTCACGCTTTCCGCCGGGGACCTACAGCAAGGAGAGTTACAGCCATGAGGGCGAGGAAGCCGGGTATGTGCTGTCGGGGAGTTTTGAGCTGTGGGTGGGCGAGCGGTATTTTCAGCTGAGTGAGGGGGATAGCTTTAGCTTTTCCAGCCAGGAACCGCATAAGTATGGGAATCCTGGGGAGGAGGATGCGGTGGTGTTGTGGGTGATAACGCCGCCGACGTTTTGAGGAGGGGGATGTTGAGTGGGGTTAACTGAACGGCTGCTACCGGCCAACAGCGGTCATCCGGCGCTAACAAAACCATGAGCGATTCAGTAAGTAGCGCAAGCCAGGGCGGAGCCTATCGTTTGATACGATAAACGTCAGGATACAGGTGGCACTAGTTCCGGCTGTGTAAGTTTTATAATAGTCACAAAGATGAAAACGACTAACAGACACGACAACCAAAGGTAAACTGCCCGTTTTCGCGATTGTTTTACATACTCAACATCGCGCTTATATTCTTTGTCATTTTGCAAGATTCGATCCCTATCGCTTTTTGAAAGCAAATCATCGAACCTAGATTTGAAAGCATCGTATATGGACTCGAATCGGCCCAATTCTGCTTCCGCCTCTTTATACGCATACACTAAGGTGCCGACTGAAATAAAGATAAACATTATGAAAACAAGATAGATTCCGTCGCCAAACAGAGCACCAGCTGAAGCTTTTGACATTGAGCGAATGATAAACGTAGTGATCACAAAAGAATAAACGGAAAAAATCGAAGCCCTTAAATAAGACCCTATTGACTTAACCATTTCTGAAGCTTTTTCAGATTGCTTTTGAATTTGATCTGAAAGTTTATTCTTTACCTCTATGTACTGCTTAACGCTATCCTTAAGATATATACTATAATTTGAGATTATCGCGGGCATACTACCATCTTGCAAGCTTCTCAACTCGTTTCCATCTACATGAATTGAAAGAAGATTCCTTGCAATTCCAAGCTTATCAGTAATACTACCATCCACATACGCCCACTGATATATCTCATAATAAGCAGCTGCTATTTCCGCGTCTTTCGAACCATCAAGTCGTATAACCCCAGTTACATGCCTGTATCCTTTGATTGTGGCTGTCAGGACTTTGTTATCTAGCGACGTTATATCAGCCAAAAAAATTATAGAAAATGCGAGTTTCAGTGTATTAAAAAGATCGGCAATACCGGCATGCTCAAATACTGGACTAATATTAAAATCTTGCGGTATAAAAGGGTAGCTTTTGCCCTCATAAAATAAACAACATTTATTTCGAGCGGAAAGTAAATTTTCTTTATTGGTTATTTCTGGATTAGTCGCAATAGTATTTTCCTGTGCCGATGAGCGGATAACAAACAGTCCCGTATTGTACGTTCCCTGAACCTCGGAAGACTCGACGATGAATACTTTTTCCGCCAGCGACCACAGTTTAGCGGCAGCGCTAGCAATTCCACCTGCTCGCCAATACTGCTCAATTAGACTTAGTGAATAAATTGAACATGTTCGCCCAGAAAACCCCTTTGTTATTTTTACGGTTATAACTCCTTCAACGTCGGGATCTTCGTGTAGCTGCAGTCTTAGCCGGTCGCAGAATGAGCTGACGCTGCTGCTATCTCGTCTCGATAAACTGTCTGCTTGATCACTACCTGTGTACTCGAACGAAACTGAAAAGCTATCTCGGTCTCGAATACAGGAGAGCGAGCGATTAAAAGACTCTCGATCAATCTCCAACTCACCAACACGATACTTCTCTACTGCCGTGGAATTCGTTTCTTCCGAGCTTATATGAATGACTGATTTGGCCAGTGATTCAATTAGGCTTTTGAATATCATCACGATTGTCGCCTTTGTGGAAAGCTGCATATCCTTCATCGGAGTATATTTTTAGGTATTTGCGCCCATCGTCATCGCCAGTGTCAAAGGTCTTTTCAAAGTCAGAAATTTCACCCGTAATCCTCAAATCCAAATTTTGGCCAAGTCGAATCTGGCGTTTAATTTTGTTACTGATGACATCAGGAGCTATAGAAAAATGAGAATCAAAATCCCTTTTCTTGGGTAATTCCTTTGCTTCGGCTACAAGCTTGACCATATCTAGGTCGGAATCATGAGCTGGATAACCGCCCATGATGTCGTCAATCATTTCATCAAATATGCAATGCGGTCTTGTGGTGAAATAACTAACAAATGCATTTCGCAACGTCCAGTAATCACTTGGCGATTTCTTCTCAACCTTAGCTTTGAGTAGGCTTTCGATAGCTTTGAATGCGCGAAGAGTATTCTGTTGCGGGTTGGAAAGTGATTCCAAGTTTAAGAACCCACCCCACCAATACTCGGTTAGAGTACTATTACTATCACTAATTACCACCGTCGGGTCAGCGACTCCAGCCACTATCGAAAACGTTGCACATTTTTGTGCTCTTTGCTTTTCCGGCAAGCCAGAAGTGCGCTGTAGAGTTAGTTCATTGAGATACCCTGCGTGATCAATTTTCACCAAAATAACGCATTCTTGTTCGCCCAATTGAAAGTGGGCACACAGCAAGCTGCCTTCTCTCAATTCGTTCAGTCCCGCGATCTTCTTTTGAGCTGCAATTTCGCACTCAAGCAACCGTTGGGTGAGTGCAAGTGCTTCTACCTTAAATGCGGTTCCCGCCAACATCTCTATTGCTGACTTAGAGTCGTAGCCTTGATCACAGAACTGAAATCTTTGGCTGCGGGGGATGTTTACGACGCTTCTAATGACCCCGGTCAGGTAGGTTTTAATGTCCTTTTCGTTCGTTCTGTAGAAAGGAGAGCCAAGAACCTCCCCTTTGCAGTCTACTTTCTGGACCACCGCATTGAATATCGTTAATGGTTCAGACGTCTCGCCGTCAGTTCCAACTCCCTCAATTCCATCCACAACCTCTTCAGGTTCCGGCGTAGCGCTAATGTCATTCATGTCCGCACTCCCTAGCGATACTGGCAAACCGCTAGTGTATCTCTCATCTGGGAATTTGCATCAGCGTAGCTGGTTTTACTTTTACTGTACATATGTACAGTATTGATGCAAAAAATAATACTCCTCCACCATTCGCAAGCGATCCGACCTGATTTTGACCCTCTAACGTAAGACCTGATGCATCCAAGCAGTTTTATGCGCCTTTGAATATCTGCTCCTGGCCGATGTGTGCCGGGATGACCGGCTGCTATGGGTAGAAAGCAATCGAACACAAGTGTCCACTTTTGGCCGAATGCGGTCTGCCACAGAGGGCAGCAACCGGCAATTAGCGGACACCCACAAGCCCATTCGTTTGAAGTCTCGAGTGACGAGACCATCCAAAAATACTTTCAGGGGACGACATCGCCGATCAGCTCACTACCCCCAAAATCTGCAGTTGTACTGCATTCGGAAGGACGCTTTGAGGAAAAGGCCAATGGTTAGCTTCAGCATCATAGAAAGCGATTGGCCATTAGTGATAACGTTGGAGATCCGTAATCTACCGTACTGTCTTACCGAAATTCGTAAGCGAAGCTAGGGGCCTTCGACCTCTGCAGCGATTTAGGCAAGGAGCTTAAATTGAACAACGTAGTATATGACTTTGAAAACATACCGTTAATCATTCCAGATCTTTATGATCCGTATGAGAATAGTTATTCCATATTGGTAGGCAGCAATGGTGTTGGAAAGAGCCGATTATTGACGAATATTTCGGCGATGCTCGCTGAGCGTAATGGCTTTATCGTCGACGAATACACTAGACAATATCGCGAGAGGTTCAATGGCGGCGCTCCCAAAGTTATTGCCGTTTCTACTAGTCCATTTGACACATTCAAGCTCCCCAAAAGCAACAGTCCTTACGACGCTATAAACTCTAACTACCGCTATGTTGGAATGCGCGAAATGGGCTCCATGAGCTCTGGCTCAATCTCACTTATTTCTTCAGCAACGATTGGTATACTTGACAAACTCCAATCAAAACAGGGTTTGCAGAAGCTGGCCAACGTATTCCGCGAGCTGAATTTCGAATCACGGCTAGATTTCGTATTCAAATTTTTATTCCAGCCGGCAAGTAGATTTCGAAGCTCGTTTGAATCTGACATCACCATTTCAAGCGAATCAATTAACTTTTTCGAAAAAAAATACGATCTGAAGCTTGACTCAAGAGCTGCAACCGCCTTATCCAATCTACCTCAAGATGAGTATGAGCGTATCGATAACGCCCTAGGTTATTTAATAGCTTACTATGCAGATAGAAAACATATCACCCTAACAGTCAGTTATGAACACGGGCTCGATTGGACACATACTTTCGGAGGAGTTGTCCAAGGTAACGAACACCTGTTGGCGTGCACGATAACACTGCTCAGACACGGCCTAATTAAGCTAATGGATTTACGGCTGGCTAAGCCAGACAATTACGACTTCTCATTGCGACGGGCCAGTTCGGGTGAACAGTGTATGCTGGTTATCATGCTGGGAATTGCTGGCCACATTACAGACGACTCACAAATATTTATTGACGAGCCTGAAATCAGCTTGCATCCCAAGTGGCAAGAACGCTTCATGAGTCTATTAATCAACGTGTTTTCAGATTATACAAGATGCAATTTTTATATTGCTACACACTCACCGCAAATAATCTCAAAGCTCAGCAGCACAAACTGCTTCATAACATCACTAAGCAGACGCGAAATTTACAGCGCTGCGGATTTTCGCGAAAAGTCGGCAGACTACCAACTGGCCGAGTTGTTTGATGCTCCAGGAAGCATGAACGAGTATATCGTTCGATTGGCATTCAAGACTATGTCCAGCCTTCGCAAAAACAAACAGATCGATGACGAGATCTACGATGAGCTTATAAAACTTAGTAAGTTCGCAGACACAATAAACAGAAGCGAGCCTCTTTACGAACTAATAAATTCAACACTCGAAATGGGTAGCCATTATGCCACTAATCGCAAATCCCGTTAAGTGCGATGCTGCACATTTAGAAATCATCACCCTTACAAAGGCTAGCGGCGATTTCAGTCATAGATCGTGGGGTTGTGATGATTTATTACCGGTTCGCTCTTTTATCAGGTCTCACTACCGAAATGAGCAGCGAGGGATTTGTGCCTACTGCAAAGAGCGAGTTTCAACGCGGACAGCGGATAATGCCCATGTCGAACATATTGCCCCAAAGTCGTTATATATAGACTTCATGTTTGAAGAGAAAAATCTATGTGTGATATGCGCAGATTGCAATGTAATCAAACGGAGTCAGGAAACGATCAATGAGATTCCCGATACGCTTGCCGCGCGTTCAGGCACCGCACCCAGGAGGCAGTACCCAAGGTCGTCAAATGCATTCCTAATTGTTCATCCACACTTCGACGACTGGGATGACCATATCGAGAAGTTTGGAGTTAGGTACACTGACAAAACAGACAAGGGGATATTCACCATTCAGGCATGCAAGCTCAATAGATATTTTCACAATAACTTTAATGTGGACGATGAATATCTTGATGATGACCAACTACATAAATTAATGAGTGACTGGATTGACGCACCATCAAGCGTTCAAAAAGCAAGAATACTAAGCCGTCTTGCCACGTCCTTAAGCAAAATGAACATTGCGTAGTAATTTCCCCCTTAACGCTCACCTCATTAGTACTGCCTCGCTCTGTCTGTCAGGGTGAGGCAATAAGGGACCACTATGGCTAGACGGTTACCATTTTAGCTAAATGTACTGCCCCCCCACACACACTGGTGCGTCTATCGTCAGCTGAGAAAATGAGTCCGACGAACGATCGCTATTGGCTGAATGCAGCCCCTCAAGCAATAGAGACACCGCTTATCAAGCAACGATAACCGGCGTTTCTATCTACTTAGAACGGTGTAGTTCTAACTCAGAGCCCCCCCTTACCCCTAACCCCAAACACACATCATCAATCACCGCCTTCCCCATCTCCGCCAAAAAATACGCAGCCCACGCATACCGCTCCCCCTGCTCTTCCATAGCCGCATCCAGCGCTAACTTCTTGGCGTAGTACAACAAGGTAGAAGCCTGCTCCAACGCCTGCTGCAAAGGCACATCCGCATTGACGCGAAACAACGTTAGTTCAGGATCGGCACATTGGCCAAAGGTGACAAAACCTTGGGTTTTGATTGAGTTTGAATGGCTCACCGTGCACCTCCCGCCAGGGTCTGGCAGCAGAGGCTTTTGAGCGGAGGAAGGCGAAAGGAACAGCAGCAAAATTCAGACAGATTACCGGCAGACATGATTGAAACTCCCTGATCAACAATGTGCCTGCATCTGATCGGGTTCTCAGGCCCGGTCGCTGATTTTGCAGCGACCGCAGCAGACTAAGCGGTCTGCTCACGCTGGGGCAACCGCTAAACCGTAGCCGGTTATGTCGCTCGGATTAGCGAGCCGTTATGCTCTCCCCCACCCCGGATAAGGACATCTGCCCCCTCATGATCGACCGCGAACACCTCCATCAAAACGGTTACCTGTTGCTGCGTCAGGCGGTGCCCGCCGACTGGCTGGATAAGCTGCGGGCCACGTTCGAGGCGGGGGTGATTGGGCCCGAGCAATGGCCGGTGCCTCGGGGGCACGATTGGCGGCATGCGCTGGTGGATCTGGATGCGCGGGTGCAGGCGGTGTGTCGCTTGCCGGCGCTGTTGGCGGTGGCCGGGGAGTTGATTGGGGAAGGCTTTTTTCTGGCTCAGGTGGAGGGCCGCGAGCCGTTGGCGGGGGGCGGTCATCAGGTGTTGCACCGGGATCTGTCGGAGCAGCGCCTCGGTGACCGGGTCACGGCGCTGGTCTATCTCGATGACTATGGGCCGGCCAATGGCGCGACGCGCATCGTGCCAGGCAGTCATCGCCCCGGGGAGCGGTTGGCGCCCTTTGATTTCAGTGATGAATCCCGGGTGGTGCATCTGGCGGGTGATGCGGGGGACGTGCTGCTGTTCGATGCCGATCTGGTGCATGGGGCCAGTCTGAACCCCAGTGGTGCGCGCCGTCGCAGCTTGCTGGTCAGCTATTGCGCCCTGGGGCTGTATGAGTCCCATCTGCAGACGCTGGGCCTGCGTGCTATCCGCATGGACACCCGCGAGCGCTTCGAGCCGGCGGATTTTGTCTGAGTGGGCTCGGGCGCCAGGGGTGCGTCAGCCGCAGCGTGGCGCTCATTCAGTCGGCAAGGCGGCTGGCCAGACGTTGCAGCGCCTGGGCCAGTTCCAGGGCCTGTTCCGCCGTCAGTTCCACCGGGTCGTTGTGCGGGCTGATGGCCTTGAGATGAATGGCACTGCCCTGCTCTATCCATAGGCGCACGTCGCCTTCGCTGCTCTCGAAATAATCCGTTGTGCGGTCAATCGACATGCTCATTCACCTTGTACGTGGGCGCTGGCCAGTTCCAGCAGCCGAGTGAAGTTGACGATGGCGAAATACAGGTCATCGCGGGTGTCGCCGTCCCAGTCCTCCACCGCTTCGCGGGCGGCCTTGAGTGAGGCGATGCGGGTTTGGATCTCGGCGATTTCCGCCGCGCCGCACTGGGTGGCGATGGCCTCCCAGCGTTCCTGGGGAATGTTTTGCTGGACCGACAGCCCGGCTTGGGCTTGGGCGATCAGTGCGGTGAGTTGGCTCATGGGGGTATTCATCCTGAAAATGCAGCCTTTGAATCGGGGCGCGGCTTGTGCGTTAGGCGCTTTGAGGCGGGTCACTTTATCGGGTTTAAGCCCAAACAACGACCTCAAGAATGGAGCCAAGCCCATGTCCGCCATACCACTGGAGAACTCGTTGCCGGCGTCTCCCCCCAGGGTGCCCACAAGGTCACATGTCGCTAAGCGTCCCGTGAACACAGCATGCTGTTCTCAACGACAAGGGCAAGGATGTCCGAGCAATGACCATGACAATGCTTGGCGCTCATAGCCGGGCAGTGCTGAACGGCTATGGGCGGATAGAGAACCTCAACGGCTCGCTTTTAGCGTTTCAAGCATCGCCTCGGCGGTCAGGCTGTGGACTTTGCGGGTCGGGTGCCATTCATCCCAGTAGTAATGGGCATCCGGATCTGCACACACGGGTTTGACGTCCGGGTAGGTGGCTTGGCACGGGGTATCCAGATCCTTCAGGCCCGCCACCTCGGGGGCCGCGCGAAGCGTGTTGCTGAAGGCCAGGTGGTCAAAGTAGCCAATACTCACGTGATGGGTGTTAGCCAGTGTTGTCAGCACGGCGGGCAGTTTTTGTTCGAGTATCTGCTGGTATTGCGTTGCGTTCTTGACTTGATTGCCCTGCACCACAGACGGCACATGGCTCAAATCCGTGGTCCCCACCACCATCAGGTGCTTCGCCCCTGCGGCGATCAGCGTCTCGGTGCTCTTCTGTATGTTCGCCACGCTGTTCTGGCCAAGCACGTCAATCGTTTCTGGGTGCGCGAAGTCGGCCCATTCAAAAAAGTCATTGGCTGAGATGAAAATGAAATACAGCGCATTGGGATCCGCTTTGTGTGTTTTAGCGGCCTTCAGGTGATCGGCGATTTGCCCGAAAACCCCAGTGTCGCGAGAGGGCTGCATCCAGGCGTAGTAGTTGCCGTTGCCGCTTTTGGCGCCGCCAATGGCGTAGTCGGTCAAGGGGATTTGCAAGGCCTGCGCCAAGTGCTCGACCGCAGTGGGACCATTGCTCCAGCGTCCCTGCCAATACAGCGAACCGGGCAGCTCCTGTGCATCTTTGACCTTCTGCGCGGCCATGGTTCGGGTGAAGGTTTCACCCGCGCCATTGTCAGAGTAGCTGTCACCGAACGCATAGAGATGATCGTAGCCAGGGCCGCCAAAGGCGGTTGCGGCAGTCATGGTCAATAGAGCGGCCAAGCAAGCGCGTCGAATCATTGAAAGTCTCCCGGGTGATGCTCTTAGACTACCGGTGACGACGTTTTGCCTCGCCACGCTTGCGACCTGTATTTAGCCGAGGGCGCAAAGAGTGTGCTGTTCGCGACAGGTCGGTGGCGGGTGAGTCCAGCGTGTGCGCCGGTTTTTTTATCCCGCCTGTTGCCTTGGGTGCTTGGCAGCGCCGCACGGGTCGGCTTCAATAACCGCCCCTTTTCATGTTCAGGAGCTAGAAGGATGCAGCTTTATTACCGTTGGGCGGCCGCGTGGGTCATGGCGTGGGTACTGGGAACCGGGCTGGCCCAGGCCGAGGAACGGCCACAGGTGGCAGACAAGATCCTGGCCTACACCGGGCCGCACGGGGTGAAGGTCTGGACCCTGCGCATCGGTGAGCGCAGCGCCAATCAGGCGCTGGTGCAGGTGGAAGACGCCGACCATGACTGGAACATGCGCATTCAGAAAATGAACGTGGAGCAAACCGATCGCGACACCCGTTACTTCACTCAGGTGGACGGGCAGAAGTTCGTGGTGCTGCTGCTTCAGGAAGGCTATGGCGAGTTGCATCTGCCGGGTGAGGCCAAGCCGCTGAAGGTGGGTTATGACAGCAACCTGTCCAGCTATGGCGATGCCCAGGCGTTTCTCAATGAGTACCTCAGGGCCAAGTAGAGCGTCGGGCGGCCGCGACCGCTCTGCAACAACGCCTCCCTAGGGAGGCGTTGTCGTTTTTCCCCGTGCACATCCCTCTCGACGCAGATCAAACCGGTCCAGGTTCATGACGCTGAGGGCCCGGCCCCTTTCTTATGAACTCTGGATGATCAGGGCCCCGGCCATCAGGTCTTCGTCATCAATGCCTTGCTTCAATAGCAGGTAGCAGGCTCCACCGACCAAAATGCCCTTGTGCCTTGGAGCTGCCCTGTTCAGCCGGGAGTTGTTGATCTGCAGCACATAGTTCAAGCCTGGGCGTGTCTCTTGACCCTGAATCCAGGCGGGTATTCCGGCGATCTTGGCCAGGCCGTTTTCGTCGCTGTCCTGCCCTGGATTTTCAACCACTTCGATTCGCCGCGCCGGGGTGATGGGCTGTCCGTAACCATCCACCTGTCGCGCCGCGGGTCTGTAGGCCAGCACCTTGCCACCCTCTTGCATGACCTGCTCGATGTAGGTGTCGCTGACGATCGAGTAAGGCGTAAGGGGCTGGGGTGCGCCTGCGCTAGCCTTCCGCGCCGGGCGGATGGCCAAAGTGGGCCTTGTAGGCGTGGTTGAAATTGGCCGGGTTGGCGTAGCCCAGGCGGTAGGCGATCTGCGCCACGTGCCATTTGCGCTGGCGCAACAGGGTGCGTGCCAGCTCCATGCGTTGGCGCCGCACATACTGCAGCATCGACTGGCCGAATACCTGGGCAAAGGCGCGGCGCAGGGTGGTCTCCCCTACCCCCAGTTGCTGGGCCAACGCCTGGCTGCCGGGCGGGTCCAGCAGGTGGGCGTCGAGCTGGCGGCGGGCTTCGTGGGCCAGGTCCAGTTGCCCCCGCACCGTGGGCGCCGCAGAGCGCTGGCCCTGGAGGTGCACCGCCAGTTCCACCAGCACCGCCAGGCTCAGGCTTTCCTGGTGCAGGCGTTGCAGAGCGCCCTGGTACGGCGCTTGGTAGAGCCGCTCCAGCAAGCTGCCCAGCGCCCGGCAGCGTTGAAACTGGCGAAAGCGGATGCCGTCGTCCAGCAGGCCGAGCAAGGGCTGCAGCGTCGGGTCTTCCTCGGCCAGTTCCCGCAGATAGCTGCCGGCGATACGCAGGCCGGCCATGCGCGCGTGGCTGCCGGCGGGCAGCTGGTCCAGCGCTTCCATGGTTTCGCTCAGGCCCAGGGCCTGGGGCGCGCCGGGGGTGTAGTGGTGGAGCTGGCCGTCGATCCGGTGCTGCCATTGCCCGGCCAGCACCTGGACGATGCACAGGCTGTCGGGCAATACCTTGTGGATGCTCAGCGGATCGGGGAATTGCAGGTTGCAGTCGAAGTACTGCAAGTGCGGGCGCACGGTGCGGGCGCGGTAGTGGCCGACGGCGCTGCCCATCACCCGCCGGGCACTGGGGTCGAACACCCCGGCGCGGGCCAGGCCAACCGGCCGGTCGAAGCAGAATTGTGTATCGAGGTAGGGGTTCCAGCATTCCATCGGCAAAGCGGGTCCATGGGGGTGGTTGCTACGGCGGCCAATGGTAACTCACTCACACTTTGCGCAGCGGTGGTTGTGAGCGTCGGAATTTTTCTTGTGAATGACGGCCAAAGCGCTTGGCAGGGCAGCAGGTGCCGACTTCAATGAACGGCTTTTTCAGATGTCAGGAGTGTGAACAATGCAGCTTTATTGCAGATGGGCGGCCGTGTGGGCCATGGCGCTGGCCTTGGGAACCGGCCTGGCCCAAGCCAATGATCGGCCCCCGGTGGCGGATAAACTGGCGGTCTATGTCGGCCAGCAGGGGGTGAAGGTCTGGACCTTGCGCATCGGTGAGCGCAGTGAGCATCAGGCCCTGGTGCAGGTGGAGGATGTGGATCACGACTGGAACCTGCGCATCCAGAAAATGGCCGTGGAAAAGACCGCAAAGGATACCCGCTACGCCACGACCGTCGACGGGCAGAAATTCGTGGTGCTGGTGCTCCAGGAGGGTTGGGGCGAGCTGTACCTGCCGGGTGAAGCCGCGCCGGTGCGGGTGCGCTATGACGAGAACCTGTCGAGCCAGGGCGATGCCCAGGCGTTCCTTACCGACTATCTCAAGGCCCGGTAAACCCAGGCGCTCGGCCGCTTTGTTTTCTGTGAATCAAGGACTTGTTTATGACTTCATCGCTGCAACCCGATGCATCCCGCGACGCTCAGCGCGAACAGGTGATCGCCCAGCTCCAGCAGGTGATCCAGCGTGTACCCGAGCAGAGCGAATTCACCAACACGCGCCGCTATCAGTTGCTGGGCCCGCTGTTCACGCTGATTTCGCTGGGCATGCTGGCCTGGGGTATCCAGCAGGGCAAGACCGGCATGTTGCTCTGCGGGCTGTTTCTGTCCGCGTTGTTCGCCCTGGTGACCTGGCAGCATCGCCACGCCGGCCAGCATGCCTTCATGCGGTTGACCCGGCGCCAGCTGTTCGTGGACTCCCTGAGTGCACCGGTCAACCTGACGGACGTGGTGGATGTCCATGTCAAGGATGAGGGGCTGCTGACCCTGCAGCAGTTGACCCTGCGCCCGGGCAGCCCGCTGCCGACCCACAGGCCCGTGCGCCAGGTGTTCGGCAACCAGGCCATGGCGCTCAAGAGCCCCGAACCTCACATTCGCATTCATTCCGCCGGGTTGATGAGCGGGGGGCGCAAACTGGCCATCGATGACATCGCCGCGCTGTTGGACGCCTACTGCCAGGCGGCCAATGCACAGCAACAGCTGGATGAGTTGCAAGGCCGTGGATAACGCCGAAAAAGAAACCTTGTTGCTGCAACTGCAGGCCGATGCCGACGGCCCCCGGCGCCGCTGCGAGATTCGTGAGCGCTCCCTTGGGCAAGCGGTCATGCTGGCCCTGCTCTCGCTGCTGCTGGTGCTGTTGGGCGGCTGGCTGGCCAGCCTGCCTTCGGCCTGGCAGTTGCGCTCTGCCCAGCTGTGGTTCTGGCTGCCCGGGGCGCTGATGCTGGGCGCCGGGCTTGTGGGCCTGGCGGCGGCCGAAGCCCTGCGTCGGCGGCATGGCCAGCAGGTGCTGGCGCTGACCCCCGACACCCTGCAGTTCGCCAATGCGCCCGACCCCACTCCCTGGGTGTGTTTCGATGGTTTCGAACTGGAGCAGCGCTACCTGAGCCTGGGGCTGGTGTTCTCGGTGATCGCCGGTAGCCGTGCGCCGGCCCTGGCGCCAGCCTGCTTCAAGTCCCTGGCCGCGCCCCATGCCTGGCCAGTGGCCGCGGGCATGCGCGTGCGGTTGTGGCTGTTCAACCCGATGCTCGATGGCCAGCGCCTGGATTTCCAAGCCCTGACCGACCTGCTCTACGCCTACCTGAATGCGGCCCAGGCCCGCAGCACCCTGGGCCAACTGTTCCCGGAGGTGCAACGGGTGGGTGCAACGCAGTAGCCGGGCCAGTAAAAACGCCTCCCTAGGGAGGCGTTGTCGTATTACCCGGTTTGCTCCCCTTTTAGCGCAGATCGAACCGGTCCAGGTTCATCACCTTGTCCCAGGCCGCGACAAAGTCCTTCACGAACTGCTCACCCGCATCCGCCGCCGCATACACCTCGGCCAGGGCCCGCAGTTGCGAGTTGGAGCCCAGCAGCAGGTCGACCCGAGTACCGCTCCATTTGTATTGCCCCGTGGCGCGGTCGCTGCCTTCGTACAGGTCGCGGGCCTCGGACTGGGGTTTCCATTGGGTGCCCATGTCCAGCAGGTTGACGAAGAAGTCGTTGCTCAAGGTGCCCGGGCGCGAGGTGAATACACCGTGGGGCGATTGCCCGACGTTGGCCCCCAGCACCCGCAGGCCGCCCAGCAGCACGGTCAGTTGCGGGGCGGTCAGGGTCAGCAGTTGCGCTCTGTCCACCAGCAGGGCTTCGGCGGTGACGCCGCTGACCGGCTTGAGGTAGTTGCGGAATCCGTCTGCCACCGGTTCCAGCACGGCGAAGGATTCGACGTCGGTCTGTTCCTGGCTGGCGTCCATGCGCCCCGGGGCGAAGGGCACGCTGATGCTGTAGCCGGCATTTTTCGCCGCCAGCTCCACCGCCGCGCAACCGCCGAGGACGATCAGGTCGGCCAGGGACACGCGCTTGCCACCCGTCTGCGAGCTGTTGAAGGCGCTCTGTATCCCTTCCAGGGCACGCAGCACCTGGGCCAGTTGCTGCGGTTGGTTAACCTCCCAATCCTTTTGCGGGGCCAGGCGAATCCGTGCACCGTTGGCGCCGCCGCGCTTGTCCGAGCCGCGGAAGGTCGAGGCCGAGGCCCAGGCGGTGGACACCAGTTGCGCAACCGACAGGCCGGAGTTGAGGATCTGGCCCTTGAGCTGCTGGATGTCCTGGGCGTCGATCAGCGGGTGGTTCACCGCGGGAATCGGGTCCTGCCAGATCAGTTCCTCGGCCGGCACTTCCGGGCCCAGGTAACGGGCGCGCGGGCCCATGTCACGGTGGGTGAGTTTGAACCAGGCCCGGGAGAAGGCTTCGGCCAGTTGCTCGGGGTGCTCATGGAAGCGCCGGGAGATCGCCTCGTAGGCCGGGTCGAAGCGCAACGACAGGTCGGTGGTGAGCATCGACGGCGTGCGGCGTTTGTTCGGGTCGTGGGGGTCGGGCACGCTGTCGGCCCCGGCGCCGGCTTTGGGCCGCCACTGGTGGGCGCCGGCGGGGCTGGTGGTCAGTTCCCATTCGAAGCCGAACAGGTGGTCGAAGAAGTCATTGCTCCAGCGGGTCGGAGTGGTGGTCCAGATCACTTCCAGGCCGCTGGTGATGGCGTCGCCACCGACGCCCGTGCCGAAGCTGCTTTTCCAGCCCAGGCCCTGTTCTTCCAGGCCGGCAGCTTCCGGTTCCGGGCCGACGTGGCTCGCCGGGCCGGCGCCGTGGGTCTTGCCGAAGGTGTGGCCACCGGCGATCAGGGCCACGGTTTCTTCATCGTTCATGGCCATGCGGGCGAAGGTTTCGCGGATGTCGCGGGCCGCCGCCAGCGGGTCGGGGTTGCCGTTGGGGCCTTCCGGGTTGACGTAGATCAGGCCCATCTGCACCGCCCCCAGGGGGTTCTCCAGCTCGCGGTCGCCGCTGTAGCGCTGGTCGCCGAGCCAGGTGGTTTCGCTGCCCCAGTAGACGTTGTCTTCCGGCTCCCAGACGTCCTGGCGGCCACCGGCAAAGCCGAAGGTTTTAAAACCCATGGATTCCAGGGCGACGTTGCCGGTGAGGATGATCAGGTCGGCCCAGGAGATCTTGCGCCCGTACTTCTGCTTGATCGGCCAGATCAGCCGCCGCGCCTTGTCCAGGCTGACGTTGTCCGGCCAGCTGTTGAGCGGGGCGAAGCGCTGCTGCCCGCCCCCGGCGCCACCGCGGCCATCGGCGATGCGGTAGGTGCCGGCGCTGTGCCAGGCCATGCGGATGAACAGCGGGCCGTAATGGCCAAAATCCGCCGGCCACCAGGGTTGGGAGTTGGTCATCAACGCCTGCAGGTCGCGCTTCACCGCGGCCAGGTCCAGGCTGTTGAATTCGGCGGCGTAGTCGAAGCCCTCGGCCATGGGATCTGACAGGCGCGAGTGCTGGTGGAGGATCTTCAGGTTCAGTTGGCCGGGCCACCAGTCGCGGTTGCTGGTGCCTTCGCCGGCGGTGTGTTTGAACGGACACTTGGATTCGTTGGACATGGGACTCTCCTTCGGTCATCCCTACCCGGCTGCTCGATATGGGCCCGAGGCTGGACGTGCGTATGAAAAGCGTAGTGAACGGCAACCGAAGGTAAAAATAGACCCGCTTGATGACCCTGGCAGAAAAAAACCATGACGCCTGCAAGGTTTCTTCGCGGGGCGCCCTGCCCCCTGGGAACCTGCCCCGGATCTGGCGAGCGGCGCCCAGGCTTGTTTAGCGCAGCCGATGCTGAACCGCGGCCTGAGCCTGGGCGTCCAGGCGGCGCTGGGTGTCAGCATCGATCTGCTGGCGCAGGGCCTGGAACAGTGGGCTGGCGTCGGTGTAGCGGCGGCCGTAGCCGAGGTTGAAGCGGTAGTCGAAACCCGCCGGGTTCTGGCCCTGGGTGTGTTGCAGCAGGGTTTCCAGCTTGTCCAGGGCCTTGACCGCGCGCGCCTCGTTGCTGGCGGTGCCTTCGTATTCGTCCCACAGCTCCAGCAGGTGCTCGCGGGCCGGGGCGTCCAGGGCTCGGGCCAGCAGTTGCAGGTCCGCGCGCTCCTGCTGGCTCTTGTCCAGGTGGGCGGCCTGGGCCACCGCCGGGATGTCGCCGTGAATGGCCTCCCCCAGGTCGTGGACGATGCACAGTTTCAGCACCCGCAGCAGGTCCAGATCCCCCAGTTGGTCTTCGAACAGCAGCGCCATCAGGCATAGGCGCCAGCTGTGCTCGGCCGTGCTTTCCTGGCGGCCGCTGGAGGTGTGGGCGCTGCGCAGCACGTCCTTGAGTTTTTCCGCTTCACGGAGAAAGTCGAGGCGGCCACTGAGAAGTTCACTGTTCATGGAAAGACCTGCGCGGGTGGGCAAAACACAGCCGGCACTGAAAGGCGGCGAGCGATGGCTAACCAGACTAGCCAAGGGGTGCTGCCGGGGCCACGGATAAAATATCCGTGGCGCCGTTTCAGAGGGTTTCCACCAGCCGCACGGCGTTGCCGTCGGACAGGTTGAGGCGGGTCCAGCGGCACTGGCTGGGGGCGATGGGCACGATGGCCGAATCGTTGTGGCCGCTGAAGAATTCCAGGGACGGCGGCGCCAGCACTTCACGCCAGCCCAGGTCATCCAGGGCGGCTTCCTTGCGGGTGATTTCCTCGGTGCAAAAGCCCCACAGGGACTGGCCCAGCAGCTCACTCAGGGGCACGCCGAACTGCCCGGCGCGGGTAGCGGAACAGGCCAGCAGGCGGTGGGTCAGGTCGCACACCAGGTGCACGGCGCGCGGGCTGTCGTTCACCAGCCGCGCCAGGGCCTGGTCGGCGGCGGCGCTGAGGTTGGCCGCCAGCAGTTGTTCCAGGCGCACACGCTCGGCCGGTTCCATGGCCTGCTGGCCGTTTTCCCAACGGGAAATGCTCGACTGCGCCACGCCGAACAGCTCGGCGGCGTGCTGCTGCTTGACCCGGTGCAACAGGCGCCAGCGCCTGAGGGCCAGGCCCAGATGGGGTGAGGTGAACAGAGCTACGGACATGGCCTGGGCGATGCGAGTAAAGGGGCCGGCAGTTTCGCAGCCTCGGCGCTTGGCGGGCAACTGGCGCCGACCAATGCAATTGGTCCGGCCCGCCACAAGTTGCTGGACAGTGCAGTAAAAGCCCCGAAAAATCAGCGTCTTTGCCCTGCCCTCTACGGGCCGGGCGTCTGTGCCAAGGAGTTCGGCCCAATGCTCAATGTCCTGTTTGTCTGCAGCCAGAACAAGCTGCGCAGCCCCACCGCCGAGCAGCTGTTCGCCGACTGGCCGGGGATCGAAACCGCTTCGGCGGGCCTCAACCACGATGCCGAAGTGCCCCTGGGCCCGGAACTGGTGGAATGGGCCGGGCTGATTCTGGTGATGGAAACCCGGCACCGGGAGAAACTGCGCAAGCGCTTCAAGGCGCAGTTGAATAACCAGCAGATTGTCTGCCTGAACATTCCCGATGATTACGAGTTCATGGACCCGGAACTGATCCAGTTGCTGCAGCAGAAGGTGCCGCAGTTTCTTCCCGATGGCGGCGAGGCTCGCTGATATGCCCCTGATATTCAGGGCCCTGTCCGCGTGGCGGTTGGGAGAGCGCTGGCGAGCCTGCGGCTCGTTCGCAGCCTTTGGCAGCGGCTACACGAAGCGGATGCAGGCGCTAGCGTCACGGGCAACTCTGTAGCCGCTGCCGCAGGCTGCGCAAGGCACCGAAGGGGCCTCGGCGGTTGCGGGAGCGCCGGCGAGCCTTTGGCAGCAGCTACAAGGCGCCAAGGGCGGCGATCAGTTCCGCCGAGGCGTTGTACAGCGGCGTGCTGCCCTGCAACAGGATCTGCGCGCTGCGCCGGTAGGCGGCGCCATCGATCAGCAGCTCTCCACCGGCCAGCCGGGCGTTGATCAGGGTCTCCAGCACTCCGGCGGGGTTTTCAATCGCCAGCGGGTACTCGCCCGGCTCCTCGCCTAACACCGGCGCCCGCGCCAACAAGGAATGGGCCACGGTGCCTTCGGCCAGGCAGGCCGCCGCCAGGCAGCAACCACCGGACACCGCCAGGGACGGGTGGGCGTTCTGCGGGGTGAAGTAACGGGTGGCGATATCCCCGCCCTCTCGCGCCGGGCTAACGATGCATATCTTCGGGATGGTTTCGCTGCGCCGCAGCTCGTCGGCGCTCATCAGGCTGCCGTCGCGCTTGCGCAAGCCCATGCGCAACCCGCCCAGCACCATCAGTTCCAGCAGGCGCGCCTTGAATTGCGGGTCGGCGTCCAGCTGGGCCGGGGTTTCCTCGCCGGTCTGGCCCAGGTCCGCCGCGCGCAGGATGACCATGGGCACCGCCACGTCGATGCAGGTGGCGGCGATGCCGTCCAGCAGGTCCACCCGTTTGCCGGTGGGGAACAGCGCGCCGGTCTTGGCCCCCACCGGCTTGTCAAGAAACAGGTCGACCCCGGGAAACACCCCGTTGACCCCGGGAATCCGCGTGTCGCTCAGCAGCCGGCCATTGGCGAAGCCCAGGCGCGCATACATCGTGGTCTGGGTGTTGCTGTTGTAGATCTCGATCTGCCCACCGCCCTCCCCGGGCTCCAGCCAGCCGCGCTGCAGGGCATACAGCGGCAACGCCGCGGACATGTTGCCGCAGTTGACGCTCCAGTCGATGGCGCTCTTGCCCGCCGCCAGTTGCGCCAGGGTGCTGACCATGCGCGTCTCGCCGGGGCGGCGCTCGACGATGAACACCTTGTTGCTGGTGGGCCCGCCGCGCCCCAGGCCGGTGATCTGGGTATTGCCCGGCCACTCGCCCTGCAGCGGCACGCCCATCAGGTGGCGCAGCAACTCTTCCACCAGGGCTTCGTCCCGGGGCAAGGCTTCGCGGGCCAGGATCAGCCCGGTGGAGGTGCCGCCACGGGCGTGGCACACGGGGAATTCAGGGATGGCAGCAGGCTTGGGCAGATCGGGCATGGCGGGCGCCTCCAGGGTGGGCGAATGGAGCAGCCCCTTGTCGCGCGGGCAACGGGCGGCAGCGCAGCATGATAAACCGTCGCGGCCGATCCCGGGGCTTGCCGCTTGGCGATCCGGGGTCGCCCGATTGCGCATCGTGCCCGGGGCCGATCACGACCTGGGCCTGAGCCATGTCGCCCAGGCGGCGCTATGGGCCGATCAGACCTGGGCCTTGGCACGGGTGCTACAGGCTTGTAGCCCGAAGCGGCCAGGACGCCCTCGCGGCGCTTTTTTGACCGGCCCATTTGACTAACAGTCTTGAGCTTCTAGATTCCACTGGCGACCTCATGGAAGTGCATTTCGCCCGGTGCCCAACAGCTGTTGCGCCGCGCCCGGATGCTCGGTGGCCGCACGCTGCACAGCCGATGACACCCGGGCCTGGATCACCAGGCCCATAGCGCGACAACAGGGAGCCGGACATGAACGAAAACATCGTGGATATCCTTGTCACCATTGACGTGGACACCATTCTGGAAAGCAACGGCAAGACCTTCGACGGCGGCAACACGCTGACCTTGAGCCAGCACAGCGCCACCCCCACCCAGCTCTACAACTACTACAGCAACGGCCAGCGCCTGTCCGACCAGGTGGTCTACATGGTGGCCCGCCGCGACAACACCGACGGGCCGGACGGCGGCTCCGAACTGGCGGTCAACCTGCGTCAGGGGGACATTGTCCGCTGGCGCGCCACCAGCCTGTCCAAGGGCATGTACAACGCGGTGCTGCTGTACCAGTACACCCAGACCAACCCGGTACCGAGTGCCGGCAATCCGCCCTATCTGACCGACGTCACGCCGGTGGTCCTGGACAGCACGCCGCTGCCCATCATCGACAAGGACAACCCGGCCGGGCAGCCCATCGCGCAAAGCGTGCAGAACTACTACTGGCAGGCCAACGCCACCCGGGTCGGCTCGCGCATTACCTACACCTGGGCCTTCATGATCCTGGACAGCAACAACAAGGTGATCGCCTACTGCTCCTGGGACCCGTACTTCTCCATCCACTGATGGCCATGGCCTCTCCCCGTTGCGGGGAGAGGCTTGCTCCAGGCTTCAGGCGCGCCGGGCCAGCAACAGCACCGAGGCCGCCGCCGACAGCAACGCCGCGCAGCAGCGATTGAACAGGCGCTTGCCCGCAGGCTCGCTGAACCAGCGGCGCATGTGCAGGCCCATCAGCGCATAAGCGCTGATGGCGATCCACTCCAGCAGCAGGAACAACAGCCCCAGCACCAGGAACTGCGAACCCACTGGCGCCCCGGGCTCGACGAACTGCGGCAGAAACGCGGTGAAGATCAGGATCGCCTTGGGATTGCCGATGGCCACCAGAAATTCCTGCCGGCTGAGGGCCAGCAGCCCGGACACCCGGCTGCGCTCCGCACTCTGCACCTGGGGGTCCGCGGTCCACAGCTGATAGGCCAGGTACAGCAGGTAGCCCGCGCCGAGAATCTTGATCCCGTAGAACAACAGCTCCGAGGCTTGCAGCACCACCGCCAGGCCGGCGGCGGCCAGGGCGATCATCAGGGCGAACGCTGCCAGGCGGCCGATGCCCGCCAGGCACGAGGTGCGAAAACCGTAGGTGCTGGCATTGCGCACCGACAGCAGGTTGTTCGGCCCGGGGGCCATGTTCAGGGCGAAACAGGCCGGGAGAAATAGCGCCAGGGTGGCGAGGTTCATAGGCACTCCAGAATCGGCAAGGCGTCGTTGTTGACCGGCAAGGAACATAAAACGCCTGGGCCCCGGGACACAAGCCAGCCCCGGCGATTACGCCCCGGCCAGGCGCAAGGCATAGGCACGGATGTCCTGCGGCCAGTCCTCGATGCACTGTTGCAGGCGCGCCAGGTCCGCGGCGAACAGCGCCCGGGTGGCTTCTTCATAACCGGGAAGATCGCCGCCCATGGCCAGCATGAACTGGTAGGCCGCCTCTTGCGCGGCCCGCTGGCGCTGCGGTTCGGCGCCATGGCGCCGGGCTTCGTCCACCAGCCGGCGCAGCACCGCCGAGGCGCCACCGGGCTGCTCGGCCAGCCAGTCCCACTGGCGCGGCAACAGGGTCACTTCCCGAGCGATGACCCCCAGCTTGGGTCGCCCCCGCCCCCGGGGCGCAGCCTCTTCGCCCTCGACCGGCGCAGCAGCAGGCTGGCGCGGGCGATAGCGCCCGTTGCCCGGCGCCGGCGTGGCGGCCAGGCGCTGGCGCACTTCGTCCGGGGAGCCCCGCAGGTCGAGGTCGATGACCCGGCCGCTGGCATCGTCGAACACCAGCAACGGCTGCGGCGCCGCCTCTTCGCTGGCACGCTTGACCGCCAGCGCGACCTCCAGCAACGGGCCGGCCGCCAGCACCTGCTGGGCCTGAAACGCAGTGACGGGTTGGGTAAGTGAGTCGGACATGGTTATGGCCTCAAGGAAACGAGGCTGCATATTACCCGGGTATTAATAAGACAATCAATAATACCCGGGTAATATTTAAACAGCGGCCGGCCCTCGCGACTGCCGCTGTGGGGCCGGCTCGCTGTCGACGGGCATCTCGATGCCCCAGTCGCCGTCCAGGTACCAGTCCTCCCCGAGCATTTCCGCCGGGTGCATGGTGCGATCGGAACCATTGCCGCAAGCCAGGGCATTGGCCGCGCAGTAGCGATCGCAGCCCCAGCAGATCCGCTCGGGGTGTTTGGGGCGCAGGGGAAAGGGCTTGGCCATGGCGGCTCCCGGAACCTGGATGAAGGAGCCTGCACCTTAGAACCTGCGGGACCTTCGAGCCTTGATCCCGATCACAATGGCAGAGTGCGGTCCTGGATCACCTGCTTCATCACCAGGGTCGAGGTCAGGCGCTGGACGTTGGGCAAGGTCGACAGGCGTTCGTCATACAACCGCTGGAACGCCGGCAGGTCGCGGGTGATCACCTGCAGCAGGTAATCGGGTTCGCCAAACAGCCGCTGCGCCTCGACGATCTGGACAATGCCCTGCAAGGCAGTTTCGAAGGCCGCCACGGCCTGGTGATCGCCCTCGCGCAGGGTGACGAACACCATGGCCGAGAAATTCAGCCCCAGGGCGCTGGGCGCCAGTTGTGCGCGATAGCCCAGGATCACCCCGGACTGCTCCAGCGCCCGTACCCGGCGATGGCAAGGGGACAGGCTAAGACCGACCCGCTCGGCCAGGTCGGTGACCGACAGGCGGCCGTCGGCTTGCAGCTCGGCAAGAATCTTCTGATCAATCCGATCCATTTGAATAATTCTCCCCATTCGAAGGTTTGCAGTTGGAATATTAGAGAAAAATTCCCCCTCGATCTTCACTATTCTTTCTTCACACCTTGAAGCCCCTGTTCACCGCAGCTGTGCGGCGGTCGAGCCCCTGATGACCGTGAGAAAGCCCCATGCCCTACCCCCTTGCGAAGCCGCACCCTGCGCTGCCTAGCGCGACTGCCTGCCCCGCCCACGCTACCTGCAGCCAGCCGAGGTAAACCAACATGGAACCGAGCATGTTGGCCGCGTTCTGGGCAGTGTCGCTGCTGTTCGTGATCACCCCCGGCGCCGACTGGGCCTATGCCATCTCTGCCGGGCTCAACGGCCGGGTGGTGATTCCCGCGGTATCCGGGCTGCTGAGCGGGCACCTGCTGGCGACCCTGGTGGTGGCCGCCGGGGTCGGCGGGCTGGTGGCGCGTTACCCCCTGGCCCTTGCGGGCCTGACCGTGGCCGGTGCCGGCTACCTGCTGTGGCTGGGCGTCGGCCTGCTGCGCCACCCGTCCACGCCACAGGCCGGCGCAGGCCAGGCCGATGCTTCCTGGGCACGCTGGTCGTTCAAGGGCCTGTGTGTCAGCGGCCTCAATCCCAAGGTCTTCCTGCTGTTCCTGGCCCTGCTGCCACAGTTCACCAGCCCCGCGGCCGCCTGGCCGGTGTCGCTGCAGATCCTCGCCCTGGGGCTGCTGCATGCCTTCAGTTGCGCGGTGATCTACCTGTTGGTGGGCTTCGGCTCGCGCACTGTTCTGCAGGCGCGGCCGGTGGCGGCGCTGTGGGTCAGTCGCCTGTCGGGCGGGTTGATGGTCCTGATTGCGCTAGTGTTGCTGGCGGAACAACTCCTGGCTTGAGGAAGACCCATGCACAGCTTCAGACAACGAGCGGCTCGCGGGCTGCAAAGCGGTGACCGCTTCAGCCTGTCGCGATGCTTCACTCCCCAGGACATCCAGCGCTTTGCCGAGATTTCCCGGGACTACAACCCGGTGCACTACCACCCGCCCTTCGCCGAGGCCCGAGGGTTTCGCGAACCGGTGGCCCATGGCCTGCTGACCGCCAGCCTGGTGACCGAGATCGGCGGGCAGATCGGCTGGCTGGCCTCGGCGATGAGCTTCCAGTTCCGCCGCCCGGTCTATGCGGGGGATACCGTGACCTGCCGCTGGCTGATCACCGAGGTGGATGCCCGGGGCCGGGCTACGGCGGTCATCACCCTGAGCAACGAAGATGGCGTGATCGTACTCGAAGGCGAAACCCGCGGCGTGCTTCCCGGCGAACAGGAACGGCAGTTACTGAGCCAGATGCTCGCCGAAGGCGACCCGGGCAACCCCTTGGCTCGGTAGACCTCAAGACTTGCGGCGCACCCGAAGACGCCTTCGCTGGCAAGCCAGCTCCTACACAAAGCCCCACCACTACCCCACCTCGTAGGAGCCGGCTTGCCGGCGAAGAGGCCCTCAAGCCCTGCGGCGAACCCGAAGACGCCTTCGCTGGCAAGCCAGCGCCTACACAAAGCCCCACCACCACGCCATCTCGTTGGAGCCGGCTTGCCGGCGAAGAGGCCCTCAAGACCTGCCGCGCCCCCGAAGACGCCTTCGCTGGCAAGCCAGCGCCTACGCACAGCCCCGCCACCACGCCATCTCGTAGGAGCCGGCTTGCCGGCGAAGAGGCCCTCAAGCCCTGCGGCGCACCCGAAAACGCCTTCGCTGGCAAGCCAGCTCCTACGCAAAGCCCCACCACCACGCCATCTCGTTGGGGCTGGCCGGGCACAGAATTTTCTCTGACAGCGGCTACGGGATCGCTATGATGGATCACCATGAACCCCAGCCCCGCGATCCGCCAACCCTGTCCGCCCGGCGCCTGCATCTGCGAGCGCGAGCAGTTGCTGGACACCCCCGGAGCCGACCTGCGCATCCTCAATCTCACGCGCCAGGAGGAAAAGCGCCTGCTCGAACGCCTGGAAAACCTCAAGGACCTGGCGGACCTGGAACACATGCAGCGGCGGATGTACGAACAACTGGGCATCCGCGTCGAGATCAGCCCCAGTGACAACGTGGTCCGCAGCATGCGCGGCATCGCCATTTCCCTGGGCGAGTTGCCCGGCCTGTGCCGCAAGACCCGGCAATCGATCCCGGCCGCCATCCGCCGGGCCATGGAGCAGCGCCCGGAAATCGCCTACCGCCTGCTGGACTCCCAGGACCTGTTGCGCGGCACCTGAGGGCCGCGCACTCAAGCGCCGCCCATACCGTTCAAGGCTTGCAGCCCGGGGCCTGAACCCGGAAACTTGCCGCTGCTTTTTCCAGGACTTCTCTCATGCAAAACACCCCATTGAACGCCGCCGACTTCGAAACCCTCGAAGACACCCTGCTCAAGTACGGCGACGACCACTCGGTACTCAACCCCTGCGAGCTGGACGGTTATTTCACCGCGCTGGTGTCGGGCCCGACCCAGGTGGATATCGCCGAATGGTTCCCGGCGATCTGGGGCGGCGAGAACCCCAATTGGGAAATCCCGCAAGAGTGCCGGCAGTTCATCGACCTGTGCGTGCGCCACATCAACACCCTGGCCGAACAACTGGCCAGTGATGCCCAGGGTTTCCATGCACGTTTCGAAACCACCGAACACCAGGGCCAGGACCTGCTGCTGGCCGAAGAATGGTGCTTTGGCTACCTGCGTGGGGTGGCCGTGGGCAACTGGCCGCAGATGCCGGCACCACAGACCGGCCTGTTGCAGACGATCATCGACTGTGCCGAACAGGACAACTTCGAACTGCCGGCCGACCTCGACCTGGACCAGCATCGCCAGCAGGTAGCGGCCATCGAACCGGCGGCGCGGGCGCTGCATGCCTATTGGACGGCGCAGCGCTGAGGCTGACGCCAGCAGAAGCACCGCGGGGGCCCTAAGGGGCAAAAAAAGGCAGATTTCCCGCTCGGGGAAGTCTGCCAGCCAAGGACGGATAATGCCCATGTTCAAATGCATCAAGAGACTTTTCAGCCGGAATGCACCAGCGCAGCCGCAGCCGCAGGACATTCCCGCACCCGCCGCCCCTCCGACATTGGAGGAATATCTGTCCGGCTTGCCAACTTGCGATCATGAGCCCGACGAGGACTTCTACTACCGAACAGAAGCGGCTGACCAATGGACGCGATACTTCTCAAGCGAATTCACCATACCCTGCCGCAACCAGGGAGGAGGTCATTCCCAAGACCTGACGATGAACGAAGCGCTGAAAAATTACGCAGCCGTCCATGGTCTGGTGTACGTGTTCTACTACTACAGCCCATTCCCCTATGCACAAACGAAGATTGCCTCGCACCATAAGGAGTGCATTGAGGCTGCCTCAGGGCTGATCTCGCCTTACAAACATTGGATGCTCCTGTGCTTTCTGGCTCGCTATAAAAAAGACACCGCGGCGTTGACAGGGCGAACAAGCTTTGCCGATGGGACCCAAAACGATCAAGAGTGTCGATACATCATTTGCGATCCCCCCTGCCTGACCATTCCACGACAGGACATCCAACTTCACTTGAATGGTCATTGGTACTCATTACCGGCCATCACCGATTTAACTCTAGGCCAGCTCATGGTGACTTGGCGCGATGATGCAACCTTCTGCGCTTCACGAGCCGCTTCACTACTCCTGGCCGTGAAAGTCTGATCAAAGGTCCATTCCCGTTTTAAGCAGGCATGGTGTGCGCCATGCCTGCAAAGCTGGGTGCGCTTCAACAGGGTAGTAGTAAGGCCCTCAGATCATTGGGTAGGCGCATATTCCTCAATCAGTTTCCACAGCAAACGGCCCATCGGTAGGCGGTAGATATCGCTGTGGGCCCCTCCTCCGGATCCCGGCGAGTTGAATTCGGTAATACCGTTAGAAGCGTCGATATAGGCCACTTTTCTGTCCGGGCCGGTGCTCTTGAACGGCTCGGCGCAGCCTTGCTGACCGTGCTTGCAGACTTCGAACCGACCTCCTGGAACTGCGGATGTGTCAGAAGCCGTCATGCACTCGAATATGCGCTGGTACTGGGGGTCGGTCGTATCGCAGGCCTTGTGGTATGAGCCGATCGATCCGGCAGGATCGGTCCAGACGATAAAGGGGGCGCCGGTCGCCGAATCGTTGGTGGCTGCAGTCAGCACCACCTTGGTCTTTTGAAGATGCCCGTAGTCCCGATAGGGAGCGCCTTCACGTCCGAGGTCCGGGGCAAAACGGTTGATGCTCATCGCCCCTTGCAAGCCAACGGCCAGATCAACCGGGCTGGTGACCATCGGCTGATCGGGGAACTGACTGCCAAGAGGCACCAGGGCCGGTGAACTGAACACCGCGCGAGTCATGGCGCGCGCCCCGAAACTGTGGCCTAGCGCAACAACCCTGGCCTTGCTGCCAGAGGCCGCCAGGCTGCGCGGAATGGTTTCGTTGAGCATCTTGTTCAGCCAGGACAAGCCTACTTCGTCCGCATCATTGGCCTTATTTGAATAGCTGAATACGTTGCCGAAGGAGTTGGACCAATAAGACGGCCAGGTCACGCCAATGACCAAGGGGCGGAAGTGACCAGTCACCTGATCATCGACCAGCGGTTTGATTGCCAGCGTCCTGTCGATCGGACTTTCTTGCTGTCCCTTGGCCGCTTCCAAAGAAGCGGCCATCAAGTTACCAGCCAAGTCATTGAAATTTCGTATTGCTTCTTGTTGGGCAGTGTTCCAGCCCATGACAATCACCAGAACATGGGTGTAACTACCTTGCCGAAGGTCCTGGGTCAAATTATTTTCCAGCGATAACAGCGCATACTTTCCATAATCGTAAAACTGATAGGCATGGGCATCCACCTTGTCTAGGTTGGTGGATATTGAGCAGGCATGCCAGTCACTTATTTTCGCCAGATCATAGTTCTTTTTGACGAGTGATAATTGCTTTGCCGCGTAAGCGTTATATACAAAGCAATGATTCTTTGAAAGATAAGGATCACTTGCCCCGGCGGTGTCCTTGGCTATCGAGTTTTTTATGATGTGCGAAATGAACATCGCCTTAGAGTCACTTTCCTGAAATCTCCTGATCTGACTTGGTGTTCCCCAGCGGCTTGGTTCTTCCGCGCTGATGTATTGGCCGCTCCGTACGAAGCTGACCTGGGGATAAGCCTTGGGGCCGCCGACGATGGCCTGTGGGCTTTTTTCAATGGCCACGACATACCCTGGGTAATGCAAGGCGGTTCCGGATGGAAAATACAGGCTGGAATGGAAGTTTTTTGCATTGGTGCTATCCAGTTGCAATGCCGACTCATAAGGCTCCATGACCGACCCGGGTCCGGAACAACCAGCAACTCCGACTCCCAAGGCAATCAGGCCTAACCATTTGAGACGCATCATAACTAACTCCCTGGATCACTCCTGACCCTTATACTGACCTTCGCGCCGTAGACACATTAGTTAGAGGCAACGTGGACATCTTGCCTAGTCACAACACCACTATAGTCAGCAAGCGGCATTCAGCCAGCATCTCGATATATAAATATTAAGACTTACCTCTAAAGCCTTTTCCACATGAGATCAACTTTACTTCAACACTCCGACCTGCCCTCACTCGCTAGCACAAATCAAATTTAAATCCAGCCACTACTTGAAAAAACCTATTCGATAGCGAACTTATAGTTAGGCGGCAATCAACTTTTACTTAATAAACACAAAAATAATCAATTACTACAAGATCAACTACGCCGGGCTCTGGCCAGTGCAGTGGCATGAGAATATTGGTTCCGCTGCTGGCCCGGCCCATGAGAAACGCCGCTGGCCCTACCCGGGCCAGCGGCGTTTTCATGCCTGCCATCAGGTGCTGCGCGGGGGTTACAGCAACTGGCGTTGCACCGCTTCATCCAGGGTGCTGCGGGCCAGTTGCTGGACCACGTCGCGGGTATCCGCCTGGAAAGGAATCGCCACGATCAGCAGCAGTTGCATCCAGGTACGCACCGACTCGCTCTTGCGAATCCGCCCCAGTTCCTTGCCGTCCTTGTCCTTGAACACCGTCTCCAGGGTGAAGGTGTTTTTCGCCGTGGACGGGATGATGAAGAAGGTGGCGCCGGTGATGATGGCCGAGGCCATGCTGAACTGTTCGTTGTTGTACAGGGTGGCTTCGGCGTACAGGTCCGACTCGACCTTGTCGGTGCTGACCCGGGCAAAGCGCCCGGACTGGCGGTAGGTATCGGCCACCGCCGCTTCCCAGGCGGCGGCCGGGGCGCCGGCGGCAGCATTGGCCGGGCCGCCATTGACCTGGTTCATCGCGGTGGTGCGCACGAAGGCCGTGGGTTTGTGTTGCTCCGCCTGGGCGGTGGGTGGCCAGGCCGTGACCGGTGCCAGTTCGTGTTGCGAATAGGACACGCAGCCGCTCAGCAGTACCGCGGCCAGCACCAGTAGGTGCTTGATGGAACCGAACATGTGACGCTCCTTGATCCTAGTGCGCCAACCGGGCGGTGGCGTTGTCGAGCAATGTGCCAACCAGCTCGTTGAGCTGCTTGGCGCCCTGGGTCGGGGCCCAGTATTCGCGCCCATAGAGACCGACATTGCGCTCGAACTTGAGCTGCTCCCTGGCGCTGGCCAGTTCCTTGCCGTCGCGATCGACGATCGACAGATCACCGGCCAGGTCGAAGCTGTCGACGTAGATCGGGCCATTGACCCAAATCCACAGCGTCAGGGTCAGCAGGGCCCCCGGCACATAGCCCGGGTGCGGCCCGCGATGGCCCTTGAGGGAGGTCATGTTGAACTTCAGCACCACGTCGTTTTCCCCCAGGCGGGTAGGAAATTCGCTGAGTTGCTGGAAGTAGCCGGCGCTCTTGACGTAGGGCGTCAGCTGGGCGGTCAGGGAGCGGCTGATGGCGGTGCGGGTGGCTTCGTCGATACCGGCGGCGGAAACCTGCACATCGGCGATTTGCGCGGTGCGCGGGCTGCTGGCAGGCGCGGGATGCAGCGGTGCGCCCAAGGGGCCGGTGACGTTGTAGGACACACAGCCGGTCAGCGCCAGGGTGGCGACAAGGGCGGTGGCCCTGAGGAGGATTCTGAACACGAAATATCCTTATTGAGGGACGGACAGCACCAACGTCTCGACCCCGGCGCCCAGAACTTTAGGAAAACCTCGCATTCGGTTGGGCGCTACAGGCCCGCTCCCGGGCCTTATTGATAGTCCTCTTCATAGGCCTGGAGCAGATTGAACAAGTGCTCCTGGGGCATCGCGCAGTCCTCCAGCGCTTCGGGCGCAACGCCGTTCCACTCCTCATCGGGGTCGCTTTCGACAATCAGTAGCGGCACCTGGGCGTTGTTGCAGAAGGCGAGGATGTCGCGCAGTTCCTGCCCACGTTTCACATGGTCGTTGTGAAACAGCTTGGCGCTGTAGAAGAAGCCCTCGGCGCCACGGCGCAGATAGCCCTGGGCAATACGCAGGGACAGGCCCAGGCGCTGATGGAGAAACTTGACCAGCGCCAGGTCAGTGGTGGGAGTCGCGGCGGCGATGCTTATTCTGGACATGGCAGGTTCCTTGATAAATCGGCGGGCAGCCCTCGCCCTGCTACTCGGGGCGCCACAGTTCGAGCCCCTCCACATGGCGCTCGATGTCGTCCATGTCGTCCTCCCCCAGGGTACGGTCGAAGGGTTCGCTGAGAATCCTGCGCACCTGGGCCAGGCGCTGGGTGACCTGCTGGTTATCGATGAAATCGGTGGTGGCGCGCTGGTAGTCGGCCACGGGTTTATCCATGTAGTAGGCGCCCATCTTGTGCAACGAGATCAAGACGAACTCCAGCTCCGCCAGGGCCTGCAGCGCCTGCTCGCCAGAGAGGGTGATGGTGCGGTTGCTTTCCAGCATCGAAACTTCCTTGGTGCTCAACAGTTGGACAGAACGCCGCCTGGGCGGCGTGCGGCGCGCGCTTCAATCAGGCAGGCCACCGCCCATGCTGATCATGGCCTGGCCGGGCTGATCAACAGGCCCGGCTGACACCGCTCACCGACTCGGTGCCGGAGCCAGCTTGAGCCGGGTCGGATCGACCGCGCAGGCCATGTTGCGCAGCTCCCCGATCAACGATTGACGGGGAAAGGCGGCCCATTGCGCAAGATCGTCCTTGCGCATGACCTCCACGCCCTGGGCGAAGGGCTCGGAGAAGTACACCCGGCCGAACTGCGCCGACTCATCCTTCTCGCAGTTGATCACCCGGGTCGCGCGGGAGCTGTAGATCGGCGGCTTGCCACCGCCCAGCGCAGCAGGCTTGGCGTAGTTGTTGACCAGATAGAACTGCCGCAGGTTCGGGTTGTTCTGGTAGAGGGCCAGCGAGTTGGCGGCAAAGTAGGTGGCCAGTTCCGGGCTTTCCAGCACCTTGAACATGCCGTCCGGACGCTGCGGCGCCGGGGCCTCCCCGGGGGTACCCGAATGCGCGCAACCGGCGAGCAAAAGCGCCGCGCTCAAGCTCAACAGCTTGTTCATCGGCCCGCTCCCTGGGCCAGGTCCGGCCGCTCCTGCTCCAGCAATGGCTGATCGACAGTGCCCTGCAGCGAGCAGAGCAAACGGGTCTTGCCGTCTTCCTGGCTGAGCATGAGGATCTTTTCCGCGGAGCCCGGCGCCGGGGCGATGCCCGAAGCGGCGGCCGGGTTGTCCTGCCAGGGGGCCGCTGCGTTGAGTTTGATCTGCGGCCGGGAGACGAAATAATCGCCAGTCTCCTGCCAACCGGCCTGGGGCAGCGCGGCCATGACGGCCTCGCGGCTGGCATCGATTTCAAAGCCCCAGAAGTGAAAGGTGCCCTGCTCGCCCAGGTCGAACTGGCGGTCGTAGTAGGCGCTCAGGGGCAGGCCCTGATCCAGCAGCGGCCGGGAAAACGCCATCAGCGCGGTGGCGCTGTCGCGGCGCTCCGCCACCGGAATCCAGGCGATGCCCTGGCGCTGATTCTCCGCCAGTTTCACCACCTGCCCGAGCTCGGCGCGCTGCTGATACAGGGCCTTGAAAAAGCTCGGCTGGCACTCCAGCAGGCTCTGGCTGAGGCTCGCTGCCTGGGCAGCGCCGGCGCTCAAGCCCAGGAGCAAGGCCAACAGCGGTGAGGTGGAAAGGCGGGGCAAGGTGCGCGTCCGTTGCATGGTCTGGAGCATCCTGAGCAGGCGAAAAAAACGCGACTCTACTCCCGCCGGCACCGCCGAGACAAATCCGCCTGCAGGCACCAGGCCTGCATGGCAGAGCGGCGCCGCAGCCGGTTCAGAGGAAAATACGGCCCTTGAGGTACAAGGCGCCGTAGCCGCTAATAATCACCCGCCCGTTGTCCAGCACCTGGCACTGCAACTGGCCCTTGCGCGCCCCGCCCTGCTGCGCCCGCAACTGGCGCTTGCCCAGGCGCGCGGCCCAGTAAGGCGCCAGGGAGGTATGGGCGGAACCGGTGACCGGGTCTTCATTGACCCCGACCCGCGGGCCGAACCAGCGCGAGACGAAA
>Ga0182008_10000418_pt1 | contig 32935 bp, 32 predicted proteins | sample Sormic07211129_1_FD_120482 | JGI IMG/M metagenome (GOLD analysis project Ga0182008, IMG submission 120482) | Rhizosphere microbial communities from Sorghum bicolor, Mead, Nebraska, USA - 072115-129_1 metaG | ecosystem: Host-associated > Plants > Roots > Rhizosphere | place: USA: Nebraska...
ACCGCGCCTTCGGGCGACAGGTTGCCCTTCAGGATCGCGAGGTGGCCCTCGGCGTACATCGGGTTGCCGATCGGGCGGATCACGTCCTGGTCGGCGCGCGGCACGTCGGGCACGTCCTTGAGGACCTCCTCGATGGTCTGGCCGCTGATGTGATGCAGTCGCCGTGCAGCAGGCCGGCCTTGAGCAGCACCTTCATGACCTGCGGGATGCCGCCGGCCTGGTGCAGGTCGACCGCCAGGTACTTGCCCGAGGGCTTGAGGTCGCAGATCACCGGCACCTTCTTGCGCATGCGCTCGAAGTCGTCGATGGTCCAGTCGACGCCGGCCGTGTGGGCGATCGCCAGGAAGTGCAGCACCGCGTTGGTCGAGCCGCCGGTGGCCATGATCACGGCCACCGCATTCTCGATCGCCTTCTTGGTCACGATGTCGCGCGGCTTCAGGTCCTTCTTGATGGCTTCGATCAGCACCTTGGCCGATTCCTTGGCCGAGTTCTGCTTCTCGTCGTGCGGGTTCGCCATGGTCGAGGAGTAGGGCAGCGACATGCCCAGGGCCTCGAAGGCGCTGGACATGGTGTTGGCCGTGTACATGCCGCCGCAGGAGCCGGTGCCGGGGATGGCGCGCTTCTCGATCTGCAGCAGATCCTCGTCGCTCATGTTGCCGGCGGCGTTCTGGCCCACGGCCTCGAACACGCTCACGATGTTCAGGTCCTGGCCCTTGTACTTGCCGGGCAGGATGGTGCCGCCGTAAACATAGATGGCCGGCACGTTCGCGCGCAGCATGCCCATCATGCCGCCGGGCATGTTCTTGTCGCAGCCGCCGACCACCAGCACGCCGTCCATCCACTGGCCGCCGACGCAGGTCTCGATGCAGTCGGAGATGACCTCGCGGCTCACCAGCGAGAACTTCATGCCTTCGGTGCCCATGGCCATGCCGTCGGAAATCGTGGGCGTGCCGAAGACCTGGGCGTTGCCGCCTGCTTCCTCGATGCCTTCGATGGCCGCGTCGGCCAGCTTCTGCAGGCCCGAGTTGCAGGGCGTGATGGTGCTGTGGCCGTTGGCCACGCCGACCATCGGCTTCTTGAAGTCGGCTTCCTCGTAGCCCATCGCGTAGAACATCGAGCGGTTGGGCGCGCGCGACTTGCCTTCGACGATGTTGGCGCTGCGGCGGTTGATCTGGAGCGGTTTGTCGGCCATGGGTCTCTTCTCGTGGGTTGTCTTGTGGGGGGAGGGCTCGGGGCCAAGTATCCGCGCTTTGACTGATTGGTTCCAATCCATTTTTGGAGCTTGATTGATATGCTCGGCATATGAATGAAGCCTTGATCGACCTGCGTGCCTGGCGCCAGTTCGTCGCCGTGGCCGAAGAACTGCATTTCGGCCGCGCGGCCCAGCGCCTGCACATGACCCAGCCGCCCGTGACCCAGGCCATCGCCCAGCTCGAGAAGACGCTGGGCATCGTGCTGTTCGACCGCACCCGACGGCGCGTGGCGCTCACGCCCGCGGGCGAGGCGCTGCTGCCCGATGTGCGCGACATGCTCGAGCGCGCGCAGGCGCTCCCGGCGCGTGCGCGCGCCGCGGCCGCGGGCGAGGTGGGGCGGGTGCGGCTGGCCTTCGTCTCGACCATCGGCTTCGAGCGGCTGCCGGTGTGGGTGCGCGAGTTCCGCGCGCTGTGCCCCGAGGTGGCGCTGGAGCTGGTCGAGGCCACCGGCGACGTGCAGCTCGAGGCCTTCGCGCGCGGCGAGCTCGATGCCGGCCTGATGCTGCATTCGCCGGGCTTCGCGCCGCCCGGGCTCGAGCGGCTGGTGGTCGCGCGCGAGCCGTTGGTGCTGGCGCTGCCGGCCCGGCATACGCTGGCGCAGGTCGCGGCCCCCACGCTGGCCGAGGTGCTGGCCGAGCCGCTGGTGATCTTCCCGCGCCGCATCGTGCCCTCGCTGCACGACGCGATCTACGGGCTCTACCACGCAGTCGGCCGCACGCCCGTGGTGGCGCAGGAGGCGATCCAGATGCAGACCATCGTCAACCTGGTTTGGGGCGAACTGGGCGTGGCGTGGGTGCCGCAGAGCGTGCGGCAGTTCCGGCGCGAGGGCGTGGTGTACCGCGCGGCCGCCGAGTTCGCGCCGGCGGGGCGCCAACGCCGGCCAGGGCCGTTCCCGGCCTGCGAGACCAGCCTGGTCTGGCCCGCGGCGCTCGACAACCCGGCCCTGGCGCGCTTCGTCGCCTTCGTGCGGGAGCGCGCGGGCGACGCCTGAGCCCGCGGCTCAGGCCGCGGCCTTCGGCTGCCCGCGGCCGGTCCACAGCAGGCCCGCCGCCACAGCCAGCAGCGGCAGCATCGCGAGGTTGACCGCCGGCCAGCCCAGGCCGTTGAGCAGCGCGCCCGAAGCGAAGGACATCAGCGTGGCGGTGCTGCTGTTGGTTAGCTCCATCAGGGCCTGGGCCTGGCCCCGTTCCTGGGGTGCATGCGACTCGCCGAGCAGCGTGGTGCCGGCGATGATCATCAGGTTCCAGCCCACGCCCAGCAGGAAGGAGCTGGCGAAGAAGGGTGCGAAGCTGCTGCCGCCGAGGGCCACGCAGGCGCTCAGCGCGATGCAGGCCGCCCCCAGCGCCGCCACGCGCCGGCTGCCCCAGCGGTCGACCAGCCCGCCGGCAAAGAAGGCCGGCAGGAACATGCCGATCACATGCCACTGGATCACCTGCGCGGCCGAGGCGAGCGAGAGGCCGCAGATCTCCATGGCCAGCGGCGTCGCGTTCATCGCCAGCACCATCAGCCCGTGGCCGATGGCCGTCATGCAGACGGCGGCCCGCAGCGCCGGGCGCCGCAGCAGGGCCGGCAGCGTCGACCAGCCGCCGCCGGCCGGCTGGGGCACGGCGCCTTCGCGCAGCCGCGACATGACGAGCAGCCCGATCGCGGCCAGCGCGGCGATCGCGAGGTAGGCGCCCGCGAAGGGCGTGGCCAGCGCGTCGCGCGACCAGAGCGCGATGGACGGCGCCAGCAGCGCGGCGCCGATGCCGCCGCCCACCACGCAGGCGGCCGCGCAGCCCTTCTGCGAAGCGTCGACGGCCTCGAGCGCCGCATAGCGGTAGTAGCCGGCCGAGGCCTGGTAGACGCCGATGCAGGCGATGCCCGCGCAGAACACGGCGAAGCTGCCCAGCACCACGCCGGCCGCCGCCACGCCGCCGCCGGCGATGCCGAAGGCCGCGCCGCGCATGAGCCCGCGCCGGCGCCCGTGGCGCTGCATGAACATCGACAGCGGGCGCACGGCCGCGAGGTTGCCCAGCACCAGCAGCGCCAGCGGCAGGGTGGCCAGCACGGGCCAGGGCGCGAGCCGGGCGCCGACCAGCGAGGTCAGCGTGATGCCGATGATCGAGCACGACCAGTAGAGCGCCTGGCCGAGGAACAGCAGGCGCAGCGAGGCATTGCGAAGCAGCAGCATCGGCGCGGGCTCAGTCGGCCTGGGCGGCGGTGCCGAAACGCTCCGCATAGGCCTGCGGGCTCACGGCGCGGTGCTTGTGGAAGCTGCGCCGCAGGTTCTCCGGGTGCGCGAAGCCGCACAGCCGCGCCACGGTCGCGATCGAGGCCTGCGCCTGGGCCAGCAGCGCGGAAGCCGCCTCGACCCGCACGCGCTCGACATAGCGGCCGGGCGCCATCCCCAGTTCGCGCTGGAACACGCGCGAGAGGGTGCGCGGCGGCATGCAGGCGCGATCGGCCAGCGCCTGCAGCGAGAGGTCGCTGCCGATCTGGCCCGGGATCCATTCGAGCAGCGCGGCCAGGCGCGGCGCATGCGAGGCCTCGGGCGCGAGCAGGTGGCTGAACTGCGCCTGGCCGCCGGGCCGGCGCATGAACATCACGAGCCGGCGCGCGACCGCCAGCGCGAGCGGCCGGCCCAGGTCCGCCTCGACCAGCGCCAGCGCCAGGTCGATGCCGGCCGTGACGCCGGCCGAGGTGAACAGGTGGCTGTCCTGCGGGCTGGCGCTGTCGTAGGTGTGCAGGCAGTCGGGCTCGATCCGTACCGCCGGATGGCGCCGCCGCAGCGTCTCGGTGCGCGACCAGTGGGTGGTGGCGCGGTGGCCGTCGAGCAGCCCGGCCGCGGCCAGCAGCAGCGCGCCCGAGCAGACCGAGCCCAGCCGCCGGACCTGCGGTTCGACGGCGCGCAGCCAGGCCAGCAGTGAACCGTCGCCCAGCTGGGCATCGACGCCGTCGCCGCCGGGCACCAGCAGCGTGTCGAGGCCCGCGAGTGCGAGGTCGTCGCGCGCCGTGTCGGCGGTCAGCGCAAATCCTGCGGAGGTCAGCACCGGCCCGGCCGTCGCGCCCACCAGCTGCAGGACGTAGGCGGGCGGCAGGCCATGGCCCTTGCGCTCGGCGTTGGCCGAGGCGAAGACCTGCATCGGCCCGACGACGTCCAGGCTCATGAGCTCGGGATAGAGCAGGCAGGCGATGCGGCGCGGCGTGTGCATGCGCCGAGTCTGGGCCGAAAGCGCCGTGGCCGCAATGACATCGAGCCCACGGATCTGGCCAATCTGCCGCGGTGGCCGGCGCGCCGGCGGGGTGTAGGCGAACCGTCACGGCGGCCACGGCACAATGCCCGCATGCTCATGTATCCGCAGATCAATCCGATCGCCCTCCAAATCGGGCCCGTCGCCATCCACTGGTACGGCCTGACCTACCTCGCCGCCTTCGCGCTCTTCTATTTCCTCGGCACCCGCCGGCTTCGGCACGAGCCCTTCCGCTCGCTGACCGGGCCCGGCCTCTGGAGCCGCAAGGACGTGGAGGACATCCTGTTCCTCGGCGTGATGGGCGTGATCGTCGGCGGCCGCCTGGGCTACTGCCTGTTCTACAAGCCCGGCTACTACCTCACGCATCCGCTGGAGATCCTCATGGTCTGGCAGGGCGGCATGAGCTTCCATGGCGGGCTGCTGGGCGTGATCGGCGCCATGGTGTGGTTCGCGCATTCGCGCGCCCGGCCGTTCTGGCAGGTGATGGACTTCGTCGCGCCCTGCGTGCCGACCGGCCTGGCCGCGGGCCGGGTGGGCAACTTCATCAACGGCGAACTCTGGGGCCGCTTCTCGAGCCCGGACCTGCCCTGGGGCATGGTGTTCCCGCAGAGCGGCTCGATGCTGCCGCGCCACCCCTCGCAGGTCTACCAGTTCCTGCTCGAAGGCCTGCTGCTGTTCGTGATCCTCTGGCTCTACGCCCGCAAGGAACGCGTGCAGAGCCGGGTCGCCGCGGTGTTCCTGATCGGCTACGGCGCGATGCGCTTCATCGCCGAGTACTTCCGCGAGCCCGACGACTTCCTCGGCCTGCTGGCGCTCAACATGAGCATGGGCCAGTGGCTGTGCGTGCCGATGATCGCCTTCGGCGTCTGGCTGTACCTGAGCGCACCGGCGCGCGCCGCGCGCCGCTGAACCTTCAGTTGCCGAGCGACAGCGTGCTGCGGAACAGGCGCGCGTCGCCCGTCACCGGATCGGTGAAGCGCAGCGTCTGCGCCAGCAATTGCAGCGGATGGGCGTGGTCCTCGTCGCCTTCCGCGCGCAGCACCGGGTAGACCGGGTCGTTGACGATCGGCATGCCCAGCGCCGCGCAGTGCACGCGCAACTGGTGCTTGCGGCCCGTGACCGGCGACAGCCGCAGGCGCAGCCGGCCGCCGTCGAGCGCCGCGAGTTGCTCGATGCGGGTCTCGGAGTTCGCCTCGCCCGGCACCTCGCGCATGCGCATGAAGGCCAGGTCCTCGGCCAGCCGGCTGCGGTGCACCGCGGGCAGGGGCCGCGGCCCGGGGCCGTGCACGATGGCCTCGTAGGTCTTGTGCACCTCGCGTTCCGCGAAGATGCGCTGGTAGTGGCCGCGCGTGGCGGGCTCGACGCTGAACAGCACCAGGCCCGCGGTGCTGCGGTCGATGCGGTGCACCGGCGCCAGCGTGTCGATGCCGAGCCGGCGCTTGAGCCGCACCAGCAGGCTCTCCTGCAGGTACTTGCCGCCGGGCGTGACCGGCAGGAAGTGCGGCTTGTCGGCCACCACCAGCTGCGCGTCCTGGAACAGCAGCACCTCGTCGAAGGGCACGCGCGGCTCGTCCGGGATCTCGCGGTAGTAGTAGACGCGGCGGTGGGCCCGGTAGGGCAAGGTCCGCGTGACCGTCTCGCCGTGCTCGTCGATCACCTCGCCGGCGTCGATGCGCGCCAGCCAGGTGGCGGCGCCGACCGCCGGAAAGCGTTCCAGCAAAAAGTCCAGCACCGTCGGCCAGGCGCCCGGCGGCAGGCCGACGCAGCTGGGGCCGACGCCGTCGCGGGTCGGCAGGGGGAGGGGAGGAGCAGGGGGGCGCACGGCCTCGACTGTAGCCGTCCCGCGGGCGCGGGCCAGGGTTTCCACCGGCGCGCGGCCATTGCCAGTACGCGCTGTTGTTCCCATAATTACGCGTAATTATCGGAAATTACGGGATGCACGCAGCAAGCAGAGCCGCACTGCAGCGGCCCCCCGCCCCCCGCCGATCCACTTGCCTGGGCTATCCCTACCATGCGCATCGTTGCCAATTCGCTGCACGACGAGGTCGCCACATCGCTGCGGGAGGAGATCTTCGCGGGCACGCTGGCGCCGGGCAGCTTCCTCGACGAGGCCGCGCTGTGCGAGCGGCTGGCCATCTCGCGCACGCCGCTGCGCGAGGCCTTGAAGGTGCTCACGGCCGAGGGCCTGCTGCGCCACGAGCCGCGCCGCGGCTGCTTCGTGGCCGAGGTGACCGAGCGCGACCTCGACGAGATCTTTCCGGTGATCGCGCTGCTCGAGGGCCGCTGCGCCTGGGAGGCCGCGCGCAACGCGAGCGATGCCGACATCGCCACGCTCGAAGGGCTGCACGACAAGCTGGTCAAGCATGCCGCGGCCAAGCGGATCACCGCCTACTACGCGACCAACCTGGTGATCCACGAGGCCATCATCACGCTGGCCGACAACCGCTGGCTGGCCCAGACCATCGGCGACCTGCGCAAGATCCTCAAGCTCGCGCGGCTGCAGCAGCTCAACGCCCCGGGCCGGCTGGCGCAGAGCCTGTCGGAACACCTGGCCGTGTTCGCGGCGCTCAAGGCGCGCGACAGCGACGGCGCCGAGGCCGCGATGCGCACCCATCTCCACCGCCAGCGCGAAGCCCTGCGCGCCGTGGCGCTTCAACAGAAATCGAGGCTGGCTTCATGAATGCTTCCACCTGGCTCACGCGCAGCGTGTCGCGATTGCGCCCCGACGCCACGCCGGCCGCCGGCCCCGAAAAGGAGGCCGCACCGTCTTCCACCACGGCCCCGGCGAAGAAGAAGGCCGCGCTGCCGCCGCGCACCCTGAGCGAGCGCCTCGACGCCACCCTGCGCCGCCACGGCGAGGCGATGGCGCCGCGGGCGCTGCGGCGCGCGCTGACCGAGCTGCAATCGGTGGTCGACGCGCGCGTCAGCGAGGTCGAAGCCGGCCGGCGCGCCTGCGAGGTCATGCGCTGGTACGCCGAACTGGATGCCGCCGAGCGGCGCGACGTCTGGCTGCTGATCAGCGAGCGCTTCGCGCCCGACGCCAAGAAGCTCAGCAGCGCCCGCGCGCGCCACGAGGCCGCGGCCGGCACCGCCGACGAAGGGCAGGCCGAGGTGCACCTGCGCCGCGCGCTGGCCTCGCCGCGCGCGCGCCTGCTGCAGCGCTTCACCATCGACCCCGACGGCATGCGCTTCCTGATCGACCTGCGGGCCGAGTTGCTGCCGCAGGTCAAGGGCGAGCGTCGCCTGGTGCCGCTCGATGCCGAACTCGAGCACTTGTTCTCGACCTGGTTCGACGTCGCCTTCCTCGACCTGCGCCGCATCAGCTGGGACTCGCCGGCCTCGCTGATCGAGAAGCTGATCCAGTACGAGGCGGTGCACGACATCAAGAGCTGGGCCGACGTGAAGAACCGGCTCGACAGCGACCGCCGCTGCTACGGCTTCTTCCATCCGCGCCTGCCCGACGTGCCGCTGATCTTCGTCGAGGTGGCGCTGGTCGACCACCTGAGCGACGGCATCGTGCCGCTGCTCGACGAGGCCGCGGCGCTGGCCAGCGCGGACAAGGCCAGCACCGCGATCTTCTATTCGATCAGCAACACGCAGACCGGCCTGCGCGGCGTGAGCTTCGGCGATTCGCTGATCAAGCGCGTGGTCGAGACGCTGCAGGCCGAGCTCCCGCGGCTCAAGGTCTTCGCCACGCTGTCGCCGATCCCGGGCTTTCGCCACTGGCTGGCCAAGCACGCAGCCGAGATGCTGCTGCGGCTCGACGACAAGCGCGCCGCCGAGCTGGGCCGGGCGCTGGGCTCGCTGCCGCCCACGCCGGAGCGCCTCTTGGCCGCGGCCGACGACGCGCTGGCGCTGGAGGCGAAATCGCCGGTGCGCCAGATGCTGATGCAGTGCGCGGCCGAGTACCTGGGCCGCGCCACGGTCGAGGGCAAGCCGGTCGATCCGGTGGCGCGCTTCCACCTGGGCAACGGGGCGCGGGTGCAGCGCCTCAACTGGGCCGGCGACCCCTCGACCAAGGGCGTCAAGCAGGCCTACGGGCTGATGGTCAACTACCTCTACGATCTCAAGCGGCTCGACAAGCACCGCGCGCTGCTGGCGCAGGGCAAGGTTGCGGTGTCGGGCGATGTCGACGGGCTCTTCTTCAAGAACAAAAGCTGAGCGCACGGTTTTTCGACGGGCCGATTTCCACGGCGTGCCGACGGCCCCGGCACATGAGCGTTGCAGAAAAACAGGAGACAAGACAATGAACCACAGCTTTCAGCGCCGCGACATGCTGCGCCTGGCCGCGGCGGCCGCGGCCGTCCTTGGCGGCGGCGCGCAGGCGCAATCCGGCTGGCCCTCCAAGCCGGTCACGCTGGTCGTGCCGTTCCCGGCCGGCGGCGGCACCGACGCCTTCGCGCGGCCCTTGTCGGCGCAGTTCTCCAAGAGCACCGGCCAGACGCTGGTGATCGACAACCGCGGCGGCGCGGGCGGCACCTTGGGCGCGAGCGTCGCGGCCAAGCTGCCGCCGGACGGCTACGGCCTGTTCATGGGCGCGGTGCACCACGCGATCGCGCCCTCGATCTATCCCAAGCTCGACTACGACATCGAGAAGGACTTCGTGCCGCTGATGCTGCTGGCCAATGCGCCTCAGGTGGTGGTGGTCAACCCCAAGCGCGTGGCGCAGACCACCATCCAGGAGTTCATCGCCTATGCCAAGCGCAACCCGGCCAAGATGAACTACGGCTCGGCCGGCGCCGGCACCTCGCACCACCTGGCGGGCGAGCTGTTCAAGCAGCAGACCGGCACCTTCATCACGCACATTCCCTACCGCGGCGCCGGCCCGATGCTGCAGGACCTGATCGCGGGCAACGTCGACGTCTGCTTCGACGGCCTGGGCTCGTCCTCGCAGCACATCAAGGGCGGCCGCATCAAGGCACTGATGATGGCCGGCGCCAAGCGCAACCCGGCCTTCCCCGACGTGCCCTGCGCGGCCGAGGTGGGCCTGCCCGACTACACCGTGACCACCTGGTACGGCCTGTGGGCGCCCAAGGGCACGCCGGCCGAGGTGCAATCGCGCATCATCGAGGACATGAAGAAAGCCCTGGCCACCGACGAGCTCAAGACCATCTGGGCCGCCAACGGCTCGGAGATTCCCAACCTCACGAACGCGGCCTACGGCGGCTTCGTCAATGCCGAAATCAGGCGCTGGGCCGCGGTGGTCAAGGCCTCGGGCGCCAAACTGGAATAAGGAACCGAACCATGGCGGGTGAGATTCGCGTCGAGCGCGAGGGCGCGGTCGCCTTCGTGACGCTGGTGCATGCGGGGCGCCTGAACGCCATGTCGCGCGCGATGTGGCGCGAACTGCGTGCGGCCTTCGAGGGCCCTGCGTCCCTGTCGTCCGCCACCGCCCTGCGCTGCATCGTGCTGCGCGGGGAGGGTGGGGCCTTCTGCGCCGGCGGCGACATCTCGGAATACCCGTCCTTCCGCTTCGACACGGCCGCGCTGCGCGTCTTCCATGAAGACGAGGTCGGCGCCGCGCTCAAGGCGCTGCGCGGCTGCGAAGTGCCGATGCTCGCGCAGATCGAAGGCGCCTGCATGGGCGCCGGCCTCGAGATCGCGAGCTGCTGCGACATCCGGCTGGCCGGCGCCTCGGCGAAGTTCGGCGCGCCCATCGCCAAGCTCGGCTTCCCGATGGCGCCCTACGAGGCCGCGCTGGTGCACCGCGCGGTGGGCGACGCGCTGGCGCGCGACATGCTGCTGGCCGCGGGCGTGCACGGCGCGCCCCGGCTGAAGGAGGCCGGCTTCCTGCTCGAGGTGCTGCCCGATGCGGCCGTCGCCGACGCGGTGAGGGTGCATGCGCATCGCATCGCCGCACTCGCGCCCGAGGCCGCGCGCGCCCACAAGCGCATGCTGGCCGCATTGGCCGGCGTCGACAGCGGCGGGGTCCAAGCCCTGCTGCCCACGGCCTACGATTACGCCGATTCCCCCGAACACCGCGAAGGCATCGCCGCCTTCCTTGCCAAACGTCCTCCTGTTTTCCGAGACCCCGCATGACGACCCACGCCAACCTCTTCGCCGCGCTGCGCGCCGCCTTCCCCGCCAACCTCGATGCGGTCGCGGTCGAGACCGACGACGGCCTGCTCTATTCCTGGCGCGACCTCGACCGCGCGAGCGCGATGATCGCCAACCTGTTCGCCGCGCTGGGCCTGGAAGAGGGCGCGCGCATCGCGGTGCAGGTCGAGAAGTCGGTCGAGGCGCTGATGCTCTACCTGGCCACGCTGCGCGCGGGCTATGTGTTCCTGCCGCTCAACACCGCCTACCGCGGGGCCGAGATCGAGTACTTCATCGGCAACGCCGAGCCGGCCGTGGTGGTGTGCAGCAGCGCCAACGCCGGCTGGGTCGGCCCGATCGCGCAGGCCGCGGGCACGCGCCATGTGTTCACGCTCGACGACGACCGCACCGGCACCTTGCTCGAGCTCGCTGCGCAGTGCAGCGACCGGCACACCGTGGCGCGCAAGCAAGACGACGACCTGGCCGCCATCCTCTACACCAGCGGCACCACCGGCCGCAGCAAGGGCGCGATGCTCACGCACCGCAACCTGCTGTCGAACGCCGAGGTGCTCAAGGACTACTGGGGCTGGACCGAAGGCGACGTGCTGATCCATGCGCTGCCCATCTTCCACGTGCACGGCCTGTTCGTCGCGATCCACGGCGCGCTGCTCAACGGCAGCAAGATGATCTGGCTCAACAAGTTCGACCCGAAGCGCGTGGTGGCCCGGCTGCCCGAGGCGACGGTCTTCATGGGCGTGCCCACGCTCTACGTGCGCATGCTGGCCGAGCCCGGGCTCACGAAGAAGGCCTGCAAGCGCATGCGCCTGTTCATCGCGGGTTCGGCGCCGCTCTTGATCGAGACCTTCCACGCCTGGCAGCAGCGCACCGGCCACACCATCCTCGAGCGCTACGGCATGAGCGAGACCGCGATGCTCACCTCCAACCCCTACAGCGCGGTGCAGGGCGAGCGTCGCGGCGGCACGGTGGGCTTCGCGCTGCCGGGCGTGCAGCTGCGCGTGCGCATCGCCGACGAGAACGGCGACAGCCGCGAGGCCGGCACGGGCGAGATCGGCAACATCGAGGTCGACGGCCCCAACGTGTTCGCGGGTTACTGGCGCATGCCCGAGAAGACCAAGGAGGAGTTCACCGCCGACGGCTTCTTCAAGACCGGCGACGTGGGCCAGATCGACGGCCTGGGCTACATCACCATCGTCGGGCGCAGCAAGGACCTGATCATCAGCGGCGGCTACAACGTCTACCCGGCCGAGATCGAAGGCTTCATCAACGAGCTGCCCGGCGTGGCCGAGAGCGCGGTGGTGGGCGTGCCCCATGCGGACTTCGGCGAGGTGGGCGTGGCCGTGGTCACGACCAAGCCCGGCGCGGTGATCGATGCGGACGCGATCGTGGCCGAGCTCAAGGCCAGGCTGGCCAACTTCAAGGTGCCCAAGCGCTGCTTCGTGGTGGGCGAACTGCCGCGAAACGCCATGGGCAAGGTGCAGAAGGCGCTGCTGCGCGAACAGCACAAGGGGCTGTTCGCGCGCGCCTGATCCTCAGTCGGGCAGCGCGCTCAGCGCGCGCGGCTCTTCGACCTGGGTCGCGTTGTGCTCGGAACGGTAGCGCGAGGCCATCGCATAGACGGCCTTGCGCACCCGCATCACCGAGCCGATGGGCCGGTGCGCGGCCAGGCCGTGCCAGGGGCTGAAGGACATGCCGTCGTCCACCGCCGCCGAGCGCGCGGCGCTCCAGGCCACCTGCGGACGGGCCACGATGCGCGCCACCGTGAGGTAGGGGCTCAGGTCCTCCGGCCATTGGACCGAGGCATCCTCGATCGGCATCTTCTCCAGATCGGTGCACAGCTGCACCCGCAGCTCCCAGGTGCCGCCATGGACGCCGAAATGCGCAACCACGGCGTCGCGCAGGGCGTTGGGCCGCTCGCCCAGGTCGACCGGCGCATCGGTCAGCGCCGTGAGTTCGGGCGACACCGGCACCAGCTGCAGCTTGCCCATGTAGGGGCCGAAGCGCATGGGCACCTGCGTGAAGAAGGTCTCGCCCAGGATGTTCGTCGCGGGATGGCCGCCCAGCGCCTTGAGCGTGCCGCTCTCGCCGCCGGCCTTCTCGATCAGGCTCTCGAGTCCGCGCAAGGTGGCCGACAGCGCCTTCTTGAGGCCCGGCGCCTTGTCGGTGCTGGCCGCCAGCAGCTTGAGCGTGCCCAGGAACTTCTTGGCCGTGGGCGCGCTGAACACGGGCCCGTTGACCATGAGGAAGTCCTGCGTGACGTCGGCTTCGGAGCCGGGCAGGCGCTCGCCCGGCACGCCCACGATCTTCAGGCCCAGGCCGCGCGGCGTCGACACGCTGTCCTCCAGCAGGTCGCCGGGCACGGTCGACAGGCGCATCACCACCGGGTAGGTGGCGGGCGTCGCGAACACACCCTGCGCGAGCATCTCGGGCAGGCCGGCCGCGACCTGCAGCTCGCCGAACAGCAGGCCATGGCTCTTCGCGTGCACGCTGCGGTAGGCATGGCCCTCGTCCTTGCGCACGGTCTCGTTGATCTCGTAGAGCGTCTCGTTGAGCGCGCGCTCGGTCTCGGCCTCGTCGTCCTCGAGCGCTTCGTATTCCGGCTGGTAGGGCAGCGGTGCGATGGGGTGCGTGGTGGGGTCGCTCATGGCAGTTCCTTTGAATCGTGGGTGAAAACTGGCGGGTGGCTGCCGGTGCGGCGCAGCCGGATCGGGATCGCCTTGAAGGCCGGCACCTGGCTGCCCTCGGCGTGGTGCGCGAGCGGCACCAGCGGATTGCATTCGGGGAAGTAGCCGGCCGCGCAGCCCGCGGGCATGTCGAAGGGCGTCACGCGCAGGCCGGCCACTTCGCGCCTCATGCCGTCGTCCGTGGCCGTGCAGGCGGTGACGGTGTCGCCCTCAGCCAGGCCCAGGCGCGCGATGTCGGCCGCATGCAGCAGCAGCACCTGGCGCGTGCCGTAGATGCCGCGGAAGCGGTCGTCGAGGCTATAGATGGTGGTGTTGAACTGGTCGTCGCTGCGCATCGTCATGAGGCGCAGCACGTCCGGCGCGGTCTCGGGCGTGTCGGGGTCGGCCACCAGCGTGTCGGGCACGATGAACTGCGCCTTGCCGCTGGGCGTCTTCCAGATGCGCTCGCGCGCCGGGATCGGCCGGTGGAAGCCGCCGGGCGCACGGAAGCGGCCGTTGAAGTCGCGGAAGATCTCGGGCCAGGTGGCTTCGATGGCGTCGCGCACGCGGCCGTAGTCGCTCGCCCAGGCGTCCCAGGGCACGTGGTCGCTGGGCTCGAGCGTGGCTTGCGCGATGCCCGCGATGATCGCGGCCTCGGAGCGCAGCGTGGCTTCGGCCGGTTCCGCCATGCCGTCGGAGGCGTGCATGAAGCCGGTGGAATCCTCCACCGACACCGTCTGCGCGCCGCCCGCCTGCCGGTCGATCTCGATGCGGCCCAGGCAGGGCAGCAGGTAGGCCACCTCGCCATGCACCAGGTGGCTGCGGTTGAGCTTGGTCGCGACCTGCACCGTGAGCCGCAGGCGGCGCCAGGCCGCCTCGACGCGCGCGGTGTCGGGCACCGCCCGCAGGAAATTGCCGCCCAGGCCGACGAAGGCGCGCACCGAGCCGTCGAGCACGCCTTCGCAGGTGGCGACGGTGTTGCGCCCCTTGTCGCGCGGCGGCTCGAAGCGGTAGAGCGCGGCCAGCTGGTCCAGCGGCGCGAGCTCGGGCTTCTCGGTGATGCCCACGGTGCGCTGGCCCTGCACGTTGGAGTGGCCGCGCACCGGGCAGATGCCCGCGCCGCGCCGGCCGATGTGCCCGCCCAGGAGCAGCAGGTTCGACACCATCTGCACGTTCATCACGCCCTTGCGGTGCTGGGTCAGGCCCATGCCGTAGATGCCGATCACGGCGCGCGCGCGGGCATAGACCGCGGCCGCCTGTTCGAGCGCCGCCCGGGTGAGGCCCGATTCGGATTCGATCGCCTCCCATGGCGTCTCGCGCATGCGCGCGGCGAAGGCATCGAAGCCCTGCGTGTGCTCGGCGATGAAGTCCGCGTCGACCACGCGTGCGGCACCGCTGCGCCGCGCTTCGTCGTCGGCCGCGATCAGCGCCTTGCACAGCCCGCTGATGGCCGCGATGTCGCCGCCGATCTTCAGCTGCAGGTACTGCGTGCTGATGGCGGTCTGGGCCGGCGTGAGCATCTCGATCGGCGACTGGGGGTTGGCGAAGCTCACCAGCCCGCGTTCCTTGAGCGGGTTGAAGCTCACGATCGGCACGCCGCGCTGCCGTGCCTCCTGCAGCTGGTGCAGCATGCGCGGGCTGTTCACGCCCACGTTCTGGCCGAAGAAGAAGATCGCGTCGGTCTGGTCGAAGTCGTCGAGCGTCACCGTCCCCACCGGCACGCCGATGGTCTGGGGCAGCGCCACCGAGGTGCTCTCGTGGCACATGTTGGAGCTGTCGGGCAGGTTGTTGTTGCCGTAGAGGCGGGCCAGCAACTGGTACATGTAGCTGGCTTCCAGCGAGGCACGGCCCGAGGCATAGAACACGGTCGACTTCGGGTCGGCGGCCCGCAGCGCGCGCAGTTCGGCGCCGATGCCCGCATAGGCCTCGTCCCAGCTGACTTCGAGGTAGCGGTCGCTGGCCGCGTCCCAGCGCAGCGGCACCGTGAGCCGGCCGCCTTCCTCGAGCGCATGGTCGCTCCAGCTCTCGAGCGAGGTGAGCGTGTGGTCCTCGAAGAAGCGGGGCGGCATGCGCCTGGCGGTGAGCTCCCAGGCCGTTGCCTTGGCGCCGTTCTCGCAGAACTCGGCGCGGTGCGGCTTGGCGGGCTTGGCCCAGGCGCAGCTCACGCAGGCGAAGCCGCCGTGCTGGTTCTGCTTGAGCAGCGCCTTGGCGCCCTGGATCGGAATGCGTTCGCGCGCCAGCACGCCGGCCACGGCCTTGAGGGAGCCCCAGCCGCCGGCCGGATGTTCGTTGGGTTCGAAGGTGGGGGTGTCGCTCACGTCGCCGGCCATTTCGTGGAGCCGCGCGATCGGCGGCCGATGGCCTGCAGTATTCGGACCGCCGCAAAGGCCCGCGTAGGGCAGTGCTGCCGCGCGGTGTCGGACGGGCCGCCACCGACAATGCGCGCATGAAAACTCTCGCGCTCTTCGTCGCCACCGCGCTGGCCGAAATCGTCGGCTGCTACCTGCCCTGGCTCTGGCTCAAGCAGGGCAAGTCGGTCTGGCTGCTGCTGCCCGCGGCGCTGAGCCTGGCGCTGTTCGCCTGGCTGCTCACGCTGCACGCCACGGCCGCGGGACGGGTCTACGCGGCCTATGGCGGCGTCTACATCGGCGTGGCCATCGCCTGGCTCTGGGCCGTGGACGGGATCCGGCCCACGCCCTGGGACGTGGCCGGCGTGGTGGTGGCGCTGATGGGCATGGGCCTGATCATGTTCCAGCCCAAATGAGGGCCGGCCTCACTTGACCAGCAGCACCGACACCGGACTCTCGGCGATCACCTTGCTGGCCACCGAGCCCATGAGCGCGCGGCCGAACAGGCCGTGGCCATGCGTGCCCATGACGATCAGGCCGGCGCCGGCTTCCTTGGCCGCGGCGACGATCTCCTCGGGCGCATGGCCATGGCGCTCCTGCGTGGTGAACGCGCTCACGCCGTGCTCGGTCAAGGTCTTCTTCACGGGCTCGAAGACCTTGGCCGCTTCTTCGGCGTAGTAGCCATCGACGATTTCCTTGGCCACATGGCGCTTCACATTGCCCGGCAGGGCGGTGCAGACGTGCAGCACCAGCAACTCATGGCCTTCGACGAACATGGTGCGGTGCTCGGCCAGGTAGGCCAGGGCTTTCTGGGTGTAGGGGCTGCCATCGACGGCGACGAGGATTTTCATGGGAGTCCTTTCAAGGTCATGGAAGAGGTGCGACCGTGGGCACGGCCCCTCTGCGACATGTGACCACAGCCCGGTGCCTCCGGGTGCGCTTGCCCCCGGAGACGCTGCGGTCTTGACCTGGAGCGTAGGGCCCCGGCCGGCCCGCCGGCTTGACGCAGGTCAAGCCGCGGGGCCGGGCGTCCTCAGCGCTTGGGCTTGAGCTCGACGATCAGCGCGGGCGGCACCCGGCCGTCGACGTCGCGCGGCAGTTTCTCGGTCTTCTGCAGCGCGCGCAGTGCGGCCTGGTCCCAGGCGGGCAGGCCGCTGGACTTGACCAGCCGCGGCGTGCCCACGATGGTGCCGTCGGGCGCCAACCGCACGTCGAACTCGGCGGCCGGGTTGCCGTTGACCAGTTCGGCATCCGGGAAGACCACGTTGGGCCGCACGGCCGCCGCCACCCGGCCGCCGTAGCTGCCCGAGGGGCCCGAGGACTTCAGCGCGTTGCCGGTCGCGTTGTCGTCGCCGCTGGCACCGGCCAGGCCCTGCATGCGCTTGAGCGTGGCGGCGCGGTCGGCCGCGGCCTGCTTGGCGGCATCGGCCTCTTTCTTCTTCGCCGCCTCGGCCTGCTGCTGCTGTTGCTGCTGCTTGGCCTCGGCTTCCTTCTTCTTGCGCGCGTCGGCCTGGGCCTTTTCCTGCGCTTCGCGGCGATCCTGCGCCTCTTCCTCGGCGCGGCGCTTGGCCTCGAGTTCCTTCTTTTCCTGGGCCGCCTTCTTCGCGGCTTCCATCTTCTTTTCCTGCTTGGCCCGTTCGATCTCCTGCTCGCGCTCCTTCTGCTCGCGCGCCTTCTTCTCGCGTTCGAGCGCGATGTCGGGCGGACGCGGAGCCGGGGCAGGCTCGGGCGCCTTCACCGCGGGCGGCGGTGGCGGCGGCGGGGGCGGCGGTGCCGGTGTCGGCACGGGGGCCGGCGCGGGCGGCGGCACCGGGGCCGGCGGCTGCGTCAGGCGCGGCGCGGCCTGCTGCACCGTGGTCGACCAGATCTCGGCCTCGACGGCATCGCTCTCGGCATCGCGCTTCCAGTGCACGCCCCAGGTCAGCGCGGCGATCAGCACGGCGTGCGCGGCCAGCGCGAAGGCAATGGCGCGCGGCGTGCCGCGTTGCGGCGGAGGGGCGAACTCGGGGCGGTCGGCGGCGAGCGACATGCCTTACTTCGCGCCCGTGGTCGTGACCGACAGGCCGACCCGCTCGACGCCCGCGCGCTTGAGCAGGTTCATGGCCTTGACCACGGTCTCGTACTTGACCGACTTGTCGGCGCTGATGACCACCGGGCGCTCGGCGTCGCCGCCCTGCGCGGTCTTCACGGCAGTGCCGATCTGCGTGAACGGGATGGCGCTGCCGCCCGAGCCGCTGGACGGGTCCTTCTTGATCTGGATCTCGTCGTCGGTCTTGATGACGATCTCGATCGGCTTGTCGGGCTGCTTGTTGGCGCGGTCGACGCTGGGCAGGTTGATCACGCTGGGTGTGATCAGCGGCGCGGTCACCATGAAGATGATCAGCAGCACCAGCATGACGTCGATGAACGGGACCATGTTGATCTCGTTGATCGTGCGGCGGCCGCGGCCGCGGGAGGAGGTGGCGGGCATGGGCTCGGCTTCCGTTGACGGCGGCTCAGCGGCCGGCGCTCGAGGGCGCCGGCTGGGTCGACAGGTTGCGCTGCAGGATGTTCGAGAACTCCTCGATGAAGGTCTCGAGCGCGATCGCGGTCTTGTCGATCTCGCGGGCGAAGCGGTTGTAGCCGACCACCGCGGGGATGGCGGCGAACAGGCCGATGGCGGTGGCGACCAGCGCCTCGGCGATGCCGGGCGCGACGGTGGCCAGCGTGACCTGCGTCAGCGCGGCCAGGCCGGTGAAGGCATGCATGATCCCCCAGACGGTGCCGAACAGGCCCACATAGGGCGAGACCGAGCCGACCGTGGCCAGGAAGGAGAGGTTGGATTCGGCCACGTCCAGCTCGCGCTGGAAGCTCGCCCGCATCGCGCGGCGCGCGCCGTCGAGCAGCGTGCCGGCGTCGGCCACATGGCGCTCGCGCAGCTTCTGGTACTCGCGCATGCCGGAGGCGAAGATGCGCTCCATCGGTCCGGCGAGCTTGGCGTTCTGGGCCGCCGAAGCGAAGAGTTCGTTGAGGCTGGTGCCCGACCAGAAGTCGCGCTCGAACTCGTCGTTGAGGGCGCGCATGCGCTTGAGCGCGAAGAACTTGCGGAAGATCGCCGCCCAGCTGGCGATCGAGATGCCGGCCAGCAGCAGCACCACGAGTTGCACCGGCAGGCTGGCATGGATCAGGAGGGTGAGGATCGAGAGGTCTTGGTTCATGGCGTGAGAGGTTGAGACATGGAGCCGCGATGGCGCTCGAGGGTTCCCGCAACATGGGCCGGAATGCGTGAGGGGCGCAATGTGAGGCCATCGACCCAGCCGATGCGGATCGTGCCTTCGCACAGCAAAGAGGGTTGCTCTTCTTTTGATAGCACGCGCTGGGCGATTATGGCCGACGCCGAGCCGGTCTGCCGGAGTTCGACCGTAACAAGCAGTTCGTCGTCGAGGCGCGCCGGCCGGTGGTACTTGAGCTGGGTCTCGCTCACCACGAACATCCCGCCGCTCTGTTCGCGCAGCGCGCGCTGCTCGATGCCCAGGTCGCGCAGCCACTCGGTGCGCGCGCGTTCCATGAACTTCAGGTAGTTGGCATAGAACACGATGCCGCCGGCATCGGTGTCCTCCCAGTAGATGCGGATCGGGAACTGGAAGCTCATCCGGCCAGCGTCTTGAGCCGCGCGATCGCTTCTTCGAGGTGCGCCATCGAGCTGGCGGTCGAGAAGCGCACGAAGCGCGCGGTCTCGGCGGTGCCGAAGTCGCGGCCCGGCGTGATCGCCACATGGGCGCGCTTCATCACCTCGAAGGCGAAGTCCCAGCTGCCCTCGATGCCCAGCCTGCGCGCGAACTCGGTGCAGTCGGCCCAGGCGTAGAAGGCGCCGTCGGGTTCGACCGGCACCGTGAGGCCGAGCGCGTTGAGCTGCGGGATGAACCAGTCGCGCCGGGCCTTGAACTCGGCGCGGCGGCGTTCGTACTCGGCGATGCTCTCGGGCTCGAAGCAGGCCAGCGCCGCGTACTGCGCCACGGTGCTCGCGCAGATGAACAGGTTCTGCGCCAGCCGTTCGACCGCGGGCACGATCGCATCGGGCACCACCAGCCAGCCGAGCCGCCAGCCGGTCATGTTGAAGTACTTGCTGAAGCTGTTGATGCTGATGACCTGGTCGTCGATGGCCAGTGCGGTCTGGCCGAAGGCGTCGTCGTGCGACAGGCCCAGGTAGATCTCGTCGATCAGCGTGATGCCGCCGCGGCGCGACACCACCTCGTGGATGCGGCGCAACTCGTCGGGCGCGATCGAGGTGCCGGTCGGGTTCGAGGGCGAAGCCAGCAGCACGCCGCGCGTCCTGTCGGTCCAGGCGGCCTCGACCTTGGCCGCGCTGAGCTGAAAGCGCTCGGCCGCGGTGGTCGGCACCAGCACGGCGCGGCCGTCGGCGGCGGTCACGAAGTGGCGGTTGCAGGGATAGCTGGGGTCGGGCAGCAGGATCTCGTCGCCGGCCTCGATCAGCGCCAGGCAGGCCAGCTGCAGCGCGGCCGAGGCGCCGGCGGTGATCACGATGCGGCGGGCCGGCACGTCGACGCCGAAGCGCTGGCGGTACCAGCCGCTGATGCGCTCGCGCAGCAGCTCGAGGCCAGTGGCCTGCGTGTACTGCGTGGCGCCCGCGCGCACGGCGCGCACCGCGGCTTCCTGCACCAGCGGCGGCGCGGTGAAGTCGGGCTCGCCGATGTTCAGGAAGATCATCGGCCGGTCGGTGTGGGCCACCTCGCGCGCCAGCGCGCTGGCGGCCTTGGCCACCTCCATCACATAGAAGGGCTCGATCTTTTCCGCGCGGCTCGAGATCCTCATGCGCGCGCTTTCCCCGATGCGCGGTCGGCTTCGACCTCGGCACTGCGCAGCGTGGGCGCCAGCCCGTTGAGCACCGCGTTCACGTACTTGTGGCCGTCGGTGCCGCCGAATTCCTTGGCCAGCTCGATGCACTCGTTGAGCACCACGCGCCAGGGCACGTCGAGGCAGTGGCGGAATTCGTAGACGCCGATCCACATCACCGCGTGTTCGATCGGCGAGATCTCGCCGAACTTGCGGTCCAGCAGCGGCTGGATCATGGCGTCGAGTTCGGCTTCCTCGCGGATCGTGCCGTGCAGCAGCGCGTCGTAGTGCGCCGCGTCGGCCTTGTGGAAGCCCGCCAGGTCGCGCGTGAAGTGGTCGATCTCGGTCGCGTCGTTGCGGCCCACCAGGTGCTGGTAGAGCGCCTGCAGCGCGAATTCGCGCGAGCGGCTGCGGTTGGACTTGGCCGAGGCCTTGCGTGCGCCCGTGCTGGTGAGGCCGGTGCGCACCTGGCGCGGCTTGGCGTCTTGTTCGGGAGGAAGGTCTGCGGTCATGAGAGGGTGCTGGCCAGCAGCTGCGCCATTTCGACGGCGACGCGTGCCGCATCGCGGCCCTTGTCGGTCTGGCGGGCCACGGCTTGTTCCAGGTTTTCGGTGGTGAGGATCGCGTTGGCGATGGGCAGGTGGTGGTCGAGTGCGATGCGGCTCACGCTCGCGCCGGATTCGTTCGCCACGAGTTCGAAGTGGTAGGTCTCGCCGCGGATGATGCAGCCCAGCGCGACCAGCGCGTGGTAGCCGCCGCGCCGGGCCATGGCCTGCAGCGCCACCGGCACCTCGAGCGCGCCGGGCACGCGCACGTGGTCGATGTCGGCATCGGCCACGCCGAGCGCGGCGAGTTCGGCCAGGCAGGCTTCGGCCAGTGCGTCGGTGATGTCTTCGTTGAAGCGCGCCTGCACGATGCCGATGCGCAGCCCTTGTCCGTCGAGCGTCGGAAGCTCGCCCTTGTTTGCGTGAAGCACGTGTCAGTCCTTGTGGATGTAGCCGGTGATTTCGATGCCGTAGCCGGCCGCCATGCTGGGCATGCGGCGCGGCGTGCCCAGCAGTTGCATCTTGTGCACGCCGCATTCGCGCAGGATCTGCGCGCCCACGCCGTAGCTGCGCAGGTCCATGCGGCCGCGTTCGGGCGCCTGGGCCGGACGCGCGGTGCCGTCGAACTGGGCCAGCAGCTCGGCCGCGGATTCACCGCAGTTCAGCAGGATCGCGACGCCCTTGTCCTGCTTCGCGATGTAGGCCAGGCTGGCGTCGAGGCTCCAGGAATGCAGCGAGCGGTTGATCTCGAGCGCGTCGAGCACCGACAGCGGCTCGTGCACGCGCACGGCCACGGTCTCGTCGGCGCCCCAGCTGCCGCGCACCAGTGCCAGGTGCACGCCGTTGCTGGGCTTGTCCTGGAAGGCATGGGCGGTGAAGCGGCCCCAGGTGGTCTCGATCTCGCGGCAGCCGACCTTGTGGACCAGCGTCTCGGTGCGGCTGCGGTGCTCGATCAGCGCGGCGATGGTGCCGATCTTCAGGCCGTGCTCGGCCGCGAACAGCTGCAGGTCGGGCAGGCGCGCCATCGTGCCGTCTTCGTTCATCACTTCGCAGATCACCGAGGCGGGCGAGCAGCCGGCCATGGTGGCGAAGTCGCAGCCGGCTTCGGTGTGGCCGGCGCGCATCAGCACGCCGCCGTCGACCGCCTGCAGCGGGAAGATGTGGCCGGGCTGGACCAGGTCGGCCGCCACCGCATTGCGCGCCACCGCGGCCTGCACGGTGCGCGAGCGGTCGGCCGCGGAGATGCCGGTGGTCACGCCCTCGGCGGCTTCGATCGAGACCGTGAACGCGGTCGAGTGCTGGGCACCGTTGCGCGCCACCATGGGCGGCAGGTTGAGGCGTTCGCACATCTCGCGCGACAGCGTGAGGCAGATCAGGCCGCGGGCGTAGCGCGCCATGAAGTTGATGGCTTCGGGCGTCACGTGGTCGGCCGCGAGCACGATGTCGCCCTCGTTCTCGCGGTCTTCCTCGTCGACCAGGATGACCATGCGGCCGGCGGCCATGTCGGCGACGATTTCCTCGACCGAGGAGATGGGGGCGGGCGCCCGCGCGGTGCGAGGGGCCGCGATGGGGGTGACGGATGCGTTCATGGCGTGTGCGGTTCAGGAGGTTGCGGCCGGAAGCATCCCGGCCTGGAGCATGCGCTCGACATAGCGAGCGACGGTATCGATTTCGAGGTTCACCCGGCTGCCTTCGCGCAGCGTGCCGAGCGAGGTGTTTTCCACCGTGTGCGGGATCAGGTTGGCGCTGATCTCGCTGCCGTCGGCCCCGTCGCTCACGCTGTTGACCGTGAGGCTCACGCCGTTCACGGTGATCGAGCCCTTGTAGGCCAGGAAGCGGGCCAGCGCCGGCGGCGCGAGCACGCGCAGCTCCCAGCTCTCGCCGACCGGCGCGAAGCGGCGCACCGTGCCGATGCCGTCGACATGGCCCGACACGATGTGGCCGCCCAGGCGGTCGCTGGCGCGCAGCGCCTTCTCGAGGTTGAGCTGCGCGTTCTCTTCGGCCAGGCCGGCGGTCTTGTCCAGCGATTCGACGGAGATGTCGATGGTGAACTGTTGCTGGGCCGAATCGAGCGAGGTCACGGTCATGCAGGCGCCGTTGAGCGCGATGCTGTCGCCGAGGCCGACGTCATCGAGGTAGCCGGGCGGCGTGGCAATGCTGAGGCGCTTGCCGTGCGAGGAGGAGCTTCCGAGGTTGCGTACGGCGGCGATGCGCCCCACGCCGGTGATGATGCCGGTGAACATCCCCGCATTTTCGCAGAGAACGCGGGCCTTCGGCGGCGCGCGCCCGCGGCCGGGCGATTCGGCCTCAGAAAGCGTCCCGGCCGGCGACGCGGGCCACGATGCGCAGGTCGGGCCCGAAGCGTTCCACAGAGCGGAATTCGAGCGGCAGGGCGCCGGCCAGGGCGGTCAGCGGGCCGCCGGCGAAAGGCTGGCTGGCGATGTCCAGGCCCTCACCGATCAGCTTGGGCGCCAGGTAGACCAGCAGCTCGTCGACCCGGCCTTCGCGCAGCAGCGAGCCGTTGAGCTTGTGGCCGGCCTCGACGTGCAGTTCGTTGACCTCGCGCCGCGCCAGGTCGTGCAGCATCGCGCCCAGGTCGACCTTGCCGTCGGCGTTGGGCAGCTGGACGATGTTCGCGCCGCGCGCCGTCAAGGCCGCGGCCCGGTCGGCGTCGGGCTGCGCGGCGTAGATCCAGACCTGGCGGCCGGGCACGTCGAACAGCCTGGCGCCGGGCGGGGTCTGCAGCCGGCTGTCGACGATCACCAGGTGCGGCTGGCGCGGTGTGTCGACCAGCCGCACGTCGAGGCGCGGATCGTCGTCGATCACCGTGCCCACGCCGGTCAGCACGGCGCTGGCGCGGGCGCGCCAGGCGTGGCCGTCGGCGCGGGCCTCGGCCGAGGTGATCCACTGGCTCACGCCGTTCGACAACGCGGTCTTGCCGTCGAGCGAGGCCGCGGTCTTGAGCCGCACCCAGGGCGTCTTTCGGACCATGCGGCTGAAGAAGCCGATGTTGAGCTCGCGCGTCGCCTCGGCCTCGGGGCCGACCTCGACCGCCACGCCGGCCGCGCGCAGCCGCTCGAAGCCCTGGCCCGCGACCAGCGGGTTCGGGTCGGCGATCGAGGCCACGACGCGGCCGATGCCGGCCGCGACCAGGGCGTCGCAGCAGGGGCCCGTGCGGCCATGGTGGGCGCAGGGTTCGAGCGTCACATAGGCCGTGGCGCCGGCCACCGACAGCCCATGCGCCGCGGCGTCGCGCAGCGCCATCACCTCGGCATGCGGGCCGCCGGCCCGTTGGGTGTGGCCGCTGCCGACCACTTCGCCGGAAGGCGCGACCAGCACGCAGCCGACGCGCGGATTCGGATCGGTCAGCAGGCGGGCGTCCGCGGCCAGTCGCTGGGCATGCGCGATGTGTTGCGCGTCGAGGGAGGAGGAGGGCATGGGCAGGGTGTGGCGAGGGCGCGCGGCGCGCCGGCGAATCATACGAGTGGTCGCGCATGAGGGATGGGCGGCGGCCCACGGACGGGACGCCCAACCTAGACTGCTCGCACTTCGACGGACGCACGGGACACATCCGGCGCCGATCGCAGGCCTTCAGGGAGGCATCAAGACATGGCGTGTTCCAGGCGTCCGGCCGCGGGCTTTTCCCTGCTCGAGGTGCTGGTCTCGGTGATCGTGCTCGGCGTGGGGCTGCTGGGCACGGCGGGCCTGCTGTTGGGTTCGCTGCGCAGCGCCAACGAATCGGCCGCCTTCGGCGCGGCGGTCGATCTGGCGCGCGACCTGTCGGAAAAGCTGCGCAACCAGCCGCAGCTCGCGGCGCGCAACCATGCGGCGAACCCCTACCTCCTCGCGCTCGGCGCCGACGATGCCGTCCCCGACGCCGACCCGGCCTGTGTGGGCGACCGTGCCTGCACCGCCGCGCAGTTGGCCGCCTGGGACCTCCACGAATGGGCCGGCCGCGTGCGCGCCGCGCTGCCCGAGGCGCGGCTCGTGGTCTGCTTCGACGACGCCTTCGCATCGGGCGACGAGGACGCCTGGGCCTGCAGTGGCAGCGGCCGTACGCTGGCGCTGAAGCTGGGCTGGGCGCCGCGCATCGGCCGCGGCGTAGAGGCCGAGGGCCGCGCGCGGGCGCCGCAACTGGTGCTGCAGGTGGTTCCCGGTCGCGGGGAGGATGGCCATGTGCCGGCCGGCTTCTGAGTCGCGCCAGCGTGGCGTCACGCTGGTGGAGCTGATGGTCGCGCTGGCCATCGCGGGGGCGCTGGTGCTCGCTGCCGGCACGGCCTTCCTCGCGGCCCGCAAGTTGGCCGACACCCAGGCCGACGTGCAGCAGGTGCACGACACGATGCGTTACGCGCGCTACGTGCTGCAGAACGTGGTCCGGCAGGCCGGCTACGTCGACTACACCATCGACGTCGGCGATGGGGCCCTGGCCGCGGCGCCGGCGGGGCTCGCGGACCTGCCGGTGTTCGGCGCGACCCGCACGAGCGTCCCCGGCACGGGTGACAGCGCGGGTGTGCATGGCAGCGACCCCGTGGCGGCCAACGATTCGCTGCGCCTGCGTTTCTTCGGCCGCAACCTGCCGGGCGGCGAGGCGGTCGACACCACCACCATCGACTGCCTCGGCCAGCCGGTGAGCGGGAACGCACGTGCCTGGAGCTTCTTCTACGTGGCACGCGCGGCCGACGGCGAGCCCGAGCTGTACTGCAAGCGGCGCGCCGTTGACGCGGGCGCCGCGGAGCGTTTCCACGCCCAGCCCATCGCGCGCGGCGTGGAGCGTTTCAAGGTGGTGTTCGGCCACGACGCCGACGGCGACAGCGTGCCCGAGCGCTGGATCGATGCCCAGGCCATCGACGAACTCGCGCGGGCGGCCGGCGTGGCGTCGACGGTCGAGTGGCGCAAGGTCGTCGCGGTGCGCGTGGGCCTGGTGGTGCGCGGTGCACGGGTCCATGCCGACATCCCGAACACGGCCGGCGCGCGCGACGCCCTGATGCCGCTGGGCGCCGCGTTCGCGGGCGAGGCGTCCTTCGCCCCGCCCGCCGACGGCCGCTTCCGCGCGAGCACCACCTTCACGCTGATGCTGCGCAACGTGATCCGGGAGCCGGCGTGAACCGGCGCCGGCGTCGCCTGCCGCACGGCTTCTCGCTGATCGTGGTGTTGCTCCTGCTGGGGGTGGTCAGCCTGCTGGGCGTGGCGGCCGCGCGGCTGACGCTGGTCCAGGAGGCGATGGTCCGCAGCGACCGCGACACCGAGATCGCGCTGCAGGCCGCCGAGGCCGCGCTGGCCGATGCCGAGCGCGACGTGCTCGGGCCCAACACCGACGCCGCCGCGCGCCTGTGCCTGTTCCAGCACCAGGACGTCGCCGCCTTCGCCGCGGGCTGCGGCAGCGGCCGGGCGCTGGGCCTGTGCGCCGCGGCCGCGCCGGGCGAGACGCCCGCCTGGATCGCGGCCGACCTGTCGCCGGCCAGCGCCGTCGCCGTGCCCTACGGGCACTTCACCGGCCAAGCCTATGGGGCAGGCGACGACCGGGGCGCGGTGCCGGCCCACCTGCCGCGCTACATCGTCGAGGCGGTGCGCCACAACGGCGGCTGGGAGCCCCGGCGGCTGCAGGGCGCGGGCGCCGGCAGCCTCAGCCATGTGTTCCGCGTGACCGCGGTGGGCCACGGCGTCGATCCGCGCACGCAAGTGATGCTGCAGACCACGCTCTACAAACCCACGGTCAGCCCCGGCTGTCCATGAGCAGGGAGTTCCGATGTACCTTCTTCGACGCCTCCTCGTCGCCTGTGGCGTGGGCCTGGCCTGCGCCGCGCAAGCCGAGGCGCCGCCGCGCCCGCCCGAGGTGGCGCTGGCGGCCGAGCCGCTGTTCGCCCGCGCCGCGCGCGTGAAGCCGAACATGGTGCTCGACCTGTCGGTCGAATTCCCGACCACCGGCGCGGCCTACCGCGGCGCCTTCGACATCCGCACCACCTACGTCGGCTACTGGGACCCGCTGGGCTGCTACGACTACGCCGTGGCCGACGGCTACTTCCGGCGCAGCGCCGACGCACGCCAGGACGGCGAAGGCATCGCCTGCACCGACCAGTGGAGCGGCAACATGCTCAATTGGGCCGCCTCCTCGGCCATCGACATGCTGCGCTATGCGATGACCGGCGGCGACCGGGTGGTCGACACCGCCAGTTCGACCGTGCTGCAGCGGGCCGTGCTGCGCGACGATTTCTACAACTCGGCCCGCTACTTCCCGGCCCGCACGCTCAGCGGCCAACTCGACCGGCTCACGCCGCTGGTGGCGCGCGGCCAGGTGAAGGCCGGCGGCAGCCTGCGCATCGCCAGTTGCCGCAACCTGCTGTTCGTCGGCAGCGCGAGCACCGGCCAGTGCGGCGCGCCCGGCGCCAACCAGGCCCACGGGCCGGGCGGCGCGGCGCCGTATCTGGCGCGGGTGCAGGTCTGCGGCGGCACCGAGGGCACACGGCGCAGCGATCTCTGCTTCGGCTATCGCAGCGGCCATGCCAAACCCGTCGGCGCCATCCAGACCTATGCCGACCGGATGCGCTTCGCCGCCTTCGGCTACCTGCTGGACAGCCGCAACGCGCGCTACGGCGGCGTGCTGCGCGTGCCGATGAAGTTCGCCGGCCCGAGCGGGCAGGACGCCCGCTTCGAGAAGATCGCCAACGAGGCGGCCGAATGGGACGCCCGGACCGGCGTGTTCGTGCGCAACCCGCTGGCCGCGGAGGAGGGCCTGAGCGGCGTGGTGAACTACCTCAACCAGTTCGGGCGCACCGGGCCGGTGGCCGGCAGCTACAAGGGGCTGGACCCGGTCGGCGAGCTCTACTACGAGTCGCTGCGCTACCTGCAGGGACAGCCGCCGTCGCCGCAGGCCACGGCAAGCATGACGCCGGCCATGAAGGACGGCTTCCCGGTCTACAACCAGACCCGCCACTGGGGCCTGGGCGAACGTGCGCGCTGGGATCCGGTGGTCGAGGGCTGCCAGCGCAACCACGTGCTGGCCATCGGCGACCTCTACACGCACCACGACCAGTCGCTGCCGGGCCTGCGCAACGACGGGCTCGACGGTTGGCCGGGCGGCTTCCGCAGCCCCGACCCGGCCCACCTGGAGCCCGACGCCGCCCAGTGGAGCCGCATCGTCGGCGCCTTCGAGAACGACGAGTCCCTGGCCTACACCCACCCCTCGGGCAAGGCCGGCCTGCGCACGCGCGGCAACGCGGGCGGCCCGCGCGCCTTCGCCTTCCGCAGCGGGACCCCCATCGGCTCGCGCAGCATGGCCACGCTCGCCACGGGCGCCGACGCCGGCTCGCTGGCCTGGGCCGGGCTGGCCTACTGGGCGCGCACCCAGCGGATCCGCGACGACCATCCGGCGCTGCGCGTGAAGACCTACGCCATCGACGTCGACGAGCGGGGCGACGGCACGCTGCGCCAGGCCCAGCGGGGCAGCGCCTACTACCTGGCGGCCAAGTACGGCGGTTTCGACGACCGCAACGACGACGGCAACCCCTTCGTCACGGTCCGCGGCGCGGGCGACGACGAGGTGGTGTCGAACGCGGAGTGGGCCGCGGGCGTCGACGACGACGGTCTCCCGAAGCCCGCGAGCTACTTCCTCGCGAGCCAGCCGCGGGCCATGATCGCGGCGATCCGAGGCATCTTCCGCCATGCCGCCGCCGCCAGCGGCAGCACCGCGGGCGGCGCGGTGGCCAGCGACCGCGTCACCCGCGGCGGCACGCAGCTCTACGTGCCGCAGCTCGACAGCAGCAACGGGTCCGGCTCGCTGCTGGCCTACCCGCTGCGCTACGACCCCGACCAGGGCGGGCTGAGCCAGGGCGCGACGCCCACCTGGGACGCGGGCGAGCGGCTCAGCGGCAATCCGGCCGCGGTGCCGCCGCTGGCACCCCGCGATCCCGCGAGCCGGCGCATCTTCACCCAGCGCGGCAGCGGGCAGGGCGTCGAGTTCCTGTGGCGCGAGCTGCGCAGCGACGCCGTGCTGGCCGCGGCCCTGGACCGGGCGCCGTTCTCGCCCGACGGCGAGGCCGACGGCCTGGGCGAGGCCCGGGTCGCCTACCTGCGCGGCGAGCGCAGTCGCGAGGCCGAGGGCGCTGGCGGGGGCGGGGGCGGCGTCTTCCGCGCACGCGGCTCGGTGATGGGCGACGTCGTCAACGCCACGCCGTTGTGGGTCGGCCCGCCCAGTGCCGCGCTGCAGGGGCCGGGCTATGCGGACTTCCTGGCCGCGCACCGGGGGCGGCGGGCCGCGGTGTACGTCGGCGCCAACGACGGCATGCTGCATGCCTTTGCAGCCGACGACGGCAGCGAGCTCTTCGCCTATGTGCCGCGCGCGGTGTCGGCCAGGCTCGCGGCCTACACCGCGCCCGCCTATGTGCACCAGCCTTTCGTCGACGGCAGTCCGGCCGCGGGCGAGGTCCAGGATGCCGATGGCACCTGGCGGACGATGCTGGTGTCGGGCCTGGGCGGCGGCGCGCGCGGCGTGTTCGCGCTCGACGTGAGCCGGCCCGAGCAGTTCTCCGCGTCGCAGGTGCGCTGGGAATTCACCGACGCGGACGATCCCGACATCGGCCACGTGACGCAGGCGCCGCGCTTGCTGCGCCTGCGCACGGCGGCGGCGCAGCGGGGCCGGCCGGCCGCCTACCGCTGGTTCGCGGTGGTGCCCTCGGGCTTCAACAACGGCCATCCACGCGGCGCCGGCGCGCTGTTTCTGCTGGCGCTCGACAAGGCGCCCGGCGAGGCCTGGGCCCTGGGGCGCAACTACCACAAGATCGTGCTGCCGCCGCCGGCCGAGCACACGCTGCCCAACGCCCTCGGCCCGGTCGGCGACCAGGCGGGCGCGGACGGTGCCACCCGCGCGCTCTACGCCGGCGACACCCAGGGCAACGTATGGAAGTTCGACTTCGCGCAGGACGCACCCTGGACGGCCGCCAACGCGCTGGCCTTCGCCGGCGCGCCGCTGATGGTCGCGCGGGACGCGGCGGGCCGGCGCCAGCCGATCACCGTCGCGCCGGAGGTCGGCCGAGGGCCCGGCGGCGGGGCGATCCTGCTGTTCGGCACCGGGAAGTTCGTCGAGCCCGACGATCTGGGCAGCCGTGCCGCGCAGTCGATCTATGCGGTCCAGGACAGCGGGTCGCCCCTGCCGGACGACGGCGCCCGCACGCAGCTGCAGGGCCGCCGCGTGGCGGCCGAAGGCACGCGTTTCACGGTCACGGGCGATGCCTTTGCCTTCGGTCCCTACGCCGCGGGCGGCGCCTCGCGACGTGGCTGGTACTTCGACCTGCCGGACGCCGAGGCGCGGGGCGAGCGCCAGGTGTCCCGCATGGTGCTGAGCGACGGCTACCTGTTCTTCAACACGCTGATCCCGCACCCCGACGCCTGCGGAACGGGCGGTGGCGGCCACAGCTGCGCGGTGAATGCGATGACCGGCCTGTCGGAGGGCCCGACCTGCATCCCCTCGACGGTCGGCATGCCCGGCGCGCCGCTGGTGCTGCAGGCGGGCGATGGCGCCTTCAGCCGGACCGACGCCTTCGGGCGCCGCACCGACACGCGCAAGCTCGAGGTCGTCAGCATCGGCACCGGGACGGGCAGCGGCCCGGCCGTGTCCATCGACCGGCCGCTCGCCGGCGGCAAGGTCAGCCGCGTGGCGGGGCGCCTGAACTGGCGCCGGGTGCTCGACTTCAAGGAGCTGAAGCCATGAGGCGCGGCACCGCCGCCACGGTCCGGGGCTTCACGCTGATGGAGCTGATGATCGCCCTGGTCGTCATTGCCATCCTGGCGGCGATCGCCTATCCCTCCTACCTCGACGCGTTGCGCAAGGGCTGGCGTGCCGAGGCGCGCGCCGCGCTGCTGCAGGAGATGCAGCAGCAGGAACGTTTCTACACCCAGCGCGCACGCTACCGCGACACGGTCTTCGCCAGCGACTCGGGCCTGGGCGCGGGTGCCGGCCGCTACACGCTGACCCTCGACCCCTGCGAAGGGCAGGCCGATGCGCGGCGCTGCATCCGGCTGCAGGCTTCGCTGCGGAGCGGCTTCTCCGACCCGCAGGTCCGCTCGCTCTGGCTGGACAGCCGGGGCGAGAAGGGCTGCAGCGGCACGGCATCGCCGCGGGCGTGCTGGCCATGACCTGGCCCACGCGCGGCGACGGGGGCTTCACGCTGGTCGAAATGCTGGTGGTGCTGGTGCTGCTCGCCGTGCTGGCGATGCTGGCCGTCCCGGGCTTTCGCGGCCTGCTGCTGAACCAGCGGCTGGCAGCCGGCACCGGCGACTTCCTCGCCGCGCTGAGCCTGGCGCGCACCGAGGCGCTACGGCGCTCGCAGAGCGTCAGCGTGGTGCCGCTGGAGCGCGATTGGGGCAGCGGCTGGCAGGTGCAGGTCCGGCAGGGCGGCGAGACCACGAGCCTGCGGCGCTTCGAGCCCCTGCGCGAAGGCGTGGCGGTCGACACGCTGGGCAACGGCTTTGATCGCGCGGTCCGCTACGACGCCAACGGCTTCGCCGGCGGCAGCAAGGGCATCAACGCGCTGGGCTGCCTGACCCTCAGGGCCGAGACCGGGCGGCGCCGTTCGATCGTGATCCCGGCGTCGGGCCGGCCCAAGCTGTGCGACCCCGACAAGGCCGGCGATTGCGGCCTGGGGCGCTGCGGCAGCCAGCGCTGAGAACGAGGACTCAGATGTCCCGCAGCAGCTGCCGGAACTCGTCCACGTCCTCGAAGCTGCGGTAGACCGAAGCGAAGCGCACGTAGGCCACCTTGTCGAGCTTCTTGAGTTCGCGCATCACCAGTTCGCCGACCTTGGTCGAGTCGATCTCGCGCAGGCCGCTGGACAGCAGGCGCTGGTCGATGCGCAGCAGCGCACCGTCGATCTGCTCGATGCTCACCGGCCGCTTGCGCAGCGCCAGCATCATCGAGGCGCGCACCTTCTTGGAGTCGAAGTCGGCGCGGCTGCCGTCCTTCTTGACCACGACCGGGAAGTTGACGTCCGGCCGTTCGTAGGTGGTGAAGCGCTTGTCGCAGTCGCCGCACTGGCGACGGCGGCGCACGAAGTCGCCGTCTTCCGAGACCCGGGTCTCGACGACCTGGGTCTCGGCATGGCCGCAGAACGGACACTTCATGCTGCGGGCGGCTCAGGCGGTGAAGCTCAACGGTAGACCGGGAACCGGCTCGTCAGCGCGTGCACCTTGGCGCGCACGGCATCGATGTTCGCCGCATCGCGCGGGTTCTCGAGCACGTCCGCCACCAGGTTGGCCGTCAGGCGCGCTTCCTCGTCCTTGAAGCCGCGCGTGGTCATGGCCGGCGTGCCGATGCGCACGCCGCTGGTCACCATCGGCTTCTCGGGATCGTTGGGGATCGCGTTCTTGTTGATCGTCATGTGGGCCGCGCCCAGCACCGCTTCGGCTTCCTTGCCGGTGATGCCCTTGGCGCGCAGGTCGACCAGCATCACGTGGCTTTCGGTGCGTCCGCTCACGATGCGCAGGCCGCGTGCGGTCAGCGTCTCGGCCACGATCTGGGCGTTCTTGACCACCTGTTGCTGGTAGGCCTTGAACTCGGGTGTCATGGCTTCCTTGAACGCGACGGCCTTGGCGGCGATCACGTGCATCAGCGGGCCACCCTGCAGGCCGGGGAAGATCGCGCTGTTGATCGCCTTCTCGTGCTGCGACTTCATCAGGATGATGCCGCCGCGCGGGCCGCGCAGGCTCTTGTGGGTGGTCGAGGTCACGATGTCGGCATGCGGCACCGGGTTGGGGTACACGCCCGCGGCCACCAGGCCGGCGTAGTGGGCGATGTCGACCATGAAGATCGCGCCGACGTCCTTGGCCACCTTGGCGAAGCGCTCGAAGTCGATGTGCAGCGAGTAGGCCGAGGCGCCCGCGATGATCAGCTTGGGCTTGTGCTCGTGCGCCTTGCGCTCCATCGCGTCGTAGTCGATGGCTTCGTTGGCGTCCAGGCCGTAGCTCACCACGTTGAACCACTTGCCGCTCATGTTCAGCGGCATGCCGTGGGTCAGG
>Ga0182008_10000419_pt1 | contig 32858 bp, 29 predicted proteins | sample Sormic07211129_1_FD_120482 | JGI IMG/M metagenome (GOLD analysis project Ga0182008, IMG submission 120482) | Rhizosphere microbial communities from Sorghum bicolor, Mead, Nebraska, USA - 072115-129_1 metaG | ecosystem: Host-associated > Plants > Roots > Rhizosphere | place: USA: Nebraska...
ACTTTACTCATTCATCCAGATTTCATCAGGAATTATCCGCTGGGAAGGAACATTAAAAACTACGGCTTCTTTTCTTATGATATCCATGAGGCCTTGCACCTCTCTGATAAAGAAAGATCAACGATATTAGGCATTTTCAATCATATTGAAGAGGAATTGCAGTTGCCTATAGATGATTACAGCCAGGACGTTATTGTAACGCAAATTGAGTTGCTGCTCAACTACAGCAACCGTTTTTATAAACGGCAATTTATTACCAGAAAAGCAGTGAACAATGACTTACTCTCCAAAGCGGAAAACCTGCTGAATGATTATTTCAATAAGGAAACTGCCTTGCATAAAGGCTTGCCGACAGTTCAGTTTCTCGCAGAGCAATTGCTGGTTTCTCCCCGTTATTTAAGCGATATGCTCAGGTCATTGATTGGCCAGAATGCCCAGCAATATATCCACCAAAAACTCATTGAGAAAGCCAAAGAAATTCTTTCGACCAGTAAGGTATCTGTTGCGGAGGTAGCCTACCAGCTGGGTTTTGAACATCCTCAGTCTTTTAATAAATTGTTTAAAAGCAAAACCAGTTTTTCTCCGCTGGAATTCAGACAATCATTTAATTAATTTCTACAGTCTGGAAAGAGATGCTGTACTTACAACCTGGAGTTGTTGCGCAGGGATCAATTTTTACAGAATTTTGCGAACGGTCTCTCACCTGGATCTATTATTTAGTAATTGGTTTGTTGCCTCGTTATATGTGCAGCAAATCAATTCTATTACAACTGCGCCATCCATACGGTAGCATTACCACAATCCGGATCATCTTCTTTATATTCTAAAACATGGAAACCCCGCGTTTCCAGTAGTGATTGATACTGTGCTTTATCTAATGAGGCATGGAAGAGGTTTTCTCCACCATTCATTCCCCAGATTTCGCCAAGTTCTTTACCTGAGGTGAACATTAAAATACCTCCGGGATTAAGGTGCTTTTTAAAAATATCGAACATGGCAGGCTGGTCGTCTGAAGGAAGATGGAAAAAGCTATCCCAGGCTATAATGGCATCAAATTTTTCACCAAGTGAAAGCTCCCGCATGTCGGCCTGCCGGAAATCGGCAAAGGGAAGGTTCTTTTTTGCAACCTCCAACATACGGTGGCTGGCATCAACTCCGGTAACCTGCATGCCCTGGCTTAAAAGATAACCCATCATGGGCATTCCAGTTCCGCAGCCCAGATCCAGTATACTGGAACCTTTGCCTAAAACCTCTATGATTTTATCGAGATAGGCTTTTTCTATCAATCCCTGGTAACGGTTTTCAGCAAACCAGCTGGCAATGATATTGTAGCTTTCAAAGACCTTGTTCTTCTTATCTTGCATATTCAAAGCTAAAAATTTCTGCTATATGACCACCTTTAAAAATTAAACTGCTCTGCAACTATTGATTTGATATTTAATTCAATATATTCACGTTCCCTGAAGATAATGAGATGAAACAGCACAACCTGGAGAGATTTATTAATGCGCAAAAACCGGTTTTCCAAACAGCGCTAACAGAGATTCAAAATGGCCAAAAACAAAGTCACTGGATGTGGTTTATCTTTCCACAAATTCAGGGCTTAGGATTTACGGAGACTTCAAAGCTCTATGCTATAGAGGATTTAGCAGAGGCTCAGGAATATCTTGCGCATCGTGTTCTGGGCGCGAGGTTGATTTTAGTGTGCAATACCCTTCTGGACCTTAAAAATGATAACGCTCATGAGATATTTGGCAGTCCGGATGACCTGAAATTAAAATCCTGCATGACTTTATTCGCTGCCGTACCCGGTGCAGACCCGGTATTTGAGAAGGTACTAAAGAAGTTTTTTGGTGGATTAAAAGATCATATTACCATTAAAATCCTAAATCTCCATAAACATGGATAGATCCTTCAATTATTATTACCAATTATGAAAAAAATTACCGCTTCTCTGGTTGCCGTTTTTATTCTTCTTGTCAATGCTCAGGCCCAGGAAATCAATACAGCAAAATTAGACAGTTTTTTTAATGCACTCTCTGCGAATAATCGTTGTATGGGGAGCTTTGCCATATCCCAAAAGGGTAAAATTATATATCAAAAAACAATAGGTTATAGCTCATTGGAAGGCAACAACAAGACACAGTCCTCGCCCGTTACGCTTTACAGGATTGGCTCGATGACCAAAATGTTTACTGCAACGCTGATCTTTCAGCTTATTGAAGAAGGCAAATTGTCTCTGGGTACTAAGCTTGATAAGTATTTCCCGCAAATGCCAAATGCAGCGAAGATCACCATTGAAAACCTGCTCAACCACACCAGTGGGTTGGCGGATTACGTGAATGATACAGATAATAAGGCTTGGATCACCAACCCGCATACTAAAGCAGAATTATTACAGATTATTGCAGAAAAGAAAGTACATTTTGAACCTGGTACCCAGCAATTGTACTGCAATTCAGGTTATTTATTACTGAGTTATATTTTAGAAGACATAACAGGTAAAACGTACAGCAAACTGATTAAAAACCGCATTTCAAGTAAAATAGGACTACAACATACATTTTCTTCTAGACCCAACGAATCAGAAAAAGCGGAGGCCCGGCCTTATCGATGTACGACTTCGTGGGTCAAGATCAAGGATATTTATTTTCCGAATGTAATTGGTGTGGGTGATATGCTATCAACGCCTACCGACATGCTTGCATTTATCAACGCCCTGGCAAAGGGAAAACTTGTTAAGCCAGAAAGCTACAATCAAATGAGAACATCTGATGATCAGTATACATATGGAATGGGACTGACAAAAGTGCCTTTTTATGGAAAAACTGGTATTGGACATGGTGGGGATACCTATGGAAGTCATAGTGTGACCTCCAGATTTGATGATGATCTTTCCTTTTCGTCCTGCGTAAATGGTGCAAATTACCCTGTTAATGATATTAGTATTGCTATTTTAAGTATTTGTTATCATTTGCCTTTCAACATTCCTGACTTAAAACCAATCGAGATTAAAAGTGAAGATCTTGATGCTCATCTTGGCATTTATGCCTCTAAACAGATGCCTCTAAAGATAACGTTTACCAAACAAGGCACAGTACTTATGGCGCAGGCTACCGGGCAGTCTGAATTCCCGCTGGAAACAGTATCAAAAGATAAATTCAAATTTGATGCTTATGATATTTTAGTTGAGTTTAATACAAACAAAAAAGAAATGGTCCTTAAGCAAGGTGGAAAAACGACACTCTTTATAAGAGAATAGACCTCCACCGAATAACAATGAAAAGGCTATTCTCTTCATAGGGAATAGCCTTTTTTATGGTTGTTAAATATATTTACCAGATTTTAACTCTTTTATCAGGATCAATCCACATGGCATCTCCTTTCTTTACTTTAAAGGCTTCATAGAATTCAGGCACATCAGCAAATGGACCATTTACCCTTAAAAATGCAGGCGAATGAACATCTGTCAGGATTTGACTTGCCAACTGTTCATCTCTTTGATGCCCGAGCCAGCCCAAAGCATAGCCTAAAAAGTAACGCTGCAAAGGTGTTAATCCATTGATCTTTTTATTCTCCTTGTATTGTTCGGTTTTCTTAAATGCGTCAAGCCCAAGAACAATACCGCCTAAATCGGCAATATTCTCCCCAAGAGTTGCTTTTCCGTTCACGTGCATACTGTCCAGCACTTTATAATTATTAAACTGGTTGACAAGAACCTGAGCCCTCTCAGTGAATTTTACAGAATCCTGCGGTGTCCACCAGGCTTTTAGATTTCCTTTTGCATCAAACTGGCGTCCCTCATCATCAAAACCATGTGTAATTTCATGGCCAATAGTAGATGCCGCTGCATAACCATACACTACTGCATCATCCACGTCTTCATCTTTTACACCAGCTATACTGAATATCGCCGCAGGCAATACAATTTCATTATTTGAAGGGTTATAATATGCATTGTAGGTTTGAGGTGTCATGTCCCATTCGGTTCGGTCAACGGGTTTACCTAATTTATTCACTTCTCTGTTATACCACCAGGCCTGGGCACGCAGTACATTCAGCACATAAGATTTACGGTCTATTTCCAGCGTAGAAAAATCTTTCCATTTATCCGGGAAGCCAACTTTTGGATGTATTTTCTCCAGCTTATCAAGCGCCTTTTTCTTGGTCTCGGCACTCATCCAGTCTAGTTTTTCGATATGCTCTTTGTAACTGCTGCGTATGGCAGTAACCATATCCGAATAGCGTTTCTTAGCGGCCTCCGGAAAATAGGCTTTAACAAACAACTGTCCCAGCACCTCGCCCATTAAAGTGTTTTCAGCGTCAAGCACGCGTTTCCATCTCGGCAATTGCTCCTTTTTTCCTGCAATAACTGTCCCATAGAATCTGAATTTTTCTTTATCCAGATCTTTGTTCAGATAAGGAGAAGTGGCAGAAATCAGGTGCCAGCGTAAATATGCCTTCCAATCCTTGATTGGGAAAGTTTTTAATGCCTTGTTTAAGGCCTGGTAATATTCGGGCTGGCCTACGATAACCGTATCGGCCTTATTGATTTTTAATTTCTGAAAAATGTCTGTCCAGTTCATTCCAGGTGTCAACTGGTTCAATTTGGCCATTGACATCTTGTTATAGTTGTGATAGGGATCTCGCAGGTCTTCCAGTTTGCGTGAACTGGCAGCAAGGGCTGTTTCAATAGCAAACACATTCTTCGCTGCTGCTGTAGCATCCTGATCCGCCATTCCTGAAAGCTTCAATACAGCAGGCAAATGCTTTACGGAGTAATCGTTCCTGATATTTTTAGTGCGGGTATCCGTATTGAAATAATAGTCCCTGTTGGGTAGGCCAATTCCACTTTGACTGATATGGAGAGCTATTTTATCACTATTTTTCTCATCCTGACCAATGTAAAGCCCTATCATATTTTCAACCCCATAGGTGGTGAGATGGGCCGATACGTCTAAAACACCGTTTACATCTTTGATCTGGTCGATACGGTCCAGTTCAGCTTTTAAGTCACTGATCCCTCTCTTCTCTATACCCACGGTATCCATGCCGGAGAAATAAAAATCGGCAATTTTCTGGCTGTTGGTCCCTTTCGCTGCATTTTCCTTCAGGGCATCTTCATTAATTTTTTTAAGCTTTTCCCGGATTTCTTCCTGCACAAGGTTTCCTATTCCCCAACTGGAATAAGCGGCAGGAATAGGATTCTTCTTGATCCAGCCTCCATTGGCATACTTAAAGAAGTCGTTACCTGGATGCACAGTTGTGTCCATATTTTTAAAAACAGGATCACTCGCAGCATAAGATTCCTCTGATTTTTTATGACTACAGGAGCTAAAGACAGCACTAAAGAGCAGAGCAAGTCCTGAATAGGCTATTAAGCCGGTTTTTGTATTTCTTATCATAGTTTAAATAAGATTTTATCAGATGTAAGATCGCCAAAGGTCATAATTTTTTAAGGAATAAATTCTTATATTTAATAACACGCCGAAAACATTTATCGCATTTGATTCTATAGATACGAATAGCAGCAGTTATGACCAATGCAAACAAATTAGTACTCCTGAAATTTCTGCATACAATCATATGGGTATTCTACAGCGTGGTGATCTTCTACATGTTGTATGCCGTTATTATAGGCAAAATTGACCAATGGTTATGGATCGGTTATGGCCTGGTTGGTATAGAGTGTATCACACTCCTGTCGTTTAATTTTTTCTGCCCTATAACCATTATAGCAAGGAGGTACTCAAATTCTACGAAAGACAATTTTGACATCTATCTCCCCAATTGGCTGGCAAAGAACAACAAACTGATCTATAGTATCATTATGGTTATTATAGTCCTTATTACTATCTATAGGGTATTATGAAAAACAAACAATTAAACATCTTCTTATTCATCATCCTTCTCCCCTTTTTTACCTATGCACAAAAGGCATATGAAGCTGTTCCCTATAAAGGTGTGTTGAACAAGAGGCCGGTAAAACTAAGTTTCGCCGATGGGTATATCGGAGCGTCTTCCATTACAATGACAAATAGCAAAAATGGCAAAAAAGTAATTTTTTCTCCTGACTTGGGTTATGTTGGGGAGGATAAGAAGCTAAAATTTCATAGATCTTTACCATCGCCTTTTCTATCTTCAGACTATTTTACCTTAATTGACCTCACAGAGTATTACGATACCCTTCCGGCATTTATCAATGGAACCTATTACAACAAAGGAAAAATCTATAAGATCAGATTTTTCAAACAATAAGAAACAAGCATTCTAAATGAACAAAAAAGCTTTCTAAATTTTAAAGCATCGATAAATTATAATCCTGCCGATGGCATTATAAGCTTTAAAACTGCATCTTATTATCGCTATTTAGAAAAAACAACTTAAACACTGATCTACAGACAGATACCTGTTTTATTTTAAAGAAAAATTAGTATCTTTGAGTAGAGAGCATTAAGATCCTAGATGAAGTTCATCTGAACTTGTTTTCACTTCTGATCCATTTCTCTCCTGGTTTCGTACATAATGAATATTAACCCTCACCTCCAATGATAAATTATGCTTCGCTCTGAAAACTCATAGATTTTGCCACTATCCTATTGCCATATAACCAACACAAAGGGTCGAGAGCCCGTAATTGGGGGGATAGCTTTATATAAAGTCGTCCTCCCTTTTACTTCGATATTCACGTTAGATAATGGCTTATATCAAAATAGGCATAAAGAAAACGCTTCTAAATAGAATTTAGAAGCGTTTTCTTGGTGATCCCGCTGGGATTCGAACCCAGGACCACTACATTAAAAGTGTAATGCTCTACCAGCTGAGCTACGGAATCGTCTTCATCTCTGAAGGAGTGCAAAAGTAAAAAAAATATTTGATTCTCCTACTTTAATATCGAATTAATTCACTTTAACTGCAAGAAAAATATTAATGTCCTGATATATAGACTAAAAAATATCTATACCGCTATCTGGTTTGAAAAATCACAATGTTTCATACACTGAACGGGTAGACCTCCTAATGTAGGGCTATAACAACAAGATATACAAATGGAAGTACATCCGCACATGAACCGCACTAGATATGAAATATCCCGAATAAACTACGTTTCAGGTGCGTTTTAGGTACGCTCTATTTAGCCACTTGATATAGCGACAACCTAGCCCCTCTCTAGCTTCTTTATATCGCTTTATCTTAATTGAATAATTATATTTGATCAATTTATATAGAATGAAAGTTAAACGCATCGTTGCCAATATAGCATCACCGGAAATTGAGAAAGCAAGCCTGTTTTACGTAGAGTTGCTGGGTATGAAAGTCTTAATGAACCAGGGCTGGATAGCCACATACGGTTCAGAAGAAGATATGAGTGTACAAATTAGCTTTGCGAGCGAAGGTGGTTCAGGCACACCTGTCCCGGATTTGTCTATCGAAGTTGATGATGTGGATACCGCCTATAAATTAATGCAGGAACATGGTTTTAAAATTGAATATGAACTGACAAATGAACCTTGGGGTGTACGTCGTTTTTATGTACGTGACCCTTTTGGTAAATTAGTGAATATACTTGCTCATATTTCAACGATTAACCATTAGCTCATTTATCGCATGCTAAGCTATTTAAGCATTAGTCTTCTCATTTTCTTTTCATAACATTTGATCGTCTTGCCCGATCAATTTTCTTAGAAGAATCGATGTAAATTTTAATATTCCTGCAAAAGCAAAAAAACCTGCAAATGATTATTTGCAGGTTTTTGCAATTTTTGATTCTGAATCTGGTGATCCCGCTGGGATTCGAGCCTAGTTCAAATATCAGCATTTCTGGACTTTGGTCTTATAGGATTTTTAATGTTTGATCTTCCATTTATCTGCTAACTCGGCATTAAAACCATCAGCATCTTTAGGGTTAGGTTTTCCCTTGCCGGTAGCAATTAAACTGTATAAGCTATTGTTAATATAATTCCCCCAGGCATCGTGGCAAACTTTGTAACATTCATATTCCGGTACCAAGCCTTGATGAGTAAATTTTACTTTTGTTTTCGTTCCTTCTGTAGAAATATCGAAGATGAGTTTAGTGCCGATCCATTCCGTTTTATCTTTTGTAAAGCTGAACTGATTGTCCAGAACCTCATAAACCAATTTTTTATACTGAACCATTTCTATGAGTTTAATTTTGCATATGTGGACGTCCTTATAGTGATAGACGAATACTTCGCCCAGCTTATCTGTCTGGCCTTCTATTTCTTCAGACCACCAGCCGCGAAAATTGCTGATAGCCTCAAAAGCTGTTTTTGGGTCCTGCCCCACTAAAATGGAGGTGGTGTAATCTTGCTTTTCCATATCATTCTGTTTTAAATGCGTTACTTTAACCTGATGCTTTGTTTCGGTCATTTGCTTTGAGCTATTGTTCCAGTTTGAGAGCAACAGTGTTGTTAACAGGACGGTTGTTAAATTTGATGCGATCATTTATTGTCTTTAGCTAGGTAATTTATTATTTAATAAGGTTTCCAATTTTTTCAGTTTCGATGTCCAGAACTCATCAAAGTAGTTCAGCCAGGCCTGCAATTCTTCAAAACCGTCCTTTTTCAGGGTGCAATAGCGTTCCCGACCCACATCCTGAATGGAAATAAATCCGGCGGTTTCTAATATTTTGACGTGCTTGGATACAGCTGGGCGGCTCATATCGAAGTTATCGGCCAGGCTGTTGATGGTCAAACTATCCTTCGAAAGGAGCAGGAGCATTTTCCGCCGGCTCGGGTCCCCGATCACCTGGAAGGTATCAAGCGTTGGTATGGCCATGTGCATTAGTATTTAAAAGTTTTTCGATGTTTTGGAATTTCTCCAGCCAGCCGTGCAGCAGGCCATGATACATGTCCAGATTTTCGGCCTTATCGAAGCCTCGGTGGTCCAGAAATACTTCCGTACCGTTGTTCTTGGGTTCGAGCCTCCAGGTCACAACCGATTCAAGTGTGATTTTACCCTGCCCGGGGCCGCAATTCCAGGAATAGCTTAATGTCTTTAAGGGTTCTATTTCCAGCACCTTGCAATAAAAGATGCCGTCAAAATTCAGGTTGGCTTTGCCACCTGTCCGGAACTGAAATTCGTGCCCTAAAACAGGCTTAAAATCATTTTTCATGAGCCATTGCGCCATGAGGTCGGAATTGGTTAAATACTCCCAAACCGTTTCAACGGGATGGGCGAAGAAATACTGGTGTTTAATAACTTTCGCCATAATGAGTAACTTATAGGTTACTCAAATATATAGGTAACTTTTGGGTTACACAAATTTATTTTTATTTTTTGATCGGGATGGTCAGTCTAAAAGGCAAGCTTGATATAAGGGCTTTATGTATATTATGGTAAAAATTAAAACGTAATAATATGTAACTTCAAATCATTGTTAATAAGCTCTAAATTAATGTTTAAAAAAATCATCAAAGTAGTTATAGTTTTATTGTTGCTCTTATTTAACTTAGTTCGCGCCCAGAAAAAGGAATCTGCCCTCTGGGAGATAACAGGCAATGGGCTCAAATCAAGGTCATATTTATTTGGAACTTTTCATACTGTAAGTATTAAACTTATAGACAGTTTTCCTGAATTAAAAAAAACTATTGACAAATGTAATTTCGGCATATTTGAAAAATCTGAACATCCTATCGGAGTAGTTGCAGATGCGGATATTAAAACACCACCATTGGATTCTGTTTTTACAAAAAAGGAATATTTGCTGGTTGATAGTTTTTTTACAAAATCTCCTTTTGGCAGCATCAGACCGCATAATAATGAAGCCTCCCTGAGTGCAATGTTGGGGGTAATTGTAATGCTTAATAATGAACAGACAAAAAATCAAGGCTTTTTTTTTGATGATTACATCCAATCCTATATGATGGATAGTTTGAGCAAAAAGACTTTTGGCCTTGATGAACCAACTGAAATGGCAGAATCAGCGAAAAAAGCAGATTACAAATCTATGGCTAAGCTTATTATGTACTTAATTAAATCTAAAATGGATATCGATACACTGGGAGATAATAAAATTTTTGACGAGCCACTTTACACCAAATCTATGCAGGCAGACATGAAACTGTCAGAAGAGGTCAAAATTAAAGCGATTAAAGATGGCACAGTAGAAAGAAATCAAATATGGGTTCCGAAGATCATTAGTAAAATCAAGGAGGGTTCTTGCTTTATTGCAGTCGGTCTGGGGCATTTGCAATATAGATCTGGGTTAATTGCGTTGTTGCGTGAGTATGGGTATACACTGCATTCTGTAAGCCTTAATAAACGCTAACATTCATGTATATTTTAAGATTTTCGGTAAAAAACAAAACCCTGCTCGTCATTTGACTGCAGGGTTTTGTAATTTTTGATTCTGAATCTGGTGATCCCGCTGGGATTCGAACCCAGGACCACTACATTAAAAGTGTAATGCTCTACCAGCTGAGCTACGGAATCGTTCCCCTTTAAAGGGAGCGCAAAGATAGAATTATTACTTAAATAATCAAAATAATTTTCTCTAAAATATATGTCCCGAGTCTGCTTCAGACTGATAAATTGACGCCATTAATATTTAACCATCATACATCCAATACGTTGCTTAACAGAAATTTTATTTTCTGATATTAAAAATAAATCTGTTTAAATGTCATGACGGCTTTTGCATAGAAGCAAACATTAATTAACGGCCAGTTTTCTTTGAATTCCGGTCCGGTACATTTGCAATGCCAGAGAAAGTAGTATAAGCATACAGCCTGCATAAAACCCAATTGATAAGGACTTATTTTCATGATAAATTACAATTGCAAGCAAAATGGTATACAGTGGTTCAAGGTTAAAAGTTAAACTCACTGTAAAAGAAGAAATGACCCTTAGGGCATCTATAATTAACAGATACATCAATACTGTGCAGAGAATGGAAAGCACCAATAGCCAACCTAAATCTGTCAATGATGGCAGTAAAGATGAGGCTGGAGAGATGGCAAGAAATAAAGGCATGAGGAGGGTCAATCCGAGAAAACCACCAAGCATCTGGTACAGAATCATGGTCTCGCTTTTGTATACTTTTGTCAATCTCTCGTTAAAGATGGTATAGAGTGCACCAAAGATGGAAGATACAACGCCTAAAAGTATTCCGGTTCTATAACTTGCATCCATTCCAAAAATTAAACCTATGCCACACAAAGTCAATCCGCTCAGCAAGAGCTCCTGCACAGAAAGCCTCTTTTTATTGATGGCCGGAGCCAGTATGGCGTTAAAGAAACTGGTTAGTGCAAAGCAAACCACCCCTACCGAAATGTTGGAATATTTTATACTGCCGTAAAAGAATAACCAGTGAAGCCCCAGAATGGAGCCGGTAGCAGCAATTTTCAGTTTACCCGGAGAAGATATGAACCGCTGCTTACCGCTTAACGTCAGATAAATCAACATGACTACTCCAGAGATCAGCATTCTATACCAACTGAGCAAGCCCTCATTCAGGGTGATTAAACGACCAAAAATTCCAGTAAAACCTGCAAGAATTAATGCTATATGTAATTTTATATATGCTGTTTTCATTGAAATATAATTATTAATTGTTTGTGTATTGTTTTCATTTGTATTAATGAACTCGTAAACCCGGTTTGTTTTTTATCGGTAATGAAGCTATCATGAACATATTCATTGCTGTTTGTGAGCGTTTGCTCATGATGGTTTCATCAAAAAAATTATACAAAAGATAACCTTGCCTGCATACGCAAGCAAATCATTGAGTAAAAAGAATAAATACAATTTGTGAATCTATTACACAGAATAACGATTGCTGGCTGGAACAGCCAACAGTAATGTCTAATGTAATAACAGGAAATTAAACAGTTGGAGGAGGAAGTACGTTTCTGTTCATCACGGTCTTTGATTTATACAGTTCTATTAATCTATAGTCTGATGACTCAAATATAGAAGCTTTGGAAGAAAAAACAAATAATGTATACTATTTTAAACCGCTTTTTAATGTGAACGTTAGTATATCGTCTACATTGTCATGCGTATTATTGTACGCTTTATCTTCTAATTGAAAATGTAGTTTTTTCAACAGAGCAACAGAATTTATGTTCACTGCAGATGGGAATGCCGTAATAACCCTGGCATTCAATTGATCAAAAGTATATTCGATTACCCTTTTTAGAGCTTCCTCCATTATTCCTTTTCTCCGGAATTCGGGAAGCATTTCATATCCGATCTCTACGATTTCATTTTGGACATCAAAATTCCAGCAACAAACTGCTCCAAGCACACGATGGTCTTCCTTTAAAGAAATTACCCAGTACAGGCTTTCGTTTCCTTTAATCATCTGCTCTATCTTTAAGATAAACTCTTCAGTTTGTTTTAAAGACGAGGGCGTTGCTCTGCCAACCATAGCATTAACAGCCTGGTCACAGCGCATTCTATGAATAGGCTCCAGATCCTGGACGGAGATCTTTCTCAGCAACAGTCTTTCTGTTGTCAATTGAGGAAAGGGGGAGAAATCTACATTTAACATGTTCCATTGGTTTATTTAAAGATAAACAAAGGAAAATCATTTCACTGACAACCCTATGGCAGGGTTGATTATTTTTCTGAATTAATCTTTTATCTATCCTGAAATGGATAGATAAAAGTCAAGATCATAAGCCAGATCTTTCCCCTTTCCAGGAACAGGATCTTTTTTAGGCCAGTTAAGGGTTAAATTATCCAGGCCTGCTTCAGTCATAATTTGTGAAGAGTTAAACAGTAGCCCATTATAAGGTACTTTAGCGCAAAGATTACCGTCTGTTTTAAGGAAGTCGAGGTTTATTTTACTGCAGTTTTTCATAGGAGGTTATGGAGTTAGTTTTATAATACAAATTTACTGTAAAGGCCTTTATTAGAATTGCAATAATCCAAGTAATGATTGCAAAATTCAAACAATTGGCATTTTCCTAAAGCATTTCCATCTTTATATTCTCGAAACGCTTTTTCAAAAGCGATATTTCCTTATTTTATAGCCAACCCCTACTTTTAACATAGTTTAACAACCATAAAGATAATACCTTATTCCAAAAAAGCAGACGCTCTGGAGTCTGCTTTTTTGGAAATGAATGTATATTTTCAAAATATGACCTAAGGCTGATTCAATGGCTGCAAAGCCTTTCCATTAAGGGAAACTGTGGCTTTGGCAGATAAAATATAGTTGGTTTTAACAATTGAAGGACTCTGCAGATCAAGTTTGCTTTCTCCAGGGATGTTAAAAATGGCTGATTTGATTTCGTTAGCGCTGGAAAGTACCAGATTAGTATTTCCATTTTTTTGGTCTCCAATAACTGCGCTCAAAGTCAACAACTGCATTTTGTCCAGATTGGCATACATGGCTGAACCAATGTCGAGTGTTAAAGAATCCTGATTAAATCCGGATATACCAATATATCCCTGGTAATTTCGGCCGCCATGATTCTCCTTTTCTATATACGGATGGGCAACAACTTTGTAAATAGTTGGCATGGTCAAAACAAGCTCGTTGCCATTCACCTGGAAGTCACTTTCTTTTGCCTCTTTAGTAAGATCAATTTTAAGTATCCCCCCTTCTACAGACCATACCAGTTTGTCTTTTATTCTATCATTTATCCAAAGTCCTTCTGTTTTTCCTTGCTCCACAATGATGGAAATCTTATTTGCAGATTCCATTTCAAGTGAATTTATATTCTTTACATTATTGTATTCCAGACCATAAAAATGATTTTTGTAATCGCCCCTTAAATAGGAGGCTTTAAGGTTAAAATTATATGCGGCAAGACAAATTAATGTAATGATAACCGCAGTTATAATTAATATTGTACTGGTTCTCATGATTCTTTAGTTTTGTAATTCTGTTCAATAAAATTGTTAAAACGCACTTCGATCTCTTCAATAGTAATCCCCAGCAAGTACATATTTTTAAATAGTTCAGGAAGTTCCTGTCCTATGAAACGTTCTTTGCTGTATACTTTGATTTTCTCTTTGGCATCTACCGATATAAAAAAACCTATTCCCCTTTTATTGGCAATCACCTCCTTATTCTGAAGAAATTCATAGGCCCTCACCACAGTAAGTGGGTTAACCTGCAGGTCAGAGGCCATTTCTCTTACTGATGGGATCTTTTGTTCCGACAACCATTCCTCTGTCATGATCTTTTCTGTTACAAAAGCCGCAATCTGAATATAAATAGCTTCGTTATCTCTAAATTCCATATTATACCTGTTTTTCTTTAAGCCTGAAATAAGTACCCGTCCATAACACAAGTGTTAATAAACCTGCCATAACCAATAAAATAACATCGCTGGTATTGGTCGGTCTGATAAAACAAAACTTTTCATTAATTTCAAGGCCCACACTATTAAATGGAACACCTTTCAATACTTTGACTGGAAAAATTGCACCGAGCATGAGGGCATTGATCAGACAAAGGAAAATAAGGAATGTAAAAAAAGTAAATGCAGTTTTTATAAAATGCAGCTTTTCAAAAAAGATAGAACCTACGAAGCAAATGGAATGCAACACTGCAAACATTGGAAATGCAATCCAAATTTTAAAATTCATTGAAAATACGTTGACCACCTCACTCTTATGGGTTTGATCCATATTGCCAACAGCAATTACGGCATAATCCATAGCATAAAAACAAGCTATAAATACGACTTGAAATATAACAAAGGAATAGAGCCAGGCCACCATGTACTTTTCTAAATGTGAAGATGGAAGAGTTAGAATAGATATAGACTTTTTACCGTTCCCTAAATCTGCAAAAATCAGACTGGTAAATATGGTTCCTGAAAAAAGCAATAAATTAAAAAATATAGCCCCCTGAACGGTCGGGCTTACATTTCCACCGCTACTATAAGATATAAATCCAAGTAACAAGGCCAGGATTCCGATAAGTACACCAACAGACATCAAATAGGTTTTGTACTGTTCAGCGGTTTGCTTTTTAAAAAGGCGCAGAAACCGAATAAGGTTAAATGTATTGTTCATAGGACTTATTTTAAAGAGTTAATGATGACCTGGTGATCGTTAATAATGGCATTAAAAAGCAATTCCATATCTACCTTACAGTATTGATCAGGATGGCTTAGACTAATGGTATTGTTACCTATTCCATTTTGTTCGGTATAGATAATAGCCTCTTTATTTGCCTGCCCAGAGGTGCTGAAATGCAAACGATCTGCAATTTCGTCCAGACTCTTATGGAGAATAATCTCTTTTTCATGCAAGATGACAAGCGTATCAATTAAACTGTCCAGATCCCGGACCTGATGCGTTGAAATGATTACACAGCGGTCTTCGGTTAAAGACGAAGCCACAATTTTCCGAAACTGAACTTTAGAAGGGATATCCAATCCATTGGTGGGCTCATCCATGATCAGCAAGGAGGTATTGGTAGAAAGGCCAAAGGTGATCATTACTTTCTTTTGCTGTCCAAATGACAACTTACTGAGAATCAAGTCTGGCGAAACATCAAATTCTGCAAGCACTTTATAAAATAAGGCCTGGTCAAATTTTGGATAAAAATGTGCCGTCTGGCGAATAAATTCATTAGCTGTCACTGAGGGCATATAAACTTCTTCGGGAATAAAAAAGAGTTCCTGCAAAAATACAGGCAAACGTCTGGCAGCATCGAACCCGTTTACCTTACATTTCCCTTCAAGGGGAAATACCAGGCCAGCTATATTCTTCAGCAAAGTAGACTTACCTGCACCATTTTTACCCAGGAGACCATAAATATGACCAACATCCAGGCTGAGGTTGAGATTTTTGAATAAGAGCGATTTTTTGCTGTATCCAAAACTAAGGTTCGATAATTCAATCATAGAAACAAGTTTATCGTATTACTGTATTACTTATGTAATACAGTACAAATGTATTCTATTATTTCTTAAATCCAAATATTTTTAACATTCTTGTTTTTAAGCGTACCACCCAAATTAAAATAAGCACCTTCTTGCTATTCTATACTGCATTTTTTTAATCTTTGCATCATTATCATTTCTGCTTCAATGAATAAAAAATTAAAAAGCCCAAACCCTCAACCCAAAAAAGTTACTCCTGCAAGCACAAAATATATTCGGAGTAAAATCATTTTAATGGGGATCATTATAGTACTCGGTTTAATCCTTGTTATTGATTCAAAAACCGGTTTTATTAAAGCTATAGTTGGCGATGGTACCATTCGCATACCTATTCCTCACTGGCTAAAAAAGCTTATTGGCTAACTTGTAATATAATTTGGTTTCAGCCCTTTCCAGCAAGTTCAGATTCCTGTTCTTCAGAAGAAATTTGATTTCTTAAATTCATTTTATAAATGAACAGGCCAATCATCAGAGGTAAGGCGTATGAAGCCATCATAACGATATTGCCCATATTCCAGAACTGCCCAAGATCAGACATAGAAAATAACATAAAGATACCTATAGTACAGATCAGGCTAAACGGGGTCAGCAACAGCCTGATGCTTAATGACGATAAAGATGTTTTAGTCAGAAATGCATAACAAAGCCAGAGTAAGAGAAAACAAGGCATAGAACAAGCTCCCCCTACGCCCACTGCAACCAAATAATAGATAACGAAATCCTTTGAAAAAACATAATCAATTATCCGGGTGATATCGGTATTGAACATCACCGCATTATTGTTACTGGCATTTAAAAGCAAAAACAAAGGACCAATAAAAATACTGGTCAGCCAAACTTTGAGTGGAAAGTTAAGCGTGCTGTTCATCAACGTGAATTTAAGAAAATTTCGGCAAAAGAAACGATCTATTCGCTATGATATCATTTAAAAGAACAATAAAAAGGGCGAAGAATAACGTTTATCTCTGGCTAAGGTCAATGCCTTAAATAACCCATAACTGTCTTCCTGCAGCCGGTAACGTACAATTTTCTCTCTTTCTACAGTAAATTGTGCAGAAAACATAGAAGAATATAATTTTCCTGTTTTTAGCATTTTCGAACTAAATTCACCTGAAGCAATGGCGAAATGACCTTCAACAAGAATATGATCAATCTGTGCACTTACAGGTTCTATATTCTGCCACAAAAGAGGAAAGAAATCTTCTATTTCTTCCTTACTTTCTCTTCTTCCCAGCCATGGTGCAATGCTTTGGTTTCCTGGTATATACCAGTCTACATTATCTGAAAAAAGGCTGCAAAGTGTTTCTAAGTCTCTGCTGGCTAATGCCTGATAAAAATTTTGAACTATGTTTCTGGTTTGAATGGTCAGGATGTCTTTCATGCTTGATTTTCTATGGATTTAAAGCCAAAGAAAAAACACCCCACTGACAACCCTATGGCAGCGCAGTAAAATTATCCATAACGGTCATTGATAAGATAGCCTGCTCAATAGAACAAGGATTATCTGACAGATGGCCAAGAAAATACTCATTTACCTTTTCAATCATAGGCTGCTCTACATGTGGGATAGGTGCAAAAATCAATTCTTCTTCTTGTCCGTTTTTACTCAATAAAACTTTATTTCCAAATACAGAAAAACTAATCTTTCCTTCGGAGCCCACAATTTCACACGCATCCTTTTTGTCTTCTGCTGAAACCGTAAAACACCAGGTTCCATTGAACACCACTCCGTTTTTAAATAAAATATGCCCGGCCACCAGATCATCGGCCTTGCTGATTAAAGACTGATTGACAGACACTCCGGATGATACCAAGGGATCACCAAAGAAGTAAATCATCAGGTCGAGTTGATGAGGAGCAAGATCATGGAACAATCCGCCTCCTGAAATTTCTGGATTTAGTCTCCAGTTGGTTGCTGAGGGAGCTATAATATCCGTGTTTTCAGGCTGCAGCATTTGCAATTGTACAAATCTTATATCGCCTATTTCCTTTTGCTCCAGCAGTTCTTTGATCTTCAAAAACATAGGCTGCGCCCTCCGGTAATGAGCCACACTCAATTTAACACCATATTGTTCGGAAGCCATTTTCATTCGTACTGCAGAGCCCGCATTGATGGTTACGGGTTTCTCTACATAAACCGGTTTACCAGCGGCCATACAGAGCAGTGCATATTCTTCGTGCTGCAACGGAGGCGTAGCGATATATACAGCATTAATTTCAGGATCATTAATGAGTTCATGTACATTACTGTACCATTTCGGCACGCCATGGCGGAGGGCATAGTCTGCTGCCTTTACTGCATCCCTGCGCATTACGGCCACCAGAGATGAGTTGGGCACCTTATTAAAAGCTGGCCCGCTCTTCACTTCAGTTACATCACCGCAACCTATAATTCCCCATTTAATTTCCTGCATCTGTTGTAATTCTCAATTGGTCTGGTAAAGCTAGTTTATTTTGTAAAAAAGATTCTAATATATTTTCACCAGCTTTGGAACTGATTTTGTTAGAAGAGCGACCAATGGCATCTACAATAATAACGCTTGGCATTTTTGTGCTAACCTTGTTCCTGATTCTTGTAAAGCCTAAAGGTTTACCTGAGGCCTGGGCTACTGTAATAGGTGCTGCTCTTATGTTGCTTACCCAAAGGGAAACTCTGGCACAGGCAGTACAAATCACTGCTCAAGGTGCAGATGTATTGCTGTTTCTATTGGCTTTAATGTTATTGTCAGACCTGCTTGACCGTTCTGGTTTCTTTGAATGGGCGGCCATCTGGGCAGCGCGGTGGGCTGCCGGCCATGGAAAACTACTTTACCGGAATGTCTTTATTCTGGGTGCCATAACCACTGCATTCCTATCACTGGATACTACTGCAATCATCCTTACACCAATCGTTTTATCTTTTGTAAAGAGACTAAAACTCCCCGCTTTACCTTTTTTAATGGCATGCGCTTTTATTGCGAATACGGGTTCGCTGCTCTTACCAGTTAGCAATCTGACCAACCTTCTTTTCCAGGGGCCGTTAAAATTTTCGTTTGCTGCATTCGCTTTACGGATGCTTCTGCCTCAAATTGCCGTCATTTTCTTAAACTACCACTTGTTCAAATGGTACTTTAGAAAAAATCTGCCGAAAAAATTTAATGCATTGGATTTGCCGGAGCCTAAAAGTGTAATTAAGGACCCTCTTTATTTTAAGGTTGCAATTGTTGTATTGGCTGGTGTAACTATCGGTTATTTTATTGGCGCATTAATTGGTATTGCACCCTATATTATTGCACTGTCAGGTGCAGCGGCTTTATTGATTTGGAGTATATATAGAAAGCAGATCAGCAAGGAGGTCATCAACGGGATTTCCTGGTCATTATTTCCTTTTATTATAGGCCTTTTCATCGTTATTCAGGGCGTACAAAATTTGGGTTTAACTAAATATGCTGCGCAGGGATTAATGTCACTCCAGCATATTCCCCTGTCATTGCAGATGTTAGGTACTGCATTTGGAGCAGGAATTGGGTCAAATATCATCAACAATATCCCCATGGCGCTGTTGTCTATTTCCGTGTTGAACATGGCACATTCACCAGAACTGGTCCAGTATGCAGCATTGATTGGTTGTAATATCGGACCAAACTTAACCGTAGCTGGTTCTTTAGCCACTATGCTGGTGATCAGTTCGGCAAGACAAAAAGGAATCAACATGAGTGCCTACGATTTCTTCCGTGTTGGTTTATGGGCTACCCCATTGTTATTGGTCACCGCAGTGGCGATCCTTTATTTAACCAGCTTTCTCTTCTGAATCTTCAACAACCAAGCTTCATTATAAAACTTCATTTCCAGGTGCTCAGACAACTCCATTATCTAAAATAAGCTGATTATTATGCTTTATTGCCAAAAAACAGGAATAGAGAGTGTTTATTTGGAAGACTCAAAAAATAGTCTATACTTTGCTGTTAAAAAAAAATTCAGAAAAATCTGTAATCAAATGCCATCTGTATTTCCAGATCAACAACACGTACTTTTCCTAAAGAAGGTGAACATAATGCATTTGAATAAGGCTATTATCGATACTGGAAAAAATTAGCAACAACAAACACAACAAATGAAATATCTGAAACACCTAAGCCTGCCTTTGCTGATCTGTACCTTATCGGCAAATGCCCAAACCAAAAACTTCGTCCAGATTCTGCCAGCGGATACCGAAAAAGAGGTCATCCAAAAAGCCGCAAATGTAGTTCCTACTCCAAGGCAGCTGCGCTGGCAAAACCTGGAGCTCACTACCTTTTTCCATTTTGGCGTGAACACCATGACCGGCCGGGAATGGGGTGACGGGAAAGAAGACATTTCTTCTTTTAATCCCGCAGAACTAGATGCAAAACAATGGGTAAAAACCGTAAAAGATGCTGGTTTTAAACAAGTCATCATTACCGCTAAACACCACGATGGTTTTTGTCTATGGCCGAGTAAATACACAGAACACTCCGTTAAAAACACCCCTTATAAAGGCGGGAAAGGAGATATCGTAAAAGAAGTCGCAGAAGCATGTAAGCTTTACAACGTAGGTTTTGGCGTTTACCTTTCTCCATGGGACAGAAACAATGCGGATTATGGAGATACCGAAAAATACAACAAATACTTTATGGAACAGTTGACCGAATTGCTGAGTAACTACGGAAAAGTAGATGAAGTATGGTTTGATGGCGCCAATGGAGAAGGGCCCAACGGTAAAAAGCCAGTCTATCATTTTGAAGACTGGTACCGTTTGATCCGTAAGCTCCAGCCACAAGCGGTAATTGCGATATCCGGTCCCGATGTTCGCTGGGTAGGAACAGAATCAGGGAAAGGCCGTTTAACAGAATGGAGCGTCGTACCAATTGGTCAGCAAACCAATATCAGTACAGCACAAAACTCTCAAAAAGATATTTCATTTCCGCCGCAGGGCGATATGACTGGAGATGATCTGGGTGGCAGAGATAAAATTGTAAAAGCAAAAACACTCGCCTGGTATCCTGCAGAAACGGATGTATCGATAAGACCGGGATGGTTCTACCATGCTGCTGAAGATTCAAAGGTTAAAACACCAGACGAACTCATGAATATTTATTTCACCTCTGTTGGCCGCAACAGTGTGCTTCTGCTCAACATCCCGCCTAATAAGCAAGGCCTGATCAGCGAAAGTGACCAAAAAACTTTACAGGGATGGAAACACAAAATGGATGCTACTTTCAACCATAATCTACTGTCTGGAACACCGGTTAAAAAAAATGGAATGACCTGGGAATATGATTTAAAACAAGCTAAGACCTTCGATGTACTCGCTATGCAGGAAGACATCAGCAAAGGCCAGCGGGTAGAAAAATTCACAGCAGAATACTGGAACAATAACCAATGGATAAAATTTGCAGAAGGAACCACAGTTGGTTACAAGCGATTGATTAAATTCGATATGATTACAGCGGCTAAAGTCCGCATTCGCATTGAATCTTCCAGGTTAAGCCCTAATGTCTCCAATGTTGGCCTTTACAAACTTGCTCAATAACCCGATGAACCTATTTTTAAAGAAAACAATCTACTTTGCATGCATACTCCTGTGCAGTATTTTGACCCAGGCTCAGGAAAAATTATCCTTCAATAAAGGCTGGAAGTTCTATGAAGGAGATATCCCCTTCCCTGTGATCAAAGGACACGGCCAAAGTTACATGAATGCGAAAGCAGGCAGTGCATCTGGTGCAGCCGCGCCAGGCTACGATGACCATAACTGGAGAATAGTAAATTTACCCCACGACTGGGCGATAGAAAATCCAAATGATTCAACAGAAAATGTTTCCCAGGGCTACAGAAAAAGAGGATTTGGATGGTACAGAAGAAAATTCAAATTAGATTCATTAGATCGCGGAAAGCATCTGGAACTACAATTTGAGGGTATTGCCACCTATGCCACCATCTGGATCAACGGTTCAGTTGTACACAGAAACTGGTGTGGGTATACCTCTTCTTATATTGACATTACACCTTTTGCCAAATACGGCGATGAGGTGAACACCATAGCCGTTCGTGTAGATGCAAACTCTATGGAAGGCTGGTGGTACGAAGGTGCAGGAATTTACAGAGATACCTGGCTCATTAAACGCTCACCGGTACATATCATTACTGATGGCGTATATGCCAACCCAATTAAGCTGGCCAGTGGCCAGTGGGAAATTCCGGCGGAGATCAGTTTACAAAATACGGGTTCCAAACCAGTAACCGCACAGGTGGAAGTTGGATTGTATAGCCCAGCAGGAAAATTAGTAGAAAAGAAGGAGCAATCTGTTACTGTAAATACGCTGGATACGAATTCCGTGTTTCTTAAAATCCAGACCAGTAATCCAGTTTTATGGACAATTGAAAACCCAACACTCTACCAAGTCAGAACCATCGTAAAATTAAATGGCAGCATTACAGACTCTTTAAAAACCAATTGTGGGTTCAGAACCTTAAAATTTGATGCGGATTCTGGTTTTTACCTCAATGGCAAACACGTAAAACTGAAAGGCGTCTGTAACCACCTGGACCATGCAGGTTTAGGTGTAGCCGTACCAGATGCCATCCAGGAATTCAGGTTAAGGAAACTGAAGGAAATGGGCGTAAATGCTTACAGATGCTCACACAATCCTCCTTCCGCGTCATTCCTTGACCTTTGCGACCGCATGGGTATCATGGTGATGGATGAAAACAGAAACTTCAACTCTTCGCCGGAATACGTTAGGCAACTGCAATGGCTGGTGCGCAGAGACCGCAATCACCCAAGCATCATTTTATGGTCTGTTTTTAATGAAGAACCCATGCAGGGCACAGAAATCGGCTATCAAATGGTCAGAAGAATGAGCCATGAGGTTAAAAAACTGGACACTACCCGTCCGGTAACTGCTGCCATGAACGGAGGATTATTTGACCCAATAAACGTAAGCCAGGCCGTAGATGTTGTTGGCTTTAACTACCAAATCTGGGCTTATGACCGCTTTCATAAAGAAAACCCGACCATCCCTTTAACCAGTTCAGAAGATGTATCGGCCTTTATGACCCGGGGTGAATACACAACCAACAACAGTAAACATGTTTTTGACGGTTATGATACCCATGCCGCAGATTGGGGTGCAACCCATCGCAATGGCTGGAAAGCGATTGCGGAACGCCCTTATCTTGCAGGTGGTTTTGTATGGACAGGCTTCGACTATCACGGAGAACCAACGCCTCATGCCTGGCCAACTGTCAGTTCTTTTTTCGGTATTATGGATCTCTGCGGATTTCCAAAAACTGCGTACTATATCCACCAGGCACAATGGCTGGAAAACAAAAACGTTATGCACCTGGTTCCTGACTGGAACTGGCCTGCTGATAGCATTGGCAAAAACATCAAAGTGATGGCCATCAGCAATGCAGAAACCGTAAAGCTCTTTTTAAACGGCAAATTGATTGGAGAACAAAATGCAGATAAATATGAAATGAATACCTGGGAAGTTCCCTATCAGCCAGGAAAACTAATGGCCATTGGCTATAAAGGAGGGAAAGAAGTTTCCCGTTACAAGGTTGAAACCACCGGCGCTCCTGTTCGTTTGGCCCTAAGCCCGGACCGTGCTTCAGTAAAAGGAAACGGGATTGATGCCTTACCTGTTACTGTTGAAGCCCTGGATGCCAAAGGCAGAGCCGTTCCTCATGCCAATTTCAAGGTCACTTTCACCTTGAATGGCCCTGCCCGCATTGTTAGCGTAGGCAATGGGGATCCCAATTCGCACGAGCCGGAAAAAGGAAATATCAGAAGTCTGTTCAATGGATTGGCACAGGTTATTATTCAAACGGATGAAACCAGTACCGATCAAACCATTACCTTAACTGCTTCTGCAGAGGGTATGAAACCCGCTCGGCTGGTTATTCCTGTAAAACAAGCACCTGCCCTGTCTTATGTTCCTGTCATTTCTTCCAATCAGCTTTTAGACAAATGGCTGGTATCAGAAATGAGCATGAGTAAGCCCGATCCTAAAAAGGAAATTGCAGAAAATGACATGAACAGCTGGCAGCCCAGCACCACCGGAAAACTGCAAAAAATGACAGGTAAGTATGTGATGTACAGAAGCAATATCAAGCTTTCCAAGCGGCAAATAGAACGCGGTTCCGAAATTTTGTTTAAACAGTTGACGGGCAAAGCGGAGATCTGGGCGAACGGAGAAAAGATCGGAGAGAAAACAAATGCAGAACCAGCTGATTTTAAAGTTGACCTTCCTAAAGATAAGGCTTACAGCCAGATTACAGTATTGTTCCAATCCAACATCAATGAAAAAACCGGCTTAGGAGGTGTGGTAGAATTTAGATAAATCCCCCTCTGCAATTTGCTATGAAAAATCCTGATATCGTTAGCCTTGGAGCAGCGTACCAGGATTTTTCAATTAATATTTCACAATCTTAAATTCTGTTCTTCTGTTCAATTGATATTCAGCCTCAGAACATTTCACCCCCTTCACACAACGGTTCAACAACTGGCTTTCTCCATAGCCCTTAGCTGAGATCCGGTTCTTATGAATACCCTGATCAATGATGTACTGCACTGCTGAATTCGCCCTTCGCTGAGAAAGCCATTGGTTGTACTGGTCATTTCCCCTGCTATCTGTATGCGACCCCAGCTCTATCCACATCGTTGGATTATCCTTCATAATCCGCACCAGTTTATCCAATTCTATCGCTGCATCGGGGCGAATACCTGCGTTATCAAAATCATAATAGATGTTCTCCAAACGAATTGCCTTATTCAAGGTTATCATTTCCAGATACAGATCCTGTTTCAATACGGTTGACGTTGTTAAACCCCTTGTACTCACCGAAGCACTGTCCCGCCTGAAATCAGTCTTCTCTCCCGTTAAACCATAGCTTGAAGATTCGGCAAGGTTAAACCCAAAATGACCATCTGCTCCCGTTTGAACTTTAAGGTTTCCGCCTCCGATTTTCTGCAAGCTCACGACCGCATCTCCTAAGGGCTCGGCAGTTCCATTTTTATATACTGTACCTTCCAACCTGAACAATAGCGTCTTTTGCATGGCATAGCTATAAATATCATCACTCCCCAGGCCATCCAGCCGGTTAGAAGAAAAATAGCCTTGATCTGCTGAAACAGGCAGACAGGCAAAATCGTCCTGAGGAGAATTTAAAGGATAACCAGCATTCTCTACCGCAGCAAAATGATCACCAGTAAATTTTGCCTTAAAAATATCCAGCCCCCCCATTCCTATACGGCCATCACTACTAAAGTAAAAATCTCCCTGCTCATCAAAGGCGGGGCTGCGTTCATTTCCTTCAGTATTCAGTTCACTCATATTAACAGGCAAAGCCCAGGCTCCTGAAGCTTCACGCCGGCTGTAATAAAGATCGGTTCCACCTTGACCGCCTGGCATGTTGGATGCAAAATAAAGCACCCTGCCATCCTTGCTTAAAAAGGGGTCACCAACAGAATAGCTATTCACTTTATTGTATTTGAAGGGAATCGGCTCGGCCCAGTTTCCCTGAGCGTCTTTCTTTGCACTATAAATCTCTATGTTCACGGTCTGAATCCGCTTATTGTCAAACTCTCCCTTTTTGGGAATCCGGGTCAATGTAAAATAAACCTCGTTTCCATCGGCACTAAAACTAGCGGAGGCCACATGATAGTCAGTAGGTACATGCAGGGGGAAAAGAGTAACAGTCCCATCGCCCGTCTTCTGTTCATACAGGTTTAAGTAGCTATGCCCAGTCCATCCATACACCTTCCGGTCCGGAACTTTAGAACCATCAAACTTCAAAAAGGGTTTTCCTTTTCTGAGCACTTCAGACGCTGCATTTCCACGATCAGAGCTAAAAACCAGGCCATTCTGATAAACCGCAGTTCCCCAGTCAGATGCCTTAGTGTTCAACATTTTCTGGTTATCAATAGTTATAGCTTTTGGATTTTTCATCCAGCTTGAAGCCGAATCACAGCTGGCCAGCCAGCGCTCTTTTTGCTGGGCTGTGATTGTGGTGTTCAGTGTGGTATATTTCAAATATTGCATCCTCGCTTCACCGTATTTACTGTTGTTTTGTAGGGCACGGGCATAATTCAATACATTCTCCGCTCCGCTTTCCGGAAATTTTACAGCTATTGCATACCAGCTTTCTGCCGCCTTGTAATTTCGCACTTGCTGATTGCAAAAGGCCAGTCGTTCTGCTGCATGTAAGCTTTCCCTTTTTTGATAGGCCTGCTCATACAGGTCTATAGCCTTATCATAATTATACAAATCATAAGCTGCATCAGCTTCTTTAATAACATACTGTCCTTTTACAGAATCAGAGTAACACAACAGCATAATCGCTGCCACACAAACCAGCAGTGCCTTTTCAAATGGAATCAATTTCATTTGCTTAAAAATATCTGGGAGTTAACATTCTTATCTTTTTGGGTTTGAAATAATAGCCAATAGAAATTTCATGCGTTCCACCGCTATACCCTTGCAAAGGTCCTACTGAAAAATCATAAGCATAACCGATGCGAAAGCTATCAGATGCAAAAATTTCTATTGCCGCAACCACCGAATTTTGCATACTCAGGTCACGTTGCAGGTAACTCTTGTCATAGAGTTTTACGCCCATTCGGTAAGATCCACCCACCCATATCCGTTCTCCAAGGAGTAAAAACGCATTCAGATCTAAACTGGTCGGACCTGCACGATCGTCCTTTAACAGGAAAGAGGGTTTTAACAGAAAATCTTCAGATAAAGGCATCAATGCACCAGCAGTCAAATAATAATGGGGTTTAGGTTGAGGGATAAAAGCATACCGGTTCACGTTTATATATTGAGAGATCAGGTTATCAGCAGAGAACCCTGCATAAAAACGCTTGTCGGAGTAATAGGCACCAACTCTCGCATCCGGTACAATGGTATTCTGGTTACCTGTAGGCTGGTCCGGCTCTACGTCATTGGGGTTCAGTTTCGCTCCATCAATACCAAGTTGCACTGCCCCCACTCCAAAACCAAAGGCCAGGCGGGCACTTCCATCTTCATTCATCCGGATCCGGTAAGCATAATTGGCGTAAGCAGCCAGATTACTCTGCGCACCGAGCTGATCTTTGGAAATTTGCAAAGCAAGGCCTACATTACCGTCGTTGGCAATGGCATCTAAAGCTAATGACATGGTTTTAGGCCCTCCGGTAATTCCGGTCCACTGGCTCCTGTAAAAGGCATGAATATTCAGTTGTTCTTTGTAACCTGCGTAGGCAGGATTAATATAAATTCCATTAAACATATACTGACTGAACTGGGCATCTTGTTGCGCCCGGGCAGCATTCATAAAAAGTATTGTGAGTATAAATAATAAGAGTCGTCTTTTCCCCATAAGTAATAAAAACCTTTGCAGGTTGTGCCCAAAACATATAAGCAGGTAAAAATAGTTTACCTGACAGCAATATCTTTATACTCTCATGTTCATTTTCTGTTCATTTTTATTAACTTTTAATTCCTGGTAAATCTGATTATACATGTAGCACTTTCAATGTTGCGTTCGTTTTACCACTAAACCAATTTAAACGATCTAAATATGAACCTCAAAATGAAAAGAATCCTATTGTTATTTATTCCAGCCATCTTACTTTTCTCCTGTAAAAAAGATCAACAGGACAAGTCTTTTGAAGAAACCATTTCCAGTGGTAACAAGTGGGGTATTCAGATTGGAAGTTCACCAGCAGCTGTCTATAGCCAAATTCAAAAAATGAATAAGGAAAAAGAATTTAACACCATCATTATAGCCAATCAAAAAACATATTCCAAACCAGAAGAATTAAAGGATCGCCTGGAATTATACCAAGGCCTTTCCCTCGAAAAAACCAATCCGGCAGCACGCCTGTTCTTCCAGTTTTATCAAGATAAAATAGTTTATATCGCTGATTTTAGTACTAATCCATCAGACCTGATAAAATGGCCTAAGGATGCTGCAGATGAAATAGCTATCCATAAAAACGATCCTATAAATACCTTATATACTAAGTTAGTGAACCTCTATAAAATACCTTCCTATGCTAACTATACAATGCGGTTATCTGTTAAACAACTGGATACTGCTTTTGATCCGGAAATGGCTGTTAATGAAGAATGGGATTTTAACTTTTCAGTGCCTCTTAAAGTTAAGGACGGCACAATGGGCAGTTCTTATGTCAGATTGGTTTTCAAAAACAACAAGCTTAGCCAGATTAAACACTCTTATACAGTAGGCGTCGTATATAATTAATGACACCCTTTTCATCATTCCGAATCTACTGCAGATTTAAACACAACAACAATAACACAAAGATAAGGTTAAGGTCTGTTTGAGCGGCCATCAGCATTTACTGGACCGCGCCTGGTACAATGACGTTCAATATTTCTGTAACGGAGCAATGAGTGGCTTTTGGTGGGACAAAGGAGATGCAAAATCTGCGAAGCCTTATTACTATCAGCAAACACCTCCGGGTTACGCTATCCTTAAACTCTATAGCGATGGCTTTTTAGAGAACGAATACATCTCTACAATATAGTGAAAAACGCATCTGTTAACAGGTGCGTTTTTTTTATTATTTCTTATCTTGCTGAACATTCAATTCAAAAGCCTATGAAACTTAAAGCTTTAACTGCAATTTTATTCATTGCACTGTTTGGTACCGCCTGCAATGAGGATAAAGAATATGCCTACAATGAATTTGTTACTGATCTTTTTCTACGCGAAATGAATCAGGTAGACGGGGCTCAGAAAACATTCAGTGACTCTACTCTTGTTTTTTCCTCTGATCCTTCCACTTCGATTCGTTTAAGTGGTATTGCTAATGGCATTGCTAATGGTGCAAAGAGCAACCTCGTTTCTTTGGATGTAATGAAAAGCAGCAATAAAGATGCGGCAGAATTCCGCAATGCTGTCGCTGCATATTTTAAAAGTATAGAACAATATGGCAAATCAGCAGGCGAGCTACTCGAGGAAAAAGATATCGAAAAAAAACGCACTTTGTACAAAGCTTTAGATACCCAATATCAAATCCTGAACAGAATGCCCGACAGCGTTTTACTCGTACAGAAAAATTACCTGAAAAAAGCAGGTTTAAGACCTAAAGAATGACCTGTTGATAAGGTGGGTTGATCAATACAGGAACGGCTTTATTGTCATTCTCGGTAAACACTGATATTCATGCAAAGACAGTTATTAATGACTACCTTTGATAGGATCTCTTCCACTTCCTCATACTTCTCTTTACCGGAGATCTTTATCCAATGGCAAAAATTGACAACAAACAATATATCATTGCCATTGGCGCATCCGCTGGTGGTCTTGAAGCCATATCCGATTTTTTTGATCATACCCCTTTGGATGCGGTATCTTATATCCTGATCCAACATCTTTCTTCTGATTTTAAAAGCCACATGGCCCAAATCCTTAAATCTCATAGTAAATTAAAGATCATTGAAGTTACCGATCAAACCCCGGTCGAATCCAACAGGGTTTATCTGATTCCCAGTACCAGTTTTATGACCATCAGAAAGGGTAAACTGATTTTAGCAGATAAAAAAGATAAACACCGCCCACACCTCACCATAGACCATTTTTTCTCTTCGTTGGCAGAAGAACGCGGAAGAAAAGCTATAGGGATTATTTTATCGGGCACGGGGCATGATGGATCCACAGGTATTGAAGCGATTAAAAAATCTGGAGGCATGGTCATCGTGCAAGATCCAGAGACCGCTGCCTTCAAGGATATGCCTTTATCTGCACTGCAAACTGGCTGTACAGATTTTGTTCTTTCTCCCCAATATATGCCTAAAGTTATTGAAGATTATGTGAAAGATGCTCAGATAAACGAAAGCGAACTGACAGACATTCTTCATCTGATCAAGGCCAAATCTCCTCTTGATTTTACAGATTATAAACAGGCAACAATCTTAAGACGGATTAAAAAACGGATGCTGCTGCATAACTTCAATGAAGCCAGCAGATATTACGATTTCTTAGTTGAACACCCCGAAGAAATAGAATTGCTGGCCAATGATTTTTTAATTAGTGTAACTTCTTTTTTCAGAGATCCTGAAGCCTTTAAGGTGATCGAAAAAACTGTCATTCCTTCTATTTTATCACAAAATGGAAAAGAAGATATTGTAAAACTGTGGGTAGCTGGATGTGCCACCGGAGAAGAAGCCTATTCTCTGGCCATTTTGATCAAAGAATATTTAAATAAAAAGAACCAGAACAGACCGATAACGATATACGCAACCGATATTAACAAAGCTGCACTGGCTATTGCCTCAAAAGGAATATATCCGGATAATATTACAGAAGTGGTTAGCCCGGAAAGGCTTAGTCATTTTTTCACACCAGTGGGTGCAAATTTCAAAATAAACAGTGAGATCAGAAAAATGATTGTATTTGCCTCACATGATCTGGCCAAAAATGTACCTTTCTGCAATATAGACCTGATCAGTTGCCGGAATTTGCTCATCTATATGAATATGAATTTACAGGAAAGAGCATTTTCCATGATGCATTTCGGACTAAAAAAACAAGGATACCTGTTCCTGGGACCGAGTGAAAATCCTTCCTTTTTAAAAGCGGACTTTAAGGAAATCAGTACCAAATGGAATATATTACAAAGCACCAAGACCGGCCGCCCTGTAAAGTTCGAGGCCTTTTCATCACCCACTATAGAAAATATAACCACGAAGATGGATGCTATCAAAAAAAACACATTTCCTTCTACCAGACTGGTAAAGCGAGATGAACTGAACAACGCCATTTTAGAGGAATCCGGTTTTAGTGGCGTGTGTACCAATGAAGATTTAATTGTTACCCGTTCCTTTGGAGACACAACGAGATATTTAAAGAACGAAAATTTCAATTTCAACCTAAATGACTTAATACCAGACCACATCTCGGTCGTTTTTAAGGGTGCAGCTCATAAAGCACTGAGGTCGAATAAAAGAGTTGTACTTAATGGTCTAAAATTTCAGGAGACGTTTTTTGTTAATATCGTCATCAAGCCGCTTTTTATCGATAAACAAGAGGAAAAATTATTGCTGATCTTGTTCTTTGAGAACGAAAATAAATCCGAAGATCTTGATGTAATTGCAACTGCCGACTTTAGCAGGCTGGCTAAAGATCATTTGAAAAGCCTGGAACAGGAACTGTCAGAAACCAGAGTGTTATTAGAAGCTGCTAATGAGAGATCCGCATCATCCGATGAAAACATGCAGTCATTTAACGAAGAGCAGCAATCGGCAAATGAAGAAATGCAATCAGCAAATGAAGAGTTACAATCTGTAAATGAAGAATTAAACACCATTAACAAAGAGTATCAGGCAACCAACACACAACTGACGGAATTGAACGACGACCTGAATAATTATTTCCGCAGCAACCTCAATGGACAATTATTCGTCGATCAGAATCTTTTACTAAAAAAATACTCTCCCGGTGCAGTAAAACACATTAATATCAGAGAGAGTGACATTGGTCGTCCTCTAAGCAATATCACCACCAATATAAAATTAGAAACGCTGGTTGATGATATTAAACAAGTTATGCTGGATGAAAATACCATTACCAGGGAAGCTGAAGCATCGAATGGAAAAATATATCAGGTAATGACGATGCCCTATATCCGAAAAACCAGCTCGCATCCCGATGGAGCAATCATTAGCTTTTATGATGTGACTGAACTCAAAAAGATATCACAGGAGCTGGACATGACCAACAAAAAGCTAATCAGGACGAATGACGAAATTACACTCGTAAATACACAATTAAATGATCGTAATGAACAACTGAATAATTCTAAAAAATACATTGAAGAAATATTCAATACCATACATGACCCACTGGTTATTCTGGACAAAGATCTTAGAGTCATCCGGGCTACAGATGGTTTCTATCAAACCTTTAAAGTAAATAAAGAAGAAACAGAAGGAAATTTTCTATATCTCCTGGGTAACGGACAATGGAATATACCAATTCTCCGGCAGCAATTAGAGCATATATTACCTGAACAAGGTTTTTTCAAGGCTTTTGAAGTTAATCATGTGTTCAATACTATTGGCCATAAGACCATGCTGCTCACGGCAAGACAGTTTGATACTCATACCTCTGAAACATTAACCCTACTTGCCATTCATGATTTGACAGATAAGCGTAAAGTGGAGAAAGGTCTTGTCGAAGCTGAACGTTTGCTTGCAGAAAGTATGGAACGGCTGCACTTTGCCATAGAATCTGCTGGCATTGGTTCCTGGGATCTAAATGTATTGACAAAAGAACTGATCTGGGATAACCGCTGTAAGGAATTATATGGACTATACCCTAAAGATGATATTGATTTTGGTCTCTTTCTAAGCTTGGTTCATCCCGACGATCGTGAATTGACCACCGAAGCAGTTGATAAGGCATTAAACGGCATAAACAATGGGGAGTTTAATATAGAATATCGTTCTGTCGGGCATCATGACCAAAAAGTTCGCTGGATAAAATCCAAAGGAAAAGCCTATCTCGATGAAGAAAGAAAAGCCACTCGTTTTATTGGTACTGTATTGGATATCTCCATGGAGAAATCTTTGGAACAGAGTACCCGTGAACTGTTATTGAAAAAGGATGAGTTTATCAGTATCGCCAGTCATGAATTAAAAACCCCAATTACAAGTCTTAAAGCTTCTTTACAGCTCATGAACCGCATGAGAGATGATCCTTCTCAGCCTATATTTTCAAGACTCCTGGATCAATCAACAAAAAGTATGGAGAGGATCACCAGTTTGATTGACGACCTTCTTAACGTATCCCGGATGAGTGAAGGACAGTTGACCTTGAATAAGTCCGCTTTTACCGTAATCAATATGCTCAATCAATGTTGCAGTCACATCAGAGAAGACGGCAAATACAAACTTGTTGTACAAGGCGATGTAGATTTACAGATAGATGCCGACGAACACCGTATTGAGCAGGTCATCGTTAATTTTG
>Ga0182008_10000421_pt1 | contig 32709 bp, 31 predicted proteins | sample Sormic07211129_1_FD_120482 | JGI IMG/M metagenome (GOLD analysis project Ga0182008, IMG submission 120482) | Rhizosphere microbial communities from Sorghum bicolor, Mead, Nebraska, USA - 072115-129_1 metaG | ecosystem: Host-associated > Plants > Roots > Rhizosphere | place: USA: Nebraska...
CCACCAACGAGGCGAAGACCGCGAGCGAGGCGGTCCAGCCGAACTGCTTGAAGAACTTGCCGGCCACGCCGCTCATGAAGGCGGTCGGCAGGAACACCGCGATCAGCGTGAAGGTGGTGGCGATCACCGCCAGCCCGATCTCGTCGGCCGCCTCCATCGCCGCCTCGTAGGGCGTCTTGCCCATGCGCAGGTGGCGCACGATGTTCTCGACCTCCACGATCGCATCGTCGACCAGGATGCCCACCACCAGCGACAGCGCGAGCAGCGAGATGATGTTGATCGAGAAGCCCAGCAGGTGCATGCCGATGAAGGCCGGGATCACCGACATCGGCAACGCGATGGCCGAGACGAAGGTGGCGCGCCAGTCGCGCAGGAACAGCCAGACCACGATCACGGCCAGGATCGCGCCTTCGTAGAGCAGGTGCAGCGAGCCGTCGTATTCCTCCTGCACCGGCTTGACGAAGTTGAAGGCCTCGTTGAGCTGGATGTCGGGGTGCTGGGTGCGCATCTCGGCCAGCGCGCCCTGGATCAGCTTGCCCACGGCCACTTCGCTCTCGCCGCGGCTGCGCGCGACCTCGAAGCCGACCACGGTCTTGCCGTCGAGCAGCGCGGTGGCGCGCGGTTCGGCGATGGTGTCGCTGATGCGCGCCACCTGGTCGAGCCGGATGCGGCGGCCGTCGGACAGCGGGATCTGGATGTCGCGCAGTTCGTCGGCCGACTGCACCGTGGCCAGCGTGCGCACCGGCTGCTCGCTGCCCGAGAGGTCGAAGCGGCCGCCCGCGCTCTCGGTCTGCACCAGCCGCAGCTGGCGCGAGATGTCGGCCGCGCTGGCGCCCAGCGCCTGCAATTTGGCCGGGTCGAGGTCGACGTGCACCTGGCGCGTCACGCCGCCCACGCGGTTGACCGCGCCCACGCCGGGCAGGCTCAGCAGCTTCTTGGTCACGTCGTTGTCGACGAACCAGCTCAGGCCTTCGGCGTCCATCTTGGTCGAGGAGATGGTGTAGGCCAGCACCGGCTGCGCCGCGAAGTCCAGCTTGGTGACGACCGGGTCGCGCACGTCGGCCGGCAGGTCGGCGCGCACGCGCTGCACCGCGGAGCGCACGTCGTCGACCGCCTCCTGCACCGGCTTTTCGAGCCGGAACTCGACGATCAGCGTGGCCGCGCCGTCCTGCACCTTGGTCGTGATGTGCTTGAGGCCCTGGATGGTGGCGATCGCGTTCTCGAGCTTGCGCGCGACGTCGGTCTCGAGCTGAGAAGGCGCGGCGCCGGGCAGCGCCGCCGTGACGGTGACGGTCGGCAGGTCGATGTCCGGGAAGTTCTGCACCTTCATCGCGTTGAAGGACAGCAGCCCGCCGAAGGTGAGCAGCACGAACAGCATCACCGCGGGAATCGGGTTGCGTATGGACCAGGCGGAAACGTTCATGGTGAGCGAAGCTCCTTACTTGGCCGCGGCCGAGGCGGCCGATGCAGGGGCGCCGGCCGCGGGCGTGTCGACCACGCGCACCAGGTCGCCGTCGTTGAGGAAGCCCGCGCCTTGCACCACCACCCGCGCGTCGGCCGGCAGTTTGGTCAGCACTTCCACGCGGTCGCCGACGCGGCGGCCGGTCTGGATCTTCAGCTGCGACACACGCTGGTCGGGCTGCAGCACCAGCAGGTGGTTGAAGCCGTCGCGCGGCACGATGGCGGCCTGCGGCACGGTGAGTGCATTGCTGCGACCGAGCTGGAACTCGCCATTCGCGAACATCCCCGCCTTGATTCCGGTGTTCTGCAGCACGTTGGGGATGTCGACATAGACCAGCGCATTGCGCGTCTGCGGGTCGACGGTCGGGGCGATGCTGCGCACCGTGCCCTTGACCTCGGCGCCGCTCGCGCTGACCACGGTGGCCGGTGTGCCGACCGCCACGCGGCCCAGTTCGGCCGAGGTGACTTCGGCACGCCATTCGAGCCGGCCCTTGCGGATCAGCTTGAACAGCTCGGTGCCGGCCGCGACCACGCTGCCCACGGTGGCGGTGCGGGCCGAGATCACGCCGTCGTCGGGCGCCAGCACCTGCGTGTTGCGGCCGCGCACCTGCTGCGCGGCCAGCACCGCCTCGGCCGCCTCGACGCGCGCCTTGGCGGTCTGCTCGGTGGTCTGGTACTGGTTGATCTGCTGCTGGCTCAGCGCGCCGGTCTGGGCCAGCGTGCGGGCGCGGGCCGCGTTGCCGGCGGCATCGGCCGCGGTCGCCTTGGCCTCGGCCAGCGAGGCGCGGGCCTGGGCCACGTCGGCGTTGATGGTCTCGGGCGAGAACACGGCGAGCACCTGACCCTTCTTCACCACGTCGCCGACGTTCACCCGCACCTCGGCCAGCCGCAGGCCGTTGGATTCGGAGCCGATGCTGGCCTCCTGCCAGGCCGCCACGTTGCCGTTGGCCGTGAGCGTGACGTTCAGTTCGCTGGGCTCGGCGCGTGCGACCGAGACGGTCAGCGCCGGGCGCGCGGCGCCCTCCTTGGCGGCGGCGGGCTGCGTTGCCGGGGTCTTGTCGGCCGGCTTGCGCAACAGCCAGAAGCCGAGCGCGGCGACGACCACGACGGCCAGCAGCACGGCGATGAGGGTGGAGCGGTTGAGTCTTTTCATGGCGTCGTCGAGGAAAGGGAGGAGGTGTTCTGCGCGAGCGCGGCATCGGGCCGCGTCCAGCCGCCGCCGGTCGAGCGGTAGAGCGCGACCCAGGCTTCGGCCCGTTCGCGCTGCAGCGCCACGCGGGCGGTCTGCGCCGCGAACAGCGTGCGGCGCGCGTCTTCGAGTTCGAACAGGCTGGCGAGCCCGCTCTCGTAACGGGCCTGCGTCGCGTTGAACGAGGCCTGGTAGTTCTGCACCGCGATGTCGGCGTTGCCGGTGCGTTCGTCGGTGGCCTGCAGGTTGACCAGCGCCTCCTCGACCTCGCGCACCGCGGTGCGCACATTGCCGCGATAGAGCGACACGGCCTCGTCGTAGCGGGCCTTGGCCGAGGCGGCGTTGGCCGCGCGCGTGCCGCCATCGAAGATCGGCAGCGTGAGCGCCAGCGGGCCGATGGTCCAGGTCTGCAGGTCCTGGCTGGCGCCGCCGCTGCGCAGCTGCAGCGCCGCGACCGAACCCTGCAGCGTGAGCCGCGGATAGCGGTCGGCTTCGGCCGCGCCCACGTCGGCACTGGCCGCGGCCACCGCGAGCTCGGCCGCGAACACGTCGGGCCGCTGCGCCAGCATCTGCGCCGGCACGCTGGCGACCGCGTGCACCAGGGGCAGCGCGCGGTCGGCCGGCACGGTGGCCAATTGCTGGTCGAGCGCGCGCGCATCGAGCCCGCTCAGCGCGACCAGGCCCTTGCGCAGCACCGCGCACTGGGCGCCCTGCTGGGTGAGCCGGCCCGCGGCGTCGGCGGCGCTGGCGCGCGCCAAGGCCGCATCGGCCGGTGCGGTGAAGCCGGCCTTGGCCGACAGGTCGGTCAGACGCGCGGTCTCGCCGCGCGAGCGCGCGTCGGACTCGGCCACCGCCAGCTGCCGCTGGCAGGCGCGCTCGGCGAAGTACTGGTTGGCCGTCTCGGCCGCCACCGACACGCGGGCGTCGTGCCACTTGGCGCTGGCGCCCTGCAGTCGCGATTGCGCGGCGTCGCGGCTGGCGCGGCGGCCGCCGAACAGGTCGATCTCCCAGCTCGACTGCAGGCCGGCCTGCAGCGTGGTCACGCCCGGCAGCGAGGTGCTGGACTCGCTCGCGCCGCCGCCCGTGCCGCTCATTGGCGAGTTGCTGCGCTGGGCCGACAGCGTGCCGTCGAGCGTGGGCAGCAGCGCCGCGCCCGACTGCACGCGCGTGGCGCGCGCCTCGACGATGCGGGCCGAGGCACTGGCCACGGTCGGGCTCACGGCCTGCGCCGATTCGATCAGCGCGAGCAGCACCGGGTCGTCGAGCTGGCGCCACCAGTCGCTCAGGCCGGGCAGCGAGCCGGCGTGGGGCAGGGCGGCCGCGGCCGTCGCCTTCGGCAGCGGCGCGTTCCATTGCGGGGGGACCGGCGCATCGGCGACCGCGGGCGGGCGCGTGACGCCGCAGGCGGCCAGGGCCAGCGGCAGGCACAGCAGGGCCAGGCGGCGGGAGGCCGGGCCGAAGGTCGGGGAGGTCATCGGCAGGCGCAGGTTCATGGGCTTTTCTTCCTGGAAGTCTTGGGCGTGGCTGGCTTCGAGGCTGGCGTGGTGGGGATGGTGGAAACGGGTGCCGCGGTCGCGGCCCGGCGGGCCGCCTCGGCCTCGAGCATGGCCATCGCGTAGAGGTGCAGGCGCTCGGCCCAGGTGTCGATGCTCTGGGCCGACTTGAGCAGCGAGGGGCGCAGCGTGTCGACCAGGTCCTGCATCACGAACAGCTGCATCGCCAGGCCGCTCACGGCCAGCGCCAGCCGGTGCACATCGTCGTCGGCCTTCTTGACGCCGAGGTGACGGCACAGAATGCCCACCAGCGCCTCGTGCGGGCCGCGCACGTCGCGCTCGATCTCCTCGGCCCACTGGCTGGTCGGCTCGACCATCTCGCGCATGTGCAGGCGCATGCACTGGCGCACGATCTCGCCGCGCTTGAGCGGCTCGACATAGGCGTTCATGTACAGGCGCAGGGCCTCGCGGGTCGGCAGCGCCGGGTCCTCGAACAGTTTCACCAGGTCGTTGGCGCTGCCGCCCATGGGCTCGTTGAAGGTGGCCGCATAGAGGCCGGCCTTGTCGCCGAAGTAGTAGCTGATGGCGGCGATGTTCACGCCCGCGGCCTTGGCGATCTCGCGGGTCGAGGTCTTGGCGAAGCCGCCCTCGGCGAACAGGCGCAGCGCGGTGTAGAGGATGCGCGAGCGCGCCTCGACGCCGTCGCTGCGGGGGCCGCGGGAGGGCGGCGGTGGGGCTGTGGGCGTGGTCATGCGGCGCCCATTACAGCATGGAGATCAATCGATTGATTGACTTATTTTGTTTCTACGGCTGAAACATTCGTCGACGGATGGCCGGCCATTCGGGTTCAGGCGCCATGCCGCCCGGCCAGCGGCAGGCATGGCGCCGGCACTCAGGGCGAGGGCTGGATGAAGTCGACAAAGGCGCGCAGCGGCGCCGGCAGCAGGCGCCGGCCCGGGTAGTACAGGAACGGGCCCGAGAAGCGCGGCCACCACGGTTCGAGGATCGGCTCGAGCGCGCCGCTGTCCAGGTACGGGCGCAACCAGTCTTCGAACAGGTAGATCACGCCGGCACCGGCCACCGCCGCGTCCACCGCCAGGTCGGTCGTGGCGCCGAGCCGCACGATCAGCTGTCCCGCCACGTCCACGCGCAGCGACTCGCCGTCGCGTTCGAACTCCCATGGCGGCATCGATCCGCTGGCGAAGCGCCCGCGCAGGCATTCGTGGCCGAGCAGGTCGCGCGGGTGTTCCGGGCGACCCCGGCGCGCCAGGTAGGCGGGCGACGCCGCGGCCGCAAAGCGCTGGGTGCGCGGGCCGATGGGCACGGCGATCATGTCCTGCTCCAACCGCTCGTCGTAGCGGATGCCGGCGTCGCAGCCCGCGGCCAGCACGTCGACGAAGCCGTCCTCGGCAATCACTTCGAGCGCGATGTCGGGGTAGGCGGCCAGGAAGCGCGGCACGATGGAGGGCAGCACCAGCCGCGCCGCGCTGATCGGCACGTTCAGCTTGAGCGTGCCGGCCGGCCGGTCGCGAAAGCCGTTCACCACGTCGAGCGCGGCCTCGACTTCGGAGAGCGCAGGCCGCAGCCGCTCCAGCAGCCGCTGTCCGGCCTCCGTGGGCACCACGCTGCGCGTCGTGCGGTGCAGCAGCCGTACGCCGAGACGCGTTTCCAACCGGCGCACCGCCTCGCTGAGGCTCGAAGCGCTCACGCCGCTCAGGCGCGCGCCATCGCGGAAGCCCTTGGCTCCCGCCACCGCCACGAAGGCGTTCAGATCACCAAGGTCGACGTTCATTGTCTGGAATTCCGCACAGCCTGTGCCGATTGTGCAGGCTTATCAAGCAGCGATGCGCTGCCTAGACTGGCCTTGTCCCTTCAAACCCGCAGCAAAGAACACCATGTCCAGCCCACAAACTCCTGCCTCGTTCGCCCTCGGCGAGCACACCGTCAAGCGCCTCGGCTATGGCGCCATGCAACTCGCCGGCCCGGGCGTCTTCGGCCCGCCCAGGGACCGGGCCGCGGCGCTGGCCGTGCTGCGCGCAGCGGTGGAAAGCGGCGTCGACCACATCGACACCAGCGACTTCTACGGCCCGCACGTCACCAACCAGCTGATCCGCGAGGCGCTGGCGCCGTATCGCCAAGACCTGGCCATCGTGACCAAGATCGGCGCGCGACGCGACGACAAGGGCGGCTGGTTGCCCGCGTTCTCCGCGCAGGCGCTGGCACAGGCCGTTGACGACAACCGGCGCAACCTGGGCCTGGACGTGCTGGAAGTCGTGAACCTGCGCATCATGTTCGACACCCACGGCCCGGCCGAAGGATCGATCGAGGCGCCGCTCACAGCGCTGGCCGAACTGCAACACCAGGGCCTCGTGCGCCACATCGGCCTGAGCAACGTGACCCCCGCGCAGGTCGCGCAAGGGCGCGCCATCTGCCGCATCGCCTGTGTGCAGAACCACTACAACCTGGTGCATCGCCAGGACGACGCGCTCATCGACCAGTTGGCGCGCGATGGCATCCCCTATGTGCCCTTCTTCCCGCTGGGTGGCTTCAGCCCGCTGCAGTCTTCCGCGCTCTCCGGCATCGCAGAGCGTCTCGGTGCGACGCCCATGCAGGTGGCGCTGGCCTGGCTGCTGCGCCGCTCGCCGAACATCCTGTTGATTCCCGGCACCTCGTCGGTGGGACATTTGCGCGAGAACCTGGCGGCCGGCGCACTCGACCTGCCGCCCGATGCGATGGTTGCGCTGGATGGCGTGGCCGCGTCGAAGGCGGTCGACCGCTGAGTCGCGGTGGGCGGCCCACCCTCGTGGATTCGACTTCGGTTCTCGGTCAGGAGCAGCCATCCCGCACTGCTCATTCAGCCGTTCATTGGCTCGTCCCGATGATGTAATTTACCCGGGTGTTATTGACCGGATAATTTAACCCGGGTAAAATTACGGACATCAGGCGGTGCATGGCCGCTACCACCGTGACAAGGAAAAAAATGGACTCTTCCGCCAACGAGGCCCCGCGCTCGGCGCGGCGGGCGATCGCGCGCCAAGCGCGTGACGCCTTCCCGCCCATGGGCATCTACGCCATCCGCGACAGCGCGAGCGGTCACCTGCTGCTCGGCGCGAGCCGCAACGTGCACGCGTCTCTCAATCGCGCTCGCTTTGAACTGCGCATGGGCAAGCACGCAGACCGGGTGTTGCAAGCCGAGTGGAACCGCAGCGGCGCGGACGGACTCCGCTTCGAAGTGCTGGAGCTCGTGAAGGAACGCAAGGATGCAGACTTCGACTACGCGGGCGAGCTGAAAGCGCTGGCGCAGGTCTACCGCGAACTGGAGGGGCTGAGGCCATGAGCGAGGAGGCCCTGCAAGCCTGCGTGGAGCGGCACCTGGCGCACGCGGCCCTGGTGGCTGTGCTCGACAATGAACTCGGCACCCATCACGGCCTGTCGTGGGCCGATTTCGTGCTGCTGACGGTGCTGGATGCCGCCGACGGCGCTGCGCCTGCAATGGCGCTCGCGCGCACCTTGCGCACGCCGGCCTCGTACCTGCTGCTGCGGCTGCTGCCGCTGGAAAAGACCGGGCTGGTGGCGCGCGTGTCAGACGGCGACGGCAAGCGCCGGGTCACGCTTCGCCCGCAAGGCAGGCGGCGGCTGCACGAGGCGCGGTACACGGCTGCAAACGCCTGTGCGCCCTGACGCCTTGTCGAAGCCCCGCTGCGGTGAAGAGAGCCGACCTGGGTCATGCGGCATAGGGGCCCCGCGACACAGGCAAGGGATGTCAGCTTGGGGCCGTCGGCTGCCTGCTCATTCGTCGTTCGACGCGCTTTGCTGAGGCCCCCAGTTCACGCGGAGAGGTGCGACCGAAGGAAACGCGGCACCGGCCGGCCCTGCGAAGCCAGGAACCGCATCATCGGCCCGACCACCTGGCGCACCGCCATGCGCTGGCCGACGCGTTCGCGCCAGGCGACGAGGCGCGGCGTGGCATCGGTCATGCCGGCGCCTTTGCGGTCCGCGAACACGTGGGCCATGTACAGGGCGATGTCGGCGTAGGAGTAGCCGCCCGCGAGGTGCTCCTGCTCGGCGAGCAGCCCCTCCATCGCCTCGTAGTGCCGCGCGCAAGCCGCACAGGCTGCGATGGCGGGGGCGCTCTGCATCGCTTCCTGCAGGCCGAACAGCTGGACCACATTTGGAAAGAAGACCTCGTCGGCCAGGTGCTCGAGCTTGCGTGCCTGTGCACGCGCCGCCGCGTCGCTGGGCCAGAGGGCAGGGTGCGGCTGGAGGTCCTCGAAGTACTCGAAGATCTGCGTCGAGTCGAAGATCTCGACGGCCCCGTGGATCAGCACCGGCACCTGCTGCTTGGGATTGATGCGCAGCACCTCGGGGTGGCGTGGCGCGTAGCGGTCGTCACGGTCGAAGGGCACCATCACGCGCTCGAAGGCCAGCCCTTTCTCGAGCGCCGCGATCTCGGCCTTGGCGCCGAACATGCTGAGCGGGCCGGTGAACAATCGCATGGGGTCGGAGGTCATCGCGTCGTCGCGCCGTGAGGCAAGGAAAGCGTGTCGGCAGGATCGTATCCGAGCACCGGCTATCGGCCGAGTGCCGTCGAAGGGAGACGGGCGCCGCGGGGGCTTGCGCCGTGATGCGCCTCAGCGCTGCGAACACCCGTTGTGCCGTGGTGTCGCCGGGGGGCCTCGCGCGGAATGGCATCACGCGGTCGTCGAGCCCTCGGAATGCCTCCGAGACGCCGGGAGTCGGGGAAGGCAGCGCCTGCTTGCTGCCCGTCCCGATTCATGGCACAAGCTGACGTGTGACCTGACCTGACCTGAACTTGATGAGGAAAACCAACCATGTGTGATCTGGACGACCGGGAAGAGCTCAAGAAGTACACCCGCCGCGACTTCGGTACCTTGGCCGCGTCCGCCGGCCTGCTGACCGCGTTGCCCGGCGTGGCCAACGCGGTGGCGGTGTCCGAGCGCGAGGTGAGCATCACCACGGCCGATGGCGTCTGCGACGCCTACTTCGTCGCCCCCACCTCGGGCCCGGCACCCGGCGTGCTGGTGTGGCCCGACGTGTTCGGCCTTCGCCCGGCCTTCAGGCAGATGGGCCGGCGGCTGGCCGAATCGGGCTACAGCGTGCTGGTGGTCAACCCCTTCTATCGGCAGAAGAAGGCGCCCACCGCGGCGCAGGGCGGGCAGACGCCGATCGCCGAAGTGATGCCGCTGATGCAGGCCCTGACGCCGGCCATGCACCTGAGCGACGGCAAGGCCTTCGTGGCCTGGCTCGATGCCCAGAAGGAAGTGGACAAGGCGCGCAAGCTGGGCACCACCGGCTATTGCATGGGCGGCCCGATCGCGGTGCGCACGGCCACCGTGGCGCCCGAGCGCGTGGGCGCGGTGGGCACCTTCCACGGCGCCGCCATGGTGACCGCGGCGCCCGACAGCCCCCATCGCCTGGTGGGCCAGACGAAGGCGCGCTACCTGATCGCGGTGGCCGAGAACGACGACAAGAAGGACCCCGAAGCCAAGCTCACGCTGCGCGCCGCCTTCGAGAGCGCGAAGCTGCCCGCCGAGGTGGAGGTGTACCCCGCGGCGCACGGCTGGTGCCCGCCCGACACCCAGGTCTACGACGCGGCCCAGTCCGAACGCGCCTGGGCGCGGCTGCTGGCGACCTTCGGCACGGCGCTGGCCTGACCGCGGCGCCGGGGGCGCGGGCTCAGGGCAAGGGCGCGTCGCTCGCCACCAGCTGCGCCTCGCGCATCTCGTCCCAGAAGGCCGCGGGAATCACCGCCTTCAGTGCCGCCTGGTCTTCCGCGATGCGTTCCGGACGGCTGGCGCCCGGGATGACCGCGGCGACGGCCGGGTTCGCCAGCGAGAACTGCAGCGCTGCGGCCTTGATCGGCACGCCATGGCGCTGGGCGATCGCCTGGATCCGCGCCACCTTGGCCAGGATCTCCGGCGGCGCCTTCTGGTACTCGAAGTGGGTGCCGCCGGCCAGGATGCCGGAGCTGTAGGGGCCACCCACGACGATGTCGACGTTCTGCCGCGCGGCGGCCGGCATCAGGCGCTGCAGCGCGCGTTCGTGGTCGAGCAGGGTGTAGCGGCCGGCCAGCAGGAAGCCGTCGGGCTTCGACTCCGCGAGGTCCAGCGTGAGTTCGCAGGGCTCGACCCGGTTGACGCCCAGGCCCCAGGCCCGGATCACGCCTTCCTCGCGCAGCCGGGTCAGCACGCGGAAGGCGCCGGTGCGCGCGATCTCGAACTGCCGCAGCCAGTCGTCGCCATGGAAGTCCTGGGCGATGTCGTGCACCCAGACGATGTCGATGCGGTCGGTCTTCAGGCGCTTCAGGCTGTCCTCGATCGAGCGCAGCGTGGCGTCGGCCGAGTAGTCGTCGACCATCCTGTTCGGGCGGCCGAACTCGAACAGCCCGCCTTTCTCGCCCAGCTCGCGGGCGGACGGGTCGACCACCTCGTCGAGGATCAGGCGGCCGACCTTGGTGCTCAGCACGTAGTCGTCGCGCCGGTGTTTGGCCAGCGCCTCGCCCAGGCGGATCTCCGCCAGGCCGGCGCCGTAGAGCGGTGCGGCGTCGAAGTAGCGGATGCCGCTGTCCCAGGCGGCGTCGACGGTGGCGAGCGCCTCGGCCTCGGGGATGTTGCGGAACATGTTGCCCAGCGGGGCGGTGCCGAAGCCGAGTCGGCCGGTGAGTTGGTCGCGGATGCGCATGGTGTGTGGCGGGAAAAAGTGAATCAGGAATGAGAGTGTGGGCTGAGCGCTTGATGCTGTCCAAGACATAATTCGAACAACTTGAGTCATAAGGGGTCTTAATGCTGGACATTCGCCAACTGGCCTACTTCGTGGCCGTCGCCGAGGAAGAACACGTCGGGCGCGCGGCCGAAAAGCTGCACATCTCGCAGTCGCCCTTGAGCCGCCAGATCGCCCAGTTGGAGGAGAAGCTCGAACTCACCTTGTTCGAGCGCAGCCAGCAGCGCATCCGCCTCACGCGTGACGGGCGCACCTTCCTGGCCGAGGCGCGCGCCTTCCTCACCCATGGCCACCGCCTGCAGGCGATGGCGAAACGGCTGGGCAAGGGCGACGAGGGCGGCCTGTGCATCGGCTACATCGAGAACGCCATGCATTCCGGCCTGCTGCCCGCGGCCTTGCGCACGCTGCGCGCCGGCCGCCCGAAGGTGCATGTGGCGCTGTACAGCCTGCGCTCGCCCGGGCAACTGGAAGGCCTGCGCCAGCGCAGCCTGGACATCGCGCTGCTGTGCGACCCGCCGGCGCGCGACGACCCCGACCTGGACTGCGCCCAGGTGCTGAGCGACCCGATGCTGCTCGCGTTGCCCGAAGCGCATCCGCTGGCCGCGCGTGCCGTGCTGGCGCCGGCCGACCTGGCTGGCCAGGAATGGATCGCGGTGATGCAAGAGGAGGATGCGCTGCGGCACGACAACTTCGTGGCCGCCTGCACGCGCGCCGGCTTCATGCCGGACGTGCGGATGGAAGCCAGCGAACCGCTGACCGCGTTGGGCCTGGTGGCGTCCGGACTGGGCCTGGCAATGGTCCAGAGCAGCCTGCGGCACCACGCGCCGGCCGGTGTCGTGCTGCGCGAAGTGCCGTGGTTCGACCACCGCACGCCGCTGTGGGCCGCCTGGCACAAGGTCAACCTGCGGCCGCTGGTCGGCATTTTTCGCGAGACCTTGCTGGCGAGCGTGGACCTCGGCCGGAGCAAGGCCCCCGCGGCGGATGCGGCGCCGCCGGCCAAGGTCCGGCGAAACCGGCGCTGAGGCGAGGGCGTCGGGCAAGGGCCGGCAGCGCTCGCGCTACGATCCCGCGCATGCCTACCGTCCCGGCGCCACCGCCCGCGCTCCCCCTCGACCCCCAGGGCATCCTCGCGCTCGCCGCGCGCTCGATGTTCCACCTGTTCTCCAGCATCAGCCAGGGCATGTTCCTGGTCGACCGCAGCGGCCGCATCGTCTGGGTCAACGAGGGCTACAAGCGCTTCCTGCCGGCGCTGGGCTTCAGTTCGGTCGACCAGTTCGTGGGCCGGCCGGTGGAGGAGGTGATCCACAACACGCAGATGCGCGAGGTGCTGGAAAGCGGCAAGCCGATCCTGATCGACCTCTTGACCAACAAGGCCGGCACCTTCGTCGTGAGCCGCATCCCGCTGCATGCCGAGGTGGCGGGCGCCGAGGGCGACGCCGCGCTGGGCGAGGTGATCGGCGCGATCGGCATCGTGCTGTTCGATCATCCGCAGACCACGCTGCAGCCGCTGATCAGCAAGTTCGCGATGCTGCAGCGCGACCTCGACGACGCGCGCCGCGAACTCGCGACCCAGCGCAACCATCCGCTGTGGAAGCAGGCCGGCGCCGACGGCCAGCGCCGCGCCAAGCACACCTTCGCCAGCTTCATCGGCAGCAGCCCGGCGGCGGTCGACGTCAAGCGCCACGCGCGGCGCGCGGCGCAGTCCTCGAGCCCGGTGCTGCTGCTGGGCGAGACCGGCACCGGCAAGGAGCTGCTGGCGCATGCGATCCATGCGGCCTCGGCGCGTGCCGACGGCCCCTTCGTGAGCCTCAACATCGCGGCGGTGCCCGACACGCTGCTCGAGGCCGAGTTCTTCGGCTTCGCGCCCGGCGCCTTCACCGGCGCCGACCGCAAGGGGCGCGAGGGCAAGTTCAAGCTGGCCGACGGCGGCACCTTGTTCCTCGACGAGATCGGCGACATGCCGCTGGCGCTGCAGGCCAAGCTGCTGCGCGCGCTGCAGGAAGGCGAGATCGAGCCGCTGGGATCGAACAAGCTGGTGCCCTTCGATGCGCGCGTGATCGCCGCCACCTCGCGCGACCTGCCGGCGCTGGTGCGCGACGGGCGCTTTCGCGAAGACCTGTACTACCGGCTCAACGTGCTGCCGCTGCGCGTGCCGCCCCTGCGCGAGCGCCGCAGCGACATCCCCGCGCTGGTCGAAGCCCTGGGCGAGGACATGGCTCAGCGCAGCGGCGAGGCGCCGCCCGAGCTGCTGCCCGACGCGCTCGCGCTGCTGGCCGCGCAGCACTGGCGCGGCAACACGCGCGAGTTGCGCAACGTGCTGGAGCAGTTGGCGATGCGCAGCGACGCGACCCGCATCGACGCGGCCGAGGTCAAGCGCGTGCTGGCCGAGACCGGCCTGGAGAAGATCGCCGCGCCCGAGCCGCTGGTCGCGATCGGCGACGACGCCGACCAGGCCCGCCTGCTGCGCCCGATGGCCGAGCAGATCGCGGAACTCGAGCGCCGCGCCATCGCGGCCGCGATGGCCACCACCGGCGGCAACAAGCTCGCGGCTTCGCGGCTGCTGGGCATCTCGCGCGCCACGCTGTACGACCGGATGGCGGAGGACTGAGCGGCGTCGGTCTCCATCCAGCGGGGCACGGCACCGACACCGCCAGGTCGTGCCGTGCAGGTGGTCTCTTCCAGGGAACCGCGCGTGCGACCCTGGCGGACGATCGCCACGCCCGGGTCGTAGCGCCCCAATGCGCCAAGCTCGGCAGGATGGCCGCGGAGATCTCGCGCAGGGAAGGGGTGTCGGCCTCGACCGACTTCGCCTGAACGCCAGGCTGCTCGCGCAAGGTTTGCGCGACGGTCGTGCGCCGCCGCGGCTTCACGGTGCGCCTATGACTGGAGTGGAAGCCCGCGCGGAGCGCCGTGCACCGTCACGCCGCGATCACCGGTGGTTTCGTAGAGGCCGCGCGCCACGTTGTGCGGATGCAGGCGCGCCTCCGCCATGCTGAGCACCGGCGCAAAGCAGACATCGCTGCCTTCGAGCAGATCGCACCAGTGAGCGCGTGATCGGCTGGCAAACAGCGCGGTGAAACGGGCCTTCAGTGCGGGCCAGGCGGCGCGGTCGTACTGCGTCGCCGGGTCGATGTCGGTCAACGCCAGTTTTTCGAGCAACAGGGCATAGAACTGAGGCTCCAACGCGCCCAGCGTGATGAAGCCACCACCGCCGCACGCGTAGACGTCATAGAAAGGGGAGTCGTGAAATGGGCTGGCCTCGGGGCCGTCCAACTGGCCGCTGGCGCACAACCATTGCGCAATGGTGCCGAGCTTCGCCAGCACGTCCACGATCGCGCCATCGACCACGCGGCCGCGGCCGCTTGTGCGCGCTTCCAGCAGCGCGCAGACCATGCCGAAGGCCAGGCCCAGGGCGCCGCTCGCATCGCCTACCACCGTGGGGGGCACGATCGGCATCTGCCCGCTTCGAGCAGAGAGCGACAGCAGTCCCGTCAGGGCGACGTAGTTGATGTCGTGTCCTGCCGACCGGGCCAGCGGTCCGCTCTGGCCCCAGCCCGTCATTCGGCCATAGACCAATTTCGGGTTGTCGCTGGCGCAGTGGGCCGGACCAAGGCCCAGTCTTTCCATCACACCGGGCCGGTTGCCTTCGATCAGGGCGTCGGCCCCCGAGACCATCGCCAAAGCCTGCGCGAGGCCGGCCGTGTCCTTCAGGTCCAGGGCCACGACGGTCTTGCCCCGGCGCATCGAATCGGGTTGTCCGCCACCCAGCTGACGGGCGATCGAGCCCCTCTCGGGTCGAGTGATCACCGTGACTTCCGCGCCCATGTCGGCGAGCATGCAGCCAGCGAGCGGGCCCGGGCCGATGCCTTCGAATTCGATGATGCGAAGGCCGGCCAGCGGCGGTTGAAGGCTTGCGGCTCGAGGGCTGTCGGGGCGGGCGTGATGCATGGGCATGTCTTTCCTGGTGATGCGTCAGAGACCGTCGAAACGCGGAGCGCGTCTCTCGGCGAACGCCCTGGGGCCTTCCTTGCCGTCGGCGCTGCCTGCGCGCGCCACCAGCAGGCGTTGCTCCAGCGCCAGGTGCGCGTGCAGATCGCGCCCGGGCAGGCCGCCGCACAGCGTCTTGATGGCGGCGAGCGAGCCCGTGGCGGCGCCGGCCAATCGGGCGGCCAGCGCTTCGGCGGCGTCGGCGAGTTGCGCGTCGGGATGCAAGGCGTCGATGACGCCGCAGCGCAGGCATTCTTCGGCATCGATGGCCTCGCTCAGCATCAGCCAACGCTGTGCGCGCATCGCGCCTGCGCGCCGTGCCAGGAAGCAGGAGGCGCCGGCATCGGGCGAGAGTCCGAGCGCCGCGTAGCCGGTGCGCAACTTCATCGACGCACCGCCGAGCACGAAGTCCGCGCAGAGCGCCAGGCCGATGCCTGCACCGGCCACGGCGCCCTGGACGGCAGCGATCAGCGGAACCGGTGCAGTGGCCAGTCGATACAGGGCCGGATGCAGCGCGTTCAGGATCTCGTCGATCAGCGCATCGAGTCGCGCGCCGGCGGCGACGAAGGTGCCGATGTCGCCGCCAGCGCAGAAGGTGCGGCCCTCCGCCGTCATGAGTATCACGCGCGGCCCACCGGCCAGCACCTCGTCGATGGCACGCGCCAGGGCCCGGCTCGAGGCCGGCGTCAGTGTGTTCTGCTGCGCGGGCCGGCGCAGCACGATGCGCGCGATCCCGCTGCCGACCTGCCAGGCGATGCCCTCGACCTCCTGCAGCGTGGCGGTGCCGCTCATGTGCCCAGCTTTCGCGCGATCAGGTCCTTCATGATCTCGCTGGTGCCGCCATAGATGCGTTGCACGCGTGCGTCGGCATACATCCGGGCGATCGGGTACTCGGCCATGTAGCCGTAACCGCCGAAGAGCTGCAGGCACTCGTCCGTGACCTTGCCCTGCTGCTCGGTGCACCACAGCTTGGCCATGTAGGCGGCTTCGGGGTCGAGCGTGCCGTCGAGCAGACGCTGGATGCAGTCGTTGACGAAACTGCGCACCACGTGCGCGAGGGTCGCGCATTCGGCCAGCTTGAAGCGCGTGTTCTGGAAATCGAACACCGTATGGCCGAAGGCCTGGCGCTGCTGGGTGTACGCCACCGCGAGCTCGACCGCGCGCTCGATCACCGCGGCGGCCGGCACGCACAGGAACAGCCGCTCGTACGCCAGCTGGCTCATCAGCTGCGCGAAGCCCCGGCCTTCCGTTTCGCCCAGCAGCCGGTCGGCCGGCACGCGCACGCCGTCGAAGAACAGTTCGGCCGTGTCCGAGGCGTGCTGCCCGATCTTCTCGAGGCGGCGCCCGACGCGGAAGCCGGGCAGCTCCTCGGTCTCCAGCACGACCAGCGAGACGCCGCGGCTGCCGGCCTCGCCGGTGCGCACCGCGACCACCAGCAGGTTGGCGGTGAAGCCGTTGGTGATGAAGGTCTTGGCGCCGTCGATCACATAGCCGTCGCCGTCGCGGCGCGCCCGCGTGCGCAAGGCCTTCAGGTCCGAGCCGCAGCCGGGTTCGGTCAGGGCGATGCCGGCCAGCAGTTCGCCGCTGGCGAGTCTCGGCAGCCAGCGCTGCTTCTGCGCCGCCGTGCCGTAGTCGAGGATGTAGTGGGCGGCGAGGTTGTGCACGCCGGTGTTTGCGGGAATCTCGGCCTTGGCGAGTTCGTCCTGCACCACCAGCTGGTAGGCCAGCGAGGCCCCTGCACCGCCATAGGCTTCGTCGAGTTCGGGCAGCAGGAAGCCCAAGGCGCCGAAGCCTCGCCAGGTCTCGCGCGGAATGAAGCCCTGGCGCCGCCAGCCGTCCAGTTGCGGCGACAGCTCGGCCGCGACATAGCGCCGCACCTGGTCCCTGAAGGCTTCGATGTCTTCGTCCATCCACCGATGGCGGTACAGCTGGGGGAACATGGCCTCAGATCCCCGTCAGGCCGCCGCTGCACATCAGCGTCTGGCCGCTCACGTAGTCCGACTCGGGCGTGCACAGCAGGTACACCGCGCCGGCCGCTTCCTCGGGAGTGCCGCCGCGGCCCAGCGGGATCGACTGCTCCATCATCGCCAGCAGGCCGGGGTTGACGCCGACCTTGATCTCGCGGCCCTCGATGTTCGCGGTGGCCGCATCGGCGGTGCTGGCGGTCAGGCGGGTCTGGATGAAGCCGAAGGCCACGCAGTTGACCGTGACGTTCATGCGGCCCCATTCCTTGGCCAGCGTCTGCGTCATGCCGACGATGCCGGCCTTGGCGGTCGAATAGTTGGTCTGGCCGGCGTTGCCGAACAGGCCGGCCACGGAGGAGATGTTGACCACCTTGCGCACCACGCGCCGGCCTGCGTCAGTCTCGGCCTTGGCGAGCGCGCGGATCACGGGCTGCGCGGCGCGCAGGATGCGGAACGGCGCCGTCAGATGCACGTCGATCATCGCGTACCACTGCTCGTCGGTGGTCTTCTGCAGCACGCTGTCCCAGGTGTAGCCGGCGTTGTTGACGACGATGTCCAGGCCCTGGTATTGGCTCACCGCGGTGCCGACGAAGCGCTCGGCGAAGTCGGGCGCCGAGACGCTGCCGACGCAGGCCACGGCCTCGCCGCCGCTCGCGCGGATGGCCTGCACCGTGTCCTCGGCCGGCTCGGCATCGAGGTCGTTGACGACGATGCGTGCGCCTTCGGCGGCCAGCTTGAGCGCGATCGCGCGGCCAATGCCGCGGCCCGAGCCGGTGATGAGGGCGACCTTGCCTTCGAGTTTGCGTGTCATTTGGGGGGTCTCTGTGGTTGCAGTGGAAGATTCAGCCCAGCGCCACCAGCGCTTCGCCCGCGATCCGGGCCTGGCCGTACTGGTTGGCGCTCAGCAGTTCGACGCGCACGCAGCGCTCGCCCTGGTGTTCGAGCTTCTCGACCACGCGGCCGGTGCAGCGCACCGCATGGCCCAGGTGCGTGATGCCCTGGAAGCGCACGTCGAAGCGCCGCAGCTGCGCCTGCGGCACCCATTGCGTGAGCAGGCGGCCGAGCCAGGCCATGCCCAGCATGCCCTGCGCGAACACGTCGGGCATGCCGGCCCGGCGCGCGAAGTCGGTGTCGATGTGGATGGGGTTGTGGTCGCCCGAGGCACCCGCGAAGAGCGCGAGCGTGGTGCGGGTGACAGGGGGGAGCTGCAGAGCGGGCAGTTTGTCGCCGACCTGAATGCTGTCGTAGGTGGGAGGAGTCATGGTGCGTCCTTTGGCCTCAATGGCGGCATACGAGTACCGTGCGCAGCTCGGCCACGAGCTCGTCTCGCTGGTTGGTGGCGCGCGAGGTCTTCACGACGAACTCGAGCGCGCCGTTCTTCTTGTCGTAGATGTCGCTGAGGGTGGAGCGCACCGTCACCGTGTCGCCCGCGCAGGCCGGGCGGTGGTAGCTGAAGCTCTGCTCGCCGTGCAGCAGCTTCGCAAGCGGGATCTGCAGGTCGTCGAGCAACCGGTTCGACGCGCCCGAATCCAGCTCGGCCGCGAACAGGAAGGTCGGCGGCGCCGGCAGGTCGGGGTAGCCGGCATCGCGTGCGGCAGCCACATCGGTATAGACCGGATCGGTTTCGCCGATGGCCTTGGCGAAGAACTGCAGCCGGGTGCGTTCGATGGGCAGCACCGAGGCGGGCAACGCATGCCCGATCCATTTCTTGTCGATCATGGTGGTCTCCTCAGACGCGTTCGTAGAGCGTGACCACGCAGGCGCCACCCAGGCCCAGGTTGTGCTGCAGGGCCAGCCGCGCACCTTCGACCTGGCGCTTGTCGGCCGTGCCGCGCAACTGCTGGACCAGCTCGGTGCACTGCGCGAGGCCCGTCGCGCCCAGCGGGTGGCCCTTCGACAGCAGGCCGCCCGAAGGGTTGGTGACCACCTTGCCGCCGTAGCTGTTGTCGCCATCGAGCACAAACTGCTCGGCGCCGCCCACCGGGCACAGGCCCAGCGCCTCGTAGCTCAGCAGCTCGTTGTGGGCGAAACAGTCGTGCAGCTCGACCACGTCGATGTCCTGCGGGCCGACACCGGCCGCCTCGTACACCTGCTGCGCGGCATCCCGGGCCATGCTGAAGCCGACCACCTCGCGCATGTCGCGGCTCTCGAAGCTCACGGCGCGGTCGGTGGTCATGGCCTGGGCCTTGATGCGCACGCGGCGGTCGAGTCCGTGGCGTTCGGCGAACGCGCTCGAGCAGACGATGGCCGCGGCCGCGCCGCAGGTGGGCGGGCAGGCCATGAGCCGCGTCATCACGCCGGGCCACATGAGCGGCGAGGCCATCACCTCGTCCTCGGTGACGACGGTGCGGAACAGTGCGAGCGGGTTGTTCGACGCATGGCGGCTGGCTTTGGCACGGATCTTCGCGAAGGTCGACAGCTGCGTGCCGTACTGTTCCATGTGGGCCAGGCCGGCGCCGCCGAAATAGCGCAGCGCGAGCGGCACCTGCGCGTCGCCGACCAGCGCGTCGGTGAGGGTCTCGAAGCGGTCGAAGGGGCTGGGACGGTCGGTGAACATGGCCCCGAGCGCGCCCGGGCTCATGTGCTCGAAGCCCAGGGCCAGCACGCAATCGGCGGCCCCGCTGGCCACCGCCTGCCGGGCCAGGAACAGCGCGGTCGAGCCGGTCGAGCAGTTGTTGTTGACGTTGACCACCGGGATGCCGGTCATGCCGACTTCGTAGAGGGCGCGCTGGCCGGCGGTCGAGTCGCCGTAGACGTAGCCCACATAGGCCTGCTGCACCTGTGTGTAGTCGATGCCGGCGTCCTGCAGCGCGATGCGTGTGGCTTCAGCGGCCATCTCGGGATAGGGCCGGTTCGCACCGGGCTTGGTGAAGGGGATCATGCCAACCCCCGTGACGTAGACGTCCTGGCTCATGAGAGGCTCCTGGAAATGAAAGGAAGAAAGGGCTGGGGATTCATGCGACGCTGCGCTGGCGCCCCTCCCAGAAGGGCTCGCGCAGTCGGGTCTTGAGCACCTTGCCGGCACCCGACAGCGGCAGCGCGTCGAGGAAGGCTATGCTGCGCGGGCACTTGTAGCCGGCGATGAGCGTCTTGCAGTGCGCGATCAGCACCTCGGCCGGCGTGTCGTCGCCAGGCCTGCGCACCACCACCGCATGGACCGACTCGCCCCACGCGTCGCTCGGAATGCCGATCACCGCGCAGGCGGCCACGGCGGGGTGCCGGGTGATCGTGTTCTCGACCTCGGCCGAGTAGATGTTCTCGCCGCCGCTGATGATCATGTCCTTGAGGCGGTCGACCACGAAGATGTAGCCCTCGTCGTCCATGTAGGCGCCGTCGCCGGTGTGCATCCAGCCGTCGCGCACGGCGGCGGCGGTCTGCTCGGGCATGTTCCAGTAGCCCTGCATCACGTTGGGCCCGCGCACCGCCACTTCGCCCACGGTGCCGCGTGGCACCTCGACGTCATCGGCATCGACGATGCGCACCTGGGTGCAGTAGCTCGCGCGGCCGGCCGAGCGCAGCTTGCCGGACTGGCGGCCCTCGGCGGTGTGGTTGCGGGCCGGGTTGACGGTGGCCAGCGGCGACAGCTCGGTCATGCCGTAGGCCTGCACGAAGTCCACGCCCGGAAACGCGTCCATCGCGCGGTTCAGCACGGCCTCCGAGATGGGCGAGGCACCGTAGTTGATGCACTGCAGGCTGCCGAGGTCGCGCGGCTGGCGCATCGCGGGGTGGTCGACCAGCATCTGGATCATCGTGGGCACCAGCAGGATGTGGGTGACGCGGTCACGGGCAATGGCGTCGAGCACGCCCTCGGGGCTGAACATCGGCACGATCGAATGCGTGTTGCCTTCGAGCCATTGCGGGGACGCCAATCCCATGTCCGCCAGATGAAACATCGGTGCGGCATGCAGGTAGCAACCGCCTGGGGGCGCCAGGTGTTCGGCGTGCAAGGCCAGGCCGGAGCTGCACAGGTTGGCGTGACTCAACATCACCCCCTTGGGAAAGCCCGTCGTGCCGCCGGTGTAGAAGATGCCGGCCAGGTCGTCGTCGTGACGGTAGGCATCGGGCACGGGCGCTGAGGCATCGAGCAGCCCTTCGTAGCTGTGCATGCCGGCTGGCGTTGCGCCGTCGCCGCAATAGATCAGCTCGCGCAGGCTCTTAGATTGGTTGCGCATGCCCTCGACCATCGGGCGGAAGGTTTCGTCGACCAGCAGGATGGAAGAGCCAGAGTCCTCCAGCGAATAAAGGATCTCGGCCGCGGACCAGCGGATGTTGCAGGGATTGAGCACGCCGCCGCCCCAGGGCACGGCCATCTGGTACTCGAGGTAGCGGTCGGAGTTCATCGACAGCATGGCCACGCGGTCGCCGGTGCGCATGCCCAGCTGCTGCAGGGCCGATGCGAGGCGGGCGACGCGTTCGGCATAGTCGCGGAAGGTGCGCGCGCGGCCGGCAAAACGCACGGCCACCTTGTCAGGGTTCTGCTGCACCGCGCGGTGCAATGCCTGGGTCATGTACATGGTGTTGTCTCTTGTTGGTCTTGGGGTCGCAGGCTCCTGCCCACGCTGCAGATGGTAGGAATCGATACCCCTTTGCGCGATGCCGTATTGCGTCGTTCGGATGGCAGAAAACCGCAAACTGCCGGTGCCCTGCAGACATCGCGCGCGAAGCAAGGGTTTTCGCCAACCCACGTTTCTTGGGCGCGGCCAGGCCCGCAGGCTCGCTATGCTTCGACCGCGGCCGGCGGACCCGCTGCAGGCCTTCACACCGGCAAAGACCCTCGTCCACGATGCTTCATCCTCCCCAGACGGTTTCCATCCGCTTCGTGCACAGCATCCTCACGGGCGTGAAGTCGCGCGGCCTGTGCTGCGAACCGTTTCTGATCGACGTCGGCATCGCGCCCGAACTGCTGGAGCAGCTCGATGCGCGCGTGACGCTGGACCAGTACGCGGCACTCTTCAAGGCGCTCACGAACAGCCTCGACGACGACCTGCTCGGCTTGCTCGGCCGACCGCTGCGGCGCGGCAGCTTCGCGTTGATCGCACGCTCGGCGCTGGGCGCGGAAACACTGGAGGTGGCCATTCGCCGCGTGGCGCGGACCTTTCGCCTGCTGCAGGACGATGTGGCCTTCGAGTCGGTGCGCCAGGGCGAGCTGGCCGGCCTGGTCCTGCGCTTCGACCGGCCCGCCGAGATGCAGGCGGTGTTTCTGCACGAGTTGCTGCTGCGCACGACCTGGCGCTTCCTGGCCTGGCTGGTCGGCGGGCAGTTGCCCGCGCGGCGCTTCGACTTCGCCTTCGCGCCCCCGCCGCATGCCGAAGGCTACGAGAAGGTGTTTCCCGCCGCGCGCCATTTCCATTGCGCGCAGTCCGGCTTCTGGTTCGACGTCGGCCATCTGAAGAATGCGGTGCGGCGCGACGAAGCCGCCTTGCGGACCTTCCTGGCCGACGGGCAGGTCAACATCCTCATTCCGCCGCGCAGGGAGGACGCCTTCGGCACCCGTGTGCGCGCCTGGCTGCAACAGGCGCAGCCCGCATGGCCGGACCTGGTCGCCACCGCCGGCGCGCTGCATGTCACCGTCTCCACGCTGCAGCGGCGGCTGGCGCTCGAGGGCACGTCCTTCCAGACGCTCAAGGACGAGCTGCGGCGCGACACGGCCATCGTCCGGCTGAGCACCAGCACGGTGTCGCTGGCGGCGCTGTCCGAAGAACTCGGCTTTGCCGACAGCTCGGCCTTCCAGCGCGCCTTCAAGAGTTGGACCGGGAGTGCGCCGGGCATCTACCGGCGCAGCGGTCGACTGTGATTCCGCGCCGACGAGGACGCCCTGCGACCCGCATGCGGCACGCTTGGCGACCGGATGGCGGAGGACCGAACGGCTGTCCCCGTCCGGCGCCGTGACGCAGCGCAGCCATCGCCTTGGTCATGGCGCGGGAGGCTTCGGCCTCAGAAGGCGTGACGGATGCCCAGGTCATAGCCGGTCGACGTCCGCGGCGTGAAGCTCGCGTTGTTGACCAGTGCCGGGCCGCCTGTGACCAGGGCCGCGCCGTTCCTGTTGCGGACCTGCGCCACGGTGGCGTAGAGCGCGGTGCGCTTCGACAGGTTGTAGACGTAGCCCAGTGCGAGCTTGCGGGCCTTGGGGTCCGGCAGCGCGGCCATCCCCGGGGGCGTGACCCGGTTCAGGTCGTAGTCGACCTGCGACCAGGAGGCCCGGACCAGGCCGGCACCGATGGGCGCCGTCAGGCCCAGCAGAAAGCCGGTCGTGTCGACGTCGGGCGCTCGCACCGGCGGCGCGGCATCGTAGGCGCGGCGCGTGCGCAGCCTGGAGACCTCGCCCAGCAGCTTGACGACGCCGAAGTCGTAGGACGCGCCCAGGTTCACGGTCTTGACCGAATCCGTGGTGCCGGCATCGTGGTTGTCTCCGATGGCGCTGTTGGCATAGGCGAGCGCGACATCGAGCGGTCCGCTGGCGTAGCCGATGCGGCCGCCGACATAGCGGCCCGTGCGCGTGCTGTTCAAGGCCACGGGCGTCGGCGACGGCTGGGACGATCCGACGTTCTCGGGCAGGGCGTACTGGAGCTGGCCATAGACGCCGCCCAGGTTTGGCGGCAGGAAATAGCCGACGCTGTTGCTGGTGCGCACGTAGTTGGGATTGCCGCCGAAGGTGCGCGTGCCGGTCGGCGGCGGATAGAGCTGCGCCGCCGTGAGCAGCGTGGCGCCGGCCCCCACCGTACCGAAGGGGTCGTTCACCGTGTCGTTCCAGAAGGTGGCGGCGTAGTCGCGCCCCAGGCGCACCTCGCCCCAGGGGCCCGACAGGCTGACCGTCGAGCGACGCGTGAAGCTCAGGCCGCCGACATTGCCGTCGTCGTTCGTGAGCTGCCCTTCGAGCCAGAACCCCGCCGCCATGCCGCCCCCCAGGTCTTCGGTGCCACGGAATCCCAGGCGGCTCGAGTTGTAGCCCGAGTTGGTCAAGGCGGTCTGGCTGGTCCTGACGCTGCCCTGGTTGACGGCCCCGGGGCGCTCGTCCCTCGAGCGGTTGCTGTAGCCGCTGAGCGCGGCATCGACGACGCCGAAGAGGGTGACGCTCGACTGCGCCGATGCCAGCCCGGCGGCGGCCAGTGCGGCGCACGCCACCCAGGTGCGTCGCGCCGGACGCTTCGTGAGCTGCCGGATGACGAGGCCTCCGACATGTCGAAACCGTGGGGCCTGCCGCCTGGCTGCTTCCTGGTGCGCGTGAATTCTTTCCATCTGAACTGTCTCCCTGTGCAACCTCGGGACATCCGAGGCATTCTTTTTTCTGGAGGCCGATGGTAGGAAAGGAGCACCGCCCCGGCGATGGCCGGGTGCAGCGAGGTGATAGCGAAAGAACTCAGTTTCCTCTCAGTTCACTTTTCTTATTAATGTTGTTTGCGCGGGTGACGCTTTCGGTCGCATTTCGGTCAGTGCGAAGCCACATAGGCCGACCCCGCCCCCGGGTGCGGCAGCGCGAAGGCCTTCTTCATGCGCTCGGCTTCCTCGACCGGGCTGAGCCCGAACATGCGCTTGAACTCGCGGCTGAACTGCGAGGCGCTCTCGTAGCCGACCTGACCGCTCGCGGCGGATGCCGTCATGCCGCTGCGCACCATCAGCAGCCGCGCCTGGTGCAGGCGCGTGGACTTCAGGTACTGCATGGGCGAGGTGTGGGTCACGGCCCTGAAGTGGCTGTGGAAGGAGGGCACGCTCATGCCGGCCTCGCTCGCCAGCTGGTCGACGTCGAGGGCTTGCGGGTAGTCGCCGTGGATCCGGCGGATCGCCTTGGACACCTTGCCGAACTGCCCCTTGGCCGCGAGCGCCGCGCGCATCGACGGCCTCTGCGCGCCGGTGAGCACGCGGAAGTAGATCTCGCGCACCAGCGCGGGCCCGAGGATCGCGGCCTCGAGCGGCGAGCCCATGGCGCGCAGGAAGCGCAGCACCACCTCCTGCAGGGCCGCGTCCATGGGCGTCGACATCAGGCCCTGGGGCGGCGCATCGGGCGCGCCGCCGGCCGCGTCGAGCTGCAACGCCAGGGCGCTGGCGACGGTGAAGTCCAGCCGCAGGTAGATCGCGAGCAGCGGTTCTTCCGCGCTGGCGTCGGTCTCCATCGAGAAAGGCACGGGCACCGACACCGCGAGGTAGTGCTGCGCGTCGTAGAGGTAGGTGGTCTCGCCCAGGAAGCCGCGCTTGCGCCCCTGGCAGACGATCACCACGCCCGGGTCGTAGAGCACCGGCGCACGACGCAGCGGCCGGTTCGAGCGCAGGAAGCGCACGTCGGGCAGGGCCGTGAGGTTGTAGCCCTCGTCCGGCGCGAGGGCCGCAAGCAGCGCGACCATCTGGCGCGCGACGGGGGCGGAGGTGCCGGGGAGGGTGGTCATGGAGGGCGGTCCTTCAGGCAGTGGTTGCGAGCGTTTTACACCGCCAGGCGCGTGCCGGCGCTGGCCATCTTCATCGTTTCAGGCAAGCACGCGAGACGCGCAGGCATTTGCACGCAGGGCATCGGCTCCTAGCATCGGTGCACTTCATCCAGGCCCGCAGGCCGCCGCCCCTCCGTCGGCGGGCCGGCGCAGCCGCCTCACAAGGAACGCCATGAGCAACCCCATTTCCCGTGTTTTCCTGATCACCGGCGTGAGTTCCGGTTTCGGCCAGGCCCTGGCCTCGGCCGCGCTGGCCGCCGGCCACACCGTCGTCGGCACGGTGCGCAACGACGCAGCGCATGCGGCCTTCGCGTCGCATGCCAGCGGCCGGGCGCATGCGCTGCGGCTCGACGTGACCGACTTCGAGGCCATCGCGCCGGCCGTGGCGGCCGTCGCACAGCGCGTCGGCCCCATCGACGTGCTGGTCAACAACGCGGGCTACGGCCACGAGGGTGTGCTGGAGGAGTCGAGTCTCGACGCGATGAAGCACCAGTTCGACGTTAACGTCTTCGGTGCGGTGGCGATGATCAAGGCGGTGCTGCCCGCGATGCGCGAGCGCCGCGCGGGCCACATCCTCAACATCACCTCGATGGGTGGCTTCATCACCCTGCCGGGCATCGCCTACTACTGCGGCAGCAAGTTCGCCCTCGAAGGCATTTCCGAGGTGCTGGCGCAGGAGGTCAAGGGCTTCGGCGTCAAGGTCACGGCGGTGGCGCCGGGCTCCTTCCGCACCGACTGGGCCGGCCGCTCGATGGTGCGTGCCGAGCGCAGCATCGCCGACTACGACGCGCTGATGGACCCGGTCCGCGCGGCACGCCAGGCCAAGAGCGGCCAGCAGGCCGGCGACCCGGCCAGGGCGGCGCAGGTGCTGCTGGAGCTGGTCGAGCAGCGCGATCCGCCCGTGCACCTGCTGCTGGGCACCGACGCGCTCGCGCTGGTGCGCGCCAAGCTCGGCACGATGGCCGCCGAGATCACGCGCTGGGAAGGGGTTTCGGCCTCGACCGACTTCGCCTGAGCCGGAGCCTCAAGCCGTCGGCACCGTCCCTCCGTCGATCACGTATTCGGCACCGGTGATGGCGGCGGCGCGCGAGGACACGAGGAAGCCGACCAGTTCGGCCACTTCCTCCGGCCGCGCCGGGCGGCCCAGCGGGATGCCGCCGAGCGAGGCCATCAGCGCCTGCTTCGCGCCTTCGTAGTCGGTGCCGCCCTTGCGCGCGATCTCGTTGACCAGTCCGACCGCCGCCTCGGTCTCGACCCAGCCCGGCGACACGCGCACCACGCGCACGCCCTGGGGGCCGACTTCCTTCGACAGGCTCTTGCTGTAGGTCGACAGCGCCGCCTTGGCCGCGGCGTAGGCGGTGGTGGCTTCGTGCAAGGGCAACTGCCGCTGGATCGAGGTGACGTGCACGATCACGCCGCTGCGTTGCGCCAGCAGGCCGGGCAGCAAGGCGCGGTCGAGGCGCACCGCGGGCATCAGGTTCTGGTCGAGCGCCTGCTGCCATTCACGGTCGTCGAGCACGGCGAAGCCGCCGGCCGGCGCGGACGAGCCGCCCACCACATGCACCACGATGTCGACGCCGCCCCACTGCGCCTGCACGGCCGCGGCCACGGTGGCGCACCCGTCGGCGCTGGACACATCGGCTTCGACGAAGCGCACGCCCTCGGGCAGCGCGCCGGCCGGCGGTCGCTGGCGTGCCGTCGTCAGCACGGAGGCACCGGCACGCGCCAGATGGGCCACGACGGCCTGGCCGATGCCCTTGCTGCCACCGGTGACCAGGGCGCGGCGGCCCTGGAGATCGTTGCCGAACGAGGAAGAAGAAAAGGGAGAAGAGGGCGTCATGCGGGGTCGCTTTCAAGGCTGGATGGCAAGGCCTCGATGCTCGCGATACCCTCGTGCCATGACAAGAACGCACCTCGAAGTAAGCGCTCCGGAAAAGGGCAAGCAACGGCCCCGCTACACGCCGCTGTCGGCCGCCATCGACGTCGAAGCGGCGCTCGGGTTGCTCGAAGGGCGGTGGAAGCTGGTCATCCTGTTCCAGCTGTTCGACGGCAAGGTGCAGCGCTTCTCCGACCTCGAGAAACGCATCGACGGCATCTCGCAGAAGATGCTGGCGCAGCAACTGCGCCAGCTCGAGGCCGATGGTCTGGTGGAACGCAGGGCCTACGACGAGCTGCCGCCGCGCGTCGACTACCGGCTCACGCCCTGGGGCCAGGCGCTGTGCCCGGCGCTCGATGCGATTCTGGTGTGGACCGAAGCGCGCGAGGCGTCAGCCGGCTGAAGCCAGGGCCAGCACCATCGACACCTCGACCACCCCGCCGCCCGGCAGCGAGGCCACGCCGATGGTGGTGCGTGCGGGCAGCGGCGCGTCGGGGAAGGCGCGCTGCAGCACGGCCGAGGCGGCGTTCATCACCGCGGCGTGCTGCGTGAAGTCGGCGGTGGCCTGCAGGTAGCCGGTCAGTGTGACGACCTTGCTCACCGCGGCCAGGCTGCCGAACTCGTCTTCCACGGCGCGCAGGATCGCAGTCACCGCGGCCACGGCGGCGGCTTCGCCGCGTGCGACGTCGTCGGGCCCGGCCAGCACGCCGGTGATCGGCTTGCCCTCGTGGCGCCCGACCACGCCGCTGGAATGCAGCAGGCCGCCGGCCTGGGAAAAACTGGCGTAGAGGCCCGCGGGCCGGGCACGTTCAATGGCTGTCATGGCTTTCTTTCGAAGAAGGGGATGGCATCGCCCAGGCTTCGCCGCGCAGCCAGCAGCCTTCCGTGGTCGCGGTGGCCGCCGGCAGCCGCACGAAGATGGCCGAGGGCGAACCCATGGCCTCGCCCTGGCGCACGGTCACGAGTGTCGCAGCCTCGCCGACCAGCCCCGCCTCGCGCAGGCCCCAGGCCAGTGCCGCGGCCGCGATGCCGGTGGCGGCGTCCTCGGGGTAGCCCGAGGACTTGGGGAACTGGCGCGCGCTGACCGTGGCCTCGGCACCGTCCGCCACCGCATAGGGATAGAGGCCGGTCGAACCCAGGCGCTCGCACAGCGCCTCGACGGCGGCGAAATCGGGCCGCAGCGCATGCAGTGCCTCGACGTTCTGCAGCCGCACCAGGGTCTTGACCCGGCTGGTCGAGGCGTTGAGCACAGTCCCGAGGATCTGTGTGGGCGTGATGCGCAGGCAGCGCGCGATCTCGTCGCGCAGCACCTCGCCCACGGCCTGCACCGTGGCACGCGGCTGGCTGATCTCGACCAGGCCGTCGACATGGCGGCCGTGCACCGTGCCGCTCAGGGTCTCGACGGTGGTGGGCCGGCCGCTCCAGTGGCCGTCGCGGTGCAGCAGCCACAGTGCGCCGAGGGTGGCGTGGCCGCACATCTCCATCTCGTGGCGCGGCACGAAGTAGCGCATGCGCCAGTCGTGCGCCGCGGGGTCGGACGCGCGCAGCACAAAGACCGACTCGTGGCCGCTGTCGCGGGTGCGTTCGAGCATCTGCGGGGATGAAAGGGCATCGGCCGCGAGCCACACCGGGGCCGGGTTGCCGCCGCGCTCGCTGCCGGGCATGGGGAAGACGCGAATCAGCTCCATGGGCTCAGTCCGCCTTGGCATGGACGGAACGCGCGATGCCGCCCCACAGCGCGATGTCGGCCTTGATCTGCGCGGCGAACTGCGCCGGGCTCAGCGTGAGCGGCGCCACGCCCTTGGCCAGCATGTCGGCGCGCAGCGCGCGGTCCTGCAGCGCGCGATCGAGCGCGGTGCGCACGCGCAGCACCAGCTCCGCGGGCGTGGCGGCCGGCGCCATCAAGCCGTACCAGAGCGCGGGCTGGAAGTCCTTCACGCCGCCGGCCTCGAAGGTCGGCAGGTCCTGGAACACGGCCGAGGGCTCGCTGATGGCCAGCGCGCGCATGCGGCCGGCGCGCACCTGCGGCACCAGCGCGGTCGGGTTGTCGAACAGCACCTGGATCTGGCCGCCCATCAGGTCCGACTGCGCGGGCGCGGCGCCGCGGTAGGGGATGTGCGTCATCTCGATGCCGGTGCGCTGCTTGAACAGCTCAGCCGCCAGGTGGCTGGAGGTGCCGTTGCCGATGCTGCCGTAGTTGAGCGCGCCCGGATGCTTCTTCGCATGCGCGATGAATTCGGCCAGGGTGCGTACCGGCAGCGCGGGCGTCACCACCAGCACGAAGGGCGTGCTGCCGATGGTGCCGACCGGCGTCAGGTCGGCCAGCGGGTCGTAGGGCAGCTTGGGGTAGACGGCCTGGGCCGAGGCGATGGTGGTGGTGGTCGCCGCCACCAGCGTGAAGCCGTCGGCCGGCGCCTTGGCACCGTAACCCGTGCCCACCGTGCCGCCCGCGCCCGCGCGGTTGTCGATGATCACCGGCACGCCGAGTTCGGCCTGCAGCCGCACCTGGACCGAGCGGAAGATCACGTCGGTGCCGCCGCCGGCGGGAAAGGGCACGACGATGGTGACCGGCCTGGCCGGGTAGGGCGGGGCCGACCAGGCGATGGCCGGGCCGAGCAGCGTGGCGGCCGCGGCGGCGAGCCAGGTCCGGCGGAGGATTCTCGAGGTCATTGCATGTTCCTTGCATGTGCGATGCGACGGCTTCCGATTCTGTCGAGCGCAGCACGGCGCATGCACCCGATCGCGACGCCGGCACCGCCAATTGCGACAATCCCATGACCATGCAACGCCCGCCACCGTCCGCGCCGCCGCCGCCGATGTCGCTCTTCGCCGAAGGGGCGGCCCGGCGCGCGACCATGGTCGCGAACACGCGCGAGGGCTACGCGACCGCGCTGCACGCGCACGACTGCGACATGCTCTTCGTGCCGGTGGCGGGCCGCTTCGACCTGCTCGACGCACGCGGCGAAGCGATGCAGTCGGCCCCCGGCGACTTCGTCTGGTTCGCGGCCGGCGCCGCCCATGCGACCGCCGCGCAGACGCTGCGCCAGACCCATCTCGCGGTCTACATCGATCCGGATTTCTGGAGCACCGCCCTGCGCGCGAACGGCGTGCAGCGGCCGCCGCAGGGCATGCGCGCGGGCAGCGCGGCGCTCGCCATGCTGTCGCAGAAGATGCTGGAGGTGGCCCGCGCCGGCTCGGGCGCCGACAGCGACAACGGCGCGGTGTACTGCGGCGCGCTGATCATGGAAGCCGCTCGCCTGAGCGCCAACCCGCTGCTGCAGCAACGGCGCACGCCCGCGCGCATGGTGGCGCAGGCGCTGGCCGACGCGATCGTCGGGGACCTGTCGCAGGCGCTGCCGCTCGAGGCCTTCGCGCTGCGGCATCGGCTGTCGCGGCGCCAGGTCGAACGCAGCTTCCGCGTCGAGTTCGGCATGTCGCCGCTGGCCTTCCAGCAGATCCAGCGCGCCGACCGTGCACGCTACCTGCTCGCCACCACCTCGGACTCGGTGCTGTCGGTCGCGCAGCAGGTGGGATGGGAATCGGGCTCCCACCTGGCGCGCGTGCTGCAGAAGACCTGGGCACTGACGGCGGCGGAGATCCGGAACGCGGCGCTGCCGCGTCCCTGAACGCAAAAAAGGCCCCGCGCAGCGGGGCCCTTGCTCGTTCGTGCGGCGCCGCGGCCGGTGATACCGGCGCGCGGCGGCGGACTTACAGACTCACTTCGGTGATCTTGGCGCCCGAGATCGACACGCCGGCCTCCAGGCCCACGTTGGTCAGCACGAAGCCGACCACCGGCTGGCGGATGGTGTTGGTGTCGACGGCACCGTTGGCACCGATGTTGGCGACGGCCACGGTGGCATCGGCGCCGGCGGTCCAGCCCTTGCTCGCGCGGAACTTGGCCAGCGCGTCCTGGGTGTTGAACAGGTAGATCACGGCCTTGGATTGCGCGCCGGCCTGGAAGCCGATCGAACCCGCGGTGGTGCTGTAGTAGGCCTGGGTGCGGCCGCCGGTGCGCAGTGCGCCGCGTCCGTACTCGGCGCCGACGCCAAAGCTCGCGCCGACCACGGCCGGGAAGACCAGCACGCCGGCCGACTTGGCGACCATTTCACGCGAGCCCGGCACGGTGTCGTAGAGCTTCGACAGGGATGCAGTGACCTGCGCATCGATCGAGGCACGCGACGACGTGTTGGTGCCGGTGTCACCCGGACGGGTCGTGGTGCAGCCGACGAAGGCGACGCTGCAGGCCGCGATCGCGGCGGTGGTGACGAGGGTGCGGATCTTGAAGGTTTGCATGGTTCGAATTCCTTGTATGAATCGGGCCTGCCGGTCCCGCATCTGCGGCGGGAAATCAAGCGGCCCGGACGGATGCTAAGTCGGCTGGCGGGGCGAAAAACGCACTGAGGGAGACGGCCTACGCGAAGTCGGGCGGTTTGGGAGTCCGGCGCAGGGCTTCTTTCCGACCCCTGGAAAACCCTGATCGAATTTCAGGCAACTGACTGAAACATGAACATGGCAAATGGATGAAACAAGGTCGGCCATCCTGGCGTCGAATGAAAAGTCGTTTGCAATCAAGTGTTTCCGGGTTGGCACGACATGTGCAATATTCAGTCATTCCAACCAGGAGACATCCACATGAACCGTCGCCACCTCGTCGCTCTGGCCGCCTTGGCCACCTGCACCGCCGCCCTCACGGCGCATGCGCAATCCAACGAAATCCGCATCGCCCATGTCTACAGCAAGACCGGCGCCCTCGAGGCCTACGGCAAGCAGACGCAGACCGGCCTGATGATGGGCCTGGACTACGCCACCGGCGGCACCATGATGGTCAACGGCAAGAAGCTGGTCGTGATCGAGAAGGACGACCAGGGCAAGCCCGACCTCGGCAAGTCGCTGCTGGCCGCCGCGTACTCCGACGACAAGGCCGCGCTGGCCGTCGGCCCGACGGCGTCGGGCGTGGCGCTGGCCATGCTGCCGGTGGCCGAGGAGTACAAAAAGATCCTGATCGTCGAGCCCGCGGTGGCCGACTCGATCACCGGCGACAAGTGGAACAAGTACATCTTCCGCACCGGCCGCAACAGCTCGCAGGACGCGATCTCGAACGCGGTCGCGGTCGACAAGGCCGGCGTCACGGTCGCCACGCTGGCCCAGGACAACGCCTTCGGCCGCGACGGCGTGAAGGCCTTTGCCGGCGCGCTCAAGAAGGCCAAGCTGGCGCACGAGGAGTACCTGCCGCCCGCCACCACCGACTTCACCGCCGGTGCGCAACGCCTGATCGACAAGCTCAAGGACGTGCCGGGCCGCAAGATCATCTGGATCGTCTGGGCCGGCGCGGGCAACCCGTTCAAGATCGTCGACCTCGACCTCAAGCGCTACGGCATCGAGATCGCCACCGGCGGCAACATCCTGCCGGCGATGGCGGCCTACAAGAACCTGCCGGGCATGGAAGGCGCGGCGTACTACTACTTCGGCATCCCGAAGAACCCGGTGAACGAGGCAATGGTGTCGATGCACTACAAGCAGTTCAAGACGCCGCCGGACTTCTTCACGGCCGGCGGCTTCTCGGCCGCGATGGCGGTGGTGA
>Ga0182008_10000423_pt1 | contig 32646 bp, 22 predicted proteins | sample Sormic07211129_1_FD_120482 | JGI IMG/M metagenome (GOLD analysis project Ga0182008, IMG submission 120482) | Rhizosphere microbial communities from Sorghum bicolor, Mead, Nebraska, USA - 072115-129_1 metaG | ecosystem: Host-associated > Plants > Roots > Rhizosphere | place: USA: Nebraska...
ACTGCTGGAATCTGGTTACCTGGTTGCAGCAACATCCAGAAAGCTTAACGATCTGCTGGAGGCGATAGGGCCTAAAAGCAATCAATTCCTTCCTTTGGCAATGGACCTGAAAACAGAGGCTAGTGTTGCCGCAGCAGTAGAAAACACCTTTACCCACTTTGGTCAGCTGGATGTGGTGGTCAACAATGCAGGCTATGGTCTGGTTGGAACGGTAGAAGAACTCAGTGACTGGGAAGCACGTGAAAATTTTGAGGTCAATGTATTTGGCACTTTAAACGTAATCAGAAGAGCCATGCCCTATCTACGGGAACAAAGATCAGGGCACATTTTCAACCTGTCTTCCATTGGAGGTTTTAACGGAAATTTTCCGGGATTTGGAATCTACTGTGGAACTAAATTTGCCATAGAGGGTTTATCAGAATCTCTTGCGGCCGAGGTTAAACCCTTTGGTATAGATGTGACTATTGTAGCCCCGGGTTATTTCAGAACGGATTTCCTTTCTTCCGAATCCTTGCAGGTACCGAAAAATCCAATCACAGCTTACAAACAAGTAAGAGATCTGCAGAACGCACACCAGAATGATATCCATGGCAATCAGGCAGGTGATCCTGCAAAGGCAGCCCAGGCGATGATACGTGTGGCTACTGAAGAAAATCCACCGCTTCACTTGTTCCTTGGTGAAGACGCCTATAATCTTGCCTATGCGAAGATTGATGCCGTAATAGAAGAACTGGAACAATGGAAAGCGATTACTGTATCTACAGCGATTGAAACCAGTGTTCCTGTTTAATTTATTTTTGTAAATTTAACATAGAAAAAAAACTTATGCCAAAACCAGAAAGTTTAGAGGATTTTTACAGGAGTAAGTTTGACCTGGTTCCGGCTAACCTGCAAAAGGACACCGGACATTTCAATGTGTTCAGGGTAGAAGATTGCTTTCATAAAAAAGTCAGTCCGCCAGTGTATGCACGAAGAGATTTTTATAAGTTTAGCCTGCATCGGGGAGAAACCATTTATCATTATGCCGACAAAAGCATCCGTGTCTCAGGAACTGCATTGATGTTTTTTAATCCTCGTGTACCTTATACCGTTGAAATTCTTTCGGAACAGAAAAGTGGTTATTTCTGCATTTTCAAAGAGGCCTTTTTTACAGAGAACATTCGGGGCAGTATCCGCGACCTGCCCATGTTTGCTCCTGGTGGTAAGCCTTCTTATGTTTTAAACGAACAGCAAGATCAACATGTAAGCCAGATCTTTGAAAAAATGCTGGAAGAGATCGATTCTGATTACCGCTTTAAGAATGATCTGATCCGGAACTATGTCACTGAAATGGTGCATTATGCATTAAAGATTGAACCTTCGGAGACTTTGCACCAGCATAATGATGCCAACTCCAGGATCACCGCTGTATTTAATGAGCTTTTGGACCGCCAGTTTCCTATAGAATCTCCCGGACAGCGCCTGGCCATGCGTTCTGCTAAAGACTTTGCAGACCAGCTTTCAGTCCATGTCAATCACTTGAACCGTGCCATCAAGGAAACCACAGGTAAAACCACCACAGGCCATATTACGGAAAGGATTGTTAGTGAAGCAAAAGCCTTATTGAAACACACCAACTGGAATATTTCAGAGATCAGTTATTGCCTGGGCTTTGAGGAGCCTTCCCATTTTAATAATTTTTTCAGAAAGCAGGCAGACCTGACCCCGACTGCTTTCCGTTTGTATTGATGTTTTAATGGTTTGTCTTCAAGAGAAGTTGCGTTATTCTCCTATCTTTGTCCTTTATGTTAGAAGAAGTCATCCTTGTCGATCAAAATGATCAGCAAACCGGTACCATGGAAAAGATGGAGGCCCACCAGCTGGGTTTGCTGCACCGGGCCTTTTCTGTTTTTATTTTTAACAGTAAAGGAGAATTACTCTTACAGCAACGTGCCCTGGATAAATACCATTCGGGTGGCAAATGGACAAATACCTGCTGCAGCCATCCGAGACCGGGCGAAGAAACAATTCTTTCGGCTCACAGAAGGCTGATGGAAGAAATGGGTATGAGTTGTGCTCTAAATTATGGGTTTAGTTTTTTGTACAAAGCCGATTTCAGCAATGCACTTACCGAGCATGAGTATGACCATGTGTTTTTTGGCACGAGTGATGACCTACCTGTACCAAATCCTTCAGAAGTAGCCTCTTTCCGTTATTTAAACCTGGAAGATCTTGCCAGATCAATCGAAATCAACCCGGAGGATTATACCCCCTGGTTGAAAATCTGCTTTAACAAAGTACTTGATTTTAAGAGTTGACAGGCAACACGCTGTTTGCACTGCTCTTTCCTTCCTTAATACTTTTTATATTGCTGAGTGTTGTTTCAGCAATTTCAGTTAAAGCTTCAATGGTTAAGAAGGCCTGATGCGCCGTAATGAGTACATTAGGAAAGCTCATCAGCCTCAGGATTTGATCATCAGCGATCACACTTTCGGAAAGGTCTCTGAAAAACAGCTTTTCTTCCTGTTCATAAACATCGATCCCCAGATATCCCAATTTCCCTGTTTTTAACGCATCAATCGCATCAGCAGTACAAACCACTGCTCCACGGCTTGTATTGATCAGCATCACGCCATCTTTCATTTTGGCGAAGCTTTCTTTATTCAATAAATGCTTGGTTTGCGGCGTTAAGGGACAATGTATAGAAATGATGTCACTTTCCTGGAAAAGTGTGTCTGTATCTGTTAACCGGATATGTGAAGGGACGTTTTTTTCATAGGGATCAAAGGCAATTACCTTGCAGCCAAAGCCTTCCATAATTTTCCCAAATGCCAGCCCAATCTTACCCAACCCAATAATTCCAACGGTTTTTCCATAAAGATTAAAACCGGTTAGGCGTTCAAGGGAAAAATTTCCTTCCCTGATCCGGTTATAGGCCTTATGGGTTTTCCGGTTGAGGGTTAAAATCATAGCTACAGCATGTTCCGCGACAGATTCAGGCGAATAAGCGGGTACACGAAGTACCTTCATTTTTAGCCTGACAGCTTCGTCCAAATCTACCTGATTAAATCCCGCACACCTAAGTACAATATTGTGGATTCCAAGTTTGGCCAAATTTCTTAACGTCTCCGCGTCGGCCTTATCGTTCACAAAAATACAGACTGCATCACAGCCTTCAGCTAAAATATAGGTTGTAGCATTTAAAGAAGCCTCCAGGTAGAGCAGTTCATACCCATAATGTGCGTTGACTTCATCAAAGAATTTTTTATCATAAGACTGGGTACTGAAGAAGGCGATTTTCATAGCGTATATTTTAAGTTCTAACTCACTCTTTTATGCCCCAGCAGCATGTCCATAGCATGGCTAAGCGTACCTGCACGGGTCACTTCCCCTGAATTGACAAAAAAGATCTCATCTGCATTTTCTATGGTGTTCAACCGGTGAGCAATGATGACCTGAGTTGTTTCTTTAGGAAGTTTTTTCAAGATATTACTCAGTAATTTCTCTGTGATGGTATCAATATTTGCGGTCGCCTCATCCAGGATCAGCAATTCGGGTTTCCTTAGGACAGCTCTCATAAAGGCAATCAGCTGCTTTTGCCCAAGGCTAATGCTATCCGAACCCGAAATAATTTTTGTTTCCAGTCCTTCATCAAAAATAGCCAGCAATTCTTCCAGATTAGAAGCATGGATCACTTCCTCCAGTTGCGCATTAGAATAGTCTTTATAATGGCTGTTCCCATAAAGAATATTGTCTCTTACTGTTCCTGAAAACAAGAAAGGTTCCTGTAAAATAAATCCGATTTTCTGTGTCCGCTCCTCTGGTGTAAAAGAACGGATATCTCTTCCATTTAACAATACCATACCCTTAGTTGCATCATACAAACGTGCAATCAAAGAAGCTGTAGTGGTCTTACCTCCACCAGTAGGTCCAATTAAAGCATAAGTTTTACCACGTTCCAGTTTAAAACTGATGTTGTGCAGAATTTCCTGACTTTGATCATAAGAGAAATGCACATTTCTGAATTCGAGCAACGCAGCTCCCGGCTCTGCTGTTTCTGCTTTTACCTGCTGTAAGTCGCTTTCCAGCGAAAGTATTTGAGAAATTCTATCCCAACCTGCCATAGCAACCTGGAAATTTGCCCACAGGGCAGCCAATTGTCTTAAAGGATTATAGAAGTTTGTTGCATAAGACAAATAACTTACCAATAAACCAATAGTAAACTCCCCTATGGAAATCAGATGGATGCCATACAGCAATACAATAAGTTGGGCAAAGCTCGATAACATTCCATAAACAGGCATAAAGATATTATTGGCAAGGCCCGCTCCAATAGCTGTTTTATAATTTTGCCGGTTGGCTTCATCAAACTTCTTTCTAAAATAGTCCCGGCGGTTGAAGGCGATAATGACTTTAAAGTTATTCAGACTCTCCTGAATTTCTGCACTCATACCTCCTGTACTTTTGAGATTGACGGCGTTTTTACGCTTCACCCAGGGAGAAAGGGCCGCTGTAAAGATCAAAATAAATACAGCCGGCAACAGTGCCGCAGCACCAAGTTTAAAATTGATCACCAACAGAAAGATTCCGGCACCGATCATCGTCACAATACTGCCAATAAACTGCATAAGCGACTGAGAAAAAAACTGGTTCAGTTTATCGGTATCATTATTTACCCTGGAGATCAGATCGCCTGCTTTATTCTGATTAAAAAAACCAACCGGTAGTTCCTGAAGTTTATTAAATATCGCATTTCTCAGCGTGTAGAGCATACGCTGCCCCACCCCTCCCATTAACTTCGTTTGCGTATAACCGGTGATCAGGGTGATCAAATACATCACCAACAAGATACCGGAAAAGACCAATACACCATGATATTGTTTTGTTCTGACGTAGGCATCGATCGTATGGCCAATTAAAAAGGGACCCAACAAGAGTAAACCTGAGTTGATCAGAATGGTTACCAGTGCTTTAAGAAGGTTCTTTTTCTCATGACTGATGAGTTGAAGAAGTTTTTTAACCGCCTTTAAGGTTGACTTCTTTTCTTCCTGGCCTGTGGTCTGATTAAGATTGTAATTCATAATTGCTGGTACTCTGTTGTGAAGTGTAGATCTGAACATATTCCGGACTGTTTTTCATCAGCTCCGCATGTGTTCCCTCTGCTATTATTTCGCCCTGCATCAATACGATAACTTTATCATAATGTTCTACAGCAGCAATTTTCTGGGTAACGGAAAGTAAGGTTAAACCCGGATAATTTTGTTGCACATTAGCCAGAATCCTTTGTTCTGTATTGGTGTCTACCCTGGCAGTAAAATCATCCAGCAGCAATACTTTGGGATTTACAGCCAATGCCCTGGCCAGCATAATCCGTTGTTTCTGTCCGCCAGAAAGACTGGACCCCCGCTCTGAAATTATCGTATTCAGTTTATCCGGCAAGCCGTTAATAAACTCTTTCAGCTCAGCGGTTTCTATAGCCTTTTCGAGCGATTCGTCTGTCACAGTATCACTAAAAGCAATATTTTCCCGGATACTCAGATTGAACATAATACTATCCTGAAAAACAAAACCAACCTGCTGGTGAAAAGCTTCCTGCTGATAATCTTCGATAGGATGCCCATCGAACAGGACTTCTCCCGATTCAGGAGGAATCAACCCGGTGAGAATATACAACAGCTGAGTTTTTCCGGCCGCTGTTGGACCGATAACCGCCGTTTTAGAGCCCGCCTTGAGGCTGAAGGAAATCCCTTTTAAGGCTGGCTTTTGACCATAAGAAATGGAGACATTCCTCATTTCTACACTTCCGTTCAATTTATCCGTGATGGTACCGCTTTCAGGAACTTCTTCGGTATTCAGAACTGTTTCTATCCGCTGATAGGAAGCTGTAGCCTGGGCAATCACATTGCTCATAAACCCGATCACAAGAATTGGAAAGATCAATAAAGCAAGATAGCTGTTGAATGCAGCAAATTCTCCAAGCGACATAGTTCCCTGAATAACAAAATGCCCCCCAAGTGCAAGAATAGCAAGGCCGCCCATATTGGCTACAAAGATGATAACCGGGATCAAACCAGCAAACAAACGCAGGATTCCTAATCCAAGATCTCTGGCCTGAGTATTGGCATCCAAAAATTTATTGTACTCCAGTTGCTGGGAATTAATGACACGGATGAGCGAAGAGCCTAAAATACTCTCATTAATCACTTTATTCAGCCAGTCAATCACCTCACGGCTTTTCTTGAACAGTACTTTAACTTTACGAAGGACCATAAAAAATGCCCCTCCTATGATGGGGATAATTGCTATAATAACCAATGCCAGCTTCCAGTTAAGCATAAGTAACAAGATACTCGCGCCCACAATCAGGAAAATAGACGAGGCGATAGATACGATGGCCTGAGACACAAACATTTTAATGGAATCTGTATCGGCTGTGAGATTAGTCAGCAGTTTGGAAGGATTGGCTTTTTCAATATAAGCATGACTTTGCCTGGATATCTGATCAGAAAGCCTGGTCCTGAGATCTTTAGCTACCCGCTCGGAAGCATAGGTCTGAACAATGCTTTGCAAATAGGTAAAAACAAAAACCAGGATAATGGCTACTGAAAACTCTACCAGAACCGGTTGAAGCTGGAATGTACTATTCGTGTACGCATCAATTCCACTTGCTATAATTTTTGGAAGTAATAGATTGATCCCATTACTTAATAATGCCAGGAATATCAGCAGAAAGATTAATTTCTTATAAGGTATAAGCAGACTGAATATACTCGCTTTCTTTTCCTTCTTTTTTTCTTCCATAGGGCTGGCGTAACTTCTTATAGTTTTGCTGGTAAATTTACTTTGATTTCTGTTACATTTTCTATATTTCTTTTTGCTGATATATAAGCGTTACATGATCTGTTAGACATTCACGGATAAACTGCGCCATAAATAGAATACCAGATAACTTTCCCATCCCTCATATGGCTTAAAAAAAGCATCCATATGCTGCGCCTCTTCCTTTCGGCTAATGATTTCATGACGAAGCAAGGCATTAATCAAGCCCGCATCACCATAAGGAATGCAGGAAGATTCCCTAAAAGATTTCATCAACGCATAATTTGCTGTCCATAAGCCTATACCCCGGATAGAGGTGAGTACCGACTGTTTGTCTTTAAGCGAAGCCATGTTCCTTAATTTTGCTTCAGAAATCTCTCCTTTTTCAAATGCGGCAGCAATCCCAATCAGGTATTCCGCCTTTTTCTGAGAGAACTGCATAGCCCTTAAATCTTCCATTGAAGCCTTTGACAATGTACTGCTGGACGGAAACGAGTAGTAAAATTTATTTTCGAAGCCTATTGGCTCTGCATATCGTTCCACCAGTTTTCTTTTCAATTTATAAGCAAAAGTCAGGTTAATCTGCTGTCCTATAATTCCCCAGCAAAGGGCTTCAAACAAATCAGGAATACTGACCAGCCGTAAGCCAAAATAGGCTTCGGGCATATAATCAAGCTGGCTGTCTTTAAGCAGCAATTCGTAAAAATGAGAAAGATCCCTTTCCAGATCAAACCAGTTCTTCACATAACTGATTATTGCAGAACGGTCTTCTTCCAGAGCTCTGCCCTCTAAAAGATGAACCTGTAGTATAGAATTTATGGCGCTGACCCGAATTAAAAAAGGTCTCCCCTTAACTTTTATAACTTTGGTAACCGAATCAGGGGAAAGCTGATGCATGCAGTCATCATAATTTCTATCCAGGAACCATAGACATTCTTTGAAACTAAACTGCTCAGGAAAAGGGTATTCAAAAATGATGGAAGAACTCATCCTGCAAAATTAGAAAATCACCAGCTCATATGGACCCGTTTCTTGCGATGTTAAAAATTCCTTTTTAAAAAGCAAAGAGCCCTGACCGGTAAATAGCGGACAGGGCTCTTTATTTTTATGACAGGAAGAGCTATAGCTGATTTAATTCATCAATAACGTTCTGTGCCAGTTTTTGGATCTTGGAAGTCTCCGCATCAGCCAATTGACGTGCCTTCTTTGCAGCGATCAGTCCTTCTTCTTTTTTCTTCATAGATAAACAAACTCTTGAGAAAGTGCTCACCGTACTGTATTCCTCAGGCTCCAGTTCCATAGCTCTTTTGGCCATCAGATACGCTTGCGGAAGTAATGCAGCGTTGCCATCTCCCTTCATATCAGCCCTGCGCGCAAGAAAGCTCAGCTTATCCGCATCATCTTTTAACAAACCATTTAAAGCGGCAGAAGTCAATTTATTGTAAGCAGCTACATTCTTTTGTTCCTGATAATAATCTGCCTCCAGCATAATCCCTTGCTTTTGACGGTTTACATCTGGAGAAGCTTTAAAATGTTGCAGTTCTGAGAAAAAGCCTTTTTCATCCCCGTTCCTCATCTTTCCATACAGTGAATTACTGATGAGCCGGTCGGTGAGTGCATCCCGTTCTTTTGTTGTTGAATAAGATGTGATTTTATCTTTATGCTGCATAAACCAGGTCCCAAGCTTGTCATCTTTCGCCCTTGCCAGATTGTTGATGATCTTCCATCCTAAGGCTGTCCCCAAATCGGATTCTTGTACCTTATCTATAACCTCTGTACCAATTTTTTCAGATGCACCGCAGTCAGATTTTTTCAATACCAGATAATAATCCATCAGAAAGGACAGGTCGCGGGTACCATTGTCGTATTTTGCTTTTAAAGCTGCCGAATTTTTCTTAGGGTCGCCGGCCAGTTTTGCTTCTGCAAGAAATTCTTCTGCTGTCATTCTTGAAGCAGTACGATGTATAATCTCCCCTTTATCATTCACAAACAGATAGGTTGGATAAGATTGGACATTATATTTTTTCTTCATCTCAATCCCCTCTCCTTTTTCCATATCTAGCTTCAGATTAATGAAATTTGTGTTGTAATAATTGTAGACAGCTGGTTGTATGAATACGTTTTTCTCCATCCATTTACATGGGCCGCACCAGGAGGTATAGCAATCTATAAAGATGAGTTTGTGTTCTTTTACAGATTTCTCCCGGGCTTCTGCCCAGGAAGAGTTGGAATTAAAATTGATTTCTTCCTGTGCTTGTAGGCTTATAGCGACAAACAGGAAAAGACAAGTAATTATTGATTTCATCAGAATATTTTTTTAATTATTTATTTAATCTATTCGTAACCTGGATTTTGTTTAACTACATTATTTCCTGCTTTTATGCTGGCAATTGGAATAGGAATGATGTATCTGGTTTTGCTGGTTAGGTTTGGCTTATAGTTTACGATATTGATATCTCCTTCAATCGAAAACCGAACTAAATCATACCATTCTTCTCCACTTTCACAACCTAATTCCAATTGTTTTTCTTTCAAGACAGCTTGTAAAAGTTCAGCTTTTGTCTGGACGGAAGATAGAATTAAAGTTGCACCAGCACGGGCACGGATTACATTGATCATGTCTCTACCTTTAGCTAAATCAGCAGGGTTTCCATTTCTGATTAAAGCTTCGGCTAAAATCAAATAAGCCTCCGACAACCTTAAGTAATACTCCGTATTTGCAGTTAAAGCCTGACCATTAATCGAGGTATTATTAAATTTACCGTTCCTGATCGCATTACCCGGAGGCGCTGTAAAATAAATCGTAACATTTTGTCTAGGGTCACCTGCTAATAACTGGAAGTAAGAATTCTTTGGAAGCACATAAGATCTGAACGCAAAAGCTTTGTTGTTACGTTCATTTTTATCATCAAACGGAGGAGCCAGTAAGGCTTCTTTTGAATTGAACCATTTTGTAAAAACATCAGCAAATTTATCTTCCAGCTTCGCATTCCCTCTCTGATCGATAGTTGCAGCGGCATATTGGGCAGCCTGAACATAATCTCTCTTGTAGAGATATACTTTGGCAAGCAGCATATTGGCCGCTTGCTTGGAGGCAAATTTTGCGGTAGAATACTGTGCTGCGTTTGCGATGGCAAATTTTAAATCTTTCTCAATTTGAGCATAAGATTCGCTAACCGTAGATCGGGGTTTTGCAATTACGTCCTTAGCGGGAGTATCCCAGGTTACAATCCCATAAGGAGAAGAAGTATCAAAAAATTGTCCATATAATCTCAACAATGAAAAATGACCTAAAGCTCTCAAAAAACTAGCTTCGGCGATAATTTCATTTTTCCTAGGATCATTTGTAGTCAAAAGATTCGCCTTTTCAATAATGTGACTGCTCATATTAATGATATAGTACCAGTTGGTATAAATTCCGCTAATTACGGAGTTGTCAGGCTTGACATCGTTGTCTGCAAATTGCTGATAACTACTTCCACCCGACGTACCGACGTCAAAACTCAAGCCCATACACCCCGTAACACCAGGTTCATCAACAAGTAGACTGAACGAATGCAACTGCGCATAAGTACCAGTTAAAACTTTGTTCGCAGATGGAATATCGGTGATCACGTTTTCTTCACTCAATTTGAAAGGGGGTTCAATATTGGTTACATCGACCAGGCTACACGCTTGTAGCGATAAGGCAAAAAGAAATGCCGCTACGTATGATAAATATCTCTTTTTCATGTTAGAAAATAATGTTAAAACCAAAATTAAATGTTCTTGTTGAGGGATAAATTCCACCATCATACCCTCCAGCTATGAGACCGGCACCTGTTGATGTACTATTTTCAGGATCAGGTCCATCGTACCTGGTCAAGATAAATAAATTGGATACTCCTGCATACAATTTGATTTGATTGACCTGTTGTTTCATCCATTTCGCAGGATTGATATAATAAGCGATCTGAACGTTCTTCAATTTCAGAAACGAGCCATCCTCAATGAAGTAATCAGAAGTACGCGCGTTTTGATTTGGATCTCCATACACATTTCTAGGCAAATCGGTACTTTTATTATCCTCGGACCATCCATTCAAAACTGACCGGTAATAGTTTTTATTGGTGGTATATATTCCTGCACTGGCCTTTGGCGCATTTTGCAATTTTTGACCACATGCAAAATAGAATAAAAAGGAACCTTCCAGCCCCCCGTAACGAAGGACATGGTTCCATCCTCCAAAGAATTTTGGCTCGGCATTACCTAGTTTCACCCTATCACTGTCAGAAATCCGTCCGTCTCCATTTACGTCCACAAATTTGAAATCACCAGGAGCTGTTTTAGCAGCTTGATATAACTTAGTAGGGGAAGCCTGATTCAATGCGTTAATCTCGTCTTGTGTTTGGAAAATTCCAGCCACCCGATAGCCGAAAACGCTGCCTAAAACGTCACCTTCTTTAAAGTCGTTCAGTGCAGTGGCTTTTCCGGAATTTAGTTTTTCTAAACGGCCTACATTCATGTTAAAATTGATATCCGTTGTATATTTAAATTTACCATGGTTGACAATGTCAGCACCGATTACAAACTCAAAGCCCTTATTAGAAATATCTCCTACATTTATGGTTTGGGTACTGGCACCGGTCTCAAATGGGATGGCAACATTCAATAACAGGTCCTTTGTATATTTCCGATACACGTCTACAGCTCCCCGAAGTTTATTGTTGAAAAATGCAAAATCCAAACCCATATCAGTCTGAGTTGTTGATTCCCAACGAATACTAGGGTTAGGTACGCCATTCAAGATCACGCCATTTTGTCCATTGTAGAATGAAGTGCTGGAACCGGTAGAAGAAAAGAATGTGCGATAAAGGAAATCACCCAGATTCGCTGCACCTGTTTTACCTGTAGAGGCCCTAAACTTTAAATCCGATATCCAGTTGTAATCTTTAAGAAATGGTTCCTCCGAAATTCTCCAGGAGAAAGCGCCTGAGGGAAAGAATCCCCACTGATTGTTGGGACCAAATTTGGTAGACTTATCACTACGTGCAGTAAAGGTCAAATAATATTTGCCGTTATAATTGTAATTGGCCCTCGCAAAATAGGATTCCAAACCACTCACGGTTCCACCTGATCCATAACCTTGTATAGACCCAGCAGAGCCCAGATTATTCAATACAAAATCATCTGGAAAATTAACCGATTCTAAATTCGTGAAACTACTCTTATCCGAAGTATAGGAAGCACCCACCATCGCATTCAAATAATGCTTTCCAAAGAATTTATCAAACGTAGCTGTATTGTCGAAAATCAAGGAACTGAATTTGGTATTGTTATCCTTACGACTTCCTTTTCTCCCATTTTTTATTTCGAATGGATCGAAACCAGGTGTATAGTTTACAGTGATATTATCTGTTTGATTGTAGGAAATTGTAGACCTTAAACGTAAAAATTCAAACGGTCTTGCTTCTGCGAACAAAGAGGCCATCAGATTATCTCCGGTGAGTTTATCCGTATAAAGCAGTCTCGCTACGGGATTGCCTTGCACGCTATCAATGGTTGTTGCATATTTACCATTCTTGTCAAACACAGGAATATCGGGTCTATAACTGGCAATATTATAGTAATAAGTGCTGGATGCGCCATTGGAGATATTTTTGGCATAATTTATATTTGCGCCCGCTTTAATTGTTTTAACAATTTCTGACTCTATATTCCCACGAATATTGTAGCGATCAATATTACTTCTTTTGATGACACCCGCCTGGTTATTCATACTAGCTGAAAAGGAGTAATTTGTTTGACCATTACCTATGCCACCACGCAAACCCAGGTTCAACATATTAGAATAGCTATTCCGGGTAACCAGCTTACGCCAATCGGTATTCACGCCTTTATACTGTATAAAGTCAGTTGGAAAAGTGGTTCCAGCATTCTTGTAAGCTTGAGTGGCCACTTGAAACAATTCATCTGAACTCAACATGTCAAAATCTTTAACAAACCGATCTATCATCCCCTGATAACTGAGTGTTAGTGAAGGCTTACCTTTTCCCTTTTTTGTAGTTACCAGAATAACACCATTAGCACCCCTGGAGCCATATATAGCTGTCCCCGAAGCATCCTTAAGAATGTCTATACGTTCAATATCTTCTGGATTAATCGCTGCTAATGGGGAGATTTGAAATGACTTTGTACTTCTATACGTATCTGATCCATTACCTTGTCCAATTTGAATTGGCACACCATCAATCACATATAAGGGTTCATTTACGCCAAATACAGAAGATGCTCCACGTATTCTGATAGACGCATCAGCACCTGGGGCTCCCGATGATTTGACAACCATCACACCGGGTGCGCGGCCAGCCAATGCAACATCAAGGCTAAATGCCGGCTGCTTTTGCATCTCTTCCACATTTACCAAAGAAACAGCTCCGGTCAAATCACGTTTTTTAACCGCACCGTAACCCACCGCAACATTGACTTCCTCCAATTGTCCATCTGCCATTTTTAAAACGATAGCCCCCAGATCCTTCCTGGCTTTGAGTTCCTTGGGTAAGTAACCTACATATGAAATGACAAGCACTGCATCCTCTTCCACATCATTCAAGGTAAATTCGCCCTTGTTATTGGTAAATACCATTTTTTTGGCTCCTTTAACCTGTACCGTAGCTCCTGGCAGTGGTCCTCCCCCCTCATCTAATATTACCCCTTTGACATCTATGGCTTTGAAGTACTGGATAGCCTGATCTACAAGAGACAGTGTTTTGTTTTTAACAACAATGCTTTTGTTGTCTATGGTATAGGTAAGCATCTGACCTGCAAAAACAGCATCCAGAGCCTCCGTTAAGGAGCTGTTCTTCAAATTAATGGTTACAGCTTTTGCTCTCTGTAAAACATTCGAGTTAAACAGAACGGTATACCCGCTTTGGCTTTCTATGGCACTTAGAACTTCTTCCAAAGAAGCATTTTTCTTAGTGACAGATATTTTTTGTGCGTATCCTGTTGCACTAACCTGTAAACAGGTAAAGGCAATAAGGAAAACAATTAGTTTCATAACTAAAATTGTTTTGGTAATTAGCCCCCGCTTTTTACACAGTGGGGCTAAAAGCATAGAATAATTCATACTTTTACGTTGGTTTGGGTGTGTTGATAATCTATTGGTATAGTTTTTCTTTCCTGCCCTAAATGGCAGGTGTACCCGAACTATCGGCTGGGAGTGGTGAGAGACTCCTAGCCTTTTTTATGTCGGATACTTCTTTTCAGGATTTAATCAGGTATCATTTTGATCATGTTTGTTGGTTTTTGGTTATCAATCGGTTTTTTCGAGAGCTTAAGGCGAAACGATAATCTTTCTGCCTTCAATTTTAAAATGAATGGTTTCAGTACGCTCCAGAACCTTTAGTAATTCAGCAACATTCTCATATTTAGATACCCTGCCTATAAAGGTTTCACGTTGAACATCACCTTTGTACAGGATCTCTACATCATACCAGCGGGCTACCTTTCTCATAATGCTTTCTATGCTTTCATGATTAAACATAAAATATCCCTCTTTCCAGGCCAAGGCCTCTTTTTCAACAGAGGGCTGGATAGAAATCTTATTATCCTGCACAGTGGACCGCTGAGCAGGTTTTAGAACCACCTCCTGTTTCTGTCCCGAACCGCTGGCAACTGTTACACGAACAGCCCCTTCAAACAAGTCAGTCCTGGTACTGGATTCGTCAGCATAACTACTGATATTAAAATGGGTACCCAGTACCTCAACCTGCTGTTTGCTGGTTTTAACTATAAATGGTCTTGTTTTATCTTTAGAAACTTCGAAATAAGCTTCTCCAGACAATTCTACTTTCCGTTGTCCTGCAGCAAATACAGCCGGGAATTTTAAACTGGATGCTGCATTTAGCCAAACTTTGCTCCCATCAGGAAGTACCACCTGGTACTGTCCGCCCCTTGGGGTAGAAATTGCATTTATGGCATTAGTAACTTTAACATTATAAAGATTAGGAACTGCAGTATACACCACTTGCCCATTGCTCTTTTTTGCAATACTAAAACCGGCTTGTTTGGCTATCTCTCCTTCCCTGACATCATCCAGAACAATCTTGGAACCATCCGACAGGGTTAAAGTGGCTTTATTTTTTCCGGGTTTGATATTATTCTTGCTGTACTGATATTGAGTATCTGAGGTATTGCGCAGCTGGAACAAAAAGTATATCCCCACCGAGACAACAAACAAAACAGCAGCTGCATATTTTAGCCAGGACATAGATTGGTTTTTCCTTTTTACAGGCAGATCCTGGGAGAAAATATGGGCAAGCAGACGATCCTGTACTGGAAGATCCAGTTCCTTACCTGTAATTTCATCTTCCATACTTGACCCCAAAATCTGCTTTACTTCTACAGCATATACAGGGTCATGAACATAACTAAAGAACTCCAACGTTTCTTCTTCAGTCATCGAATCCTCAGTATATAACCTGAATAAATGTTTTAGTCTCGTTACGCTCATTAAATCTCTGAAACAGGGCTTTATCTGATTGATCTTTTCCGGTTTCAATTGTATTGACAACTGGCAGAGAAATTCGGGGTAGTTGAAATATGATTTTTTTAAAAAAAATTATTTGTACAAATACAACAGGAAAAATATCAATGCATCTGAATTTTTAAAATGTGTCCTAATGCTATGTAAAGCCTGTTTCATATGGGAATGTACCGTACCAGCTGAAATGTTGAGCTTTTTAGCCGCCTCCTCATATTTAAGCCCTTCCACATGGCATAAAAGATAAACCCTTTTTTGTTGTGGGCTCAGCAGGTCAACTGCTCTTTTAAGTATTTCAGCAGAGGCATTATAATCAATAGATTCCTGAGTATTCTCTGTAGATTCAGTAAATTCTGCTTTGAGATTCTTATTTACCATAGCCTCCAGAGTAAGGCGTTTCAAAAGATTGTACGCATGATTCCTGGTGATCCGGTTAAGAAAAGCGCCAAAATTTTCAATGCCAGACAATTCGGTTCTTTTCAGCCATATTTTCATAAAAATATCCTGAACAACTTCTTCTGCAAGTGTTTCAGACCGGGTAAGTTTAAGTGCAAATCTGTACACAATCCCATGATGCTTTCTGAAAAGAAAAGTAAAAGCCTGCTCATCGCCCTCTGCTACTTTTTCAATCAGTATACTTTCATCATGAATGATTTTTATGCCCAATTTTTTACCTGTAATGTGAAAATTCACGTCCAATATCCATATTTATTTCTGCTCTTCCAAGTATAATACCTTTTGCGATTTGTATACGGGCATACAAACGAGAAAGGCCATCAATTGATGGCCTTTCCGAATCATTATTTACCTAAATTTATCTATTAGCATCCACCATATAGATAATCTCTTTATTTATGGTAGGCATCAAGCCCACTCTTTAAAAACTTCGCATAACTGGCAGCATCATAGTCTGCTCCCTGGGCCTTCACCAGCTGAGTTTCTGTTTTTGAATCCAGGAGCACATAATAAGGCTGTGAATTGGATTGAAACTTGGATGTTTGCAAATCGCTCCATTTCTTTCCAATCGTATTCAATACCCTGCCTTGAGGCGTCGTCACCACATCTGAAGCAGCTACTTCTGTTTTGTCATCCACATACAGCTGAATCAGTACATACTCTTCACTGATCATCTTATACACCTCAGGATTAGGCCATACATTCGCCTCCATCTTTCTGCAGTTAACGCAAGCGTGCCCTGTAAAATCGATGAGTATAGGCTTATTCACTTTTTTAGCATAAGCCAGTCCCTCGTTGTAATCAAAGAAGGCATCCAGATTTAAAGGCGCATGAAAAATATCTGCATATTTATGGGGTCCTGACGATGGCGTTGCAGAGGTATGGTTTACTTGTCCGCCACCTGGAACTAGTGTAGGGGTATACAAATCAAAATCCTGTGTTTGCTGAGGAGGTAGAAAAGCCGATACCGATTTAAGCGGCGCCCCCCATAAACCAGGAACCATATAAATAGTAAAGCCCAATACCACAATGGCCATCATTAACCTTGGAACTGAAATATACTTAACTTCACTATCATGAGAGAATTTCAGTTTACCAAGAAGGTAAAATCCCATCATACCAAAGATCACAATCCAGAGCACAAGAAAAATCTCTCTGTCGAACCATTCCCAGTGATAGGCAAGATCAACATTGCTTAAGAACTTAAGAGCAAATGCCAGTTCCAGAAAGCCCAGAACAACTTTTACACTGTTTAACCATCCACCAGATTTTGGTAATGCACTTAGTGCAGATGGAAACAAGGCAAATAAGGCAAAAGGAATAGCCAAAGCCAAAGAAAATCCAAACATTCCAATTGCCGGACCTAAAAGGGCCCCGCTTGTTGCAGCCTGCACCAGTAATGTACCAATAATAGGTCCTGTACAAGAAAAGGAAACCAATGCAAGTGTGCCTGCCATAAAGAACAAGCCTGCTATACCACCTTTATCTGAGTTGGCATCCATTTTATTAACCCATGATGATGGAAGTGTAATTTCAAAAGCACCAAGAAAAGAGGCACCGAAAGCAACCAGCAACAGGAAGAAAAAGAAATTAAATATGCCATTGGTGGAGAGGCTGTTTAAGGCATCAGCACCAAATATCACTGTAACCAGCAGCCCTAATACCACATAAATGATAATGATAAAAAAACCATATAAGGCGGCACGTCCAAAGGCCTTTCCTTTCTCACTACCTTTAGTAAAGAAGCTCACGGTTAAAGGCAGCATTGGAAAAATACAGGGCATCAGCAAAGCGGCAAGTCCACCAACAAACCCTGCAATAAAGATGCCCCATAATGATTGTTGTTCCTCTCCTTTAGCGGCTTTTTTTTCTGTTTTAACAGCAGCCACAGTATCTTTAGAAACAGGAGCCTGAACAGTAGCAGCCACAGCTTTAACCGGAGTATCCGTTTGTGTATCTTTAATTTCGGTGAATTCAATTCCATCTGCTGAAGTGGTATCTGCAACTTGTGCAAATGCAGTATGCTGGAAACAAACGATCAACAGGAAACCAAAGACAAGCATTTTCATACTTGCCTTAATTTTTTTTGCATTCATTATCAGTCTATTTTACAGGTACACTGAAATTGATCTGCTCTGGTGGCAGACACTGTTTATCATCGCAGGTCATAAATTCAACGGTTCCTTTAACCACTGCATTCTTCCCTTTTAATTTGATTTTCTGCTGAAAAACAACACTTTTCTCAAAGAAATTCACGTTCATGCTAAACGTCTCTTCAAATCTGCTGATTGATTTTGGTTCAATTGTTTTTCCAACCAGTGTATAAGCTCCAGATGCAGGAAATGTAAAAGTCGTTTTAACCGGTCCACCTTCTTTTACCGTTTGAGAGTACAAATGCCATCCATCATCAATAGTCGCTTTGATGAAAACTGTAGCTTCAGTTGCACTTGTTTTTTTTGCAGCGTAACTCCAGGTTACTGGTTTTAAAATTTGGCTTTGAGCTGCAAATGCTGATAAGATCACTGCAGTAAATAAAATGAGCTTTTTCATATTTTGTGTGTTTAAGTTTAAGTTGATTGTGTATATGGTTCAATGGTCTATTTTAACCGGCATATAGGGTTATAATTTATAAATTCCGTATCCGGTGTCAGATACCCTTCTTTAACGGGTTCTTCCCTCATGAGGTCAGTACTCAGATATTTTTTGTTACTATCTGAAAAAATCGTCACCACACAGCTGTCGTAACCTAGTTCCTGCTGTAATTTGATTGCCCCAATGACATTTGCACCTGAAGAAATTCCTACAGCTAGTCCGAGTTCCCGGCCTAATTTCTGGGCCATTAAGATAGAATCCCCGTCGTTTGCCTGGATCACTTCATCCAGTTCAGCAAGTTTTACGATCTCTGGAATAAATTCATCAGATATGCCCTGGATCCTATGGCTTCCTACTTTATATCCGGTAGTTAAAGTCGGCGATTCTGCCGGTTCCAGCGGATGAATTTTGATGGACGGATTTTGCTTTTTCAAATGCCTTCCTACACCCATAATCGTTCCGCCTGTTCCCACTCCTGCTACAAAGGCGTCAGGTACCAGATCATTCATCTTAAGTTGTTCCCATATTTCCACGCCGGTTGTTTGCTCATGAGCTTGCGGATTGTCTGTATTTTCAAACTGACGAGGCAAAAAAGTATGGTTGTTTTCCAGAGCCATAGACTCCGCTAATCTGATACTTCCTAAAAAGCCACCTTCTTCTTTACTGATTAAAATCACTTCCGCCCCAAGACTTTTGATAATATCAATCCGCTCTTTGCTTAACCAATTTGGCATAATGATCTTAACAGGATGTCCCATTGCCTTTCCAATCGCAGCAAATGCGATTCCGGTATTACCGCTGGTTGCCTCTATGATAACATCTCCGGGTTTAATTTTACATTCTTTATAAGCATTATATAAAGTGAACAGTGCAATACGGTCTTTTATACTTCCTGTAAGGTTATAGTGTTCGCACTTTACATAGATCTTACCCGTATTTCCCTGATATTTGTAATTCAATTCCAGCATAGGGGTGTTTCCAACCAAATGCCATAAATGCTCAAATTTCTTTTCTAAATCTTCTGTTAAGCAAGCTGCTTCTTTTGTATCCAATGACATAATTACTGCGCTTATCCTTTTGTCTGATAATTCAGTAAAACTCCGTATTGCAAATTATAATAACAATACTTAGCTTTATATCCGGAAATTTTACGGAAAAAAGCTTTTAAACTTTTATTATTTCCATTTTACATATCACATTTATATCTTTAAGTTATTTTTTTTCATTTTTACATTTCATAAACAAACAAAATGCAGACTGAACTTGATGCTACGGACCTTGAAATTCTAAGGATTTTACAAAAAGATGCCACGCTAACGAATAAAGAGGTCGCTTTTAAGATCAAAAAATCCATTGCAACTGTACATGAAAGAATCCGGAAACTTAAAGAACAAGGCTATATACAAAGAGTGGTGGCCATCCTCGACCGTAAGAAAATAAACAAAAGCTTACTTGCGTTTTCACATGTGTTTTTGAAAGACCATACAGCAGACACCCTATATGAATTTGAGCACGAGGTATCCAAATTCGGAGAGGTTATGGAATGTTTTCAAATGACAGGTGCTTTCGATTTTATTTTACGTATTTCTACAAGCGATATGGATGCCTACCATATGTTTCTACGAAATAAACTAGCTACACTGCCGAATATCAGTACAGTACAAAGCTTCTTTGTTTTGTCTGAACCAAAAAGTGAAACCGCCTATCCTTTGTAAAGGCCGGTGATATTATCTGTCTTTTCTAATTTTCAAGATATATTTACCCTTTAAACCCTTTCCTTTAGATATAAAACGTAGCCTGTAAATCTCATTGCCCCAGGCCTTCTTGAAACGGTCATCATCCATCAGCTTGGTCTCAATTTGTACGCTGAACTGCTCCGGATTATAAATGATACTATAACCTGGAAATTCAGGAAATAGAATCCGTTCTCCTTCCAGCATCATTTTCAGCGGACTGATAAAATTTAAAATATTTTCTTTTACAAATCTTTTAAGTTCAAAATCCTCGCTAAGAATAATCTCATTACCTGAGCGGTTAAATTGTAAGCTTCTGATCCAGGACTTAACCTGAGCAGTTTCCGGGTAGGCACCGGCAATGTTTACAGAAAAGGTCGTTTCTCCAGACGCTGGATGATCAACCTTAAAATCTGTTGCAGCGAACTTTTTACCATCCATTTGATCTATGCCATTAATGCCTGGGCAGTTGTGCCATTGGGATTGCACGTTCCAAAGTTCATAACGCTTGCTGCTAAAAGTTTTTGCTGTATAGGTACCCACACCTGCGTCAATCAACAATGGTTTTCCATCAGCATATACAATAAAATTACCAATATCGTTATGATTGTGACTCTCCGCGTTATTACCTCCTTTTGCGGCAAGGAACAATCCATCAGTACTTCCTTTTTTACTGCGGGCAGTAAAAACCTGCAGATCTGGCAGCACTTCTTCCAGCGGATAAGGTGCTTTCGGGCTAACTTGCTTTATCTCATCATACACCTGTAAGGTCTGTACAAATTCATTCACATCATCAAGCGGAATTTCCGCTTTTTTATAATTCAATATAAAAGATGCATATGCTTTTAAAGTTTCATCATGAAACAGCTTTCCGTAACGATAAACACTTTCCGGGTTTTGCAGATATTTAGAAAAAGCATCTGCAAAATTGACCATATTGTTGTTTGCAATCTGCATCTTGTACGTATAAGTTCCCATTCTGTGCAGAAGTTCTTTGTCTGACCAATTCAGTTTACCTTCCGATGCACTGTTCATCAGGCTAAGTAACCGTATAAGCTTACCTCCAGCCATGTCCCAGTAAGATGGCCCCTCATCGCAGCCGCCGTCCTCAGGGTAATGATTGATAAACTGGTCTGTACTTAACAAGAGTTTTTTGCTGAATTGTTCCAGGGAGTCGCCAGGTTTAAGCATCAATAAAGCCGCCTGCATACAATTTGTATTGTTAAAAGTATTCCAGTTATTTACTGTATTTCCTTTTAATCCCATCCACCAGAAGGTATCATATTTAAGATAGGGTTGAAAAATCCTCCGGTTAAGCTCATATTCAATTCTACTGTTGATCACTTTTGAATATTTACTCATTTGTGGACTAAGCAGGTTATAAATAACCGCAACAGTTGCTCCTGTTCTGGAGGCATTCAAATCAATGTATGGATTTTGGATATTGGGCAGGTCAGCTCCTTCTTTTTGCACCACAATATGTGCTGGTGCTACCCAGGTACTTTCTTCCAGGATGAGCCATAAACCATTTACAATCTGCGGTATGAAACGACCCTGGTTTTGAACCAGCTCACCCAAAACCAGGTTGGACAAAATTTTACGTCGCTCGGACTGTAAATTCTCGTAATTTATCCGGGTCCCTGTAAATTTATAATCAAGATATAAACTTGCAGGCAACGATGGCCAGGTATATTGGTTCGCGATTTCTGCATGTTTAAGAATTTTAGTTTTAACACTATCCTCCAGACCAGCAATTTTAGACAAGGCTTCCTCCCGCTGTTGGTTTTGCCACAGACCAAGATTTTTAAAAACGCCCTGACCATTCGCCTGGTATGCTTTACTCAGCCAGTTCTTTGCAGGCAGTTGAGCCTTACCTGTCCAGACACAGGACATCATAAGGATAGAGACAATTATTCTTTTCATATCAATCTTTATAATTCAATGGCTTCTTCCTCTTTACTGGTGTTTCTGGATGCTGAGCAGGTTGAAAAGGATCGTAGTAATACAGCCCCGCTTGGTTGTACAAATTAATATGGCTTTTCAACCTGAATTTGAAAGCCTCCAGATTCTTATCCTTTTGTTTTGTCCAGGCCGATTCTGCCAGTGCCGCCAGGCGGGGAAACAATAAAAAGTCCAGACGTACCTGGTCGGGTACGGTTTCTGTCCATAGATTGGCCTGGATACCTTCAATAAGGCTCAGCTCCTGCTCATTTCCTGCAAATCCAGCAGCATTAAAATTATAAACGTCCTCCATTGGACTATATAATTTATTCCACTTCCGTCCATATCTGTGTGTACTGTCCTGAACAAAATCAAAATACAATGGCAAACGCGGACATAAAACGGTTTTATACCCTTTTTCCATTAATGTCCTCAACTGCCTGGGCTGGTCATGCCGCCACCAAAACATAATCGTTTTCTCTGTCGGCAAACCTGCATTAGCCATCTCATCCCAGACCAGAAGCTTTGAGTTGAGATGAAAAACAGAATCGGCCATCCGTTTCATAAAGTAATCCTCTACTTCTTTTACATCTTTAAGATTTTTAGCTTTCATTAAGCTTATAATATCGGTATTACTTTTCCATTTCTCATTGCCAAAACTAACCTCATCGCCGCCTAGATGAATCATTTTCGAAGGAAATAAAACACTGGTTTCTTTTAAAATATCAGTCAGGTAGCCATATGTTCTTTCTAAGCCTGGATTAAAAGTGAACTCGGGATGTTCTGGTGTACCACCACCGCTGTATTCAGGATATGCCCTGTTTGCAGCAGTTGCATGTCCTGGCATATCAATTTCGGAAATAATTTCAATAAACCTTTCTGCGGCATAAGCGATGATTTCTTTGATGTCTTCCTGCGAATAATATTTGGCAGGAGCATTTTCGTTAAGGTAATTACCGATTCCTCCTATAAGTGCCAGATTGGGGTATTTCTTTATTTCAAAGCGCCAGGCCGGTTCATCTGTTAAATGCCAGTGTAGCCGATTCAATTTATAAAAAGCCATCCAATCCAGAATTTCCTTAACCTTTTCTTTCCCGAAAAAATGACGTGACTCATCCAGCATAAGCCCCCTCCAGGCATACGCAGGGGCATCCGCTATTTTACAGCCTGAAATCTCAGCAATTCCATGTTTTATTTTTGCTGTCCTCAAAATTTGCAGAAAGGAAACCACCCCATAAAACAGACCTTTTTCACTGCTGGCCTGTATAACAACCTGATTGGTTTCAATAATAAGATGATAAGATTCTTCCAGATCAGATTTTTTATATTTTAAGTTTAAAAAAATACCTGGTTCCTTTGTTTTCTCTCCATTACGAAGTGCTATTCCAGTAGTTTTCAGGACTTCAGTCTTGAGGTACCAGGCTATTTTATCAGCACTTGCATTGTTCAGGATAACCGGCGTTTCATTACTGAAACGAAATACACCTCCCCCAGGTTGAAATTGATCAGGCATTGGGATCAAACCAGGTACAGTTGAATCTTTAGAGTAGTTTTGTGCCTGAAGGCAGGTCGCATAAAGCAGAAAAAGACAAAAGAAGGAGACTCTTAACATGATTCCAATTTATACAACATCTGCTACAAATAAGGAAAGTCGAACTGAATTATTACCGCAAACGTTTTAGATTAATAGAAAAGGGGAGTCATCACGACTCCCCTTTTTGTTACTATTGCATGAGGTATTGGTTACTCATTACTCTGGTGGTCAAAGCACTGCTAATACCCAGGATTCTGTATTAAATTTTTCGAGATATCCATTTGCTTCTGAGGAATAGGCATTAAATACAATTTATCCGTCCATACCCTTTTTTGGGCCAGGTTATTCCTAATGTCATTCGTGTTTTTCATCACCTGAGGTGCAATTTTCCATCTTCTGATGTCCATATAACGCTGACCTTCCAGGGCCAGCTCTATCCTGCGTTCCCTGCGGATCAACTCTCGCATGGCATCTTTACCCGCGTATTTCACCTGATCTACATGTGGCATCCCAGCTCTGTCCCTTAAATCATCAATCGCTTTATATACTGCTGGGTTTGGCCCCGAAAGTTCATTCTGAGCTTCCGCAAAGGTTAATAAGACTTCGGCATAACGGATCAGGATAATATTGGAGTAGTTATCCAGTTGAGCTTTGTAAATTTCGGGATCGGTTAACTTTCTAAAGTTATAACCTGTTGAAGAATTGTTATTCCCTCCACCATTCCAGGAGAAAGTATAATCAGCTTCTATAGTATTCCATGGGCTGCCAACAAATAAAATACTGGCATAAAACCTTGGATCCCGATTTTTATATTCATTATAGAAAGCCGGATCATTGGCTTTAAATAAACTTGCTCTAACAGCCGGATCTGTCGCAGCGACCGGTTCACCTGTTTTATAGTTCGGATAAGCATCCACCAGCTCCTGTGTTGGTGTAACAGAAGACCATCCTCCCAACGCACTGGAGAGTAAATAGGTATTCAGATAATTAACATCCTTTTGAGCAATATATTGCCTGTCCAATATCACTTCGCTATTTTGTTTATTTTTGGCCCAGAAAATTTCTTCATAGCTCCTGATCCCAAGCCGGAATTTCTTCTCCTCTGCAGCATCACTAAAAGTAGCCCATTTGCTATAATCATCTGCCAGATCATCGCCTGTTTCAGCAGTCACTTTAAACAATCCATAGCCTAAGCCCATAACTTGTTGTGCCGCATCTGACGCCTGCTGCCAATCTCCATTATACAGATGTGCTCTTGCCTTAAGCGCCAATGCAGCACCTTTGGTTACCCGGCCTTTATCATTATATTTTCCTCCTGTATAGCTTACCGGTAAAATCTTAGACACAGCATCCAATTCGTCTGTGATAAATTTATATACCTGGGCTTTAGGGTCTCTTTTCACGTCCGATTCGGCTATCGTAAGTGTTTTGGTAATGATGGGCACATCACCAAATTTGTTCATCAGGTCAAGATAAGAATAGGCCCTTAAAAATCTGGCCTCCGCTTTATATCTTTCCTTTCTGGCAGCATCCATTGTTGCTTTATCCGCGTTTTCCAACAGCAAATTAGCACTCCTTATCGCTGTAAAGTCCCATCCAGCGTCACTCGCAGAATTAATATCACCTGAAGAAACTACTGTTGCTGTACTTTCCCAGGGATATTGTCCATAGGCATTATCGGTTTTGGCATCTTCATAAATCGTAGCACCTTCTCCGCTAAGCGTATTACTATAAACGGTATTAAGAGCTCCAAACACATCATTTTCTGTTTTCCAGAATGTAGCATCAGATAACTGATCCTGAGGAGGCCTGTTTAAGAAGTCTTTCTTACAAGATACTATAGTGAGCAGCATCACGAAAGCACCCATCCATTTTATATTGATATTCGTTTTCATTTTTCTGTTTTTAAATGGCTTAAAATTTAATACTAGCTCCTAAAGACCATGTTTTTATGCCTGGATATCCACCCCGGCCAGAGCCGCTTTCAGGATCGTAATCGGCAAGTCTTTTATCTGCCATATAAGTGAACGGATTATTCGCTGTAACAAAAAAGCGAATGGATTGCGCTTTCAAATTGTGGGTAAGCAGTGTTGGCAAAGTATAGCCCAATGTTAATCCTCTAACTCTGAAATAGGACCCGCTAAACAACCAAAATGAAGAAATCTGTGTATTCTGAGGCCCATCCTGGCTGCGCAACAAACGCGGGAATTCTGCGTTCGGATCTGGATTTTCTTTGGTCCACCTGTTTTTAAATGGCTCTTTTATCCCTGCACTATTAAAGAACGGAGAACCTGCTTCACTATCAAAATAGGTTTTAACATTAGCCACGCCATAGGTTAAGATCTCTAAACTGAAACCTTTATAAGATCCGCTTAAAGAGACTCCGTAATTTAGGAAGGGCACATCATTGCCGATTACAGTGCGATCAGCCGCATCTATCTTACCATCACTATTCAGGTCTTTATATTTGATATCGCCTGGGCCAGTTGCTGCGCTTTGAAAGGCATGACCGGAAACATCTGCTGCATCTTTAAACAAGCCTTCAGCTTGGTAGCCATAAAAAGAACCTACTGATGCACCCAGCTGATCAATATAATAGGTATCGTGTGTACGGGAATTATCTCCACCCAGGCCGGTAATTTTGTTACTGATTTTAGACAAATTAACGCCAATGGTATATTTGAAATCACTGCCGATCATATCGTTGTAGTTCAGGTTCAATTCCAATCCCTTATTTCTTACAGAACCTAAATTTTCAAAAGGTGGTGTAAGTGCATAGGTTGATCTTCCTGTAGGTTTAATTAAAATATCTTTAGAGTTCTTGATATAATAATCAGCAGTCACATTAAGCTTCCCTTTAAGTGTAGAAAAGTCCAGACCAATGTTAGTCATATATACCTTTTCCCATGTTGCCAACTGATTCACCCCAAAGCTTTGGGAAACGCCATCGTAAGGAACACCGTCGAAACTATAGCTATAACCCAGGTTAAGCAGCGAGAAATAATTACCCAAAGGAACAGCATCCTGGTTACCAAGACTTCCCCATGACCCTCTTAACTTCAGATCGTTGATCCAGGAGATATTTTTCATAAACCCCTCCTGAGAGATTCTCCAACCAGCCGAGAAGGAAGGAAAAACAGCTTTGCGGTAAGCCGGATCAAAACGTGAAGAATAATCCATCCGAAGATTCGCTTCCAACAGATATCTGTTTTTGAAACTATAGTTGAAACGACCAAAGAAAGAACGCATGGCCCATTCCAGATCTGAAGTACTATTTCCCAGGATATCATTATTGTCATCATCTTTCAACACACTTACATCTTCTGCAGCAGAAGATCCTGAGACAATCGTCGTCATGTCGTTATTCGGAAAATTCTTTCTTCCCAGGTATGCATATCTGGTAATATTACTTTCCTGCGATGCCCCAACCATGATTTTTGCAAAATGATCCTGCACTGTATATTGATAATCAGCATAGCCTTGCACCAGGAAATTTTGCACCTTTCCCCATTTTTCCTTTAGTTCATTTATCGTTACTGCAGTAGATGTTAAAGGCGCTTTGGTTATAAAATTGACAAGGGGATCCATAGTATTGGTAAATGCCCATGAATTGGTGTTCGTTGTTTTTAAGGAAACCAAACCATTAACAGATAAACCCTTTACCGGAGTTAACACAGCCGTAGCAGCAGTTTGGAGATAATTATTCCGGTTGTAACTTTTACCGGCCTCCGCCATCTTCCTCAAAACATTATCTGCAGCAAGTGTAGAAGAAAGTGCCCCACCTGCTATTGTACCCCAGGATCCATCAGATTGACGGGCAGCCAGCACGGGTGTTAAACGGTTTAAAGAAGTCCAGTTTAACTCTCCCCCTCTGGTATCAAAGTTCTGACGATAGTAAGAGATAATGGTTCCAATTTTAAGCACAGAGTTTATTCTCGTATCTGCATTTAAATTTACAGTATACCTGTTCTGATCTTTATTGGGCACCAGAGATTCCTGGTTTAAATAAGAAGCACTAAAGTAATAGTTCGTTGCTTTCCCTGCACTGCTGATACTGATGGTGGAATTGCTTTGCTTGGGATTTTTTTTCAAAGCAAGTTTATACCAATCTGTATTTGCATAGTTATCCGGATCACTGCCATCTGCAAATTTTTGTATCTGTGCAGCAGAATAAAGCGGCGCTTTTCCGGCGTTGGTTAATGCCTCATTATAGAGGGTAGCGTAATCCGTCGCATTTGTGTATTTAGGTAATCTGGTTGGGGATTGAATGCCATAATTGGTATTCAATTCTATAGATGGCGCTCCATCTCCCCCCTGACCACGTTTCGTTGTGACTACAAGTACACCATTAGCGGCCCTTGATCCATAAATTGACGCAGAAGCCGCGTCTTTTAATACCGATATGGATTCTACATCATTTGGATTGAGTGACGCAAACTGGGTACTTGTTGCAGGTACTCCGTCGATAATGTACATTGGGGCAGATGAACCAAGGTTACTACGGCCTCTCAATGTAATCGTTCCTACTGAACTGACATCTCCCGGCCGCTGGATCACGGTCAATCCCGGAGATACTCCCTGCAAAGCATTCTGCATAGATGTTACCGGTCTGTCGTTAATTTGACTTGCTGTGATCGTGGCAACAGCACCCGTCAAATTCGTTTTCTTTTGTGTTCCGTAACCAACCACCACCACTTCTTCCAATTTTGCGTTGTCCAATTCCAGGGCAATTGTTCCAAGATCCTTTGTCGCAGTAACCTCTTTAGTAATATAGCCAATGAAAGAAATCGTAAGAACTGCATTCTCTTCTACATTACTCAAATGAAAATTCCCGGCGGCGTCGGTACTTGCAGCCTGCCCCTTGCCTTTTACTTTAACAACCGCTCCCGGCAAAGGCTTACCTGATTCATCAAAGACTTTTCCTTTTACGTCAATATTACTCAGCAGATTTCTTAATTTATCCAGGAAGGTAATTTCCGATTGTTTAATCACAATATTCTTCTGGTCTATTTCATAAGTTAGTCCACTATTCTTTAGACAAGTCTCTAAAACCTCTGTTAATGGAGCATTCTGAAAATTTACATTGATCTTAAGATTCCCGTTTACATTCTGATCCGAATACAAAATTTTATACCCGGTTTGTTTTTTGATTTGCTTAAAAATAAGATCAAGCGTAGCGTTACGTTCAGAATACGTAAGCCTTTGCGCAAAACCGGATGCACTCACCTGCAATAAGCAGGTAGTCATGATAATTATGATTAAGTTAACTCTCATGAGTATTTTATTTTTATCGGTCCCGATCATTCTTCGGAATACCGAATTCATAATTTGTAGAAATTTGGCCGACAGGCTTAGACATACCTCACCTGGGTTAAAAGCATTTGTTTTCATTGCTTTGTTTGTTGTTTCATCCATAGCCGGACACTCATCAGATTTGATTGCTATTTATGCAGCAATATCCCAATGGTTTGCTATTTTTGAATTGTTTGGGTTAATACGATAAACTGATCTCTAATTTGTTTTGGGGTTAGCTCAGATACTTACCCATGGAAGTGCTCGCAACACTTTCATGGTTTTTTCCGCTTCCCATTTACATTAACCGGTGTTGTGGTAGATTTTTTTCATACTGTTTAGATTTAATTTGATTGTTCTGTTTATTTAATGGCTGGTTAGTGCCATTACTTACTATTGTTTTACTCTTATAATCTTGCCTTCAATTGTAAATCTCACTTTACTTGCTTTTTCCAGCATATGCAACAAGCTGGAAACCTGATCAAATTTAGAAACGGAACCAGTAAATGTTGGGGGATTTTCAGATGTACCCGTATAGACGATTTCTACATCATACCATCTTGCCACCTTTCTTAAAATACTGGATAAAGATTCGTTGGTAAACACAAATTCTCCGTTCTTCCAATCAATAGCCTCTTCCGGATCGACCTCTTTAACCTTCACTTGCCGATCTTTAAGGATGGATTGCTGCCCTGGCTTCAAAACTGTTCCTGCATCATTCTCTCCTTTAAAAGAATTTCGTATTTGCACGCTCCCTTCAAGTAAAGTTGTTTTGACAACGTTTTCATCTGAATAACAATTGATATTAAAATGGGTTCCAAGTACTTCTACTTCCTGTCCGGAACTTTTGACCTTAAACGGATGAGATTTATCTTTAAAGACTTCGAAATAGGCCTCTCCCTTTAATTCAACACTTCGTTCACCATGGGCTGCAAAACAAACAGGGTAGGTTAAACGTGAGGCAGCGTTAAGCCAAACTTTGGTGCCATCTGGTAAACTGATCTGGTACTGTCCTCCTTTAGGGGTTTCAATGGTATTAGATCCTGTTATGTTTTTAGAGAGACTATTTGTTTTTGCGATGGTATATATTAATTCCCCGGTAGCAGATTTCGTAACCTTAACACCTGATTGATCTGCAATATCACCATGAGATGCATCAGTTAAGCTAATCCTTTCTCCACTAGCCAAGGTTAGATAAGCTTTATTGGAACCGGGTTTCACATCATTTTTACATACAGTAATTTGCTTGGCTGTGTTAGAAAGAACAGCCGCTTTATAAAAAAACAAACCTGTGCCCAGCAGTATAAGAACCGCGGCAGCAGCCAGTCTAAAGAAAAGGGATCTCGTCCGGCCATTTTCACGTTGATGGATCTGAGATTGGATCTGATCTAACAAATATTTTTTCTTCAAATCAGATTTCCCCAATTCATCCGTATTCCATCCCGCTTCTCCGTCAATAGAGTTGAACCAAGCTTCACAACGAGCAATCTCAGCATCTGTTGCTGTTCCCTTACTTACTTTTGAGACTAACTGAAGAAACTCCTCTTTATTCATTTGGTTAAAAGCGGGCTTTTTCTGTCGCTTCTAATAACACAGCACTTCAGACAGGCCCAGCACCCAAGCCAAACGAAAAAAAATATTTTTTTCTTAATAATACGCCGTGTGTATTACAAAAAGGTACACCAGAAAGACATCCTGCCCAGGGAGACCTTTAATTTTTTAAGATTAATATTCATTTGGTTCTCTACCGTCTTTTCGGATATCCCTAACTTCTCGGCTATTTCTTTATTGCTTAGAAATTCGTTTCTGCTTAAGTGAAAAATTTGTCCGGCACGCTCCGGTAATGACTGTGTGAACTTCGCAATAATCTCTTTGAGCTCTCTCACCTCTAACGTATTTTCATCTGTAGCAACCTCCACATAATTTTCTACAGTTCTCGCAAAGAAAGCCTCCTTCACTTTTCCATGCCGGATAACGTTAAGTACTTTATATTTCACAGCAGCATACAGATAAGGTTTTAAAGCATCAGTAAGATGTTTTTTCCTGTTAAGCCACAACCATACAAAAACCTCCTGTACCAGATCATCGCAAACATTTGAATCCTTTAAAATCTTGTAACTAGCCTGGTAAAGAAATTCCCAATAACGTTCATAAATTTCTGTAAAGGCTGCATTATCACCTTCTTTCAAACGTTTGATCAATTGACTATCCGGAAATTCAGTATAAACTTTCAAGGATTATTTTGGTTTATAACAAAAAGATTTGGTTTAAATAATGGGTAAATTATTCAAACCAAATCTTTTCACCGCCTATAAAGCTGCGCAAACGTTTGATATTAACCTATGAAGCGTTTTTAAGAAACAGCGTCTCCCAAAAGTGGATCCGTAACACTCCCTTTTAAATGTTCAAGATGCCCGGCAAACTGCTGACTGAAAACCGGATACTGATTTATCCTTAAAATAAAGTCATACCAATTGTGGTTATTGCCAAGAACTATAGTCTCTATCATTTCATTTTGATTCGCTGGAAATACAATCTCGCGCTTATTCTGTCCATAGGACAGGTCTTCCAAAGTAAATTTTAATTCCTGCCTTTTAGTCTTTCTGGTCATTTTCAATAGCAAATTTTTCCTTTGCGGATCATATAACACAGCCACAGATAATTCGGGATCATTAACATCCCCCGTGTACCTCCTGTAAAAGCCATTTGTACTGTGTATCTTCAAATCATACTGCTGGTTTTTAAACACCTCCAACGGCCATTGATAGTGTAGAGTATCTCCCGCATCAGCCGTAAAGGCCCAATAACGCCCACCACCATACACATTAAACCCAACTCCACTGGACGCTTTCCCAAAAAAGGTATTACCCGCAGTAAATGCAATTTCAAACTGTCTCTTAGCATGGTCCAGACTTCCATGTGCGTAGATTTCGTAAGGTATAACATTCGCTGGCTTAATCCCTTTTTCCTGTTGAGGAAGAAGTGCATTACCTTTTGGCGACTTCATAATTCCGGCAATCTCCTGAGCCGTTAATTTCTTATAATTATCTGGTAGCTTAGCAAATTTTGCCTTGTGGATACCTTCAATAAAAGGCTCTTTTTTTATGGGCTCCGGAAAGGTTATCTTTTCACCATGATACGGTCTGAACACAGAACTTAAATCACCGCACAAACTTCGCCTCCAGGAGGTAATATTATCCTCATGAATCTTCTTACCCGTTTTATGTGTTAAAAAATGTTCCAAAAATTGAATCGAAGAGGTATGGTCAAAGACCTGTGAATTCACATACCCGCCGCGAGTCCAGGGAGAAACGACAACCATCGGAACTCTGTAACCTAATCCTACCGGGCTCTCCTTCTCATCCGGCACATACTCTGCCGTAATATCAAGAGAACTGGAAACCAGCCCTGTTGCCGGATTGTTGGGATTTGGCGCTACAAAAGGCGGCATATGGTCAAAGTACCCATCATTCTCATCGTAAGTTAAAACAAAGATAGTTTTCTTCCATACTTCAGGGTTTTTAGTCAAAATATCTATCGCTTCAGAAAGGTACCACGCCCCATACCAGGGTGCCCCCGGGTGATCAGAAAAATTAGATGGAGCGACCAGCCAGGATACTGTTGGTAACTTACCGCTGTCCACATCTGTTCTGAACTGATGGAGAACATCCCCTTTCGGAACGTTAGCCGTCCGCTGGGTACCATGGTCATCATAGGTAATCTTCTCCAGACTATGGAAATCCGGGTCTTTTCGATTCGTTACAAAAGCTCTGCGA
>Ga0182008_10000424_pt1 | contig 32623 bp, 32 predicted proteins | sample Sormic07211129_1_FD_120482 | JGI IMG/M metagenome (GOLD analysis project Ga0182008, IMG submission 120482) | Rhizosphere microbial communities from Sorghum bicolor, Mead, Nebraska, USA - 072115-129_1 metaG | ecosystem: Host-associated > Plants > Roots > Rhizosphere | place: USA: Nebraska...
GCACAATCGCTGGCGGTGGCCAAGGATCTGCAATGGGATCTGGACAAGGTCAACGTCAACGGCGGCGCCATCGCCCTCGGTCACCCGATCGGTGCGTCGGGCTGCCGGGTGCTGGTGACTTTGCTGCACGAGATGCTCAAGCGTGATGCGAAAAAAGGTCTGGCGACCTTGTGCATCGGCGGCGGTCAGGGTGTGGCGCTGGCGCTGGAACGCGGTTAACCCAAAGGAGCAATACAGGCGGCGGACGGATCCACGACATCCGCCCGCTGTCTGGTTTCATCGCTTTTGTGGCGAGGGGATTTATCCCCGATGGGATGCGCAGCAGCCCCAGAATTTTTCGCCTCGACACACGTCTTTGCCAGCGCTTCGCACTGGATCGGGGATAAATCCCCTCGCCACAAGGTGCTTTGAAAGTCACACCACCATCTGCAGAATCAACCAGGCATTCGCCCCACTGATCACCACAAACAATCCCCACGCCAGCACCCGGGTCGGCAGCCGATTCACAAACGGCCCCATCAGTTGTTTGTCGCTGGTCATGCGAATCAACGGGTACAGCGCAAATGGCAGTTGCAGGCTCAACACCACCTGACTCAACACCAGCAATTTGCCCACCGCGTTATCGCCCAGCAGCCACACGCCAATGAATGCCGGGATCAACGCCAGCCCGCGCGTGATCAAACGCCGCTGCCAGCAGGGAATCCGCAAGTTCAGGTAACCCTCCATGATCACCTGCCCGGCGATGGTTCCGGTGAACGTCGAGCTCTGCCCCGAAGCCAGCAACGCGACGCCGAACAGCACACTGGCCAGCGCGCCACCGACCAGCGGGTCGAGCAGATGGTAGGCGTCCTGAATGTCGACCACGTCGGTATGCCCGGACTGGTGAAAAGCGGCCGCCGCCAGAATCAGGATCGCCGCGTTGACCAGCAGCGCCAGCGCCAGCGAGCCGATGGTATCGATCCGCGCCAGGTTCACCGCGTCCTGCTTGCTCGCCAGGTCCTTGCCGATCATCCGCGTTTGCACAATCGAGGTGTGCAGGTAAAGGTTGTGCGGCATCACCGTGGCGCCAAGGATGCCTATCGCCAGGTACAGCGGCGCAGCATCGCTGATCGCCGAGAGCGACGGTTTGAATCCGGCGAACACCTGCGGCCAGTAAGGTTTGATCAGCACCAGTTCGACGAAGAAACACACGCCGATGGTCGCCACCAGCACCAGCATGATCGCCTCCAGCCGACGGAAGCCACGGTTCTGCAGGGCCAGCACCAGCAACGTGTCGAAGGCAGTCAGGGCAATGCCGAAGGTCAGTGAGCAACCGAGCAACAAGTGAAACGCCAGGGCGCAGCCGAGCACTTCGGCCAGATCGGTGGCGATGATCGAGATTTCCGCCAGCACCCATTGCAGGCGCGCGGTCGGGGTGCTGTAGCGCTCGCGGGACAATTGCGCCAGATCACGGCCGGTGGCGATGCCCAGGCGCGAGCACAGGCATTGCACAACCATCCCCGCCAGACTCGCCAGCAACACCACAAACAGCAGGCTGTAACCAAAACGCGAACCGGCCTCGATGGCGGTCGCCCAGTTGCCGGGGTCCATGTAGCCGATCGACACCAACAGGCCGGGACCGGCAAAACGCAGCACGCGTTTGAAGAACGAAGCGTTCGGATCGACCGCGACACTGCCAGCCACTTCCGGCGGGCAGAACGGCGCAGTGGCGATTTTGGGTAAGCTGAATTTCACGCACACATCCAGAAACAAGTTCGAAAGACGCAGCTTAGAGGTTTCAGTTGAACCCTTGAAGAGCAAAAAGATCGCAGCCTTCGGCAGCTCCTGCATTGGAATGCATATCCTGTAGGAGCTGCCGAAGGCTGCGATCTTTTGATCTTAACGACTCACACCCAGTAACTGCTCGCGCAATTCGGGATTACGAGTACGCGGATCCAGCCAGATATCGAAAAAGGCCCGGGCAAATTGCGGATCATCGATTTCGTGCTGCAACTGCTGCCCGACAAAGAACCGCGCCCCCTGCCCCGGCAGGTACACGCCGGTAATCCGCGTACCCGCCTGCACATCGACGAACGATTGCTGCATTTGTCCCTGCCACTTGGCCAGTTGCGCGGGGCTGACGCCGGAGCCTGCCAGCCGTTTGATTTCATCGACACTGGCCTGCACCAGATCATCGCGCGAGATCTTGCGCCGGTAGATCAGCTCCAGGGCAAAGGGCTGTTCGGTCGACAACGGGCGTGCCGCGCTCCACAACCGGGCGTTGTAGACGTCGAAGCCGAACACACTGAAATCGCCGGTGCCGATGATTTGCGCGCCGGGCACCGCGTCCTGCCAATTGGCCCAGGTCGGCGTGAGTAACAACGCCCACAAGCCGATGCCACAGCACCCACGCAGCAACTTCGATGGTTTGCTCATCGCGTCATCGACTCTAGTAAACCCTGATCTTCAGAGCATAGCGGATATCACTCGCACACTTTGTATACAAAAATTGTCGATCAATGCAGCAATCGGTTACCGTGGCCGTTCCATCTCCCGGAGGCCTCCCGCGTGCTGATCCTCAAATTACTGCTGATCCCCGGTTTTCTGCTGCTGATTTCCCTCGCCGGCAAGCGCTGGGGACCGAGCGTCGCCGGTTGGCTGTCGGGGCTGCCAGTGGTGGTCGGGCCGATTCTGTTTTTCCTCGCCATCGAACAGGGGCCGTCGTTTGCTGCGCAATCGGCGGTCGCGGCGCTGTCGGCGATGTTCGCCATGATCGCCTTCTGCATCACCTACGCGCAGGTGGCGCAGCGGGCGAACTGGCCATGGGCGCTGACGATTTCCTTGTCGGTGTGGGCGGTGCTGGCGCTGGTGTTGTCGCTGATTCCGTCGTCACTGACGTTCTCGGTCGCGGCGGCGGCCACTGCCCTGCTCGCCGCGCCGTATCTGTTCCCCAACGTGCAACCGGTGCTGAACGGTCCGGCACCGAAGTCGGACAAACTGCTCTGGCGAATGATTGCCGGCGCGGCGCTGACGCTGTTGGTGACGATGCTCGCCAGCACCGTGGGCGAGCGCTGGAGCGGTCTACTCGCGGTGTTCCCGGTGCTCGGGAGTGTGATGGCGGTGTTTTCTCAGCAGACTCGTGGCCCGGCATTTACCGCGGCATTGCTGCGGGCGACAGCGACGGGCATGTATTCGTTTTCGGCGTTTTGTCTGGTGTCGGCGCTGACCCTGCCAAGCCTCGGCCTCAGCGGATTCATCGTCGGTGTCGCGGTGTCGGTGGCCATGCTCGGGGTCACCCGCAAACTGCTGGCCCGACCTGTTCCGGAAAAAAACCGTATTCCCGAGGCGGATGCGAACACCTGACAAACCGCGCTGGAATGCCGGGCATGCTCCGTGGGATCATCGCCGCCCTGGCGCGACCATCCCTCGGAGATTCACATGTCATTGCTCAGCAAGAAAGCCGTCGTCCTGTTGCTGGCGGCGGTCGCCGGTCTCGGCGCCCTCAACGCCCAGGCAGCCAAGCCCAAGGAAAAGGCCTCGACCAACAACGTGTCGATGCTCGACGGCAAGTTCACCTTCGTCCTGCCCAAAGGCTTCACCGCCGACCCGTTGCCAGCCGGGCCGACCGGTGCCAAGGGCACGATGTACACCAATCAGGCGACCAAGACCGTGGTCATCGCCGCGGAAAACCAGATCGCCGGTGGCGCCAGCGTGAAGGACAACGACAACGAATTTCTCGACGGCAGCCTGGCAAGTTTCATCGATGACCAGCGCAAGGCGCTGCCGGACTTCAACAAGCTCACAGAAAAGAGTCTGACCCAGAAAAGCAGCGGCCTCGGCGTGCGTCAGGTCGACAGCACTGCCACTCAGGGCGGCGGCCAGACACTCAATACCACCCTGCTCGCCGCCTCCGGCAAGCGCATGGCGCTGGTCCAGGTGATTTCCCGAGCCAGCGACAAAAGCGGTCACGATGCGCTGGTGAAAACCATCCTCAAGGACAAGTGATCCCTACGGATTGAGCTGCTGCAGCCAGGCGTTCAAGTCACGCAGCTCGGCCGCGCTGATGCTGTGGCCGACGCCGGGATAGGCGTGAAACTCGGGCTTATAGGCGAGTTTCTGCAGCAGCGTATTGGCCTCGGTACCGTCGCGGTACGGCACTCGATCATCGGCGGTGCCATGGCCGATGAAGATGTGCAGCGGCAGCGGTTGCTGCTCGGCTTTTAGCTCGGTTTTCAACACCGGCAACAGCCGTCCGCTCAACGCTGCGATGCCGCCGACCGCCACGGGCGGACGCAAGCCCACTTCGTAGGTCATCATCGCGCCCTGGCTGAAACCGATCAGGTACACCTTGTCCGGACTGGCGTGATATTTCTGCGCCGCCTGCGCGACAAACTCCCGCAACTTCCGGCCGCTGGCCTGCAGATCATCGGTCTCGCCGTTGTAAGCCCCTTCGCCTTTCTTGCGAAACCACTGGAAACGTCCTTCGCCCAACGCCAGCGGCGCCTGCACCGAGAGGTAGTTGTACTGCGCCGGCAGCTGAAATTTCATACCGATCAGATCGGCTTCGTTACTGCCGTAGCCGTGCAGGAAAATCACCAGTGGTCGAGTGTTCGCGTCCGGGTGGACCTGTTCAATGTATTTCAGTGGCAAGTCGCTTTGCAGCGTGGTTTGCGCATGCACGGCGCTGGACGCCAGCAGGGTTAACAGGGCAAACGCCTTCAACATAGAGCCTTCCTTCACAGAGTGTCGGGTTCCGGGAGAGCCTAACAGCCTTGATCCACCACACCCACCCCTGTAGGAGCTGCCGCAGGCTGCGATCTTTTGATCTTGCTTTTAAAAGTCAAAGTCAAAGTCAAAAGATCGCAGCCTGCGGCAGCTCCTACAGGGGTGGGTGAAATCTGGACTCAGTCGTTGATCAGCTTGCCCACCCGAATCGGTTCACGCCCCGCCACCTTGGCCTGCCAGATCCCCGGCTGGGTGTAGCGCCCACGATCAATCGCGAACAGCACGCCACTGGTACCGGCGCGGACAGTGGTGAGGCGGTCATTCAACGGGTCCACCACCTCGAACAACGCATCGCCCTGCTCGACCCACTCCCCGGCATTACGCAGGAAACTGACCACGCCGTGGTGCGGCGCGAACAGGTATTCGGTGCCTTCGAACGGCATGCCTTCGCAGCACTCGCTCGGGGCCGCCGACCATTCGCCGCTGATGAACCCCTGCTCGGCGAGAAAGCCGAGTATCGCTTCGCAATTGGCCTGCGCCTGATCAACCCGGGTATCGCCCATACTGCCCAGTTCCAGGGTGGTGGCAAGGTTCGCCGGGGGAATCGCCGCGTTCGGAAACGCCCGCGCCAGACGCAACCAAGGCGATGAGCACGACTCGTCGAACGAACTGCCGCCGGAGTCTTCACACAACAGCGCAACGCCGGCCTGCAGTCGCGCCGCCAGCGATTGCCAGCGCGGCCAGTGTTGCGGCAGCGCGTAGAGGTGAATCGCCGCCTCAAAATCGCAATGCAGATCCAGAGTGATGTCGGCGTCGCAGGCATGGCGCAGCAGCAAGCGGTGCAGCGCTTCCAGTTGCGAGGCCGGGGCTGGCAGCTCATCGAGCACATCGCCCATGGTCTGGCGGATCAAGGCGATGTTGGCCTCGGCATCGCCGCCCAGTTGCTCGCCGATTCGCGCCGCCACCGGCGCGCTGAGTTCAATAAACGAGCGGTTGAAATTCTTCCCGCTGCCCAGCTCGAAGCGGCCCATGTGGCTGCCTTGCAAATGCTGATCGAGCCCGATCGGGTTGGCCACCGGCACCAACTCGATCACCCCTTGCAGACGGCCCTGCTGTTCCAGCGCGTTGAGGCGTTGCTTGAGTTCCCACGCGGTGCGCATACCCGGCAATTCGTCGGCGTGCAGACTGGCCTGGATGTAGACCTTGCGGCTGCCCGCGCCGTAACGGAAGACGCTGAGGGAACGTTCGCTGCCCAAGTGGCTCCAGGGCAGGACATGGTCGATGCGTTGCATGAGAAAACTCCGATAAACCTGTAGGAGCTGCCGCAGGCTCGGGCCGCGATCGGATGATCTTTTGATCTTGCTTTTCAGCGTCAAGATCAAAAGATCGCAGCCTGCGGCAGCTCCTACATTGGATAGGTGTTGGCAGAATAAATCATGGACACAAAAAAAGTGGCCACCGCATTCACGGGGCCACTTTTTCTACGCCGTATTAATGGCCGTACACGTCAAAGTCGAAATACTTGTCCTGGACTTTCTTGTACTCGCCATTGGCGCGGATTTCGGTGATGGCCTTGTTGAATTTCTCGGCCAGCTCGGTATCGCCCTTGCGCACCGCAATGCCGGCGCCGCCACCGAAGTACTTGGCGTCTTCGTAAGTCGGGCCGACGAATTCGAAGCCTTTGCCGGCGTCGGTCTTCAGGAAACCGTCGCTGAGGTTGACCGAGTCGGCCAGCATCGCGTCGAGACGACCGGATTTCATATCCAGGTTGGCTTCCTGTTGCGAACCGTAGCGCACCACTTCAAACCCGGCGTCCTTGGCCATGTCGGTGGCGTAGCGGTCGTGGGTACTGGCGCGCAGTACACCGACTTTCTTGCCCTTGAGCTCGGTCAGCGGGTCTTTGACACCGGAGCCTTCCTTCATCACGAAGCGCGCCGGGGTGTGGTAGTACTTGATGGTGAAATCGACGTTCTTCTTGCGATCGTCGGTGATCGTCATCGAGGACAGGATCGCGTCGATCTTCTTCACTTTGAGTGCCGGGATCAGGCCATCGAACTCCTGCTCGACCCACACGCATTTAACGTCCATCTGTTTGCACAGCGCATCGCCGATATCGACGTCGAACCCGGTGAGCTTGCCGTCAGCGGTTTTCATCGAGAATGGCGGGTAAGCGGCTTCGATCCCCAGACGAATCGGCTTGGCGTCTTCGGCCACAGCGGTCAGGGACAACATCGACAGTGCCAGGGCACCGAACATCACTAGCTTCTTCATTTATTACTCCTGTGTGCGGAGGCTTTTATTGGCAGCGTTCGATTGGCGTTCGGTCATGGCCATCAAGTAGCAAAAACCGAAGTGGACGGCAGTCTATGGCGGCGCGCACAGGGTAAATTGTGTTTAGGCGACAAATACTTACAAAACATCGGCGCACGCGTTGACCGGGATCAACGGTGCGCCGACATGGTGCAAAGGCTGTAGGACAAATCTTTGAAAACGGCAAAAATTGCCTTTGTAGGAGCTGCCGCAGGCTGCGATCTTTTGCTCTTTAAAAGTCAAAAGATCGCAGCCTTCGGCAGCTCCTGCAAAAGCATTCAGCATTCACATCCAATAGGCGCCTTGGCGGCTTGAGTAGTACTCAAGCTGAAGCCCTCATCCAGCCAGCCGGTCACACCACCGATCATCTCCTTGACCGGGTAACCCAACGCCGCCAGTTTCACCGCGGCCTTGTTGGCGCCGTTGCAGTGCGGGCCGGCGCAATAGACCACGAACAACGTGCTCGTCGAATACTCCGCCAGGCCTTCGGCGGTCAGCAAGCGGGTCGGAATGTTGATCGCGCCCGGCACATGACCACGCTCGAACGCCAAAGGCCCGCGCACATCGACCAGGACAAAATCGACTTCACCGGCCTCCTGGCTGCTGTACACATCAGAACAATCGGTTTCAAACGTCAGACGGTTGCTGAAGTGCATCAGGGCAATCGCCGATGGCGCAGCAGGCATTTCGCGAACCAGGCTGGTCATGTTGTGTGGCTCCTTCATATGTTGGGGTGTGAGCAGACTTTATCGGGCCGTCGCTTGGCGCTACAGTGGCGCGCAAGACACTCACCGGGAACTTTCCGCCAAATGCCTGATTCACCTGGATTGGTCGCGATTCTGGCCTACGACGGCCTCTGTACCTTCGAGTTCGGGATTGCCGTGGAAATCTTCGGCCTCGCCCGGCCGGAGTTCGATTTCCCGTGGTACGAGCACCGCATCGTCGCCGTCGACACAGGGCCGATGCGCGCCATGGGCGGCATTCACGTCCTGGCCGACGGCGGCCTGGAGCTGCTGGCACAGGCGCGCACCATCATCATTCCCGGTTGGCGCGATCGCGAAGCCCCGGTGCCACCGGCGCTGCTTGGCGCATTGCGTCAGGCCCACGCCCACGGTGCGCGGCTGTTATCGATCTGTTCAGGGGTGTTCGTGCTGGCCGCCAGCGGCTTGCTCGACGGCCACGGCGCGACCACCCACTGGCGCTACAGCGATGAACTGGCGCGGCGCTTCCCGGCGATAGCGGTGGATCCGGATGTGCTGTACGTCGACTCGGGTCAGTTGATCACCTCAGCCGGCAGTGCCGCCGGGATCGATGCCTGCCTGCATCTGGTGGCCCGCGACTTTGGCACTCAGGTCGCCAATTCGGTGGCGCGGCGGCTGGTGATGTCGCCGCAACGCACTGGCGGCCAGGCGCAATTCATTCCCACGCCTGTCAGCCCGACGCCGCGCAACGATTTGTCACGGGTGATGCAGTGGGCTCGCGAGCGTCTGCACCAACCGCTGGAAGTGCGCGATCTGGCGAGCGAAGCGGCGATGAGCGAGCGCACGTTTCTGCGGCGATTCAGCGAGGCCAGCGGGCAATCGCCCAAGGCGTGGCTGCAACACGAACGCCTGGCGCGGGCGCGGGAACTGCTGGAAAGCACAGCGCACAACAGCGAACAGATTGCCGAGCGCTGTGGTTACCGATCGGTGGAAAGCTTTCGCGTGGCATTTCGCAGCGTGGTCGGGGTGCCGCCGTCGGTGTATCGGGAGCGGTTTGGGCGTGGGGTCAAAGCCATTTCCTGAGTTGGCTGTGATGACTCCTTCGCGAGCAGGCTCGCTCCCACATTTGAAATGCGTTCCCTGTGGGAGCGAGCCTGCTCGCGAAGGGGCCAGCCCTGACAAACACAATCTAGGGCTTGCGCAACAGATAGGTATCCATGATCCACCCATGCTCGGCCCGCGCCGCTTTGCGCGTGCGCTCGATCTGATCCGCAACATCCTCAAGCTTGCCGCTGATCAGAAGCTCATCCGGCGTGCCCAGGTAGGCCCCCCAGTAAATCTCGGTCTGCTGATCCGCCACATGGCGGTAGGAATCTTCAGCGTCGAGCATCACCACCAGGCTATCCGTGTCACTCACCTGCCCCGCCGCCAGACGCCGGCCCGTGGTGATTTCGATTGACCGGCCAATACTGTTCAACGGCACTCTATGCTGCGCGGCCAGTACCTGAACACTGGTAATCCCGGGGATCACTTCAAACTCGAACACACAGCGGCCTGACGCCAGAATCGCCTGCAGGATACGAATCGTGCTGTCGTACAGCGCCGGGTCGCCCCACACGAGGAAACCGCCGCATTCGTTGTCAGCCAATTCTTGATTGATCAGCCGCTCGAAGGTTTCCTGCTTTGCACGGTTCAGATCCTCGACCGCGCGGGTGTAGTTCACGTCGCCACGCTCACGCTCCGGGCTGTGAGCCTCGACGAAACGATAGGCAGGATCGGTGATGTAGCGCTCACAGATGTCGCGACGCAGATCGATCAGTTTGTCCTTGCGCGGGCCTTTGTCCATCAGAAAGAACACGTCGACCTGATTCAGCGCCTTTACCGCCTGCATCGTGATGTAGTCGGGATTTCCGGCGCCGATGCCAATCACTAGCAGTCGTTTCATTACAGTGCTCCCGCAAGATCGATACCCGCCAAGCGTAGCCGCCAGATGCCGTTGAACCGCAGTTCAACCATGGACAACGGTTCAACATCAATGGCGTTGAACGCCGCGCCCTGTAACACCTGCATCAGTGCCGCACGCACCACAAACGGATGGGTGACAGCGACGATGTGCCCCGATACGCCTTGCAGGCTGGCCAGCCACGCCGCCACGCGTTCGCCCAATTGCGTCACCGACTCGCCGCCATGGGGTGCCGCCTGCGGATCACTGATCCATGCCTGCAAAGCCTCGGCCTCGCGCAGTTGCAGATCCTTGATCGCTTGTCCGTGCCAGCGCCCCATATCGCAATCGCGCAGCGCTTCGTCTACCTGCGGCGCCGCACCGAACCACTCGGCGGTCTGGCGCGTACGCAATTCCGGCCCGCACAGCAGACGGCTGGCGCTGGCGAATTGTGTGGCCAATGCACCGAGCCCTGATGGCGGATTTTCAACAGGCTCGTTCGTAGGAAAACGCGACAATTTCTGTGCGACGGTTCGAGCGTGACAGATCAAAGTCAAACAGGTGGATTGCACAGGGTTGCACTCGCTGAACATCGGTTGAATCGGCGGCAAACCGCCGGTTTTGCGGCAATTGTGCCGCAAAACCGGGCGGCCTGGGGGATCTCGCGAGCCAGGACGTTACCCCGGCGAGCGTACAAAAACGGCAATGTCTCACACACCAATAGGCAATGGACTACAAGGGTCGAGGACATCGGTGTAGCCCTTGTGACACAGCTCTTTGAGGTTATTTAAACAGTGAATTCCTACCGCAAAAAATTCACTAGACATGTAACCTGAGTTACATAAATACTGTTTTAACGGATTATGAAACGAATTCAACACCCCCTCATCCAGCAGGAGCCCGGATGCCCCCTCTTAGAGACTTGATCACCGATCCCGGCCTGGAGCTGACGCCGTCGGAGCGCAAAGTGATTCGCGCCCTGCTCGACCAGTATCCACGCAATGGCCTGGGTCCGATGGCGCGTCTGGCCGAACACGCCGGCGTCAGCGATCCGACCATCGTGCGGCTGGTGAAGAAGCTCGGATTCGGCGGTTATGCCGAATTTCAGGACGCCCTGCTCAGCGACATGGACCACCGCCTGCGCTCGCCGCGCACCCTGTTGCAACCGCGTTCGCACCTGAACAAGGACGACGCCTGGGGCCATTATCTGGCCGATAGCCAACGCCTGCTGGTGGAAACCCAGGTTCTGACCCAGCCCGAAGACGTACGCATTCTGCTCGACTGGCTGCTCGATACGCGGCACCAGATCTACTGCTTCGGCGGACGTTTCAGCAGCCTGATGGCCAACTACCTGCTCAATCACCTGCGCCTGCTGCGCCCCGGCTGCTTTGCCCTGGAAGACAACGCACAACTGCCCGACCGCCTGTTCGATCTGCAACGCCAGGACGTGGTGCTGCTGTTCGACTATCGCCGCTATCAGACCCAGGCTCTGCGTGTGGCCAGTGCTGCAAAAAGCCGCAACGCCCGGGTGGTGCTGTTCACCGACATCTATGCCTCACCGCTGCGGGAACTGGCCGACCTGATCATCAGTGCTCCGGTGGAATCGGCTTCGCCGTTCGACACCATGGTGCCAGCGCTGGCCCAGGTCGAAGCACTGATTGCCTGCCTGACCCTGCGCAGCCCCGATCTGGCCGATCGCCTGGAAGGCATCGACGCCCTGCGCAACGAGTTCAACACCCACCTGCTGGAGGATAAATAAGGATGTTCAGTCTTCCCCACCGCTCGCCGCGGGACTTGCCGTTCGTCATCGACCACACTGCGTTGCTGCTGGTGGACATGCAGCGTGCCTGGCTCGAACCGCAGTTCGACCCGCACCTGAACGGCCCGGACGCCGAGTATTTCCTGACCCGCACCCACATGCGGGTGGTGCCCAACCAGCGCCGCTTGCTCAGCGCCTTTCGCGAAGCGCGGCAGAATGTGCTGCACACCATTATCGAAAGCTTGACCGCCGACGGTCGCGACCGCTCGCTGGATCACAAACTGTCGGACATGCACCTGCCCAAAGGCAGTCAACAGGCGCGGATCATCGACGACCTGACCCCGGTAGAAAACGAAATCGTGCTGCCGAAAACCTCGTCCGGGGTGTTCAACTCGACCAACATCGATTACGTGCTGCGCAACCTCGAAACCCGCCACCTGATCATCGCCGGCATCGTCACCGACCAGTGCGTCGACATGGCGGTGCGTGATGCCGCCGACCGCGGTTATCTGGTGACGCTGGTCGAAGACGCCTGCGCCACCTACACCCCGGCGCGACATGACGCCTGCCTGAATGCGATCAAGGGCTACTGCTGGATCACCGACACGCAGACCGTGCTCGGCCGGTTGCAGGAGATGCGCCCATGAGCGAGCGCCTGACGCCGTTGCCGATGACCACCATCGTCACCACTGACTTGATCGGCATCACCCGTGGCCGTTCGTTTCCCACCGATCAGCTGGAGCATTATCAAGCGGCCGGTTGCGGCTGGGTGCCGGCCAACAGTGCCTTGACGCCGCAGGACATCATCGCCTCGACCAACCCGTGGGGCGCGTATGGCGATTTGCGGCTGATCCCTGACTTGAGCAGCCGCGTCACCGTCGGCAACGGCCCGGATGCCGCAGCGCCGGCGCTGGACTTCATCCACGGCGACATTCGCGAAACCGATGGCCGCCCGTGGAGTGCCTGTCCGCGCACGCTGCTGCGCGATGAAATCGAACGTTATCGCAACGACCTCGGCCTGCAGGTCAACGCGGCGTTCGAACACGAATTCAACCTGCATGCCGGCTTCGCCGAACACCTGGCGTTTTCCCTCGAAGCCCAGCGTCAGGGCGCCGAGTTCGGCGGCTGGCTGCTCAGCGCCTTGCGTGCCGGTGGCGTCGAGCCGGAGATGTTTCTGCCGGAATACGGCAAGCATCAATACGAAATCACCTGCCGCCCGACCTGTGGCGTGGCAGCGGCGGACCGTGCGGTCAATGTGCGCGAGATCACCCGTGAAATCGCCCGGCAAATGGGCCTGGACGTCAGCTTCGCGCCGAAAACCCAGGCCGATGCGGTGTGCAACGGCGTGCATTTGCACGTCAGCCTGCTCGACCTGCAAGGGCTGCCGCTGCTCTACGACGCCGGCACCAGCAACGGTCTGTCGACCCTCGGCCAGCATTGGGCGGCGGGGATCCTGCATTATCTGCCAGCGCTGTGTGCATTCACCGCGCCGACTCCGGTGTCGTACGAACGCTTGCAGCCGCATCACTGGAGCGCGTCCTACGCGTGTCTGGGGCAGCAGAACCGTGAAGCAGCGCTGCGCATTTGTCCGACCGTGAGCCTGGGCGGCAAATCCGTGGCGGCGCAGTACAACCTGGAGTTCCGCGCCATGGACGCCACCGCTTCGCCGCACCTGGCGATGGCCGCGCTGCTGATCGCCGGACGGCTGGGTATCGAACAGCGTCTGGCGCTGAACGCAATCACCGATGAAATACCCGATTCACTCAACGACGAGCAACGCAAGGCCCGGGGCATCGTTGCCCTGCCCGCCTCGCTGGCCCAGGCGCTGGATTGCCTGCGTGACAGTGCAGCCTTCAATCAATGGCTGCCCAAGCCGTTGCTCGACACTTACCACGCCCTTAAAACCGAGGAACTGGCGCTGACGGAACAGCTCTCGCCCGCTGACCTGTGTGAGCACTATGCACGCCTGTACTGAATCCGCCGAGCTGGGGTTGTATACCCGCCCGGTCTACAACCTGAGTCGTGAAGATTCATCGCATCCGTTGATCCTGGTGTGTGAGCACGCCAGCCGCTACATCCCCGAAGCCCTGAACAATCTGGGCCTGGACGATGCAGCCGCGCGCGAGCACATCGCCTGGGACATCGGCGCATTGCAACTGGCTGAAAAGCTCTCGCAAGTGCTCGGGGCGACACTGTTGAGCGCCAACTATTCACGGTTGCTGATCGACCTCAACCGGCCCCGGCATGCCCCCGACAGCATTCCGGCACAGAGCGAGATTTATCAGGTGCCCGGCAATCGCGAGCTGGACGAAGCCACTCGCGAGTACCGGCGCCAGACGCTGTTCAAACCGTTTCACGCCCGGCTGCAAACCCTGATCGACCAACGCGTCGCGCAGGGTCAAGCGGTACGGGTGGTGGGGATTCACAGCTTTACCCCGGTGTATTACGGCCAGCCGCGCCCGCTGGAAGTCGGCGTGTTGTTTGGCCAGGCCAGCGCCTATGCACAACGGCTGATCGACGGCCTCGGCCAGCACCCGTTGAAGGTCGCGGGCAACCAGCCGTACCGGATCGATCCGCTGGGTGACATGACCGTGCCGGTGCACGGCGATGCCCGTGGACTGGAGTCGGTGCTGATCGAGGTGCGCAACGATCTGCTGCGCAGCCCGGAAGCGGTTTCGCTGTGGGCCGAGCGCCTGGCACCGCTGCTGTAACGAATGCAAAGATTGATAACGCGGTAAATGATGGACCGACATAACAACTAAAAACGCCGGATAGGCTGACAAGGAGTTGCGCTTCATGGAAATAGAAGAGTTCGGCTACAAACAGGAGTTGAAACGTAGCCTGACACTGACCGATCTGGTGGTGTACGGAATGATCTTCATGATCCCCATCGCCCCGTTTGGCGTGTATGGCTACGTCAATGCCGAGGCGCCCGGGATGGTACCGCTGGCCTACATCATCGGCATGGTGGCGATGCTGTTCACCGCGTTGAGCTATGGCAGCATGGCGCGGGCATTTCCGATTGCAGGTTCGGTGTACTCCTACGCGCAACGCGGCCTCAACCAACACGTCGGCTTCCTCGCCGGCTGGCTGATGCTGCTCGACTACCTGCTGATTCCGCCGCTGCTGTACGTCTACGCGGCGATGGCCCTCAACCATCTTTATCCGGACATTCCGAAAGTCGGCTTCATTCTGGCGTTTCTGGTCAGTGCAACCTTCGTCAACCTGCGCGGCATCACCTTCACCGCACGGATGAACATCATCTTCCTGCTGGCGCAATTGGTGGTGCTGGGGATATTCCTGTTCTACGCCTGGAATGCCCTGCACAACGGCGGCGGCAACGGCGAGCTGACCCTGGCGCCGCTGTATCACCCGGAAACATTCAACTTCGCCCTGCTGATGCAAGCGGTGTCGATTGCGGTGCTGTCGTTCCTCGGCTTCGATGCGATCTCGACGCTCGCTGAAGAAATCAAGGGCGACCCGGGCAAAAGCGTCGGTCGGGCAGCGCTGATCACGCTGCTGGTGATGGGCGCAATTTTCGTCGTACAGACCTGGATCGCCACCGACCTCGCTGCCGGCATGGGCTTCAAGTCCGCCGACACCGCGTTCTATGAAATCGCCGAAATCGCGGCGGGCAGCTGGCTGGCAACGCTGACCGGTGTGGCGACTGCACTGGCCTGGGGCGTTGCCGTGGCAATCACCTCGCAAGCCGCGGTGTCGCGCCTGCTGTTCGGCATGGCCCGTGACGGCAAGTTGCCGAAAGTGCTGGCCAAGGTGCACCCGAAGCACAACACCCCGTACCTGAGCATTTATCTGGTAGCGCTGCTGTCGCTGGTGATCTGCTACCTGTTCATCAATTAGGTCGACACCCTGACCTCGCTGGTCAACTTCGGTGCCCTCAGCGGTTTCATGCTGCTGCACCTGACAGTGATCAACTACTACTGGCGTCGGCAGAAGTCCGGCCAGGTCGTGCGCCATCTGATCTGTCCGGTGATCGGCTTCATCATCGTCGCCGCCATCATGTACAACATGGGCGTCGATGCGCAGAAACTCGGCCTGATCTGGATCGCGCTGGGTCTGGTGTACCTGTTCTTCCTGAACAAGCTCGGCGCCAGCAGTGCGTTGCCTGACCCGAGTAATGGCTGACAAGAAAAAGAGCGGCGTCTGACAACAAATCAGGCGACCGCCGCTTTAAAGCGTGGCAACCGACAGTGATAGTCAGGTTCGGTGGGGATCACCGGACCCTTTGATACAGGAGTACATCCATGCTGGTCTTACGCCCAGTCGAGCCAACCGACCTGCCGCAATTGCAGCAACTGGCCCGCGACAGTCTGGTCGGCGTCACGTCGCTGCCGGACGACAGCGAACGCCTGCGTGAAAAAATCGCCGGTTCCTGCGCCTCGTTCGACAAAGACATTCAGGCGCAAGGCCCGGAGAATTACTTCTTCGTGCTGGAAGACCTCGACACTCGGCGGCTGGTCGGCTGCTCGGAGATCCTCGCCACGGCCGGTTTCAACGAACCGTTCTACAGCCTGCGCAACCGCCACTTCACCAGTGCCTCGCGGGAGCTGAACATCGAGCACGGGGTGCCGGCGCTGTCGCTGTGTCACGACCTCAACGACCACACCCTGCTGCGCGGTTTTCACATCGACAATGCGCTGGTGCGCAGCGCTTTTTCCGAACTGCTGTCGCGGGCGCGGCTGCTGTTCATCGCCGCTCACGCATCCCGTTTCGCCGATGCGGTGATCACCGAAATCGTCGGCTACAGCGATGAGAATGGCCATTCACCGTTCTGGGATGCACTGGGCAAGCATTTCTTCGACCTGCCCTACGTCGAGGCCGAGCGCCTGTGCGGTCTGCAAAGCCGCACGTTTCTCGCCGAACTGATGCCGCAATACCCGATCTACGTGCCGATGCTGCCCCCGGAAGCACAGGCATGCATCGGCCGGATTCACCCGGACGGCCAGGAAGCGTTCGACATCCTTGAACGCGAAGGCTTTGAAACCAACAGCTACATCGACCTGTTCGACGCCGGCCCGACCCTGTATGCGCGCACCGCGAACATCCGTTCGATCGCCCGCAGCCAGACCGCCACCGTGCGCCAGCAAGCACAAATCGATGCACGGGGACGCTATCTGGTGAGCAACGACGCCTTGCACGATTTCCGGGCCATAGTCGCCGAACTGGATTACCAGCCCGATCAACCGCTGTCCCTTACGCCAGCCCTGTGCACGGCGCTGAAAGTCACCGATGGCAGCACGATCAGGCTGACAGCCCTGTGAACGGTGCCCGGTTGCACACCCAACGACAGTGCCCGAACAGGCGCGTACAAGGAGTTACCGCATGATCGTCCGTCCGGTCAAAGTCAGCGACCTGCCAGCGCTGATGACTCTGGTGCAGCAGGCTGGCCCCGGGTTCACCACCCTGCCGGCCAATGAAGACCGCCTCGCTCACCGGGTGCGCTGGGCGCAACGTGCGTTCGCCGAGCAGGTGGAACGGGCTGACGCCGACTACCTGTTCGTGCTCGAAGACGACGACCTGCGCGTGGTGGGTGTCAGCGCCCTGACCGGCGCGGTTGGCCTGCGCGAGCCGTGGTACAACTACCGCGTCGGGTTGACCGTGAGTTCATCGGCGGATCTGGGCATTTCCCGGCAGATTCCCACGCTGTTTCTCAATAATGAGCTGACCGGCCAGTCGGAACTGTGCTCGTTGTTTCTCAGCCACGATCATCGCCATGGCAGCAACGGCCGGTTGCTGTCGTTGGGGCGCCTGCTGTTCGTGGCTGAATTTCCGCAGTTGTTTGGCGAGAAGATGATCGCCGAACTGCGTGGCAGTGCCGATGAACGCGGTTGTTCGCCGTTCTGGGACAGTCTGGGCCGGCACTTTTTCCAGATGGACTTCAGCCACGCCGACCACTTGTCGGGTCTGGGCAACAAGTCGTTCATCGCCGAACTGATGCCGCGCCAGCCGTTGTACACCTGCATGCTGACCGAACAGGCACAAGCGGCCATCGGCCAGCCACATCCCAATACCGAGCCGGCGCTGAAGATCCTGCGCGAGGAAGGCTTTGTGCATAAGGGCTACATCGACATCTTCGACGGCGGCCCGGTGATCGAAGCGCCGATCGGCAGCATTCGTACCGTGCGCGACAGCCAGGCGCTGACCCTGAGCCTCGGCACGCCGGACGATCAGGCCCCCTTGTGGCTGATCCATAACCGTCGCCTGGAGAACTGCCGCATTACTGTGGCCCCCGGTCGTCTGGTCGGCAATACCTTGGTGGTCGATCGCCTGACCGCCAAGCGCCTGCAACTGCAGCCGGGCAATTCGGTCCGCACCGTGCTGCTGCCCAGGCAACAGCAACATGCAGTCGCGGCCTGAACGCCGGCCCTGACACTGGAAATCCGCTGATTGCAGATGAAACCTTTCAGCCTTTGCATCCGTGATCAACGCCTCACTTGCAAATTCGTCATGAACCTTGACCCATTCGCGTGATAGCCTTTTCATTCTTCGGCGTTGACACCTTTGCTCAAGCCGTTCCATTCCTTTGTATTGGTGGAACTCGTATGACCAGGCTTTCCCATCAAGATTTGCGCCGTAACTTCCGTCAATTGCTGGCTTCCGACACCTGCTACCACACGGCCTCGGTGTTCGACCCGATGTCCGCGCGCATCGCCGCAGACCTGGGTTTTGAAGTGGGGATCCTCGGCGGCTCCGTCGCCTCGTTGCAGGTGCTGGGCGCTCCCGACTTCGCCTTGATCACCCTCAGCGAGTTCGCTGAGCAGGCCACCCGCATCGGCCGCGTCGCTCAACTGCCCGTGATCGCCGACGCCGACCACGGCTACGGCAACGCTCTCAACGTGATGCGCACCATCGTCGAACTGGAACGCGCCGGCGTCGCCGCCCTGACCATCGAAGACACGCTGCTGCCGGCACAATTCGGCCGTAAATCCACCGACCTGATCTCGGTTGCCGAAGGCGTCGGCAAGATCCGTGCAGCGCTGGAAGCCCGGGTCGATTCGGAAATGGCGATCATCGCCCGCACCAACGCCGGCATTCTGCCGAACCAGGAAATCATCAGCCGCACCAAGCAATACCAGGCCGCCGGTGCCGACGGCATCTGCATGGTCGGCGTGCAGGACTTCGATCAGCTTGAGCAGATTGCCGAACACCTGACGGTACCGCTGATGCTGGTCACCTACGGCAACCCGGCGTTGCGTGATGACAAGCGTCTGGCCGAACTCGGTGTGCGCGTAACCATCGACGGTCACGGCGCGTACTTCGCGGCGATCAAGGCCACCTACGACAGCCTGCGCGAACAACGCCAGATCTTCACCCAGGCTTCGGACCTGAGTGCCACCGAACTGACGCACACCTACACCCAGCCAGAGGACTACATTCTGTGGGCGAAGGAATACATGAGCGTCAAGGAGTGATTGCTCACTGATACGAGTCTCGGACAACTCTAAAGATGGCCGGTAGACGCAATGTCACCGGCCAAGTTGCGAGAAAAGGCGAATTAATAATGGCCAGCTTCTACCAGCGATACACACCTACAAACAAACACCAATATTTAACAACAACTACAGCATTGATATTAAATATCGCCTCTCTATAATCGCAAACCGTTAAACAGCAAAAACATTCAACCCCTCAAGCGCGGAGACCTGTTTAACAAAACGAAATAACAAACCTGATAATTACGCCTGATCAAATAGTCTAAAAAGTACATTTGACAGAAAATGACAAAGCGACTTCCCATGATAAAAAACCTGCTCAACCCAGACTTGAAGCCTGACCAGCTTATTACCTGTATCAAAACAACAAACATGGGGAGCGAAGTAAAGATCCTGGCCGACCAGTTATCCGAACCTAACGCAGATACCGAGAATTTGTCCCGTCACGCCGCGATCATGAAAGCGACCAACATACACACCGGAACGTTGACGTTATATTGCAACAAAGATGGAAACATCAGCCTCAAGGCACCTGATAACGCATCCGCGCCTGAGCAACTATATTCCGTACCCGGAAACAGCGTTTTGTTCGCCATCAACGGGCAATCGTATTCCATCCAGCTTTATCGGCTCGACGGTGAATATCTGACTCGCGCAGAGCAGGTGATCGTGGATGCCGAAAATCCGTTGTTCATCGACGGCAGCAAAATGCTGTATGACAGCAATCCGAATGGAAACGGGCACCCGGCGTTTATTGGCAGCATCAATCTGCCCGACAGAACTGCCGACATCAGTGTGTTCGACCCCCACTCGTTGCGCAAAATCGGCTGGTTTCCTCATGACGACAGCGCCGCGCGCTTTCTGGTGAGTCTTGAACTGCTCGAAGCCGCACAGGACCCCGGAGCCTGCAAAGTGGCGCAGGAATTGATTTATCACTATCACCCCGCTGTCGCCTGGCGGGCCTTTCAGATGATCAACAGAACGGATCGTCAGGCCGCACTAAGTTGCGCCCCGTTGTTGAGAAACCTGCAAGACAGTCGCCTGAACTACTTGCTTGACCAGTGTGAAGCGGCATGAAGTTACAGTCATTTATCGAGCGCATGGCGACTTACGATCTGCAACTGGACAGTTCAAGGATCGTGGAAGATCTGCGTCAGCTGGCGACTAACCGCACGTTGTTGAGCGAGTACCTCTACACCACGATTCAACAGGACGGCTTCAGTACCAAAAACAGGCTTTACGGGGCTTATGCATTTGTCCTGCACTCCAACGATCTGTTTACAGTTCGCCTGGGTTTCTGGTCGCCGGTCACGTCACGGGATGAAAGGGAAACCTTTATCTATGACCTTAACCACAGTCATGACTTCGAACTCTATTGCGTGGGTTACAGCGGTGACGGTTACACCACCGTTTCACGGGAAATTCTGGATCAAACGCCGCTCCAGGCCGGCAGAAGGCCCGAGTTCGGCGAAGAACGAGTCCTTAAACTTATTCCGGGTGAGGTGCTGCACATGCTTCCACTAAAGGAAGTACACAAACAGCTACCACCTGAAACAATGTCTGCCTCGCTGAGTTTGCTTATTCATCCTCCGCAGGCAGCCAAAACCGAAGAAGCCTGGTGCTTCGACGACAATCTGGTGCCGACTTATCCCGGCATCGCCCGCCAGGAGACAGCACTCTATGACAGCCTGCTGTCACGGCTACAACGTGAGCAGACTTCACTGCTCACTTAATCAGAAAGGAAATCTGCATGAACAAGCAACTCGATAACTGGAACCAGACTCCACTGCTGCACGCCGGCGCCAACGTCATCAATACGCCGGTTGCAACCGCTGCGGCATCGCCATGCACAGGCATCATTCCACGTTACAACGTGGGCAACATTCACGAAATCAAACAATTCTGGAACACCCCGCAACAAGCCTGATTGCTTCAGGATTCACCGTATGAAGGTGGCAGGCCTTAACGGCTGCCGCCTTCACGCGTGGCAACTATTTGCCCGCCAACTCCATGATCATCCGCGACAACAGATAAATCCGCGGCGTCACGCTCGCCACTTCGGCGTACTCCTCCGGCGTATGAATATTGCCGCCGACAATCCCGAAACCGTCCAGCGTCGGCGTGCCCACGCCGGCTGACAGGCTGGCATCCGCCGCACCACCACTGCCCTCTTCGGTCAGCTTGCGGCCGATCTCGCCGTAAATCCCTTGGGCCATCGCCATCAAGCGATCCGACTCCGCCGTTTGCGGCATCGGCGGCAAGCCGCGTTTGAGGCTGGTGGTGACTTCGGTTTCCGCGATCAGCTTGTCCTGCGAGACCCGCGCCAGGTCTTTCTCGATCCGGTCGAATTCTTCCGGCACGGCCGCGCGCACGTCAGCCTTGGCGATGGCGTGATCGGGAATCACGTTGGTGCGATCACCGGCCTGGAGCACGGTGAAGTTGATCGTGGTTTTCTTCGCTTCGTCGCCGAGTTTGCCCAGTTGCAGAATCTGGTGCGCCGCTTCCATCGCTGCGTTGCGTCCCAACTCCGGCGCGACGCCCGCATGCGCAGCCTTGCCCTTGACCTCGACCAGCGCCGTTGCGCTGCCTTTGCGCCACACCACCAGACCATCGGCCGGACGCCCCGGTTCGAGGTTGAGCGTCACGTCGTGGGCCTTGGCGGTTTTCTTGATCAAATCGGTGGCGACATCCGAGCCGGTTTCTTCGCTGGCATCGAGCAGGAAGGTGATTTGCGCGTAATCCTTGAAGTCGAGGTTCTTCAGGATCTTCAGCGCGTAGATCCCGGCGACGATGCCGCCCTTGTCGTCCATCACCCCCGGCCCGTAGGCGCGGCCGTCCTTGATGTGGAACGGGCGCTCGGCGGCGGAGCCTTCCTTGAACACCGTGTCCATGTGCGCCATCAAGAGGATTTTCGCCTTGCCGGTGCCTTTGAAAGTGGCCAGCACATGGTTGGTTTTTTCCGGTGTATTGGGCACCCGCTCGATGGTGGCGCCGAGTTTTTTCAGCTCGTCGATGGCGATCTCGCTGACTTGTTTCAGGCCCGGTTCATAACCGGAACCGGAGTCGATGTTGACCAGCCGTTCCAGCAGTTTCAGGGCTTCGGGCTGATACTGCTCGGCATCCGCCAGCACTTGCTTGTGCGGTTCGGCGAAGGCACCGGCAGCGCTGAAGGCGAGAGACAGGCCGAGGCTGGCGGCCAGCAGGGAGCGGGGAAATGAGAACGTCATGAATCGATCCTTGTTTCGCGTCGGGGGATTCAAACCGTACCTGACATCGACGCAAGGCTCTATAGCGGATGCGACACCCGAGCCGCCGACACCGAACACTTCCAGGAGCGAGCCGGCTCGCACAGGTGAATGTGGTGAGCAGTCAGACCGAATCGAGCAGTTCCTGTTTCGGCAGGTCGTCATTGTTGCAGATCACCCGATTGCGCCCGGTCGCCTTGGCCTCGTACAGCGCCTGGTCCGCATCATTGAGCCAACGGGTCGCGTCGCCATGCGCCGGATCATAAGCCGCCAGACCAATGCTCAGGCTGACCTTGAGCGCCGGGTTCTGCTCGTAACCCAGGGTGGCGAAACGTTCGCGCAAGGCTTCCATGGCCTGCGCGGCATTGAACAGCGGCAGGTCGGGCAGAATCACGCAGAACTCATCGCCGCCGTAGCGCCCGGCAATATCCGCAGCGCGCAGGTTCTGCTTGAGCATTTTGCTCAACTGGCGCAGGACGATGTCACCCGCCACATGCCCATACGTGTCATTGATCGACTTGAAGTGGTCGATATCGATCAACGCAATCGCCGCGCCCTGTTGCTGTCGACGGCAACGTTGAAAAGCGATGTCCAGTTGATCCTTCCAGGCGCCGTGGTTGAGCAGACCGGTCAGGCTGTCGGTGCGGCTCAGGGCCAGCAGTTCACGCTTGTGCAGGCCCAGCGTGTAGGCCTGGCGAAAGCAGATCCAGCCCAGCGCCAGCGGGTACAGCATCAACAACGGCAGGCAGGCATACAGCTGTAAAGGTGAGGTGGGCGGGATGAACGCCGGGGCGAACACCACCAGGCCGACGCCGATTCCAAGGACCTGCGCCGCCAGGCCCGCCGCGAGAAAACGCAAGCCGCCGATGGCGACATTATTCATCGCCATCATCGAAACGGTGGTGGCACTGGGCAGCGGATTGAACTGCATGGCGGCGACCCAGAAGCCGCCCATAAACGCGTCGATCAACAGATTGCGGTGTTCAGCATGGTAGGGAACGCTGGAGCGACGGGCCCATTGAAACGCCAGATGCGGCCAGACCAGGCCATTGAAGAGCATCAGTGCCCAGACCCACGGCGGCGGGTCAAGCGGGTACATCGCCACGCTCACGCACAACAACCCCAGCACCAGGCCGAGGGTTCGCGATGTATAAAGCCTCCTGGCCAGTGAAAGTCCCTTTCCCCCCTTGTTTCGCATAAGGGCCTCGACCACTCAACGGAACCTGCGCACACCGTCAGACCGATGTGCTGGGAGTCTATCAGCCAGCCGTTAAATAGCCATCACCGCCCAGCCGCCCGCCCCCACTCGGCGAATTTTTAGCTATACCTGAAAGGATGAAAACGGTGAAACGACTATAAGAAGGAGACCCATGCGGACCTACCAGGTGTTGATCATCGGCAGCGGATTTGGCGGTCAATGTGCGGCGGTCAATTTGCTCAAGGCCGGCATTGACGATTTTCGCCTGCTGGAACGAAGGGCGTTCTTCGGCGGCACCTGGTGCCAGAACACCTATCCCGGCGCAGCGGTGGATGTGCCCTCACCGCTGTACTCGCTGTCCTTCGCGCCGTACCGCTGGACGCAGATGTTTGCCGCCCAGCCTGAACTGCACCGATACACCGAACACGTCATCGAACGCTTCGGCCTGCGCGAGCGCGTGGAGCTGCAAACCAACGTCGAACGCATCGAATGGGATGACGCCGCCAGGCAGTGGGCGGTGCACACCAACAAGGGGATGTTCTGCGCGCAGTTCGTGATCAACGCCTCCGGGCCATTGAGCCAACCGGTGATCCCGCCCTTCCCCGGCCAGGATCGCTTTCAGGGCAAGACTTTTCATACAAACAATTGGGATCACCGCTACGACTACCGCGGTAAACGCGTGGCCATCGTCGGCAGCGGCGCCAGTGCCGCGCAGGTCATTCCGGCGATTGCCCCCGAGGTCGCACAACTGCATGTATTCCAGCGCACACCACATTGGGTGCTGCCGCGCGCCGATCGCCGGTTCGGACCTTTGCAGCGCTGGCTGCTGGGGGTGAAACCGGCCTACAAGCTGCTGCGCTGGCTGCTTTACTGGCAATTCGAAACCCGGGTCATCGCCTTCAAATATTCGAAACCGGCGATTCATCTGGTCCAGCGCCAGGCCCTGCGCTTTCTCAAGCAACAGGTGCCGGACCCGCTGTTGCGCGCAAACTCATCCCGGACTTCACCATCGGCTGCAAGCGCATCCTGCTTTCCAGCACCTATTACCCGGCGCTGACCCGGCCCAACGTCACCCTGCACAGCCGCGAGCAAGGCATCGCCGCGCTCGATGAAACCGGCATCGTCACCCAGGATGGCCAGCACATCGAGGTCGACCTGATTGTCTGGTCGACCGGCTACGACGCCACCGACGGCGTGGTCTCTTATCCGGTGACCGGCAAGCACGGCGTGCAACTTAAGGACGTCTGGGCGCAATACCCGCGCGCCTATCTGGGCACCAGCCTGCCGGGCTTTCCCAACCTGTTTATCGTCACCGGGCCCAACACCGGCATCGGGCATACCTCGGCGCTGTTCATCATCGAGGCGCAGATGAACTACATCCTCGACTGCATCCACACCCTGCAAGCAAAAGAACTGCGCAGCATCGAAGTGCGCCCCGACGCGGAACGTACCTACACTGCAATGATCCACCGTGAGATGGAGCGCACGGTATGGAAGTCCGGCGGCTGTCACAGTTGGTATCAAAGCAAGAGCGGTCATGTGATCGCGATATTTCCGGGCTTCAGTTTCAGCTACTACCGGTTGACCCGGGCGCTGAAACCGGCTGACCACATTCTGTCCTGAACACGTAAAAGGAAGACGTCGATGCTTGTGCTGTTTGTCGCTCTCGCGGTTTTCGTGGCCTGGAGCTGGTTGAGTTATCCGGCGATCGGCCATTGGCTGTATGACTTGAGCACGGCGCTCGAGGCCAGGATGTACAAGTTGCACAAGATCGAAGTGCCGATTGCCGAAATGACGGTCTCGACCTGGCAAGGTGGCCCTTATGAAGCCGCCAGCGCGATCCTGATGCTGCACGGCTACAGCGCCGAGAAAAATCTGTGGCTGCGCTTCGCCAGGCACTTTGTCCGCCAGTACCGGGTGATCATTCCGGACATCGCCGGCCACGGTGAAACCGGCTTCAAGGCCGGTGGCGGCTATGACATTGCGCTGCAGGCCAAGCGCATGATCCAGCTGCTCGACGTCTGCGGCGTGGAGAAAGTCCACGTGATTGGCAACTCGATGGGCGGCTACATCGCAGCGTGGCTGGCGGCAACCTATCCGGACCGGATTGCCTCATTGGCACTGACCGACCCGGCCGGCGTCACCGCACCGCAGGCGAGCGACATGGAGCGCCATCTGGCCCGTGGACATAACCCGTTCCTGATCAATTCCCGGGAAGAATTCCGCCAGTTTTATGCGATGACCATGGCCTCGCCACCGTGGGTACCCGGGCTGGTGCTGGACGCCATCGCCCAGCGTTACCAACGCCAACGTGATGAGCTGGAAGAGATCTTCCGCGACTTTCGCGCCAGCCCGCCGATGGAACCGAAACTGGCCGAAATCAAATGCCCGGCGCTGCTGCTGTGGGGGCGCAAGGACCGTTTGATCGACGTCAGCAGCGTGCCGGTGTGGAGCAAGGGCATCGCCAATCTGCGGGTCGAAGTGTGGGAGGGTGTCGGGCACATGCCGATGGTCGAACAACCGGGGAATACTGCGCGGTTGTATCGGGAGTTTCTGGGCAGTCAGCGATGAATCCCACAACTATCCTTGTAGTGAGGGAGCTTGCTCCCGCTGGGGCGCGAAGCGGCCCTTATCCAGCAAATGCAACTAGCCTGTCTCGACACGATATCGATCTCGGGTCTGCTGCGCAGCCCAGCGGGAGCAAGCTCCCTCGCCACAAAACGCTCTCTTGGCGACAAAGATTCGGAAGATCGAAATGAACATTCTCTACGACGAACGCCTCGACGGCCCGCTACCGGAAGTGAACAAGGCCGAGTTGCTGAAAACCCTGCAGCGCGCCCTCCCGGATCTCGACCTTCTGTGGCGCGAAGACGAACTCAAGCCGTACGAATGCGATGGCCTGTCGGCCTATCGCACCACGCCGATGCTGGTGGCGCTGCCCCGGCGACTCGATCAGGTACAAACCCTGCTCAGACTCTGCCATCAACACCACGTGCCGGTGGTGGCCCGTGGCGCCGGCACCGGGTTGTCAGGCGGCGCGCTGCCGCTGGAAAGCGGCCTGTTGCTGGTGATGGCGCGGTTCAACAACCTCCTGCACATCGACCCGGCGGCTCGCACCGCACGGGTTCAACCCGGGGTGCGCAACCTGGCGATATCCCAGGCGGCGGCGCCGTTCGGCCTGTATTACGCGCCGGATCCGTCGTCGCAGATTGCCTGTTCGATCGGCGGCAACGTCGCGGAAAATGCCGGTGGCGTGCATTGCCTCAAGTACGGTCTGACCGTACACAACCTGCTGAAGATCGAAGTGCTGACCATCGAAGGCGAACGCCTGACGCTGGGCAGCGAGGCCCTCGATGCGCCGGGCTTCGATTTGCTGGCGCTGTTCACCGGCTCCGAAGGTTTGCTCGGGATCATCACCGAAGTCACGGTCAAACTGCTGCCCAGACCGCAGGTCGCCAAGGTGCTGCTGGGCAGTTTCGATTCGGTGGAAAAGGCTGGCCGCGCGGTGGCCGACATCATCGCTGCGGGGATCATTCCCGGCGGCCTTGAGATGATGGACAACCTGGCGATCCGCGCCGCCGAAGACTTCATCCACGCCGGTTACCCGGTCGCTGCCGAAGCGATTCTGCTGTGCGAACTCGATGGTGTCGAAGCCGATGTCCACGACGATTGCCTGCGGGTCCGCGAAGTCATGCTTCAGGCCGGCGCCAGCGAAGTGCGCCAGGCCCGCGATGAAGCCGAGCGCGTGCGCTTCTGGGCCGGTCGCAAAAATGCCTTTCCGGCGATCGGCCGCCTGTCGCCGGACTACTACTGCATGGACGGCACCATCCCGCGCCGCGAATTGCCCGGCGTGCTGCAAGGCATCGCCCGCCTCGGCGCCGAATACGGCTTGCGCGTTGCCAATGTGTTCCATGCCGGCGACGGCAACATGCACCCGCTGATCCTGTTCGACGCCAACCAGCCCGGCGAACTGCAGCGCGCGGAAGCGTTGGGCGGGAAAATTCTCGAATTGTGCGTGCACGTCGGCGGCAGCATCACGGGTGAACACGGCGTCGGCCGCGAGAAAATCAATCAGATGTGCGCGCAATTCAACAGCGCAGAGCTGACCCTGTTCCACGCCGTCAAAGCCGCGTTCGATCCGCAAGGCCTGCTCAACCCCGGCAAGAACATCCCGACCCTGCACCGCTGCGCGGAATTCGGCGCCATGCACATTCACGCCGGACAATTGCCATTTCCCGAACTGGAGCGCTTCTGATGGCTGACGTCGACGCCAGCGGCGCCCTGCTGGATCAGGTCAATCAGGCCCGGGCCAACGCCACGCCGCTGAAAATCCAGGGTGGCAACAGCAAGGCGTTTCTGGGGCGCGAGGTGGCCGGCGAAGTGCTCGACACCCGCGCACACTGCGGCATCGTGCGCTATGAACCGACCGAGCTGGTGGTCAGCGTGCGCGCCGGTACGCCGCTGCGCGAGTTGCTCGCGGCGCTTGACGCGGCCGGGCAGATGCTGCCGTGCGAACCGCCGGCCTTCGGTGACAGTGCCACCGTCGGCGGGATGATCGCCAGCGGAATGTCCGGGCCACGGCGGCCATGGTCAGGTTCGGTGCGCGACTTCGTCCTCGGTACCCGGGTCATCACTGGCCTCGGCGAACATTTGAGGTTCGGTGGCGAGGTGATGAAAAACGTTGCCGGCTACGACCTGTCGCGGTTGTTGACTGGTAGTTTCGGCTGTCTCGGCGTGCTCACCGAGGTCTCGCTGAAAGTTCTGCCGAAACCGCGTCAATGCCTGAGCATCCGCCTCGATATCGACTGCACCCGAGCGCTGACCAGGCTGGCCGAATGGGGTCAGCAACCGTTGCCGATCAGCGGCGCCTGCCATGACGGGCAAAGCCTGTACCTGCGCCTGGAGGGCGGCGAAGGCTCGGTGACTGCCGCGCATCAACGACTCGGCGGCGAGCCGCTGGACTCGGTGTTCTGGAGCGATTTGAACGAGCAACGCCTGAGCTTTTTCGACGGAGGCCTGCCGCTGTGGCGCCTGTCGCTGCCGAACAATCTCGAGCCGCAAGACTTGCCCGGCCAGCAGTTGATCGACTGGGCCGGCGCGCAACGCTGGCTGAAGTCCGATCACGAGCACGTTCAGATTCTCACCCAGGAACTCGGTGGCCATGCCACCTGCTTCACCCATGGCGCCAGCGACACACCGTTCCAGCCGCTGCCGCGCACGCTGATGCGTTATCACCAGCAACTCAAGGCGCAACTCGACCCGCAAGGGCGGTTCAACCCCGGCCGGATGTACGCGGAGTTCTAGCCATGCAGACCACCCTCAGCGAACAATCCCGACAACTGCCGCGTGCGGCCGAGGCGGAAAAGATTCTGCGCACCTGCGTGCATTGCGGTTTTTGCAACGCCACCTGCCCGACCTATCAGTTGCTCGGTGATGAGCTCGATGGGCCACGCGGACGCATCTATCTGATCAAACAAGTGCTCGAAGGGGCGCCGGCCACCGAGCAGACTCAGTTGCATCTGGATCGCTGCCTGTCCTGCCGCAATTGCGAAACCACCTGCCCTTCCGGTGTCGACTATCACAACCTGTTGGATATCGGGCGGGCGGTGGTCGATCAGGCTGTACCGCGTCCCGCTGCCCAGCGCTTGTTGCGCGAGGGCTTGCGTGCATTGGCGCCGAATCCGGGCGTATTCAAGGGCTTGCTGCGCATGGGTACAACGTTCCGGCCCTTGTTGCCGCGAATGTTGGAAAGCAAATTGCCGCAGCGCTCGTCTACATCCGGTACACGCCCCGCCCCACGCCATGCGCGGCGGGTGTTGCTGCTCGAAGGCTGCGTGCAACCCGGCCTGTCGCCGAACACCAACGACGCGACGGCACGAGTGCTGGACCGGTTGGGGATCAGCGTCACGCCGGTGACTGAAGCCGGTTGCTGTGGCGCGCTGGACTATCACCTCGACGCCCAGGCCAAAGGCCTCGAGCGCGCCCGACAGAACATCGACGCCTGGTGGCCGCACCTGCAAAACGGCGCGGAAGCCATCGTGCAGACGGCCAGCGGTTGCGGCGCGTTCATCAAGGATTACGGGCATCTGCTGGCGCAGGATCCGCGCTACGCCGACAAGGCGCGGCAGATCAGTGAGCGAACGCTGGATCTGGTGCAACTGCTCGCTCAGGAACCGCTGGAGCAAGTGTGCGCCGCCCGCCAGCGGCGGATCGCCGTGCATTGCCCGTGCACCCTGCAACATGCGCTGAAACTCGGCGGCGCGGTCGAAACGCTGCTGACCCGTCTTGGATTCAATCTCACACCCGTGCCGGACGGTCACCTGTGTTGCGGTTCGGCCGGCACTTATTCGCTGACGCAACCGACCCTTGCCCGGCAATTGCGCGATAACCGCCTCAATGCACTGGAAAGCGGACGCCCGGAGCTGATCGTCACGTCCAACGTCGGCTGCCAGAATCATCTGGCCGGCGCCGGACGCACGCAGGTTTTGCACTGGATCGAACTGGTGGATCAGTCGTTGGCAGAATGAAGTTCGTAGGATTCTTCGTTTGCCGCCGTCGGCGAAGGCTGCGATCTTTTCCTCCATCCTTTACGTGACCGTGGCAGGAATTTTTTTCATGACCGTGCAGCCTTTCGTCAGCCCCGACCTGATCCGTCAACGCTTCTCCAAAGCGATGTCCGACATGTACCGCGAAGAAGTGCCGTTGTACGGCGCGCTGATGGAGTTGGTGGAACAGACCAACCGTGAAGTGCTGGCCGCCCAGCCAGACCTCGCACGGCAACTCGACAGCACCGGTGAAATCGAGCGCCTGGACATGGAGCGACACGGCGCCATCCGCGTCGGTACGGCCAAGGAGCTGGCGACCCTCACCCGTTTGTTCGCGGTGATGGGCATGCAACCGGTGGGTTATTACGACCTGACCCCGGCGGGTGTGCCGGTGCACTCCACGGCATTTCGCGCGGTGCATGAAGCGGCGCTGCAGGTCAGTCCGTTTCGAGTGTTCACTTCGTTGCTGCGTCTGGAACTGATCGAAGATCCCGAGTTGCGCGCGTTTGCCGAATCGGTACTGAATCAGCGTTCGATTTTTACCCCGACTGTCTTGCACCTGATCGAGCAGGCTGAGTCAGCGGGTGGGCTGAATGAGCCTGAAGCGGAGGAATTTGTCCTGCAGGCCCTGGAGACCTTTCGCTGGCATCACAGCGCCACCGTCACCGCCGCGCAGTACCAGACCCTTAGCGCCCAGCACCGTCTGATCGCCGATGTGGTGGCGTTCAAAGGCCCGCACATCAACCACCTGACCCCGCGCACCCTGGACATCGACAGGGTTCAAGCGCAAATGCCGGTGCACGGCATCACCCCGAAAGCGGTGATCGAAGGCCCACCGCGCCGCAAGTGCCCGATCCTGTTGCGCCAGACCAGTTTCAAGGCGCTGGACGAGCCGATCGCTTTCACCGATCAGCACGAGACTCGCGGCAGCCACAGCGCGCGTTTCGGCGAAATCGAACAACGCGGTGCGGCGCTGACACCCAAAGGCCGGGCGCTGTATGACCGCTTGCTGAATGCCGCGCGCGATGAACTCGGTGACTTCCCCAACGAAGTCAACGCCACACGCTATAACGAGCTGATGACCCAGCACTTTGGCGAATTTCCGGACAGCGTCGACGGCATGCGTGAACAGGATCTGGCGTATTTTCGCTATTTCCCCACGGAAAAAGGCTTGGCAGCGGGTGGCCTCAAATCGACATCGCTGGAGGATTTGCTCCGCGAAGGCCATGTGAAAGCTGAACCGTTGGTGTACGAAGATTTTCTGCCAGTGAGTGCGGCGGGGATTTTTCAGTCGAACCTTGGGGACGCGGCGCAGACGCACTATGGCGAACACTCGAACCGTCAGGCGTTCGAACAGGCGCTGGGGCGTGGGACCATTGATGAGTTGGGGTTGTATGCCGAGACGCAGCGGCGTTCGATTGAGGAGTGTCTGGTAGCGCTTTCGCGCTGAAAGATCAAAAGATCGCAGCCTGCGGCAGCTCCTACAGATGGAATGTGTTTCTCCCTGTAGGAGCTGCCGCAGGCTGCGATCTTTTGCTTTTGCTTCTAGCGCAACCGCGACAACAGCGCGAACGCTGTCTCTTCCGACGACGCCGGATTCTGCCCGGTCAGCAGCAATCCGTCCTCACGGGTGTAGCTCGACCAGTCCGCGCCCTTGGAGAAAATCCCGCCTTTGGCCTTGAGCTCGTCCTCCACCAGAAACGGCACCACCTTGGTCAACTGCACCGCATCCTCTTCGCTGTTGCTGAAACCGGTCACCTGCTTACCCTTGACCAATGGCTGACCGTCCGCACCTTTGACATGGCGCAGCACCCCGGGCGCATGACACACCGCCGCCACGGGTTTGCCACTGTTGTAAAACGCTTCGATCAGCGCAATCGAATGGCGGTCTTCAGCCAGGTCCCACAACGGGCCGTGGCCGCCGGGATAGAACACGGCATCGAAATCCGCAGCCTTCACCGTGTCCAGTTTGACCGTAGAGGACAGTGCCGACTGGGCGGCAGAATCCTTGCGAAAGCGCTCGGTCGCGGCGGTCTGCGCATCGGGCTCGTCACTTTTCGGGTCCAGCGGTGGCTGGCCGCCCTTGGGCGAGGCCAGCGTCAGTTGCGCGCCGGCATCCTTGAACACGTAATACGGCGCGGCGAATTCTTCCAGCCAGAAGCCGGTTTTCTTGCCGGTATCACCCAGTTGATCGTGGGACGTTAAAACCATCAGGATTTTCATGTCGTTCTCACTCGCGGTGGGGAATGTTCAGACGCCTGCGGCGCAGTCGTGAGTGATTGACCGTCGCGCTGGGTGGATCGTTTCAAACGCTCGACGCTGGCACTTGGCCTTACTGCGCAACTTCTTGCGCACTTGTCCGGCAAAAAACGTGACTTATCGCGCTACAGCCCTTGATCGGAGAGGCTTACAGCCGAGTGCGCAACTTCTTGCGCAGTACTGCGCAAGAAGTTGCGCACTTTCCATCTCGATTCAATAAAAAACATCGACAAAACCGCAAACTACAGCCGCTTCACCCCCGGCTGCCGGGGCCTTCGACAAACCTGGCACGCTCCTTGATAACAGTCAGGCACCCACCGGGCGATTTCGCCTCCCGGGCACCCTAAATTTATCCGCAAGGAGAGCACCCCATGGCAACACCAGCGTACATGTCGGTTACCGGCGAAAAACAAGGCCTGATCACTGCCGGCGCCTTCACCGCCGACTCCGTTGGCAACACCTACCAGGAAGGCCACGAAGACCAGGTCATGGTTCAGGCTTTCAGC
>Ga0182008_10000425_pt1 | contig 32600 bp, 35 predicted proteins | sample Sormic07211129_1_FD_120482 | JGI IMG/M metagenome (GOLD analysis project Ga0182008, IMG submission 120482) | Rhizosphere microbial communities from Sorghum bicolor, Mead, Nebraska, USA - 072115-129_1 metaG | ecosystem: Host-associated > Plants > Roots > Rhizosphere | place: USA: Nebraska...
GCTATCACTATCCGCCTGCAAGGCTGTCGCAAGGCGTTCGCCGACGGCACCGTGGCCGTGCATGACTTGAACCTGACCGTCGAAGGCGGCGAAACCCTGGCCATTCTCGGTCCGTCCGGCTGTGGCAAAACCACCACCTTGCGCCTGATCGCCGGCCTCGAACGCCCGGATGTGGGCCAGGTGTGGTTCGGCGACCAGGACGTGACGCGCCTGCCCATCGAACGCCGCGATGTGGGCATGGTGTTCCAGAATTACGCGCTGTTTCCCAACCTGGATGTGGCCGGGAATATCGTTTATGGCTTGAAGATTCGCGGTATGTCGGTGGTGGAGCGTAACCAGCGCTGCGACGAGTTGCTGGAACTGGTGGGCTTGCAGCACCACGGCAAACGCAGCATCCATGAGCTCTCCGGCGGCCAGCGCCAGCGCGTGGCCTTGGCGCGTGCGTTGGCGCCGCGCCCGAAAGTGTTGCTGCTGGACGAACCGCTGGCCGCCCTGGATGCGCAACTGCGCGAACGCCTGCGCAGCGAGCTGAATGAGTTGCTGCGCGGCCTGGGCATCACCTCGGTGTTCGTCACCCACGACCAGGGCGAAGCCATGGCCCTGGGCGACCGCATCCTGGTGATGGAGCACGGACGTGTCGCGCAATTGGCCAGTCCGCGTGACATCTACCAGAAACCGGCCAATGCCTTCGTCGCGGGCTTTGTCGGCAACCTCAATGCCTTTGCCGTGCTCGAGCCATCGGCCCATGGTTTGAAAGTCTGTGGCGGCGAGTTGCCGTGGCATGACGTCAACCTGCCCAGCACCGTCTATTGCCGCCCCGAACACCTGAGGGTGATGGAGAGCGAAGGGCACTTGCACGGCCACCTGCTGGCGCAGTTCTTCCAAGGCGCGCAAAGCCGCCTGCTGGTGGATGTGGGCGGCCCGCAACCGCTGCTGGTCGACAGCAGCGACAACCAGCTGTACGCCGTCGGCGCACCGATTGCCCTGGCGATCGCGCCGCACATGTTGTTCACCCTGAATGCTTGAGACTCTATCGTGAATCGTCCGTTTCTCGTCGCGCAGATCAGCGACCTGCACCTTAAAGCCGGCCAGCGTCTCACTTACGGGGTTGTCGATACGTTAGGCGCACTGCGCCGCGCCGTCGACCACTTGAACGCCAGCCACCCACGGCCCGATATCGTGGTCATCAGCGGTGACCTGGTGGACTTCGGCCGCGCCGATGAATACGCCGTGCTGCACCCCGAACTCGCGCGCCTGCACATGCCGTGCTACCTGGTGCCGGGCAATCACGACAGCCGTGGGCCGTTACTGGAAGCATTTCGTGATCACGCGTATCTGCCGTTGTCGGCCGAGGGCCCGCTGGACTGGGTGGTCGACGACCATCCACTGCGCCTGATCGGCCTTGACTCGACCATTCCTGGCGGCCACGGCGGCCAGTTGCTCGATAGCCAATTGCACTGGCTGGACGAGCAACTGGCGTTGCGCCCGGATGCACCGACGCTGCTGATCCTGCATCACCCGCCGTTCATCAGTGGCATCGGCCACATGGACCGCGAACCCTTCATCAATGCCAGCGCCCTGGAGCAAGTCGTTGCCCGCCATCCGCAAGTGGAGCGCTTGCTGTGCGGCCATCTGCACCGGCCGATGCAGCGGCGTTTCGGTGGCAGCCTGAGTTGTGTGTGCCCCGGCACCTCCCACCAGATCGTGCTGGATTTGCAAGAAGCGGCGCCCGCGCATTTCAACCTGGAGCCGGCGGGCTATCTGTTGCATCGCTGGGACGTGCAGCAGGGTTTGATCAGCCACAACGGCGTGTTCGGGGAGTACCCGGGGCCGTATCCGTTCTATGACGCCCATGGATTAATTGACTGAGGTTGTGATGAAAGCCACTTTGCATGTGTTAAGCGTGTTGACCGGCGGCCTGGGCATTGCCCTGAGCCCCCTGGCCTCGGCTGATTTTCTGAGTGACAGCAAAGCCAACTTGAGCCTGCGCAACTTCTACTTCAACAACGACAACCGTGACGGCGCCGCCGCACCGTCGAAGACCGAAGAGTGGGGCCAGGCATTTATCCTCAACTACCAGTCGGGCTTTACCGACGGCACTGTCGGCTTCGGCCTGGATGCCGTGGGCATGCTCGGCGTCACCCTCGACAGTGGCGCCGGCCGTCATGTGGGCAGTTCGATGATCCCCACCGACGACGGCAAGGCCGCCGACACCTGGGCCCGTGGCGGCGCGACGGCCAAGGCGCGTTTCGCCAAGAGCGAACTGCGCTACGGCTACCTGCGCCCGAACCTGCCGATCCTGGTGAGCAACGACGGGCGCCTGTTGCCGCAGTCGTTCGAAGGCGGGCAGATCACCAGCAAGGACATCGATAACCTGACCTTGATCGGCGGCCAACTGCAGCACACCACCGGCCGTGGTTCCAGCGACCGCAGCGGCCTGGCGGCGGCCGGTGGCACCCAGGAAAGCAATAAATTCAACTACGCCGGTGCCGATTACCAGGTGACCAAGGACCTGTTGGTCCAGTACTACTACGCCAATCTCGAAGACTATTACCAACAGCACTTCGCCGGTTTGATCCATGTATTGCCCCTGGGCGACTACGGCTCATTGAAAACTGACCTGCGCTACTTCAAGACCACCTCCGACGGCAAGAACAGCAGCGTCGCCGGCCGTGCCGAAGGCTACAAGCTCGGCGGCTATACCAAGAACGGCACGGGTGAAATCGACAACAACACCTGGAGCGCAGCGTTCATCTACTCCCTGGGCCCGCACGCGATCACCGCCGGTTACCAGCAAGTCTCGGATGACAGCAACTTCGCCCCACTCAACCAGGGCGGCCTGGTCAACAAAGGGGAGGGCGGTTCCAGCCTGTACCTCTACACCGACCGTACCGTGCAGACCTTCATCCAGGCCGGCGAACGCACGGCCTTTGCCCAATACGCCTATGACTTTGCCTCGCTTGGCGTGCCGGGCCTGAAGGCGTCGGTGATGTACCTGAAGGGCGAGCACATTCTCACTGCCAGCGGCAACGATGCCAGCGAGTGGGAGCGCGATATCTCGCTGGATTACGTGGTGCAGAGCGGTACGTTCAAGAACGTCGGGTTCGGCTGGCGCAACGGTGTGTCGCGCAGTGAAGTGGCGCGGGACCAGGATCAGAATCGGGTGTTCGTGAGTTATTCGATTCCGTTGATGTAACGACCTTTCAAGCACTGCAAAACCCACTGTGGGAGCCGTCGAGCCCCAGCGAGGCCGCGATGACGGCGGCACTGCCGATAGAGATGCCGCTGACACACCTCCATCGTAGCCTCGCTGAAGCTCGACGATCCCCATTTTTATTGTGTGTTGCGCAGCCGGCAGCATCCGTTTCAGCCGTTTTTCAAGCTTTTTACGTGGGTGGCGGTGTCATCAGTCACCTGATCAAAACCGCATCGAACATAAAAAGCTGCGGCCTCCGATGTGTCGGTGGACAGACGTACTTTGTGAAAATGCACGGCAGCATTTTCCAGCAGCTGCACCACCAAGGCCTTACCAGCCTGTCGCCCACGGTAAGTACGTTCTACGTATACCCGGCGAAGCCGTCCAACCCCTGATCCCGCGACGAGATCACAAGAAAGACCACCGACGGCGATCAACCGCCCGTCACAAAACATTCCCAGAAAGCATTCACCCGGCCGATCAAATCGATTGGAGCCGTCTTCCCACTCCGTGATCAATCGTGTCAGGAACCGGAAGCCTTCGGCGACTGCCTGCGCTTCGAGGGCTCGGATCTGCGCCGGGAGTTGCTCCAGTTTGCGTATCGAGACGTTTGCGTTGAGCGGACTCAAAGGAACTGTCCACCAAGCCAGGGTGCCTTGGACTCAATGCAACTGTGCGCCTGGTTCTTTACCTTGAAGGGGGTATCGAGCGTGCCCAGCGCAATCGACATCCACTCTGGATACTTTCCTTCAGCGTCGCTCCAGAACAGCGATGAACCACATTCCGAGCAGAATTGACGGGTGATACCTGGCGAAGATTCATAGCTTTTCAGCGTGTCACGCACAGCCCGGATCGTCACTTCTGATCGGCGCGCGCTGGCATACGTCGCGAACGCAGCGCCATGCCCTTTCTGGCATTTTTTGCAGTGGCAGTGGGTGACGGCCTTGAGCGGTGTCGAAACGTGATAAGTAATTGCGCCGCAGAGGCAACTGCCTTGGGTGAATACATCCATGTCTGGTTTTGTCCTGAAGGATCCGGCAAACACTATACCTGTGGCGAGTGAGCTTGCTCCCGCTCGGATGCGCAGCCTCCCCATCCAGCCCAACCACAAACATACAAGAATCCCCCCATCTCCCCTCAGTAGACTCGCCACACTCTTTCTACTGCAGGTCTTCCATGGACATCTTCCTCTACGCCTTCAGCGTCATGTACAGCCCCGGTCCCGTGAATTTCATGGGCCTCAACGCCGGGCTCACCGGTCAGTTCCGGCGCTCCACCGGGTTTTTCATCGGCGTGGGCTGCGCGATGCTGGTGTTGTTCGTGCTGTTCGGCTACACCGGCGAGGCGATCATTTCCCAGGTGGCGTTGCCCTATGTTTCGTTGGTTGGCGGCGTGTACACCTTGTACCTGGCTTATCAAGTGTTCACCGCGCGCACGGTGGTCGATGAAAAAGTCTCTACCGCACCGGCCAAGACCCTCACGTTCTGGAACGGCTTGGTGATCCAGTTGCTCAACCCCAAGGGCATCATGGCGGTGTTGCCGATCACCAGCGTCATGCTGCCGGCCGCGCATATCACCGGGGTGTCGATTGCACTGGTGTCGGCGTTGCTGGCTTTTGGCGCGTTTGGCGCGCCGTGGCTCTATGCGTTGCTTGGCGCAATGCTGGGACGGCGGATCAACGGGGCGTCGGCGTTTACCGTGTTCAACCGTTGCATGGGCCTGGCGCTGGCGGTGTGTGCGTATTTCATGTTTCACGCGTTTTATGCGCATCTGGTCGCAACATGAATGGATCTTGTCACCTCGACTCACGCATAGATCGAGTTTCTACAGGTACTTGAGCCAGACCAGGTCGCGGCGCCGGGCCTTGAGCCCGGCGAACCAACGTACCGGCGCGTACAGCGCCAGCGGCAGCAGCAACGCCACCAGCCAAATGGCGCCCATGCCGTCGAAGCCGAAGTAGTTGCCGTGATTCAGGCCAAACAGTGCCACACACGTGACGTAGAGGATTTTCAGCACGTACAGGTGCAGCAGATAGAAGAACATAGGCGCTGCACCGAAGGTGGCGAGCATGCTGATCCAGCGCTTGCTTCCCGCCTTCTCGAACGCCAGCAACAGCAGTAGCCCAATCCCCAGCGTCAGTGCCAGAAACAACAACGAAGGCGGGTACTTGGTGATGTTGAAAAAGCTCATCAGGGTTTGCACGCCGTTGTCATAGGCTTGCCATGGTTTTTCGCCATACCCATTGACCGCTCGCACTACCACGAACCCTATCAATGCACTTGCACCGCCCAGCCACAGATAACGCTGGCGCTGCGCCGGCTGCATGTCTTTGGCAAACCAGGGGCCGAGGCTGTAGCCCAGGGCGATCACGCCGATCCACGGTAGTACCGGATAAGTGACGCGCAGGCGCAGCGACGCGCCCACTTCGATCCAACTGCGCTCATGCAGGATTGTCCATGGAATATGCAGTGCCGAACCGGCCTCGAAGTGCAGCCCATCCAGCAGGTTGTGCCCGGCAATGATCACCACCGCCAACACGACCAGCAGCGGGCGCGGCAACCACACCAGCGCCGCAAGGGCGATCATGCTCACGCCAATCGCCCAGATGACTTGCATATAGATCACGCTGGGCGGCAGTTGGAAGGTCCAGGCGAAGTTGACCAGGGTGAACTCCAGCACCACCAGGAACAGCCCACGCTTGAACAGGAACGCCGACACATCGCGACGGCCCTGGTACTTCTGGCCGTAGAGCCAGGCCGACAGCCCGGTGAGCAACACAAACACCGGCGCGCACAGGTGGGCGAGGGTGCGGCTGGCAAACAGTGCGGGCTCGGTGCTGTCGATGGCCATCGGGTCGCTGACCTGGCGGTGCAGCAGGAAGGTTTCGCGCACATGGTCGAGGAGCATGAACAGGATCACCAGGCCGCGCAGGGCGTCGATGGAAAGCAGGCGTTGGCGCAGGGGAACAGCGTCGGTCATGGGCGTGATCACAGGGCAGGGTGGTAAGGGAGCGTTATCCTATAACATTGGATTCTGATACCGTCAGCTAAATCATTTTTCCAGGTACTCACCATGACGACGCCGCAGGATGTCATCGACTTCTGGCAACACGCCGGCCCCAAGCGCTGGTTTGCCAAGGACGCTGCTTTCGACGCCAGCTTCCGCGACACTTTCCACAGCGCGCATCTGCAAGCCGCCCGGCGTGAGCTGGAAAGCTGGCTGGACTCGGCGCACGGTGCCCTGGCGTTGCTGATCCTGCTCGACCAGTACCCGCGCAATGCCTACCGTGGCACCGCCCATATGTTCGCCACCGACCCGCTCGCACGGCTGTATGCGCGGCGCATGGTGGACGCCGGGCTGGACCGGCAGGTCGAACCGGCATTGCGTGCGTTCTGCTACCTGCCGTTCGAGCATTCGGAAGACCCGGCCGATCAACAGCGCTCCCTGGACCTGAACCGGCAACTGGATACCAACACCTACCATTGGGCCAAGGAACATGCGCGCATCATCGAGCAATTCGGGCGTTTTCCCCATCGAAACGAGGTGTTGGCGCGTGAGACCACGGATGAGGAACGTGCCTTTCTGGACGAGGGCGGATTTGCCGGTTAACCCGGTATTCCACCCAGGAATGCCCCCATAAAAACAGCGCATTGTCTTTCTTGTGGCGCATCTCGTAGCGTGGTGTTCCCCCTCAAGGAGAATCGTTATGCGCCTGTATGTGGATCATCTGTACACCAGCCCCTACGCCATGTCGGTGTTCGTGACCCTGCGCGAAAAAGGCCTGGCGTTCGACACGGTTACCCTGGACCTGGATGCCGCGCAGCAGCACGCGGCCGACTTTGCCCAACTGTCCCTGACCCAACGCGTACCGACCTTGCTGGAGGGCGACTTCGCCTTGTCGGAGTCGTCGGCGATCACCGAGTACCTGGAGCAGGCCTACCCTGAAGTGCCGGTGTATCCGGCCGATCCAAAACAGCGGGCGAGGGCGCGGCAGGTCCAGGCATGGCTGCGCAGCGATTTGCTGCCGATCCGTCAGGAGCGCTCGACGATGGTGGTGTTCTATGGGCAGAAGATGCCCGCACTGTCGCCTGTGGCTCAAGTGGCGGCAACGAAGTTGATCAGTGCGGCCCAGGCGCTGTTGGCGGGTAATCCGCCGTACTTGTTCGGTGAGTGGTCCATCGCTGATGTGGACCTGGCGGTGATGCTCAATCGCCTGATCCTCAACGGTGACAGCGTGCCTGCCGAGTTGGTGGCATACGCCCAACGCCAGTGGCAGCGGCCCTCCGTGCAGGCGTGGGTGCAGCAACAACGCCCGGCGCAGTAACCACCATTCATCTTCCGTCTGCGGTGAGGCGCTTGACAGGCACCACCCGGCGGAAGAATACTCTGGTCATATTCATATATATGACTACATAACAAAGTGAATGTGACCCCATGAATACGCTGTCCAGTGATGCCCGCCTGCCGCTTTACCAACGCTTGCGCGACCAGCTGATCGAGCAGATCGCCAACAATCGCTGGCGCCCCGGCGAAGCGATTCCCACCGAAGCGGTGTTGTCCGCCGAGTACGCGCTGTCGACCGGTACCGTGCGCAAGGCCGTGGATGCACTGGTCAGCGAGGGCATTCTGGAGCGTCAGCAGGGCCGTGGCACCTTTGTGCGCCGCCCGCAATTCCAGTCGTCGCTGTTTCGCTTTTTCCGTTTTCAAGGCCCGTCGGGCGAGCGTCAGGTGCCGCAAAGCCGCATCCTCACGGTCGAGTCCGTGCCTGCGCCGTCGGCGGTCAGCGAGGCGCTGGGCCTGGCCCCCGAAGCCCAAGTGATCCGCATCGTCCGGACCCGTCTGTTTGACGTGCAGCCGCTGCTCGCCGAAGAAATCTGGCTACCGCGCGCACGCTTCCAGGCGCTGCTCGACATCGACCTGGCTGCGCAAGGCCCGTTGCTGTATCCGGTGTATGAAGACGTCTGCGGGCAAGTGGTGGCCTCGGCCGAGGAAACCCTCACGGCCGAATCGGTCAACGCGGTGTACGCGCGCTTGCTGCAAGTACCGGTCAACAGCCCGGTGGTGGTGATCGAGCGCCTGGCCCGCGACTACGCCGGCCAGCCCCTGGAGTGGCGACGCTCCCGTGGGCATGCCGAACACTTCCGCTACCGCGTGGACATTCGCTGACCGCACACCCGCACCGTTAACTGTTTGCCCAACACTGGCCCGGCTGTGGCGCGGTTCGCGCCCGGCTGCCTCGCGTTTGACCTATAAGGATAAAAATCATGTTCAGTTGGTATCGCCAAGTCACTCCTCGGGAGCGCAAAACGTTCTGGGCCTGCTTCGGCGGCTGGTCCCTGGATGCATTGGAAGTGCAGATGTTCGGCCTGGCAATCCCGGCACTCATCGCGGCATTCGCCTTGAGCAAGGGCGATGCGGGGCTGATCAGTGGTGTCACGCTGGTGACCTCGGCCATCGGCGGTTGGGTCGGCGGTACCTTGTCCGACCGCTACGGCCGGGTGCGCACGTTGCAGTGGATGATCCTGTGGTTCTCGTTCTTCACGTTTTTGTCGGCGTTCGTCACCGGCTTCCACCAACTGCTGGTCGTCAAGGCGCTGCAAGGCTTCGGCATCGGCGGTGAATGGGCGGCGGGTGCGGTGTTGATGGCCGAGACCATCAACCCGAAATATCGCGGCAAAGTGATGGGCACCGTGCAGAGCGCCTGGGCCGTGGGCTGGGGCGTGGCGGTCGGGGTGTTTGCGCTGATCTATTCGTTTGTGCCCCAGGACATGGCCTGGCGGGTGATGTTCGTGGTGGGCCTGCTGCCGTCGTTCCTGATTATCTGGGTGCGGCGTAACGTTGAAGAACCCGACAGCTTTCAGCGCCTGCAAAAGGAACAGGCTATTCCCCAGAGTTTCTTCAAGTCGCTGGCGGGCATCTTTCGCCCTGAGCTGATCCGCGTCACGCTGTTCGGCGGCCTGCTGGGCCTGGGTGCCCACGGTGGTTACCATGCGGTGATGACCTGGCTGCCGACCTTTCTCAAGACCGAGCGCAACCTGTCGGTACTCAACTCGGGCGGCTACCTGGCGGTGATCATCTTTGCCTTCTGGTGTGGCTGCATCGCCAGTGGTTGGCTGATCGACCGCATTGGTCGCCGCAAGAACATCGTGCTGTTTGCGCTGTGCTGCGTGATCACCGTGCAGGCCTATGTGTTCCTGCCGCTGAGCAATACGCAGATGCTGTTCCTTGGCTTCCCGCTGGGCTTCTTCGCCGCCGGTATCCCGGCCAGCCTGGGGGCGTTGTTCAACGAGTTGTACCCGGCGGATGTACGCGGCGCCGGCGTGGGCTTTTGCTACAACTTCGGGCGCGTGCTGTCGGCGGTGTTTCCCTTCCTGGTGGGGCATATGAGCGACTCGATGTCCCTCGGCTCGGCCATCGGCATCGATGCCGGGATCGCCTACGGCGTCGCGGTGATCGCCGCCCTGTGCCTGCCGGAAACCCGTGGCCGCGTGCTCGAAGCGGCACCCGCCGAGCGCGTCGTGAGCGGCCAGCGCGCCCAGGCCTGATCCTTTTTACTTTTGAAAGACGACCCCATGCTTGATAACCGTTCCATCTCCGGCATCGACGCCCACGCCCATGTATTCAGCCAGGCGCTGACCCTGGCCGGTGAGCGTCGCTACACCCCAGGCTACGACGCCACGCTGGCGGACTACCTCGGCCACTTGCACGCCAATGGCCTGAGCCACGGTGTGCTGGTACAGCCCAGTTTCCTGGGCACCGACAACGGCTATCTGTTGGCCGCTTTGCAGCAAGCCCCGGATCAGTTGCGCGGCGTGGTAGTGCTGGAGCGGGATATCCCGCACGACGCTTTACAGGCGATGGCCCGCGCAGGCGTGGTTGGCGTGCGCTTGAACCTGGTGGGCCGGGCGCTGCCAGACTTTGCCGAGCCCGGCTGGAAGGTTTTTTTCGAGCACCTCGTCGCCCTGGGCTGGCACGTGGAATTGCACCGCGAGGTAGCCGACCTGCCGCAATTGGTGCGCCAGTTGCTGCCGTTCGGGATCAAGCTGGTGGTCGACCATTTTGGCCGGCCGGATGCACGACTCGGCGTCGCCCAGCGCGATTTTGCCGAGTTGCTGGACTTGGGCCTCAGCGGTCAGTTGTGGTTGAAAGTCTCGGGGATCTATCGCCTGGGTGGCAGCCCGGCGCAGAACCTTGAGTTCGCCCGCCAGGCCATGCCGTTACTGCAGCAGAGTTTCGGTCTGCACCGCTTGGTGTGGGGCAGTGACTGGCCACACACCCAGCATGAAACGTCAGTCGACTACCCCGCAGTGATCGAGCAACGCCAGGCCCTGGGCTGGTCGACACCGGTGGCGCAGGCCTTGCTGATCGATACGCCTCGCGCTTTATTCGGCTTCGACCACCCGTAGCCAATCCTCTTTCACACGGCGGTCCAGCTCCTCCCAGTCGGCCATGCCCAGTACCCGCGTGGTGTTCAGGCCGCGCAGGTAGCCGCGCAGTTGCTGGGCACTGGCGCTGATCCGATCCGCGTCCGCCGCCTCGTCCTGCAGCACGTGTTCATAGTCGACCAGGTAATCGGCGACCCGCTCGCGGAACTCCGGTAGTACGGCTTCGCGGATGCGGTCGAAGGTTTTCTGGTAGGGCTTCATGGCGTGGTCCTTATAGGTTTTATGTCAGCACTATCGGTTCAGATAATAGTCACCATCAAGCATCGCAAGTTCTGTTTTTGCAGGAAAAGCGGAAAATCGCCCCATCGAGACGCTGTTCAAGGAAATGCGCGATGAGGACGTTTATTCAGGTGGCTTTGATGGCTCTGATGCTTGGCACGGTGGTCATCAACAACGCGGCAATCGCCGATGATCTGCATACCAGCCATTTGCTACCTATCATCGGTAGCGTAGACTCCCTGCAGCACACGCAGTCAGTGGGTGTGTTGTTGAGCGACAACACCCGCGACAACCTCAGCTACCTCGAACGCTACCACGATATGGCCTTGAATGGCGCCAAGGATGCCCTCGACGGACGTATCCGCCAGGCGTTCGTCAACAGTTCCGACCCGGAACTGGCCATCGATTGGTTGATGAGCTCGCTGCAAGGCACCTTTTTGTCGGTAACGGTCTACGACAACCTGGACGCCCTGGTGCAGGCGCACCCCGATGTGGTGGTGATGCTCGATACCCATAACCAACTGCTGACCCAGCGTAACGATGTGGTGGAGGCGCGTTTTATCGCGCGGTTCTACGACGCGAACCTGCAGTACATCGCCAAGGCCGAAGGCTCGGTGCGCAAGCAGGTGCCATCAGTGTGGGTACATGACAAGGCCGCGCCGGAGATTGCCGCGCAGATCGAGCAGCAGCGTGATGTGCAACTCGATGCCTTGAAGCAGTTCGATGCGTCGCTCAAAGCGTTGGTCCGTGCCGGTTGATGTGAACCTTTATTTTTATAGTCAGGAATTTTTCATGCGCGCTTTTTTCGCCCCGGCCTTGGCCATTGCTTCCCTGTTGTTGGCTGGTTGTGTAACCGCCCCCAACGCCCCGAGCCTGACCCTGCAAACCGGCAAGAGCCCGGAAGCCTATGTGCAGTGCGTGCTGCCCAAGCTGGAAAAACACGGGATCACCTCGACCGTCACCCAGAACTCGCGCCATGCCAAAGTAGTGCTGACCAGCAAGATAGCCGCCGATGATGTGCTGGAAGCCTACAAGGCCGGAGAGGGCGCCAAGGTGTTCTTGTATGAGCGCAAGCCGTTGGCGTCGACGATTACACCGTCGCGGCTGGAGCTGGCGGCAAAGGACTGCCAATAATCCCAGGCATGCATAAAACCAAATGTGGGAGGGGGCAAGACCCCTCCCACATGTAGATCTATGTATGGCTCAAGGCTTGGCTTCGTTGCTGAAGCTGTTCACTGTCTTGACCAACCCCTGCGCGGCCAGCGCCACCAATTCCCCACCTTTTTCCACCGTCGCCAGCGCCGGGTCCGAGCCCATGCGCCCATCCGGGAAGCGCGCGCGGAAGTCCAGGGCTTCGCGGATCGGCCCGGTGTTGGCGATTTGCGGCGAGTAGTCGGCGGTCTTGATCGTGTCCGGGTAGGCCCATTGGGTCACCGCAATCTCCGACGGTGTGGCATGGCTGCCGTGGCCCACCGGGAACTGGCGCTGGGCCAGGTCGGTCACGCCTTCCAGGTCCCACCAGTTCACCAGCTTCAACGCAAACCCGGCGGGGCGACGGGCGAAGCTCGCTTCGGCGTACAGCTCGGAAAACGCCGCTTCAATCGTGGCGATATTGCCGCCATGGCCGTTCAGAAACAGAATTTTCTCGAAACCATGCCCGGCCAGCGAACGCACCCAGTCGCCAATCGCGGCGATAAAGGTGGAAGGGCGTAGGGAAATGGTGCCGGGAAACCCCAGGTGATGCTGAGCCATGCCGATATTGAAGGTCGGGCCGATCAGGATGTCGGCGCTCTTTTGCGCCTCATGGGCGATGATTTCCGGGCACATCCAGTCGGTGCCAAGCAGGCCGGTGGGGCCGTGCTGCTCATTGGAGCCGATGGGAATCACCACCGTGCGGCTGCGTTCCAGAAACTGCCTGATCTCGATCCAGGTGGACTTATGTAGAAGCATGCGGCGCTCTCTTATCTATGGGGACAGGCTATCCGCCACGGATTGTACGACTACTCGCCACCTGTTGGGGTTTGCAATTGAGGTAGGTCGAAGACTTCAACCAACGCTGGTCGGGGTACCACGAAAACATGAACTGCCCATCCTTGAGCTTGTCCACTACCTGGCGGGCTACCTGCGGGCGCACGGCCGGGCAACCCTGGCTGCGACCGATACGACCTTCACGCTTGCTCCACAGGGGGCTTACGTAGTCGGCGGCGTGGATCACAATGGCGCGGTCGCGGGCCTGATCGTTGAAACCCGGCTCCAGGCCGTCCATGCGCAACGAGTAACCGTGGGTGCCCAGGTAGCTTTCCTGGGTGCGGAACAGACCCAGGCTGGACTGGTGGCTGCCTTCCAGGTTGGAAAACTGGGTGGCGAAGTTTTCCCCGGACTTGGCGCCGTGGGCCACCAGGTCGCGCAGTACCAGGGTCTTCTTGCGCAAATCGAAGATCCACAGCCGACGGGCGGTGGAAGGCTGGGAGTAGTCAATGACCGCCAGGCGTTCGGAACGCTCTTCGCCGTTATTGACTGCGCACTGCACCGCGTTCAGGGCGCTTTTGAGGACAGTGGGATTGAGTTCTGGAGCCGAGCGCGCCAGGCTGCTATACAAGTTAGGAGAGGTCTGATTGGCGGCGAGCGCAAAATTGCTCAGCGTAGCCAACGTCACGGTCATCAAGCCGAGGCGGCGCATAAAAGTCAGCATCTACAAAGTATCCCCCCGCTGTGGATTGGAGCCAGGTCAATTGTTCAAAAAACACGCATGTTACTTGAGCATTTGCCTGCTCGTTGCACCATTGGTCGCGACAGCCGATGCGCTGCCGGTCGAGCCGTTGCCGGTGACCACGCCCGCACCGGTCGACCTGGCACCCGTGCAGCAGGCCTTGGCGCAACTGCCGAGCGTCTGCCCCAGCCTGGTGCCGCAGATTGACGCGGCTGCCCAACTGCGTCTGCAAGCGTTCTACCAGCAGCAGGGTAATGGGCCACTGTGGTCCGCCGACGAGCGCCGGCAAGCCCTGCAATCTCAGTTGCTGATGCTTGCCGATGACGGCCTGGACCCCACCCACTATAGCCTGCCTGCGCCAGATGCCACGGCCAACGTGCTGTGCAGCGACATCGCCAGCAGCCAGCACTACCTGCAAGCCCTGCAGGATCTGCACTATGGGCGCCTGCAGCAATCGCGCTTCGAGCCGCTGTGGCATTCCCAGCCGCCGACCCGCGACCCCAATATTGAAGTGCTGGCGTTTGCCGCCACCGGCCTGCAAGACATGGCCCAGGCGTTCGATCAGGCTCGCCCCAGCGCGGACCTCTACCGTAGCCTGCGCAATGCCTATGCCACTGTGCGCCAGCAACCATTGCCGCATTGGGACCCGGTCGCCAACGGCCCGCTGTTGCGCCCCGGGATGGACGACCCGCGCGTACCGGAACTGGCGCGGCGCCTGATCGGCGGGGGTTACCTGGCCAAGGCCCCCGGCGGCAGGCAGTACGGTGACGAGTTGGTCAAGGCGGTCAAGGCCTTCCAGCTGAGTCATTCGTTGCAGGCCGACGGCGTGATCGGCGCCGGTACGGTGGCCGAGCTCAATATCAGCCCGGCGATCCGTCGCGAGCAACTGCGCATCAACCTCGAACGCTTCCGCTGGCTGGCCCAGGACCTGGAGCCCGAGGGCGTGCTGGTCAACGTCGCGGCGGCGCAATTGAGCGTGTACCAGAGCGGCATCCCGGTGTGGCAGACCCGCCTGCAAGTGGGCCGCGCCGAGCGCCAGACGCCATTGCTCAAATCGCGTATTACCCGGCTGACCCTCAACCCCACCTGGACCATCCCGCCCACCATCATGCGCGAGGACAAACTCCCGGCCATCCGCCTCAACCCTGAATACCTGCGCCAACAGAACCTGCAAGTGCTCGATGCCGAAGGCCACCCGCTGGCGCCGGAACAGATCGACTGGGCGCGCCCGGGCAACATCCTGCTGCGCCAGGAAGCTGGCCCGCGCAACCCGCTGGGCAAGATCGTGATGCGCTTTCCCAACCCGTACTCGGTATACCTGCACGACACGCCGAGCCAGCCGCTGTTCACCAAAGGGCCACGGGCGTTCAGTTCGGGGTGTGTGCGGGTCGAGCAACCGTTGCTCCTGCGCGATCTGCTGGTGAGCCCGGCCGAACGCGCGCGCACCGATGAACTGCTGGCCACCGGCGTGACCCACGAATTCAGGCTGGCCACGCCGGTGCCGGTGTTGTTGAGTTACTGGACGGTTGAGGTCAACCGTGAGGGCGGGTTGGTGTACGCGCCGGATATCTACGGCCGGGACCTGGTGTTGATGAAGGCGATGGGCAGCGTGTTGTAGGCGGCTCAACCTCGTGGCGAGCGGGACTGTTGTGGCGAGCGGGCTTGCCCCGCGTTGGGCTGCGCAGCAGCCCCGGTAAGCCCCTGCATTTCCCCTGTCAGAACGCATTGCCTGGTTTCAGGGCCGCTTCGCGCCCCAACGCGGGGCAAGCCCGCTCGCCACAGAGGTGAGGTTCGCCATCGTTGTTGTCACGGCTTGCTCCGGTGTCATGCAGGCGGTATCGAGCGTCAAGGGCACTTCATCCCAAACCTCATACTCATGCGCCAACACAGACGCCCAGGAGGGCGGAACCAGGCCGGGAATATCCCCCGTGCGGGTTTCCACCCGTCGTTGATGTTCCTGCTGGTCTGAGCAGATCACCCGAACATTCAGTAATGCCGCCTTTGCTGCTAGAGCGACGGCCTTCCACGCTTGCCGGCTTTCCCTGACCGGATTTACGCAGTCCGCCACCACGGTATGGCCCAGTTGCAGACTGCTCAGCGCCAGTGCATTCGCCACGCCATAACCGCTGGCACCCACGTCCCCCGCCAGCACACCGGCCTCGCGTATAGCCTGTTCAATCACGTCGATACGCAGGTAAACCGCCGCGGTCTGGCGTGCGAGTTCGCGGGCAATCGTGGTTTTGCCGGTGCCGGGCAGGCCGCTGAAGACAATTAGCATAGGTGGGTCTCATAAGAGTGGGCCGGTTCAGAGTATCCTTCAGTTCCCCCACAGGTCGACCACAGGACAACCGATGCTTTTGCCGTTCGTGAAAATGCACGCCCATGGCGATGACTTCATCATCATCGACCGCCGTGGCTTGCACGATCCCATCACCGCGCAGATCGCCCGCCGCCTGGGCGACTGTCACACCGGTATCGGTTTCAACCAGCTTGCCGTGGTACTCGACTGCGATGATGCCGCCGCGCGCATCAAGTTCTGGAACCCCAACGGTACGCCGCTGGCCACCTGCGGCAGCGCGACCCGTGGCGTGGCTGATCGCTTGATGCATGAGGCCGCTACGGATTCGGTGCTGTTGCGTACCGACCGGGGCCTGCTGACCTGCGTGCGTGCCACCGGGCGGCAAGTCTCGGTGAACATGGGCGAGCCGTCGCTGGACTGGCATGCAGTGCCGTTGGCCGAGGCCATGGATACGCTTGTTCTGCCTATCGAGGGCGACCCGGCCGCGTGCAGCATGGGCAACCCGCACTGTACGTTTTTCGTGGATGACCTCACCACAATCGACGTCGCCGCCGTGGGCCCTGCGCTGGAAAAACATCGGTTGTTCCCGGACAAGACCAATGTGCATTTCGTGCAGGTGCTGGACCGTGGCCGTATCCGCCTGCGCATCTGGGAGCGTGGCGGCGGCGTGCCGCAGGGCTCCGGCTCGTGCTGCTGCGGCGCGGTAGTCAATGGGATCCGGCGCGGGTTGCTGGATGCCACGGTACAGGTGGAGTGCGACGGCGGCATCGTGACCGTGCACTGGGCGGGTGAGGGCGGTGTGGTGCTGACCGGCAGTGTCGAGCCGGTGATGCAAGGCAGCGCCTACGTGTTCTGAAACGTCACGGTGAAGGTGGTGCCGCCGGTGGCGCAGGAACTCACCGCCACATCCCCGCCGTGCACCTTGGCCAACTCGCGCACGATATACAGGCCCAGGCCCACGCTTCGCACATCACTGCCCTGGTCGGTACCTCGGGTCATGGGTTCGAACAGCCCGGCCAGCAACGCTTCGGGAATGGCCGCGCCGTGGTTGTGTACCGCCACTTCGCAGCCGCCAACGCCCAGGCGTGAGGTAATCCGGATCGGTCGTTGCAGGTCGCCATAGGCCACGCTGTTGGCCACCAGGTTGCCGATGATCTGCTGCACGCGGTCGGCATCCAGGCAGGCGTCGCCATGGCCTTCTGCGTGATGTTCCAACGTCGCCTTGGGAAACGCCACGCGCAGTTCGTCCACGGTGCGATGAATCACGCCATGCAAGTCCAACGGCAGGGCCTTGATGGAGATGCCCTGGCCGACCCGGGCCTGGGTGAAGTCAAGCAGGTCGGCGATCATGCGTTGGGCGCGTTCGGACGACTGGCCGATGTGCCCCAGCAACTGGCGCTCCTTGGCCGTGCGTTCGCTGCGGCTGAGAAAGTCGGAGGCCATGCGGATGGCGGTGAGCGGGTTTTTCAGGTCATGGCTGACAATCGCCACCATCTGCTCGGCGAACAGTGCGCGGCGCTGGGCGATGGCATAGGCCTCGCGCAGTTCGGCCTGGGCTTGCTGCAAGGCCAGTTCGGTGGCAGTTTTTTCCTGCAGCAGGGCTTCGGCCAGGTTGCGTGCGTTGAGCAGCTCGCGTTCGTACTTGTCGCGGTCGGTGGTGCCGAACAGGGCCAGGTCGTACACCGTAGCGTCGGCCTGCTCGCGCTTGTTGCCGTTGAGCAGCACGGTGATCTTGTGGCCGTCACGGTGCAGCATGTCCAGCTTCACTTCGGTGACGCTGCCATGCATGCGCAACATGGGCGCCAGGTGGGTCTGGTGGAAAATCCGGCCGCCCATGGTCAGCAGGTCCTGGAAGCGCTTGCCGCACTGCTCGGCGGCACTGAACCCCAGCCATTCGCTGAAGCGTGCGTTGGTTTGCACCAGGGTGCCATCTTCCGAGGTGACGGCCAGTGCGCAAGCGGCGCTATCGAATAGATCAGCTGGCACGTGCAGCTGCCCACGGCGCAAGGAAGCTGTCCATGGCCGCCGCGCAAGCCTGGGGCGCGCTCATGTGCGGGCAGTGGCCGACGTTGTCCACCAGGTGATAGGTGCTGTTGGGCAACACGCTGTGCAGGTATTCGCCGACAGCCACCGGGGCGATCAGGTCGTCGGTCGATTGCAGGATCAGCACCGGGGTGGCCAGGCCGATCACATCCTGGCGGTTGTCCGACATGAACGTCACCCGTGCGAATTGCTTGGCGATATCCGGCTCGGTGCGGCAGAAACTCTTGGTCAACTCTTCGCCCAGCGCGGGCTGATCAGGCGCGCCCATGATCACCGGGGCCATGGCGCTGGACCAGCCGAGGTAGTTGCTGTCGAGGGTGTCGAGCAGGTCTTCGATATCGCTACGCTTGAAACCGCCGATATAGCCGTCTTCATCGATATAGCGCGGCGACGGGCCGATCATCACGTGGGCGGCGATCCGTCCCGGTGCCTGGCGGTCGGCGAGGGTGCCGATCATCGCGCTGACCGAGTGACCCACCAGAATCACCGGGCCTGCGGCATGGGCGTCGATGATCTGATTGAGGTCCCGGGCATAGCCGTCCAGCGTGCTGTATTTGTCTTTGTCGTACGCGCTCAGGTCCGACAGGCCTGCGCCGACGAGGTCGTACAGGACCACACGAAAACGCTCGAGGAAATGCGGTGCCAGGTAGTTCCACATGGCCTGGTTGCAGCCAAAACCATGGGAGAACACCAGGGTCGACGCGCCGGTGCCCATTATATTGACGTTGTTGCGCTGACGTAGATCCATCGGCTTCTCGGTTATGGCGTATTGCTATGTATGTGCGCAGTTTAGATAGTCAACGCCGTGGGGTCACGCGTTATAGCGTTGATAAGGTAAAGTCGGCGCCTTCAGGAAGAAACTTCAGGTAACAAAGCATGATGGCGATTTTTCGGCAATCGATCCTGGGCCTGGTGGGGCTGGTGCTCATCGGCCTGTTGAGCACCGCCCATGCAGAGGATTCGCCCATCGGCGTGGCCCTCGACCAACGGGTGATCGACCTCACCAACACCCTGGACGCCGCCACCGCCACCGGTCTGAAAAACCAGCTCGCCGACCTTGAACAGCGCAAAGGCGCGCAAATTGCGGTGCTGCTGGTGCCCACCACTGGCGGCGCGAGTGTCGAGGACTACGCCAACCAGCTGTTCCGTGCCTGGAAGCTGGGGCGCAAGGACATCAACGACGGCATCCTGCTGGTGGTGGCCAAGGACGATCGCAAGGTGCGTATCGAAGTGGGCTACGGCCTGGAAGGCACGGTGACCGACCTGCTGGCCCATCGCATCATCGAAGAACACATCACGCCGGCGTTTCGCCAGGGCGATTTCGCGGGCGGTGTCTCCCAGGGCGTGAACGATCTGGTGGTGCTGGTCGAAGGCGGTGACTTGCCTGCGATTGCGGCGCCGGGGCTCAATCCGCAGTTCATTGCGATACTGCTGGCGTTTGCCATCGGAGCCATTGGCGGTGTGCTCATCGCCGACGGCAAGCTGCATTGGCGCCGCGCGTTGATTGCCACCGCGGTAGTGACTGCGCTTCTGGCGATCTATGGCGGCGGGCGCGATTGGCCGATGTACCTGTTTGTAGTGCCGCTGACGTTGCTGATCGGCGGCGCCACATTCGGCGCACTGTGGTTGGCGCGTGGGGTGTTTTACAGCGTGTTGGGACTGCTGGCGTACATCGTCGCGGTGCTGGTGGCGAACCACTTCGTCGAGGTCAACTTCGTCCATTGGCTGGTGTGGCCGTTTGGCAGCGCCTTGGTGCTGGGATTGTACGTGGGGCTGTTTTTCGTCATCCGTGAATCCTGGAAAAAACACCCACGCTTTTTCATCCTGCGTGTGTTGGTGGTGCTGGCGGTCTATGTGGCCGTGGGGATGTTGCTGGGGCAGGGTTACCAGGGCTGGATAGTGGCGATACCGGCTGCGACCATCGTGGCGTTTATTGTGTTTATCCAGAGTATTTCCGAGGGCGGCTCGGGGTCGGGCGGAGGTTCCGGTTCCAGCTCCGGCAGCTCCCGGTCCAGTTCCAGCAGCAGTTCATCCGGCGGCGGTGGTTCCAGTGGCGGCGGCGGGGCGTCAGGGAGCTGGTAAAACATCACAGCGATTTAGACAGGAACACCCGGCTGCTGCCGTCCGGTTCGCATGGAATCTCGCCAAAGCGCACCCAGCCATGCTTCTCGTAAAACGCCGGCGCCTGGAAACTCAGGGTGTACAGCACCGCATTGCGACAGCCACGGCGCCGGGCCTCTTCTTCAAAGGCATGCAGCAACTGACTACCCAGGCCTGAGCCGCGCAACGTGTCGGGCAGGTGGAACAGATCGAGAAACGCCGTGCCCAGCGTGGTTTTGCCGGTGATACCGCCAAGGATTTTCCGGGTGTCGGGATCCTTGATCAGCACCGCCAGCAAGCGCCGGTCGTTATAGCCCGTGATGGCCTCATTGAACGCCGCCAAGCCGGCGCCGAGGATACGCTCCGCGTCGGGGTTGGGCTGGTCGCTGACTTCAATGTAGTGGGCTGTCATCACGGGTTCTCGTCTGGCTTATGCGCGCTGCCATCCTCCCATGTTATCGGCCTTGATCTCAAAATCCATTGGTTCGCGGTACGGATTGCCCAGCGGCGTATGTTGCCCTTTGCCCGCCGCCTGGGTGGGTTGCCAGCTTTGCGTATTGGGGTCGAACACTTCGGCATCATCCCCGGCGGTGTCATCCAAGGGGTTGTGGCGTGCCTGGTCGTTGTCGATGTGTGTTGCAAGCGCTTGATAGGCAGCGGTGTAAGGGTTGAAGCCGTTGATTGAAGACATGGCAATACCTCTCTGATAGTGAAAAAAACCAACCCGTCAGCACCTGTCTGGCGGGTTGCATCAGAGGCTACAGAGCGTGCAAAGGCTGTTCAATCAGGCGGTTTTCGGCGGATGTAACGGGGTGAAACCGCTACCGGGTGCACTCATGCAATGGCTTGCGTGGCTGTACGACATGTCCGGTTTTTTGTTTGCCGATGCAGGTGGAGTATCAGAGTGGGTGCATCTAGATCAGGTATTTGCATGCTGAAATACATTGGCGTCTTTTACTGCCCGTGACTGGCTTACGTCCGGACACACAAGTGCTGCATTAACCCTGGGGTCTAGAACACCATCACCATTTCATGCCACGCCATGCCACCGTGATCCGATGGCGACGGCTGCACATACTGGTAGCCCATGCGCTCATACAGCGGCACGTGTTGCTCCTTGCACATCAGATGAATCGTCTGCTTGCCCATGCCGCGCATGCGCTGCACAAACTCGGTCATCAGTATTTTCGAATAGCCCTTGCCCTGGTGCACCGGGTCGACCACCACCGACATGATCACCACATTCGGCGCGTCGGCCGAATGGCCGACCAACTCCTTGAACGCCTCGTCCGACATCACCACGTGGTGGGCGCAGCCGCAGTTGATGAAACCCACCACTTCGCCAGCCGCTTCCAGGATCAGAAAGCCTTGCGGGTATTGCGCAATACGCGTGCCGATCTTTTCCAGGGTGGCGGCTTCGTCGCCTTCGTAGGCGCCGATCTCGATTTCAAAGCAACGGGTGGCGTCGGCGGGGAGGGCGTTGCGCAAAGTGAGGGCGGGCATGGGCGTTTCCTGAGGCATTGAGCGAGAGGCCACATGATAGACAAACATCGACCCGAGCGACACAGATCCCCTGTGGCGAGCGGGCTTGCCCCGCGTTGGGCTGCGAAGCAGCCCCAAATTCAGCACAGGAGACCTGCCTGGCACACCGCATTCAACCTTACTGGGGCCGCTGCGCAGCCCAACGCGGGGCAAGCCCGCTCGCCACAATGACCTCATCACTCAACTCACAGCGGGTACATCAAACCCCACCCACCAACTTCCCTCCGTCCATTCGCCGCTTATACGCGCTGTCCCGACTCGCCAGCCAGAAGTACAACGGCGACGTCACCACCAAGCCCACCACCCAGGACAGGTCCGCCCCGTTGATGTGCGCCGAAATCGGCCCCACATACAGCGGTGTGTTCATGAACGGAATCTGCACCACGATCCCCACCGCATAGGCCAGCAATGCCTGTGGGTTGTATCGCCCATAGATCCCGCCATCCACGCGGAAGATCGAGGCAATGTCGTACTGGCCTTTGTGGATCGCGTAGAAGTCGATCAGGTTGATCGCTGTCCACGGCACCAACACCACCAGCAGCACCAGCACCATGTCGACGAAATGGCCGATGAAATCCTTGGAGGCAAACACCGCCGCAATCGCACAGGCCGCCAACACCAGGATCGAGATCACCGCACGGCTTTTGGCGGTGGGAATCCAGCGGTACGCAAAGGTCTGCACCAGGGTGATGATCGACAGCACCGCACCATACAAGTTGAGCGCGTTGTGGCTGATCACGCTGAGCAGAAACAGCACCAGCATCAATGGGCCGATGGCGCCGGTGGCGAGTTTGACGGCGTCCATGGTGTCCATGCCGACCGGGGTGGCGAGTACGGCGACGGCGCCGAAGATGAACGACAGGCTGGAGCCCAGGGCCGAGCCGAGGTAGGTGGTCCAGAAGGTGGAGGCGACTGGCACGTCGGCCGGCAGGTAGCGCGAGTAGTCGGAGACGTAGGGCGCGAATGCGATTTGCCACAGCGCCGCCAGGGACACCGTTGCCAGCCAACCGGAGATGTTGAATTCACCGCGGGTCAGGAAGTCGGTGGTCTGTACATGGGTGAAGATGTAGCCGAACCCCAGCACGATCCCGGCGCCGAGCACCCAGGTGCCGATGCGGTTGAGCACGTGGATGAAGCGATACCCGATGATGCCGATAATGCCGGAGCCGATGGCGCCGATCACGATGCCCACCGGCACGGGCACGGCGTCGACCACGCCGTGCAGGGACTTGCCAGCCAGTACGATGTTGGAGGCGAAAAAGCCGATGTACATGACGCCGGCAATCACCACCACCAGCAGGGCACCGAGTGAGCCGAACTGGGCACGGCTCTGGATCATTTGCGGGATGCCCATCTGCGGGCCCTGGGCCGAGTGCAACGCCATCAACACCCCGCCGACCAGGTGGCCGACGAGGATCGCGACGATGCCCCAGAGCAGGTTGAGGTGGAACAGTTGCACCCCCAGCGCCCCCGTGACGATCGGCAACGGCGCGATGTTGCCGCCGAACCACAGGGTGAACAGGTCTCTGACCTTCCCATGGCGGTCTTCCGGGGGCACGTATCCAATCGTGTGTTTTTCGATAAGCGGGGCGGAGGATGTTGCAGTGGTAACCATGACGAGCTCCAAGGCAAGGTGAGTACGTTGACGTACTTCGCTGTGCGCCACCTGCGCGGCGCTTTGTTGTTGGCGTGATCATCTGCAATGGGCGCGGGGAGGTAAATTAGTAAGTTTGTTGCTATAGACCTTAAAAAATATAGCTCGCGTCTTGTCGCGCTCCGGTATGTTGCCTACACCTGATTGACGGGCGAAGCCCCACGTTTCTGGAGGTCCCGATGGCTGCCTATAACCTGCGCCAGCTCAGATATTTCGTCACCACGGCCGAGTGCGGCAGCGTCGCCGAGGCGTCGCGCAAGCTGTATATCGCGCAGCCGTCGGTGTCCACGGCGATCAAGCAGCTGGAAGACAGCTTTGGCGTGCAATTGTTTATCCGTCATCACGCCCAGGGCGTGTCGCTGACGCCCAGCGGCGCACGCTTCTATCGCAAGGCGCTGGAGCTGTTGCGGGTGGCCCACGAGTTCGAGCAGAACGCCCTGGCGGACAATGACGTGGTGGCGGGGCAGATCGATATCGGCTGCTTTGAAACCGTGGCGCCGCTGTACCTGCCGCGTCTGATCGCCGGTTTCAAGGCGCGCTGGCCGGGGGTGGAAATCCGTATCCGCGATGGCGAACAACAGGAGCTGGTGCAGGCGCTGACGGCGGGCAGTATCGACGTGGCCATGCTGTTCGAGCACGACCTGGGCGCGACTATCGAAACCACCCCGTTGATGCCGCCGCAGCAGCCCTATGCGCTCTTGCCGGCCGATCATCGCTTTGCGCAACAGGCCAGGGTGTCGCTGGCAGACCTGGTGCTGGAACCGATGATCCTGCTGGACGTGCTGCCCAGCCGCACCTACTTCGTGAGCATTTTCGAAGAGCGCGGGCTGACGCCGAATATCGTGTTCAGCTCGCCGTCGATCGAGATGGTGCGGGGCATGGTGGGGCGGGGGTTCGGGTTTTCGATTCTGGTGACCAAGCCGTTCACCGAGTACACCTACGATGGGCAGAAGGTGGTGTGTGTGCCGTTGGCCGAGACCGTCACCGGTTCCGGCCTGTCAGCGGTATGGCTGCGCCGCGCACCGCTGACCAAGCCGGTGCAGCTATTTGTCGACTACTGCCGCGAAGAACTCGCCCGCTTGCTCGGCTGACATGATCGTTCTCACGCAGAACGTGGGAAAGAGGGTTGAATGTTTTACATCGTGAATTCTCGCAGGGTACTGGGTGTCTCCTGACCGGACTGCTACTCACAGATGGATCAAATTCGTCCTGAAGATGCGTTTCTTTGCGACACCAGGGAACAATCAATCTTTATTCTGATGGGGCGTAATTCCTGATGCCGGCCTCATCAAGCTTTTGTTGGAACTCTCGATGGAAATCACTGATTCTCATCTGTAAGGCAAGGCTGAAGGTACCGTCACGTGCGTCAGGTTTGAAACTGAAATGAAGTGTGTTGTACATACCAAACCCGCCACCAAAATCATTGAGATCATAGACGTCAGATTGTTGTTTGACACCGATGTCTTTTGACCTGGCGAGTTCATCGAAGATCTTTTGCGCGCCTTGGTAGTCATGCAGTTGTATCGTGAAGCGCATCCCGGTTTTGTGCAGCACGTTGTCAAGAGTGCGCACGTGCAACGCCTGATGTGCTCCTTGAAGTGACGAAGGAGTGGAAGATGAATGGATACTTGGCATAATCGGACCTATGAGTTGATGGCGACAATAGGTGGCGACTCAACAGGCTCGGTTCCTGATCATTGGATAAAGCCCCGTTTCAAGTGTTTCACCCTTATTCAGAGGCGGGATACTTCAGCTCGGACGTGCTACAGCAATGTTGCCAGCATCCGCTGCAACATCCGATCACAGCCGTCGAGCTGTTCCACACCCACGAACTCATCCGGCTTATGCCCCTGGTCCATGCTGCCGGGCCCGCACACCACCGTGGGAATGCCCACCGCATCAAACAAACCACCCTCGGTGCCAAACGCCACCGTGCCGAATTCCCGTGAACCGGAAAACGCGGCAATCAACTGCGCCGCCTGGCTGCGCTCGTCGGTGACCAACCCGGGATACGCCGATAACTCGGTAAACCGGATCGCACTTTGCGCGCTCACCGCCTGCATGCGTGGCAACACCTGCTGCTCAGCGTAAGCCTTCAATTCATCCGCCACCTCGGACGGGTCTTGCGACGGCAACGCGCGCACTTCGAAATCAAACCTGCAGTCCGCCGGCACGATGTTGAGGGCCTTGCCGCCACTGATCACCCCGGTCTGCACCGTGCTGAACGGCGGGTCAAACCGTGCGTCCTGGGTATCGCGCAGGCGCTGGCCAATTCGCCCCAACTCACCGATCAACTCGGCGGCATGTTCAATCGCATTCACTCCATACGGCGCATAGGCGGAGTGACACGCCTCGCCATGTACATCGCAACGCATCGCCAACTTGCCCTTGTGCCCGAGCACCGGCTTGAGTTCGGTGGGTTCGCCGATGATGCACAGCATGGGTTTGACCGGGCGTTGCTCCAGCACCGCGAGTAACGAACGCACGCCCAGGCAACCGACTTCTTCGTCATAGGACAGGGCGATGTGCACCGGCACCCGCAGCGGCGCTGCAACCAGTGCCGGCACCAGCGCCAGTACGCAGGCGATATAGCCCTTCATGTCGGCGGTGCCACGGCCAAACAGCTTGCCGTCGCGCTCGGTCAGCTCGAACGGCGGCACGGTCCAGGGTTGGCCGTCCACCGGCACTACATCGGTATGCCCCGACAACACAATGCCGGGCAACTCCACCGGGCCAACGCTGGCAAACAGGTTGGCCTTGCTGCGTTCCGGGTTGTAGACCAACTCGCAGGCCACTCCGAAGCCCGCCAGGTAGTCCCGCACGAACTCGATCAGTTTCAGGTTGGATTCACGGCTGGTGGTGTCGAACGCAACCAGCGTCTGCAGCAGTTCGCGGCTGGTATTCATCGGTCATCTCCGGCCACGCCGTAACCGGGGGAGCGGTCCGGGGCGAGGGCGCGGTCGATGTAGTCCTGCACCTGCGGACGGTAGGCGTCCCAGAGTGTTTGCAGTGCAAGGATCGGCTGTTCATCGGCCCAATCCACCCGCAGGTTGATGATCGGCCAGGTCAGTTCGCCCACCACCACCAGTGCGGCAGAGTGCACCGGGCCGGCTTCGCCACCGGCGGCAATCGCGGCGTGCATGGCCGCCAGCAGTCGGTCGGCCAATTGGCCTTCGCCCTGCTCGAAAGCGCTGACCATTGCCTCGATCACCGCGCGGTCGGCCAGCATGTTGCCCGCCGCCACGCACTGCTCGCCCGATACCGCGTTGTGCGTGCCGAGGGTTTCACTGCCGCTGAAATGCACGCTGCGTCCCAGGTGATCAATCGCCGTCAGTTGCCGGTACTGGCTGTAGCCATTGCGAGTCAGCGCTTTGTCGAGGGCGTCGGCAGGGGCCAGCCCTTGCTCCAACAGGTCCAGCACGTCCGGGCCCAACGCCGGCAAGGTAATGTTCTGGGTCGACACCGCGCCCACTCCGGGCCGCAACCAAGGGCAGCGGGCGCCCACGGCAATGCTCGAGGAGCTGATGGCAATGCCCAGTTGGCCGGTTTCGGCGCACCGACCGACGATTGAAAAGGTCATGTGCGGCTCCTCACTCGGGAATAACGGCGATCACATCGATTTCCATCAGCCACTGTGGCTGGCCGAGGGCCGACACCACCAGCCCGGTGGATATCGGGAACACGCCCTTGAGCCACTTGCCAACCTCCTGGTACACCGGCTCGCGGTAGCGCGGGTCGATCAGGTAGGTGGTGGTCTTGACGATATGCGACAGGTCGGAACCGGCCTCTTCCAGCAGTTGCTTGACGTTTTTCATCGCTTGCTCGGCCTGGGCGCGTGGGTCGCCAAGGCCGATCAGGTTACCCTCGAAATCGGTGCCAACCTGGCCGCGCACATACACGGTATTGCCGGCGCGCACGGCCTGGCACAGGTCGTTGTCCAGGCTCTGGTTGGGGTAGGTTTCTTTAGTGTTGAACATGCGGATTCGGGTGTGAGTGGGCATCAAGAAAACTCCGGCAATGAAGGCTCAGGCGTTGACAGGGGATGGGCGAGCCAGCGGGGCGGCTTCGCGGTATTCAAGGTATTGACGCTGGATGGCGATGTGGTCGGCGACGTATTTGGCGTCGTGCCACACGCCCCAGATGAACGACGACCCCCGGCGCGACTGCCACGGCAACCCGAGGAAGTAGACTCCGGCCTCGCTGGACACGCCGCGTTGGTGCCGGGGCTTGCCGGCCTCGTCGAAGGCTGCGACTTTCAGCCAGCTGTAGTCCACGGCAAAACCGGTGGCCCAGATGATCGAGGTAACACCGGCCTTGGCCAGGTCCAGTTCCAGAATCGGGTTCTTGATGCAGTCCGCATCTGGGAAGACGCGACGGGCTTCGGGCTCCAGGGGCAAGTCCAGGCCGTTGCGTTCGATGTAGGCATCGGCGGCATCCAGCAGGGCCAGGTAGTTTTCGTCGCCGCGTGCCAGGTTTTCCACCAGGTTCGGCTGGAACGTGGCGACGCTGCCCTTGAACGCCTGGGTCAGGCCCACCAGGGTCATGCCTTGCTGGGCCAGCTCGCGGAAGTCGATGGTCTTGCCGCCGTGCGCGCCGCTGACCGCAATGGTCACGTGCTCGCGGCCGGGCTTCATCGCCGCCTGGTCCCACTCACCCAGCACCCCCAGCCACCAGCAGAAATCGCGGTTGCGATAGGCGCGGGGCGGGCGGTCGTGGGCGCCGACGGAGAGGTACACCTGGCGCCCGGAACGCTGTAATTCATCGGCAATCTGCACGCCGGATGAGCCGGCGCCCACCACCAGCACGGCGCCGGTCGGCAGTTGCGCGGGGTTGCGATACTCGGCGGAGTGGATCTGGTGCAGGGCCGTATCTTTCGGCGCAATCGCCGGGATCACCGGTTTCTGGAATGGTCCGGTCGCGGCCACCACCCGGTTGGCTTCGATCACACCTTCACTGGTGTGCACGGTGAAGCCGGGGCGGCCGACATTGCGTACCACGGACAGCACCTCGACGCCGGTGCGAATCGGCGCGTTGAACTTGCGGGCGTAGGCTTCAAAGTAATCGGCCACGCGTTCCTTCGGTGCAAAGCCGTCCGGGGCGACGGTGTCGAATGCGAGGCCGGGAAAGCGGTCATGCCACGCCGGCCCGTTGGCCACCAGTGAATCCCAGCGCCCGGTGCGCCAGCGCTCGGCGATGCGGCTGCGCTCCAGCACCAGGTGGGGCACGCCTTGCTTGCTCAGATGCTCGCTCATGGCCACGCCAGCCTGGCCGGCGCCCACCACCAGCGTGTCTGTTTTTGTTATTGCTTCAGTCATGTCCTCTGTCCTTGCGTAATGCCGTTGGATTCAGCGTTGGCATGACTTCAAGGCTAGGGGGAGGGCGGTTATTAATAAAATATTATTAAGCTGGGAAGTGAGCATAAATATCGGATGCAGCGGGGCTTACGCACGGCTGGTCACTGGAACTCCCCGGCATACTTCACGGCGGCCGCCGCCCGCGAGGGCACACCCAGCGTACGCAGCAGCGACGACACATGGATACGCACGGTAAACGGCGAGATATCCAGGGCCCTGGCGATTTCCTTGTTGGTCTTGCCCTGGGCGATCAGACGCAGCACGTCTTGCTGGCGGGCGGTGAGGGTATGGGTGTCCAGTGGCAGCAGGCCAGAGGGAGCGAACTTGACCAGTACTTCGCCTTCGCGGATCGCCAGCAGCGCCTGGCCGATCTCTTCGGGGGCAATATTCTTGCCGATGAACCCGTCCGCGCCCAGAGCCATGACTTGGTCGATCAGCGCCGGGTCGTCCACCATCGATACCACGATCAGCGTGGTGCGCCGCAATTGCTGGCGCAGTTCGACCAGTTGGCTCATGCAGGTCAGGCCGGGAAAGCGCAGGTCGAGGATCAACGTGTCGATCTCGCCGCCGTCGCTGATCAGCGCGAGCACACCGTCGAGGTCGCCGGCTTCCTGCACCAGGGCGTCCGGCAGCAGGCGCTGCACGGTGCGCAGCATGCCTTCGCGGAACATCGGGTGGTCATCGGCGATGATGATACGGCCGGTCATGGGGTGCTCCTCCCTGGGGCAAGGTTGTGCCGTTGCATGCTACCTTACCACCGCGCCCAAGGCCTGCCTGCGGTGCGTGAAGGAATTGATGACTGCCGCACAAGGACGTAAACCCATGAGTCTTGAGACTAACTCCGAACTCGACCAGGCCAACCTGCGCATCGTGGTCGCCAGCATTGCAATCGTCTACATCGGCGCATTGGGCTTCCTGCCGGGACAGTCGGTGGACACCTACCTGCCGGTGATCCTGTATGTCTTCCTGTTCCTGCTGGCCTCCATTGCCTTGCGCCAAGTCATCGTGCGCTGGCCGGGGCATTACCCGGCGCGGCGCATCTTCGGCATGATCCACGACTACACTGGCACCTCGTTCGGCATGGTGGTGGGCGGTGAAGCGGCGTTGCCGTTGTATGCGGTGATGGTATGGGTCAACCTGGGCAACGGCATGCGCTACGGCTCGCGCTACCTGGCGATCGCCACGGCGCTGGCCTTGCTGGCGCTGCTGATTGTGTATCGGCTGACGCCGGTGTGGCAGGCGCAACCCTTCATGGTGCTGATGTTGATGATCACCAGCACGGTGATCCCGGTGTACGCGCATATCCTGCTGGAGCGCACGCGCAAGGCCTCCGAGCAGGCCATTGCCGCCAACCTGGAAAAATCCCGTTTCCTTGCCCAGGCCAGCCATGACCTGCGTCAACCCATCCATTCCATCGGCCTGTTCACCGCGTGCCTGCGCGAAGCCCGGCTGGGTGATGAAGAGCGGCGCCTGGTCGACAACATCGACCGTTCGCTGCTCAACGTATCGCAATTGTTCCGCTCGATTCTCGATCTCTACACCCTCGACAACGGCCGCGTGTTGCCCAAGTACCAGGCGGTGCACCTGGGCGAGTTCCTTGCCGACCTGGTGCGCCAGAACGCCGAAGCCGCGCGTTGGGCCGGGGTGGAGCTGCGCCTGCGGCCCTGCACGCATTGGGTGCTGGTCGACCCTGCGCTGCTGGCGACCATGGTGCAGAACGTGCTGTCCAACTGCTTCAAATACGGCGCACAACGGCCTGTGCTGATCGGCGTGCGCGTTCGCGACGGCGGCTTGGCGGTGGAGATTCATGACCGGGGCCGGGGGATTGCCGAGGAGCATCTATCAAAGGTCTTCGAGGAGTTTTATCGAGTGCGCCACCTGCGTGACAAGGACGTCGAAGGCGTCGGCCTTGGACTGTCCATCGTCAAGCGCCTGGGGCAGTTGATGGGAGTGCAGGTAGGCCTGCGCTCACGGGTGGGCCATGGTACTTCTGTAAGCCTGTATGGCTTGACCCTGGCCTCTGCGCCACGTGCCACGGCACCGCGCGACGACACGCGCCAGGCCGGGTTGCTGACCGGGTTGAAGGTGTGCCTGGTAGAAGATGACCACAACGTGCTGCTCGCCACCCAGGCCCTGCTGGAGCGCTGGGGTTGCGAGGTGCAGGCGGAGTCTTCGGGGCGTGCTCTGGTCAGTGACTGCGACATCATCGTCGCCGACTACGACCTGGGCAACCACGCTACGGGTATCGAATGCATCGATGCCCTGCGCGAGCAACGCGGCTGGGCCGTTCCTGCGCTGATCCTTACCGGGCATGACGTGGAGAGAATCCAGGCCGCCTTGCACGACCGCCGGATCGCCATTCTCTCCAAGCCGGTGCGTCCCGCCGAACTGCGCGGGACCTTGCGCGACCTGAGCCAGCAGACGGTTACTGGGTGAAGCCCTGCAGTGGGTTGCCGCGTGCACCTTTGGGTTGGCAGTAGGCCGCAGGCTTCATCATGCCAAAGCTGGCCACGGCGAACATGCCGCCGCTGGCACCGCTGGGCACCGAGCAGTTGTACTCGCCGGAGGCGGCACTGGCGACGTAGTAGGTGGTCATCGAGTCGCTGCGCACATTGGAAATACGCTTGACCGGTTCGCCCAGGTTGGTCTCCGACAGCGTCTTGAGGTGATCTTCGGTAGGTTTGATGTTGCTGCAGCCGGCGACGCCGATGATCAGGGCGCCCAACAGGGTGAGGCGGGTAACGGAGGATTGCAGTTTCATGGTGCTTCTTCCTTGGGGTTGTTATGGTTTTTCCAGCGCACAACGCGCCCACGCGCAAGAAATGCACGGTGCCGGAGGAGCGCTGGAAGTGCCGGGGAATATAGCGCCGCAGGGGGGAGGGGTCGATTAGCACAAGTGTGCTAATGGCACGATGATTTCATGGAAAGGGGGGTGAAATGCTGGAGATAAAACGCGCCACCCCACGAGCAAATGATGCAGTGGCCGTGTGGCACAGCCGAGGACGGTTAAAGCGCCCCGAAAGCCGCGCTCAGTTGAGCAATCACCTCATCGACTGACGCCCCCTGGATCGGCGGGGGCGAAGTGCTCTCTGCAAACTCCCGCCAGACAAATAGGGCTGTATCTCATAAAACGGGTCGATCTGTGTCTACCGTCCACCGTGTCTTGTGAATAGCCTCAAGACACATCAATCAACGCGAGAGCTCGCCATGGATCTCACTGCTGTTCCTTTTGGCACCACCGACTGGTCCACGGTCGAACCGGTGATTCACCCAGGTATCACTGGCAATGCCCTGTGGCGCACCTGCCACTTCGGCACAACACGTGTGCGCATGGTCGAATACACGCCTGGCTACCTGGCGGACCATTGGTGCTGGCGGGGGCATGTGCTGTTATGCCTGGAAGGCGAGTTGCACACAGAACTGGAAGACGGCCGTCAGTTTACGCTGACGGCCGGGATGAGTTACCAGGTGGGCACTGACATGGAAGGGCATCGATCTTCGACGAGTGCCGGGGCAAGGCTATTTATCGTGGATTGAGGCGGGTGCGCACGTCTCAGTGCATCTTGCCATGGTCCATCTTGCTATGGTCCATCCCATCCAGGCCACGCACCGGCGCCTTCACTTCAATCGCCTGCTTTTCGCCCTTGGCGTTCTGCACCGTCAGGGTCAGCGGCACCTGGTCGCCTTCCTTGATCTGGCCGGTCAGGCCCATCAGCATCACGTGGTAACCGTCGGGGTCGAGGGTCACGGCCTTGCCGGCCGGCAGGGCTACCGAGTCCACCGGGCCCATGCGCATCGCGTCGTCCTTCATGCTCATTTCATGGATCTGCACGTCCTTGGCCACCGGCGAGGCCACGCTCAGCAACTTGCTGTCGCTGTCGGCGGTGACGGTCATGAACGCGCCGCTGGACGGTTGGCCCGGCACGGTGGCGCGTACCCAGGCGTCGGTGACTTGCACCTGGGCGCTGGCGTGCGCGGCGAGGCCCAGCAGGGTCATGCCGATAAGGGTGCGCTTGAGGTGTTGAACGGCAGTCATTA
>Ga0182008_10000427_pt1 | contig 32399 bp, 28 predicted proteins | sample Sormic07211129_1_FD_120482 | JGI IMG/M metagenome (GOLD analysis project Ga0182008, IMG submission 120482) | Rhizosphere microbial communities from Sorghum bicolor, Mead, Nebraska, USA - 072115-129_1 metaG | ecosystem: Host-associated > Plants > Roots > Rhizosphere | place: USA: Nebraska...
AGGTCATATGGAGGAGCAGCCAATTCTGAGTGCTGCGTTCTCTAGGCCAACTGTTGACGGACTTAACCTCGAAACCATCGACCCGTCTGATGCGATGAAGAATTTCGTCCATAACATGAGCTTCAAGAAGGGTGCTGGATTCTCGGCCGTTGCTGCTCTTGATGCTCAGCGTTTCGCCCTAACCGTATAACTGAATCATCTGAGAATCCAGAGAATGAAATGGCAAACATGAAACAAATTGGCTTGTACACAGGCATATCGGGAGCGTGGGGGACGGAGGTGTACGTATATATGGCGGTGACCTTGGTAAACGGCAAGGTTGAATCCAAGTCACATTGACACGGTTCCATGGTATTGCATCGCCAGGTAACGTCATGGATACCAGGCGACGCAGTTCAGCATTGATCTATTTGCCCCGAGGCTTACCCGCGTCACTCCGCTTGTCTCGAATTTGACCATCTTGATTTCGCGAGCGAGGCTGTTGGCCACCGCCGGGCTTCGGAACGGTCACATCTTTTGATAGGGCGTCGATCTGTCATCGTAAATCTCCTACGAGTGTGGGGTTTTTACACCTAATCTCCTAAGCTGACTTACACTAAAATACATCATGTTGTGGTTTGTGCTTGTCGTAAGCACAATATAGCGCGTTTCTTCACGTTGGCAATGACTGGTGTATGTTTGTGTTCTCGCGGGGGGATTTTGTCTACTTGCGCATGAAATGTCATGAGCCTGTTAAATGAGCGCTTGGACTTGGTTGTGTGCCTTGCGGATGTCCGTCAAGGATTGGCACTCCCAAGACTCGCGGGCGTACTCTTTGTTCTGCTCGCCCCACCGATACCGATAGAAAAAGCTGACCGACACACCGTCCTCACGGACAGAGATTCGACCGGCCAGATTGCCATCCTCCCTGAGGATCCGGCCGGCATCATTGGCGGTCAGCGATTGGAGTTCTTTGATGGTGATTTCGGTCATAAACGAGCTCCTCCTACTTTTCCCCCCACAAAAGCGCCGGCTCTTGACGGACGTTACTGGACTCTCGTAGAGCAGAACACCGCTGGAGCTCAAGTAAATACTCGCTTGTAAAAATCCAGAGTGAAATGTCGGAGTCTTTCAAGAAGTATGAAAAAGGAGATGGGGTGCTAGGGGTCGAGTGTTCGAATCATTCCGTCCCGACCATTATTCCTGAGTAAAATCAGACTCTTAAGCCGATCAGTTAGATCGGCTTTTTTGTGCCTGCACAAAACTTCTCGTTGATTTCGCTGATGTTCAGATCCGGAACTGCCTCGGACCAGATGATTTCCCCATGGGTCCCGCTGATAGTTCTTGGTCATGCCCTCAATTTGCGCCATGAGACGCCGATACGATAGGTATGACCCAAGAGGCGATGTCCTATGTTCAATGCAAGCCTTAAGAAACAGCTTCAATCTCAGACCAGTGAACTGTTAGAGCTTCGCCAACTGCGCGACGGTCTGAACCGTGAAATGCTGACGTTGAGTATCGACTCGTCGTTTAACATCACGGCCTGCAACGAAAACTTTGGAAATACGCTGGGCTACGCTCCGGATCAGCTTGTCGGTCGCGCCATGGCCGAGATTGTTCCCTCGTATGTCTCCAAACTGCCGTGCTTTCATAACTTTCGAGCGGCGGTGGCCGCGGGTAAGTCAATCAGCGACGATTACAGATACCTTCATGCCAATGGTTCGTTGGTGTGGATTCATGCACATTGGCAGCCAATCATGGACGCGAGCGGCCAGTTGAGTCATGTCACGTGCTACGCGACGAACATTACCTCCCGAGTGGAAAAAGCCTCGGAAAATGCGTCGTTCATTGAGGCGTTATTACGTTCTACTGCGGTGATCGAGTTTGATCTCTCCGGGCATGTACTGATGGCGAATGATCAGTTTCTACAAGCCATGGGCTACAACCTGGGACAGGCAAAAGGGAGCCATCACCGGGTTTTCTGTAAACCGGAGCTGACTTCGTCCCAGGTGTACAAGGACTTCTGGGCAAAGCTGAACAGAGGTGAATTTGTTGCCGGCCGGTTCGAACGTATAGACAGTCGCGGCCAAACGGTGTGGCTGGAAGCGACCTACAACCCGGTTTACGACACCGAAGGCAATCTTTGCAAAGTGGTGAAGTTCGCCACGGTAGTGACCGATCAGGTGGCCCGTGAGCAAGAAGTGAGCGGGGCCGCCCAGACGGCATTTGAAATTTCTCAGCAAACGGATGTCAGCGCTCAACGAGGCGCAGTCGTCGTCAACGATACGATGCATACCATGCGTAAGATCGCCGTTGATATGCAGGCGGCCTCCGGGGGAGTAGAAGCGCTGGGCAAACAGTCATTGTTGATCAGCTCGATTATTCAGACGATCAGCAGCATCGCGCAGCAAACCAATCTTCTTGCTTTGAATGCTGCGATTGAAGCGGCTCGCGCAGGTGAACAAGGTCGAGGATTTGCCGTTGTGGCTGATGAGGTTCGACAATTGGCGGGCAGAACCAGCACGGCGACTGAAGAAATCGCGTCGGTTGTCTTGCAGAATCAGAAGTTGGTCGATGAGACCGTCGCTGAGATGGCCAACAGCAAGTCCCAAGCCGAGCAAGGCCTGGAACTTGCCACTCAGGCAGGCCAGGTGATTGTTGAAATCCAGGACGGTGCCAAGCAAGTAGTCGACGCCGTGGGCAGGTTTGCGACCCAGTTGGCTTAGGGAGCGAAAGGGCGCGCCACAGCTGTCATCAAGGATGGGGCCTGGACACGGCCCTGCGCTGAAACGCCGGTCGGCTCAGCACAGGAACCATCCGCCCCTAAGTCATGTGTCGAGTGCGTGCTGTTTGGCTATTTCCTGGTTGCGCAAAATAAACCGCTGCAACTTTCCACTCGGTGTCTTGGGTAGTTGTTCGACGAATTCGATTTCCCGCGGGTAAGCATGTGCAGCCAGGCGCTCTCGCACGTGCAGGCGCAGGATTTCCGCCAATTCGGCGCTGGGCGAATACTGGCCATGCAATACGATAAACGCCTTGATCAGTTCAGTGCGCTGCGGGTCGGGTTTGCCGATCACCGCGGCCTCGACCACCGCCGGGTGTTCGATCAACGCGCTCTCGACATCGAAAGGCCCGACGCGATAGCCCGAGGTGGTGATCACATCGTCGTTACGGCCGACGAAGCTGATACTGCCGTCGTCATTCAACTCCACGATATCGCCGCTCAAGTAATAGCGGCTGACGAAGGCGTTGGTCGGCATCGCGAAGTAGCCGTTGAACCAGCACTGCGGCGAACGCTCGCGGTCCACCGCCAGCACGCCAGGCTGGCCAGTCGGCAATTCCCGGTGGGCGTCATCCAGCACGACAATCCGGTATCCCGGCACCGCATAGCCGGCCGAGCCCTCACGTACCGGGTGGCGTAGCCCATGATGATTGCACAGCACCATGCCGATTTCGGTCTGGCCGTAATGGTCGTGGATGACCACGCCGAGCTGTTCGGCAAACCAACGGATGACTTGCGGGTTGAGCGGCTCGCCGGCGCTGCTGACGATACGCAGGTGGCCGCGCACGGCGTCGGCGAACTCGGCTCCTGCCGCGATCAGCAGGCGATAGGCTGTCGGCGAGCCGGCCAGGTTGCGGATGCCGTATTTGGCGATGATCCGGCAGGTACTCTCCACCGAAAACGGCCCGTCATAAAACAATGTGGCATGGCCACATGCCAATGGACCGGTCACCGCGTAGTACAGGCCATACGCCCAGCCAGGGTCGGCGAGGTTCCAGAATGGCTCGCCCTCACGCAGGTCGATTGCATCACGCATATAGCCCTTGAAGGCCAGGAGGGCGCTTAAAGGCACTTCCAGCGGTTTGGCCGGCCCGGTGGTGCCCGAGGTGCACATCAGCAGAAAAGGCGCACTGGCATCCAGCAACTCGGGTGCGCATTCGGTGTGTTGATGATCCAGTGCACTCCAGAAATCGTAATCGCCTGGGGCCCGTGCATGGTCGCCGGTCACCAGGATGCCTGGGCAGTCCGGGATGTCATCCAGCTTGGAACGGTTGTGCGCGTCGGTCACGATCCAGCGTGCCTTGGAGCAGCCCAATCGCTGCTCGATCGCCTTGGGACCGAATGCGGTAAAAAGCGGCTGGTAGACCGCGCCGATACGCCAGGTGCCCAAGATGGCGATCAACAGTTCAACCGTGCGTGGCATCAGACCCGCGATACGCTCTCCGGGCTTGACTCCCTGTTCCCGCAGAAAATTGCCGAAGCGCGCAGCATGGGCCTGCAGTTCGCTGAAGCGGTAATGCGTGGCACGGCCATCCCGCGTTTCGCAATACAACGCCACGGCATTTGCGTCGGCGTGGCGGTCGCAGCATTCGACGCAGGCATTCAAGGCATTCAGCTCGCCCTGCAAATCCTGCGCGGCCAGGCGTAAAAAATCGAAGGAGTTCACTGCTGAGTCGTAATCGCGCATAACGTACCTGATTGTTATTGTTGGATTAGGTGCTTTGCCCACGCCCATGGTGCGGGGGGGAGGTTGCCCCAGCCTGCAAGGCGGCCGACAGGGCCTGTGCGTCAAAGGCAGCCGCCCCCGGCAGGGCTCGCCAGGCCGACGGCCCGGCGGCGATTTCCTCGGCACTGAGCAGGCAGTGGTCGAGTTCACGCTGCAAAGCATGGGTGTCGAGATCCTGGCCGATGAACACCCACTCCTGCCGACAGTCACCGACGATGCTGTCCCACTTGGCCATGATGCTCTGCAACCGGTATTCATCCCGCGGCCACTGCGACTGCTCGATGAAGTTCCACCAGTGCCCGACGTAGTCCCACTGGAACTGCGCGCCGCTTTGCGCCAGCAGGCCGGTTTCCAAGTGTCGGCTGGCCAGCCAGAAATACCCTTTGCTGCGTAACAGGCGGCCGTTGCTCCAGGGCCGTTGGAGGAAATCGAGCAAGCGTTGTGGATGGAAGGGCGCGCGTTCGCGGTATACCCAGGACGTCACGCCATAGGTGTCCGACTCGGAGGCCGGAGCGTCTTCAACCTCCATTTTCCTCATCCAGCCCGGCGACGCCGCAAGGCTGGGCAAGTCAAACAGATGGGTGTCGAGGAGGCGGGTCAGTTCGACCTGGCCGTGGGCCATCGGCATGATCCGGGCGGTCGGATTAAGGCTTGCGAGAATCGCCCGCACAGCCTGATAACCCGGCTCGTCGATCAGGTCCCGTTTGTTGACGAGAATGACGTTGGCGTATTCCACCTGCTCGATCAGCAGGTCCGCCAGAGGACGTGCAGGGGGGCTCTCCTGTGTGTCGTCGCGGGCCACGGTGTCCGGTGACCTGAGCAATGCCTGAAAACGGCTGCCATCGACCACCGTCACCAGGGTGTCGAGCCGTGCCAGTTCGCTGAGGCTGAAGCCTTCAGCGTCAAGGAAGGCGAACGTCTCGGCGACCGGCATTGGCTCCGAGATGCCCGTGGATTCGATGAGCAGGTAATCGAAACGCTGCTGACGCGCCAGGGCACTGATCTGTTCGAGCAGATCGGCGCGCAGCGTGCAGCAAATGCAGCCGTTGCTCATTTCGATCAGCTCATCGCGACCACGGTGCAGCGACACGTCGCGCTGCACCTCAGCGGCATCGATATTGACCTCGCTCATATCATTGACGATGACCGCCACCTTCAGGCCTTCGCGATTGCGCAGGATATGGTTGAGCAGGGTGGTCTTGCCGGCACCGAGGAAGCCGGAGAGCACCGTCACCGGCAGTCGGCCCGCCTGGGTGCCGTCCCTCATACGTTCACCGCTCGAGGGGCATCGACGCGGTCCAGGTAGCTTTCGAACAGATCGACCACCACGAAGCCTTCGTCTGCCGCATTGCCCCACAGATCTTTCACGGCAAACTCCACATGGTAGGTCGGCTGATGCGCCGCGCTTGTATCGCCATGGCCGATCGCGTCCGGGAACGGCCATTTTTCCGACGTGCGATGCAACACCACGCCTTGCTTGCCGCGCACATAGGCCGGCATGCGGATATGCCCGGCCACGTACTCGTCGCGCACGACCACGCGGTCACCGACCTCAAACGGCGCTCGACCGGTGATCGCCGCACGACCTCCAGCCTGTGCCGGGTTTGCCAGCTTGAAGTGAGAACCCAAGGCCTGGTCGAGCTCCGCCTGGGTGATGACGCCCGTTTCGACCAGCAGGGTGGCGGTCGCGATGACGTAGCGTTCGTAGTACTGGGTGCCGACATGTTGGCGAACGTCCAGGCGTTCGACGGCATGACGCACTTCGTCCACGCTGAACTTCTTCAAATGATCGGCCCCGACGAACATCAAGCTGTAGGCCAGGTGCTCCCAGTCCTGCTTGAATACCTGTTTGTAGTCCAGGCTATTGATGGTGTGAGGGACTTTGCCAAAGCCTTGGAAACCGCCGAGATCGTGAAAGCCATCCATAATAGAAACTCCGGGAGTTGAACGATGATGCGTGGTTTTTCTCAGCCAACGCGGGGCAGGGCGACGCCGATCAGCACGTCTTTGGTCACGAGTGCCTGAAGCTGCTCCTCACTCATGTGCTCGGAACCTTCAGGCCTTACCGGCAACACCAGGTAGCGGGTCTCGGCGCTGGTATCCCAGACCTTGACCACCACGTCGGTTGGCAGCTCCGTCCCTAGTTCTTGCAGCACCGTGCGCCCCTCCCGGACCAGGCGTGCACGGAACTCGAAGCCCTTGTACCACTCGGGCGGCAGGCCGAGCACCGGCCAGTTGGTGCAGGAGCACAAGCTGCAGACAATGACGTTCTTCACCTGCGGCGTGTCTTCCAGCGCGACGATGTATTCGCCCTGCGGTCCGGTATAGCCGAACCGGGCACACGCAGCGGTGCCGTCCTTGAGCAACAGCGCCCGGAATTGCGGATCGACCCAGGCCTTGGCGACCACACGGGCGCCGTTCTCCGGGCTCCAGCCGTGCTCCATCAATTGCGTGAGCTGCTCGACGTAGCCCTCCGGGATAAGGTCCTTGCTCTTGAGGACTTGAAACAATGCCCAGGCCCGTTCACCTGGGGTTGAAGTGCCCGCAGGCGTGGAATTGGATGGACTCATGGGGTATCTCCTATCAGTCAACGCGGTTGTGGAGTTGTTGAAACGTGCCGGTGTTTCTTATTGTTTTCCAGGTTGGGCGCTCAGAGCGTGCGCCAGTCCACCGTGGCTTCGAACGCCGCCGCGGCCTGGTAGATCGTGCCTTCGCCGTAGTGCCTGGCGACCAGCATCAGCCCGACGGGCAGCCCGTCCACCAGGCCGCAGGGAATCGACATGGCCGGATGCCCGGTGATGTCTTGTGGCGCGGTATTGCCGATCATTTCCAGGGCGCGGGCCACGTATTCAGTGATCGAACAGCCCGCCGGCGGGTGGGGCTGGGCGGTGATGGGCGTGGTCGGCATCACCAGCAGGTCATAGCTCTGCAAGGCCTTGTCATAGCCTTGCCGGGCGAAGCGGGCGAGGTTCTGGGCCTTGGCGTAATACCGCCCGTTGTAGTGGGTCAGGCCGTACTGGCCGACGAACATGCACAGCTTGAGCGACGCGGATAATTGGTCCGCCTGTTCGCGCCAACCGGCCTGTTTGTCCAGCAGGCCGACGTCGTACAGGCCTTTCCAGTTAAAGCCCGCACCGTTGCCGTGCATCATCTGCATGGTCAAGCCTTCGCAACCGATGGGATGCCACAACGAACCTGCCAGGTTGTGTTCGGGAACGGACACCGGCTCGACATGGGCGCCCAACGCTTCGAGACGGGCGATAGCGTCGCGCACCTTGTCCGCCACGCGCGGGTCCTGATTGGCCAGCGCGAACCCCTCCTGCAACACGCCGATTCTGAGCCCGCTCACGCCCCGCGCCAGGTAACTGCAATAGTCATCGACCTGGGGCGCCGCCTGGCGTGGGTCGAGGCCATCGGAACCGGCCATGGCCTGCAGCATCAGCGCGTTGTCGTGCACGTTGGCGGAAATGGGGCCGACATGATCGATCGTCGCTTCAATCGCCATGATGCCGGTGTAGGGCACCAGGCCATGGGTGGGTTTCATGCCGTAGGTACCGCAGAAGGCCGACGGGATGCGGATGGAGCCGCCTTGATCGCCGCCCACGGCGATGTCGACTTCACCAGTGGCGACCAATGCCGCGCTGCCCGATGAAGACCCGCCGGCGGCATACCCGTGACGATGGGGGTTGTGTACCGGGGCTGGGTCAGAGGTATGGCTGCCGCCCGACAGACAGTAGTGCTCGCAAGTGGCTTTGCCGAGGATGGTCGCGCCGGCATCGAGCAAACGCGTGACCACGGTGGCATCGAAGCCCGGCACAAACCCTTCCAGCGGTGCGGCGCCGTTCATCATCGGGACGCCGGCCAGGGCGATGTTGTCTTTGAGCGCGACGGTTTTACCGGCCAGCAGGCCGCCACGGGCGCCATTTACTTCAGTCCGGCAGTACCAGGCGTTGAGCGGGTTTTCCTTGGCCGAGGGACGATAGCCTGAGCTGCGCTCGTAACGTATCGGCGGAACGAAATCACACAGTTCGTCGACCAGGTCGTATGCATCGAAACTCGGTTGCATCAGGTCCAGGTAGGACGCTGCCTGTTCGTGGGTCAGTGGCATGTTCAACTGGGCCGCAATGGCTAACAGCTGATCAAGCGTGGGACGAGTAATGGCCATGATTTTCCTGTCTTTTTATCGATTCAGTCCGGGTAGCAATGGACACCAAATTAGGCCTCTATCACTGTGTTCGCATGGTTGAGCAGGACACGCAGTTGGCTGAAAAGGACAGCGGCACTCAGAACACTTTCAAGACGCGCAGATTCAGGCGTGCACCTTCCCTGAAGCCTTGCTCCACCTCGATATCCCTGCCGAGCTGCGCCTGGACCTGCAAGGTTGGATCGATAAAGTGCGTGACCGTGAAACGTGCATAGGACGTCGATACGCCATCGTGCTGGTCAACGCCGTCGACGCTGGTTGCGGCCCCGGTGACATAGCCTCCGCCGAGGGCGAACGTGGTGCTTGGGGTCCAGTTGTAGCGCACGGCGGCCTGGTACTCGTAGCGCGTGTTTTCTTCGAGTTTTGCGCTGCTGGCGCCGTAGTCGTGATTGGTCGAAACCCAGGACACGTCTGCTACGGTGTCCAATGCCCACTGCGCTGAGAAGTGGTGGATGTAGGCTGCTTGTAGCGTCGCCCGCCAGCGATTCTCGCCCAGGTTCAAGGCATCGTTTTTGTCGTAGCTGCCCACGGGGATGTACAGGTAGGGGGCCAGGGCAAATACATCTTTGTTGGCGGTGGGCAGTGTCCACTTGAGCGGGGCGGTGAGAATTGGGTCGCCCACGCCGTGGGCATCGCCCAGTGCGCCGACATCGCCAGCGGCGTTCATGTAGCCGAACGGCAGCAATATCTGCGGTTCCCATGAAAGGTTTTCGCCGAGGCCTACGGCATGGATGTAACGCAGGATCCCTACATCGGAGCTGAGCTTGGCGTTGTCCGAGGTTCGATGGCCGTTCTGATACAGCTCGGACCGGTCGGTGTGCTGGTAGTAAAACAGCACCGCATCGGCCCCGGCGGGCAGCGGCTCGAAATCCCCCGGCGCAACTTCAAGGGCCTGGCTTTTGGCAAATGGCAACATCCCCAGCACCAGCACGAGTCGACTCACGTTCATGGCCGTTCTCCTTGTGCGGCAGCGGCATCGCGCAGCATTCCGGTGTGCGGATGGCAGTTGATGTACTCGAAGATCTGGCTGTTGGCGTCTGACACTGACACTTCGTGGTATAGCCGCAACTTTTTCAAACCGGCGGCCACGCGGAAGAACGTCACGAAAATACGCAGGTGGGTCGGGTGGGATTCGGCCCAGCGCTCGAGTTTTTCCACCGAGCGCCAGTGGCCGATGTTGTAGCTGATGTCGAGAAAGTTGCCGTCCAGGTCGATATTGCGCACGAACCGATTGCTGTAGCAGCCCAACGGCTGGCCGTTGTCACGCAGGAAGTCCATGCCGTCCTGCAAGGTTGGCAGAATTTCGTCGAGGTACAGCGCGCGCTCATCCGCCTCGGCGTCCGCCCAATCCTGGCCGGAACGAATCAGCGTGAGGTTGTCATGCCCCAGCACCACCACCCGGCCGCCCCTGGCAGGATCACCGCTGATCACTTGCAGCTCACTGGTAGGCTTCATCCAGTCGGTCTGGGAGATCGGAAAGCGGTCGCGCATCGAGCCCCAGTAACCGTGCTCTTCGATTTCGCCGCTGGTCTTGTCCATGACTGCGCCGACACCGGGCAGATTGTCCTGGAAGGCGTACAGCGTCTCGAACTGCTCCGCGCGCGGTGCGCTGATTTCACGAAAATAGCCCAGCCCGTCGTCGAGGCGATCCTGGGCGGCCCACCAGTCGTTGACCGGTGCGCAGCGTAACCAGCGGCAGTGAGCCGCCGGGTCTTTCCAGTAGCCGACCACCATCAGGTTATCGAAGCCGCTGTTGTCGGTGTGGTGGGTCACGTCATGGTTCTGCGGGCCATCGGCGAGGCTGAAGCTGCCGACGATGTGACGCATGGCCTGGAGCGCGGCTTCGCGCTGCGTCTCCCCTCGGTACTGCACGCCGAAGTAAGCCATCACCACCTGTTCCAATTGCTCGTCGGCGCGTGCAACCCACATGGCAAAGGGTGGCTGGTACTCTTCGGGCACACGGCGAGACAGGGTGCGTGGGCATTTGAGATGTGTGTCGATTGCAGATTCCATGTTGAGCTCCTCGTTATTTTCGTTCAGGCCTACGGGTGGGCATCAGTGCTGGGGCGACGGGTCGCGCTTGGCGGTCTGTCGTCGGCGCAGCAGCCTCATGGCCCCCCACTCAATCAACCAATAAGCCGACTCTTCAGGCACGAGGTCGCGCCTCTGCAAGAGCCAGGAGGCATCAGCCGAAGGGTGTGAACAGTGTCGATGCATGGCGTGCCTCATCAGCGGGGAGTTGAGCTGCTGTGAGGTGGAAATTAGGCGTGACGGCAAGGCGGCGCTTGGTTCGTCGAGACAACCGTTTGGCTGGAAGAGACAACACCGGTGGGGACTCCCACGGGTGATCGGCGTTGGTGCGCCCGTGTCGAAAGCTCAGGCCTCTGTGCCTCTTATTGGGGACGACGAGGGCGTTGAAAGCCACGTTTGGGTGCAGGAAACCGATAGGCGTACGTGAGGGCGAGCGTCAATGTGCCTGGCCTGTTAATTGCTAGCGCTGAAAAGCCGGTAACACCTTTTCGAGCTCTTACTGCATCGCTGTACCGAGGTCAGTGCCATGAATCCAAGCACTCAGTATTCGACCCTTGCCGTTGCTGCACCACGTCGATTTGATTACTGGAAAGAAGTGGTCTGTCGCCATTGCCTGGCGGCCGATAGCAAACCCCTGTCCCAGAGCAGTTTCGATGGCGTTCTTGCGGTCAATTCACTGGGCGCTCTCGATCTCTGTTCCCTGTCATCGCCCCTGCATTACTGGGAGCGTTCCGAGCAGCATCTGCGCAGCGGTCCGGCCGACGATCTATGGTTGGGGTTTGCCCGAAACGGTTATGGACAGATCGAACAGAGCGGAAGAAAAGCCAGCCTGGCAACGGGCAATTTGTTTCTTTATGACGCAACGCAACCGTTCCGATTCAGCCTTGGTGGTACCGAAAACCACCTGTTGCGTATTCCGCGGGCATTGCTGACCGAACGCCTGCCGCGTATTGCGGAGCACACCGCGATGGTCCTCGATGATCGGCGGCCTGGTGTGATTCCCTTGCGGGAAATGCTGCGCCAAGCAGCGATTACGCCGGCATCCTTACAGGATCAGGGCATCTCCAGTCGCTATTCAGGGGCGTTGCTCGACCTTCTGGTGATCAGCCTGGAACTCCAGGACCTGAAGGCCACTCACCAGGAACTGGACCTTTACGGCCGCATCATGCAGTACATCCAACGGCATCTGGCCGAGCCGGACCTGTCGATTGAGGTCATCGCCCAAGCCCACAATGTGTCGACCCGCACCGTCACGCGCGCCTTCGCGCGGCACCAGAAAACCCCCGCCGCAGAAATCTGGAGGGAACGCCTGAATGCCAGCCGTGAAGCGATCGAGCGCGGCCAGGTGCGCAGTATCTCGCAAGCCGCACTGGACTTCGGGTTTTCTGACTTCTCCCATTTCAGCCATGCGTTCCGCAAAGCGTTCGGCGTCGCGCCTAACACCCTGTTGCAGCGAAATTGAGAGGGCTTATCCAAGGAAATGAGCGGTCAATGCAATAGGGTCAAGCAGGGGGAGCGCTAGCCTGCGCTCCTGTTCCTGGACATATCAACCTCAAACGTTATCTCCTCTGCAAGCTGCTGTACGCTCGAGCTGTCTGCAAGCTTGGCCAGGTTGATACCCGTAGTGCAGAACATTGATTCAGTATCTGGCTGCCTGACAAAGACGGTAGCAGTCCAGCCATTGATCAGAACGCAATCGACCTTATGCCCCGGCAGACTCTGCTCCAGACCCTCGGTCAGCGATATTTTCTTCCAGCTGTGCATGATGACGTACTAACGTGGGTAGTGATGCACGGTTGACCTGCGCATCTTCAAGAAGTGCCACTAGGCCATCATTTTCAATCTGAACAACCTTTATACCTGATTGATCAAGACCCCGAATATTCCTGCTCGGCGCTTGCCAGCAGGTTGGCGCCAGTGCTCAGTGCCAGCACCGTGAACAACAGCACCAGGATCAGCGCTTTGTTCTTGAACAGCATCTTTGGATGACCTCACCTGAACCTGAAGGAAAGCGGCCGCAAGGGCCGCAATCGTCGACTTACCAGAGGGCAATGTCATAAGTGAGGTAAAGGCGGTTGCTGTCGCGGCCCCGGGAGAATTCAGAGCGATAGACATAGTTGCGCATGCGCACCCCCAGCCCCTTGAACGTGCCGGCCTGCACCACGTAGGCCAGCTCGGTATCACGCTCCCATTCCTTGACGGTGGTTGCGGACTTACCGTCATTGCCGCTCAGGTAGCGCGTTGAAAAGGTCAGGCCGGGCACGCCGACGGCGGCGAAGTTGTAGCCGTAGTTGAGCATCCAGGTCTTCTCGTCCTCCTCGATGAATTTGCCGATGCCGGCGTTGCTGAACGAGTAGACGGTGGCGCCGCTGATGTAGGGCAGACCGGCGTCTCCGCGAAGGGTCTGGTAGCCGCCGCCGACGGTATGGCCTGCGATCACGTAGGACAGCTGGCCGCTGAACATGTCGTTGTCGATTTTGCCTGCGTAGGCAGAGCCGCTATCGACACTGTTGAAGTAGCGCAGGTCGCTGGTCAGCACACCACCGGCCAGTGGCAGGTCGTGCTGGATACCGGCGAAATTCTGTCGGTAGAAGTTCTCGAGTTCTCCATAGAAATAACTCAAGCGAAGGTTTTTGCCCCATTTGTACTCAGCCCCGGCGTAGTTGAAATCCCCCGATTTTTCCCCGCTGTAGCCATCGGGCACGATCGGCACGCTGTTGGTGGAGTCGCGTAACTTGAAGCGGTCCAGGTGCCCGCCGGTGACGGTCAGGTTGTCGATGTCGGTGCTGCTGACCTGAGTGCCCTGGTAGGTCTGGGGCAACAAGCGTGCATCGTTGTAAATCAGTACCGGCGTCTTGGGCAGCAAGGTGCCGTACTTGACGGTGGTTTTGGCGAACCTGGCCTTTGCGGTTGCGCCGGCGCTGGCGAACTCGTCGGCTGCTCGCCCATCGTCATGCACCGGCATGAGCCCGGTGCCACTGCGACCGCGCCCCGAATCGAGCTTTACGCCATAGAGCCCCAGGGCGTCCACGCCAAAGCCGAGGGGGCCCGGCGTAAATCCGGACTGATAGTCCAGCAGAAATCCCTGGGCCCACTCGGTACGCTCGCTTTTTGCCGTTCTGGCGGCTCGCGCACTCATGCCGTGCTCGTCGCGAAAGTTCTCGTTGAAATACACATTGCGCAGTTGCAGCTTGAGTTTGCTGTCGTCAATAAAACCTTCGGCGTTCGCACTTGCGACCGGTACCAGGGCAAACGCGCAAAACAACGCCCGATGGGCATACACATGGTTCATGGCAAATGACTCTTTGTTGTTATTTGGGGTGCAGGGCGACACGCGCCCCGTGAGCGAGGCGCGCTGAAAGACAGCGGAGGTTGTGGGTGGATCAGGTGAACAGGCTGATGGCCCCGGTCAACAAGGCCAGCGCGGTGACGACCAGCGAGGTCAGCACGGCCCATTTGACGGTGGCCTTCTGGAAGTCGCCGATATCGCGATCGACCATGCCCACCAGCAACAGGGTCGAGGCCACCAGCGGGCTCATGAGGTGGACGGGCTGCCCCAGGATCGAGGCGCGCGCGATTTCAACCGGGTCGATGCCATACGCCGCGGCGGCATTGGCCAGGATCGGCACCACGCCAAAATAGTAGGCGTCATTGGACAGCACGAACGTCAGCGGCATGCTGGTGATCGCGACCACCAATGGAAACAGGTGGCCCCAGGACGGCGGGATCCAGTCGACGAGGGTCTGCGCCAGGGCGTCCACCATCTTTGTGCCGGAAAAAATCCCGGCAAAGATCCCGGCGGCGAATACTAGCAACACCACGGTCATGGCGTTACCCGAGTGCGCCAGGATGCGTTCTTTCTGAATATCCAATTGCGGGTAGTTGATCATCAGCGCGAGCACAAAGCCGATCAGGAACAGGATCGCGGAGTGCATCAACCCCATCACCAGGGCCGCCATCACCGCAATGACCAGCACCAGGTTGACGTAGGCCAGTTTCGGACGCTTGTGGGGGGTGTCCTCAAGAATCGCGTTGATGTAGCAATCGCCGCCACCGCTCTGCAGTTGGACGTTGCCGATCCGCTTGCGCTCGGCACGCCCCAGCAGGAAGGCGGTGAAGATCACCCACAGGGCGCCGCCGATCATGGTCGGCAGCAACGGCACGAAGTATTCGCCGGCATCCAGGCCCAACGCGGCAATAGCCCGTGTCGCGGGGCCGCCCCAGGGGGTCATGCCGCTCATGATGCTCAGCGACAGCATGGAAATGGTCGCCAGGATCATCGGGTTCATGCCGATGCGCTTATACAGCGGCAGCATTGCCGCACAGGTGATCATGTAGGTCGTGGTGCCGTCGCCGTCGAGTGCGACCAGCAACGAGAGCAGGGCAGTGCCGACCGCGATCTTCATCGGGTCGCCATTGACCCGCTTGAGGATCTTGCGGATCAGCGGGTCGAACAAGCCTGCGTCGATCATCAAGCCGAAGAACAGGATCGCAAACAACAGCAAGGCGGCAGACGGGGCGACCATTTTCAGGCCGTCGAGCATCATCTTGCCGGTGGTGCCGCCGAAACCGCCAAGCACCGCGAAGACGATAGGTACAACGGTAAGCGCGACGATTGGCGACAAACGCTTCGTCATGATGAGGACGGTAAATACGACCACCATGGCCAGGCCAAGGAAAGCGAGCATAGGACGATTCTCTTGTTGTTATCGTAATAGTGGCTGACGCCGAGGCGCACGCGCCCTGATCTGCCGGGCGGCCGAAGGCGCCTGGCGGAGGAGGGGTCAAGTCAGGGAGGGGCGTTGCCCGGTTATTGTTAAGCGCGCTTGGGGACTTTCAAGTCTTCCCAGGCTTCTACCGGCGTCGCAGAGGGTTTTGCGTCGAGCATCCGGTGCAGCGTTTCGCGATGGCAGGCATTTTCCGATAGGGAAATCACTACCGTCGCGACGGCGTTGCTGGCCAGGCTGGTCAGGGCGCGCGCTTCGGACATGAAGCGGTCAACCCCGATCAGCAGCGCCAGGCCGGCCAGCGGGATGTCGTGAATGACAGTCAAGGTCGAGGCGAGCGCGACGAACCCGCTGCCCGTCACGCCGGCGGCACCTTTGGAGGACAGCAGCATGATCGCCAGCATGGTGATGATTTGCGTCAGGCTCAGGTCAATGTTGCAGGCCTGGGCAATGAAAATCGCCGCCAACGACAGGTAAATAGCCGTGCCGTCCAGGTTGAACGAGTAGCCGGTGGGGAGTACCAGGCCTACGACGCCTTTTTTGCAGCCCAGCGCTTCGAGTTTTTCCAGCATGCGTGGCATGACCGGTTCCGTGGAGGACGTGCCCAGCACCACCAGGAATTCTTCGCGAAAGTAGCGCAACAGTTTCCACAGGCTGAAGCCGTTGCTACGGCAAATGCTGCCCAGGACCACGAACACGAAGAAGCCGCAGGCGATGTACAACGTCATGATCAACTTCGCCAGCGAACCCAGTGAAGTGATGCCGTACTGACCCACGGTAAACGCCAGGGCGCCGAAGGCACCGACCGGGGCAAAACGCATCAGGTACGCGAAGATCTTGAAGACCATCTGCGAAGCGGCTTCGAGTACGTCGAGTACCGGCTTGCCACGCTCGCCCAGGGATGACAAGGCAAACCCGGACAACACTGCAATAAAGAGCACCGGCAGCACTTCCCCCTTACTGAAGGCACCCACGAAGGTTTCGGGGATGATGTGCATGAAGAACTCCACAACCCCAAGCTTTGCCGCCGACTCGGTGTACTGGGCCAAGCCTTTGGTGCTCAGTTGGGTGGGATCAATGTTCATGCCGACGCCCGGCTGGAACACATACACCGCCACCAGGCCAATCACCAGGCTGATCACCGTAAGGCCAAAAAACAGCAGCATGGTCTTGCTGAGCAGGCGTCCAAGCGAGCGTTTGTCGCTCATTCCGGCAATGCCGGTGACGATGGTGCAGAACACCACGGGGGCAATCATCATCTTGATCAGCTTGATGAACGCATCACCCAGTGGTTTGAGCGCGATGGCCTGCTGAGCCCAGAAATGCCCGACCACAATGCCCAGCACCACGGCGCAGAGGATCTGGAAGTAGAGCGATTTAACAACTTTCATGGCATCACCCATTTTTAGAATTGTGCGGATGCAAAAATGCCAACGACCGCCGGAATTATCCGGCGAGGCGCTGTGACTCAGTGGCGTAGACGTAACCGGAGAACAGCCTGCGCGCGGTGCGTACGACGGACGCTTGAATTGTCTCACCATTGCTGCCGGTGTAGGACAATACGACATCAATCCCGCCGCTTGGATGTTCGATACGCACCGCTTCACGACGCGGCGTGCTGACCCCGCCAAGCATCTGCGCGACGATGCTGCCTTCTATCACGCACGCGGTGGCCAGACCAATCGAGCCGGTAATGGCAAGCGCGCGGTGGCAGTTGTGTGGCATGAAATAGCGAACCTGAATCGTACCGCCAGCTTTCGCGGGCGAGACCAGCACCGGCTTGGGAATCACTTTGCCGCTGACATCGCCCAGACCCATGGCCAGGCCGGCCTGGAGCCGCAGTGTCTCTAGGCGTCGCAGGAACTCCTTATCGGCGTCCAGTTCCGCTGGGCTCTCATCGCCTCGCTTGCCCAGTTGGCTGGCTTCGACGAGCACCATGGGCATCGCCATGTCGATACAGGTCACTGCAATGCCATCAAAGACGTCCTGCGTGTTGCCGGTGGGAAAGAGCTTGCCCGTCTTGCTGCCGGCTGCATCCAGGAAGGTCAGTTGCACCGGCGCCGCAGTACCGGGCACGCCATCAATGGCGGTATCGCCCTCATAACTGACTTTGCCATCCGGTGTGTACACCTGGGAATGGATGAAGGTCCCGGTGTTGACGTTGCGAATGCGCACGCGGGTGCGTCCGGGGGTGGCTTTGACCAGGCCCTGTTCGATGGCGAATGGGCCAACCGCACACAGCATGTTGCCGCAATTGGGTGCGCTGTCGACTCTGCGCTGAGACACCATCACTTGGACAAACAAGTAATCGACGTCCGCATCCGGGTGCAGCGAAGGGCTGACAATCGCAACCTTGCTGGTTTGCGGGCTGCCACCACCGATTCCGTCGATCTCCAGTTCATGACCGGAGCCCATCAGGTTGAGTAGCAGTTCGTCGCGGGCCTCGATGGACGACGGCAAATCCCAGTCGAGAAAAACCGGACCTTTGGAGGTACCACCGCGCATCAGCACACAGGGAATTCTTTGCATAATACTGACTCTTGTTGATCAATCGAGGTAATTGATGCTCTGTGAGCAAGAGTCTCAAGCTTTGAAAAATGTTTCCAATGCAAAAATTGACGTTATTATTGCGTTTGGCGAATGATGAATGTGCGCTAAACGACTTCCCAATTTCCTTGGCTGATGAGACTGGACATGGACTATGAGCTGAATGACATACGATCTTTCGTGAAAATCGCCGAGTTGGGGAGCTTTCACGAAGCGGCCGATGCTTTGCATCTGTCTCAACCTGCACTCAGCCGGCGGATAAAAAAACTCGAAGAGGGGCTGGGCACGGCGTTGCTGGATCGCACCACCCGCAAAGTCAGCCTTACCAGCGTCGGGCGTGACTTTCTTCCCAAGGCGCGCCGGTTGCTGGATGACTTCGACGAGTCGATTCTTAATATCCGTGAACTGGCCGAACGCCAGATCGGCCGTGTAACCCTGGCGTGTATCCCTACCGCCGCGTTCTATTTCCTGCCTTCAGTGATCCGTCTGTACAACGAGCGCTACCCGAAAATCCGCATCCGTCTGCTGGATTTGAGTGCGAATGAGGGGCTTGAAGCGGTGCTGCGCGGGGAAGCCGACTTCGGTATCAACATGATGAGTGGGCAGCACCCGGACATTGAGTTCGTGCCATTGGTCAGTGAGCCCTTTGTATTGGCGTGCCGGCGTGATCACGAGCTGGCAGGGCGCAGTTCGGTCACCTGGTCTGAATTGAGCGATTACCGCCTTATCGGGGTAGGGCGTTTGAGCGGCAACCGCATGCTGCTCGACCACGCTCTGTCGGGCTTGAGTTGGCGGCCGCAATGGTTCTATGAAGTCCAGCACCTTTCGACTTCATTGGGCCTGGTGGAGGCCGGCCTGGGGGTTTCGGCGATGCCAAGCCTGGCCATGCCGGCTGATGATCATCCCACCCTGGTCAGCGTTCCATTGATCGAGCCCGTGGTGAACCGCTCTTTGGGCCTGGTTTACCGCCGAGGGTCATCGCTTTCGCCGGCGGCGGAAAAATTCGTCTCGATACTGCTTGAGCAATGGCCACAGTGACCGGCCGCGTGTTGCCGTTCGCCGGCGGTCATCGTCATGAATGCGAGGTGGGCATGCTCTGAGTTGTTACTTCTGCCCACTGAGGGGGCGTTTTCTGAGCGGTCTGGTAGCAAGCTTGTGCACGATCCCTTCACGGTTTCCGCTGATGCAATGGGCCTATTTCATTTGAATCAAGCGCTTGGATCATAGCGCCGTGATTTGGCATGCTTCCTGCTTTTTCGTATCCATGGATAATTGGATACAAAAATTCAAAAGGTGCTGCCGATGCAATTTGCCCCCGCTTACGTTGACCGCCAGCCCCTCACCGCCGAGGAGGAGGCCTACAACTTCCTGCTCGATGCCATTTGCGGCGGTCGTTACCGCAAAGGCGACCGTCTGATCGCCGAAGATATCGCCAGCGAAATCGGCATGAGCCGCATGCCGGTGCGCGAAGCCTTTCGCCGCCTGGACGCCCAGGGCCTGGTGACCTTGCGGCCCAATCGCGGCGCCATCGTCAGCGGCCTGGATATCGATGAACTGCACGAAGTGTTCGAAATGCGCAGCGCCCTCGAAGGCCTGGCGGTGCGCGTCGCGGTGGGGCGTATCGGCGAGCGCCAGTTGGCCGCGCTGGAGCGCTTGCTCGACGCGATGGACGACTACCGCGATGACAGTGCCGCCTGGGTCAGCCGGCACCGCGCTTTCCACGAATACCTGTGCAGCCTCAGTGGCCGCCCACGCCTGATGAAGCAGATTTCGGCGCTGTACTCACTGGTCGAAGCGCCCATGCGCCTGTGGTTGCAGCACGGCGAAAAACCCCTCAGTGCCCGCCAGGAACACGCGGTGATCCTCGACGCGATCCGTGCCGGTGACGCCGCCCGCGCCGAAGCCGTGGTGCGCGAACACATCGAAGGCACCGTGCCGGCGCTGATCCAGTTCCTGCAAACCGAACAACAATAAGAAACACCTGCTGTGTGTTGACGTTGAGTCCTGCCCCGTTAATCAACGAACTGGAGTGTCTGGTCATGCATAAACACCGCGCCTTGCTGGTGGCTATCTCCCTCGGCCTCTGTACCCAATGGGCCGTTGCCGCGCCCCAGGTGCCGGAGCGCCTGAAGAACGTCGACAAACTCATCTACTGCTCGGGGATGGATTCACCGCCCCTGGTGTCCTTCGATGAAGCACAGAAACCCCGCGGGCTCACCATCGACCTGGGCCTGGAGATCGCCAGGCGCCTGGGCGACAAGCAGGTGCAGTGGCGAGTGATTCCGTTCTCTGGCCTGGTGCCGGCATTGCTCGCCCAGCAGTGCGACATGATCGTCGACCAACTGTTCGACAAGCCTGAGCGACGCCAGGTGATCGACATCGTCAACTACATGTATTCCAGCCAATCGGTGGTGGTGCCCAAGGGCAACCCCAAGGGCATCAAGACCCTGGATGACTTGTCCGGACACAAGGTCGCGGTGCTCAACGGCTCCACCATCAAGACCCTGCTGGACGCGCAGAACGACAGCCTGGCCAAGGCCGGCAAGCCGCCGATGAAACTGGTGGTGTACAACACCGACACCGACGCCTTCCAGGCGCTGCGCATCAGCCAGGTCGACGCCTACGGTACCACCGTGGAAACGGCCGGCTATTACGCCGCCATGGCCCCGGACCTGTTCCAGGAAGGCGTGCCAGCGTTCAGCCGCATCCTCACCGGTTTGGGCATGCGCAAGGACGACCCGCAACTCACCGCCGCCGTGCAGCAGGTGATCAGCGACATGCGCAGCGACGGCAGCTACGTCCAGTTGCTGAACAAATGGCATGTCAGCAGCGACACACTCGACTGAGGCATACCGGCGATGAATTTCAATTGGGATGTGTTCTGGCAGTACCTGTTGCAGCCGAGCGGGGTGTACCTCACCGGGCTGTGGCTGACCTGCCTGATCGCGGTGTCGGCGATGCTGCTGGGCTGCGTGCTGGGGCTGGCGGCGGCGCTGCTGCGCTTGTCGAAGAACCCGCTGTTGCACTTGCCGGTACGCTTTTATGTGTGGCTGATGCGCGGTACGCCGCTGCTGGTGCAGATCGTATTCCTGTACACCGCGCTGGCGGCGGGCGGGATTTTCCGTTTCGAGGACATCGCGCTGTTCGGTCTGGTCATCCCCGGCAATATCCAGGCGGCGATCATCGCGCTGGGCTTGAACGAAGGCGCATACATGGCCGAGATCATCCGCGCCGGCATCGGCGCGGTGGACAAGGGCCAATACGAAGCCGGGCGTTCCCTGGGCATGGGCTTTGCCAAGCTGATGCGGCGCATCGTGCTGCCCCAGGCGTTTCGCGTGATCGTGCCGCCGCTGGGCAATGAGTTCAACGTGATGCTCAAGAACACCACCCTGGTCAGCGTGATCGGCGTGCAGGAGTTGCTGCTCAGCACGCAGATGGTCACCTCGGCGACGTTCCGCGTGTTCGAGTTGTACCTGGTGGTCGCGATTTACTTTTTGATGCTTACCACGCTGTGGGGCTTTTTCCAGCGCTGGCTGGAGGCGCGCTTTGGCCAGTCCGACCGGCCATCCGCGCCGCCACCGGCGTCCAGCCGCATGTTCGGGCGCAGCACCTTGAAACTGCTGAGGGGACGATAACCATGGCGCACCAGAGTGAAGAACTGATCATCGAGGCGCTGGACATCCACAAGTCGTTCGGTACCCTGCAGATCCTCAAGGGCATCTCCCTGCAAGTGCGGCGCGGCGAAGTGGTGGTGCTGATCGGCGCCTCCGGCTCGGGCAAGACCACCTTTATCCGCTGCATCAACCTGCTGGAAGACATCCAGAGTGGGCGCATCCGCGTCAACGGTCGTGCCATGGGCTATCGCGAGCGCAGCGATGGCAGCCTGGTACGCGATTCGGAGCGCAACATCGCGCGCCAACGCCGCGACATCGGCATGGTGTTCCAGCGTTTCAACCTGTTCCCCCACATGACCGCGCTGGAAAACATCATCGAAGCGCCGATCCAGGTGCTCGGCACATCTCGCGCCGAAGCCTTGGAGCAAGCCCGTGGATTGCTGGCGCGGGTCGGCCTGGCGGACAAGGCCAGCCATTACCCGTCGATGCTTTCCGGCGGCCAGCAGCAGCGGGTGGCGATTGCCCGCGCCCTGGCGATGAAACCCCAGGCCATGCTGTTCGACGAACCCACCAGCGCCCTCGACCCGGAAACCGTCGGCGAGGTGCTGCAGGTGATGAAGGAGCTGGCCGAGGAGGGCATGACCATGGTGGTGGTCACCCACGAAATGGGCTTTGCCCGTGAAGTGGCCGACCGCGTGGTGGTGCTCGACCAGGGCGAACTCATCGAACAAGGGCCGCCGGAACAGATTTTCAGCCGCCCCAGCCATCCCCGTACCCGGGCCTTTCTCAGTCGTGTGTTGTGAGTCTTTCCATCACCCTGTGTTGACGAGTCTTAGCCATGTTGAAATTTTCTGCTCACGAGTACCCCTATCCCTCGCAGCGCCAAAGCGTATTTGCCCGTCGCGGCATGGTTGCGGCGTCCCAGCCCCTGGCGGCCCAGGCCGGTATCCAGATCATGCAACAGGGCGGTAACGCCATTGATGCGGCGATTGCCACGGCGGCCGCGCTCACGGTGGTGGAGCCCACCGGCTGTGGCCTGGGCGGCGACGCGTTCGCGCTGGTCTGGTGCAAGGGCCGGCTGCACGGCCTGAACGGCAATGGCCACGCGCCGGCGGCCTTGAGTATCGAGGCGGTCAAGGCGGCGGGGCACGACCGGATGCCGCTGTATGGCTGGACACCGGTCACCGTGCCCGGTTGCCCATCGGCCTGGGCCGAGCTGTCCGAGCGCTTCGGCAAGTTGCCGTTTGCCGAGTTGCTGCAGCCCGCCATCAGCCTGGCGCGTGACGGCTTCCCGTTGTCGCCGGTGATCGCCCAGCTCTGGCAGGCCGCGCTGGATGAATTCAGCCCCCATCGTGACCCGGCCCTGGACGCCTGGTTCGACACGTTCCTCATCGAAGGCCGCGCACCACGGGCGGGTGAGATATTCCGCAACCCGGCCCAGGCACGTACCTTGGAAGAACTCGCCGCTACCCGTTGCGAAAGCTTGTATCGCGGTGCCCTGGCCGAACGCCTGGATGCGCATTCCAGGGCCAGTGGCGGTTACCTGCGCGCCAGCGACCTCCAGGATTATCGCGCCCAATGGGTGGACCCTATCCACGTCAACTACCGAGGGGTGGACGTCTGGGAAATCCCGCCCAGCGGCCAGGGCCTGGTGGCGCTGATGGCGTTGAAAATCCTTGAAGGCTTCAGCTTCGATCACCGCGACAGCCAGCAGACCTGGCACCGCCAGTTGGAGGCGATGAAACTCGCCTACAGCGACGGCCTGCACCACATCACCGACCCGCTGCACATGCGCGTGGCCGTCGCCGACCTGCTCAGCGATGCCTACAGCACCCGCCGCCGTGGGCAGATCGGCGAACAGGCGCAACCGCCCAAACCCGGCGACCCCCATGCCAGCGGCACGGTGTACCTGGCCACGGCGGATGCCGAGGGCAATATGGTCTCGTTCATCCAGAGCAACTACCACGGCTTCGGCTCCGGCGTGGTGCTGCCCGACAGCGGCATCGCCCTGCAGAACCGTGGGCAGGAATTCAGCCTCGACCCAAGCCACGCCAACTGCCTGGCACCGGGCAAGAAAACCTTCCACACCATTATTCCCGGCTTCCTCACCAAGGACGGGCAGGCCCTCGGGCCATTCGGCGTGATGGGCGGCTACATGCAACCCCAGGGCCATGTGCAGATGGTGATGAACCTGGTGGACTTCGGCCTCAACCCGCAAGCGGCCCTGGACGCGCCGCGCTGGCAATGGCTGGGCGACATGAAGGTCGGCATCGAACACGGTGCCTCTAGTGACCTGGCCAATGCCCTGGCGCGACGCGGGCACCAGGTGCAGATCGCCAGCGACCTCACCGACTACGGGCGTGGCCAGATCATCCTGCGTGATCCGGTCAGTGGTGTATTGTGCGGTGGAACGGAGCCAAGGACGGATTCAACGATCGCAGTGTGGTAAGCGAAAAAAATTGGCTGAAGCCTGTCCCTTTTTTTCACCTCGCCTGTCATTCCAGGCAAGTGAACAATATCGAGAGCTTCCGCCAATGCCCGCAGTCCGCCCCTTGCTCAAACTGAGCCTGATGCTGAGCCTCAGCGCCAGCCCGTTTTTCGCCGCCGTCAGCTACGCCGAAGACACCGCCGCCCGGCGCAGCTACCAAGTGCCGGCGGGCAGCCTGAGCGCGGCGCTGACGCGTTTTGCCGGGCTGTCGGGGGTCAACCTGTCGGTGGACCCGGCGCTGGTCAGCGGGCGCAGCAGCACTGGCTTGTCCGGCGAATACGGCGTGGAGGAGGGCTTTGCCCGCCTGCTGCAAGGTTCCGGCCTGCAACTGCAAGCCATGGGCGAGCAGGCCTACATGCTGGTGCCGGTGCCGGAGGGCAGCAGCCTGGAACTGGCGCCCACGTCGATCCTCGGCACCACCGGCCTGTACGACGGCGACACCTACGCCGGTGGCCAGGTGGCGCGCCGCACGGCGCAGGGCTTGCTGGGCACGCGGGATTTCATGGAGACTCCGTTCAGCATCACCACCTACACCCAGGAGGCGGTGAAAAACCAGCAGGCACGCACCCTCGGCGACCTGATCGCCGCCGACCCCTCGGTGCGCGCCACCAACCCGGCCGGTGGGCGCTACGAGCAATTCACCATTCGCGGGTTCAGCCTGTTCAACAGTGACGTGGCCTACAACGGCTTGTACGGCGTGCTGCCGACGTACACCATCGACATGGAAATGGCCGACCGCGTCGACATCCTCAAAGGCCCGAGCCAGTTGATCAACGGCATCTCGCCGCGTGGCAGCGTGGGCGGCGGGATCAACGTGGTGCCCAAGCGCGCCACCGACAAGGACATCAACTCGTTTACCGGCAACTGGGCGTCCGACAGCCAGGCCGGCGGTGCGGTCGACATTGGCCGACGCTTTGGCGAGGACAACCAGTACGGCATTCGCTTCAACGGCGTGAAGCAATCCGGCGACACCGCCTGGGACCACCAGAGCGTCGACCGCGAAATGGCCGTGCTGGGCCTGGATTTTCGCGGCGAGCGCCTGCGCCTTTCCACCGATATCGGCCACACCGAGCGCGACACCGATGCCCCCCAGGAGCGCGTGCAGGTGGCGGCCGCTGCGCCGGTGCCGAGTGCCAGCGATGTGCGCCGCAACTATGCGCAGTCGTGGAGCAAGGCTCGCACCAATGACACCTTTGGTACGGTCAACGCCGAGTACGACCTCAGTGACAACGTGATGCTCTACGGTGGCGTGGGCGCGCGCAAAAGCAACCACGACTTCCTGCGCCACGCGGTTTCGGTGACCAATGCGGCCGGCGATTTCAGCGTGCAGCCGCGGGATTTCACCCGCGATGAAAACGTGCGCACCTACACCGCTGGCGTGCGCAACTGGTTCCATACCGGGCCGGTGAGCCATGAGGTCAACCTGGCCGCCAGCTACTTCGACATGGACTTCACCAACGGCGGTGCGCGGTATACGGCGCCGTCGAGCAATCTCTACAACCCGGTGCAGTCGCCGACGCCGTCACGGCCGACGCGCTTCGATCCCAAGGTCTACACCGAAAACAAATTCAGCGGCGTGGCCTTGTCCGACACCCTGGGTTTTTTCGACGACCGCCTGTTGCTCACCCTCGGTGCGCGCTGGCAGCGGGTCAAGGTGACTGACTGGAGCGACGGGATCAAAGGCGACACCGCCTATGACGAAGAAAAGGTATCGCCGTCGGGCGGCATCCTGTTCAAGGCCACCGACAAGTTGTCGCTGTACGCCAACTACATGGAGGGCCTGAGCCAGGGCAAGATCGCGCCGTCGACCTCGAGAAACGAAGACGAGATCTTCCCGCCGTTCATCAGCCGCCAGGTGGAAGTGGGCGCCAAGTACGATGCCGGTGCCTTCGCGGTGACCGCCGCCGTGTTCCGCATCAAGCAACCGGCCTATGAAACCAATGCGACCACGCGGCTGTTTGGCCCCAACGGCAAGCGCGAGAATGCCGGTGTGGAACTGAGCGTGTTCGGCGAACCGCTCAAGGGCTTCCGCCTGCTGGGCGGGGTGATGTACATCGACAGCAAACTCAAAGACACCACCAATGGCACCTGGGACGGCAACCGTGCGCCGGCCACGCCCAAGTACAACGTCAACCTCGGCGCCGAATGGGACGTGCCGGGCCTGGAAGGCCTGACGTTGACCAGCCGTGGCATCTATTCCAGCTCGCAGTACCTGGACCAGTCCAATGTCAAGGAAATCGACGCCTGGAACCGCCTCGACGTCGGCGCACGCTATGGCTTCAAGGTGGATGACAAGCACATCACCCTGCGGGCGAATGTGGAGAACGTCGCCGATAAACGCTACTGGAGCTCGGCCGGTGCATCGGATGACAGCGAGCCGGGGCTGACCCTGTCGACGCCGCGCACCTACCTGCTGTCGGCCACCGTCGACTTCTGACACTGGGCTGTGCAGGTTATAAATGAGAATGTTTTTTGATCACGCCGCGCCGATATGGAATAGTACCCGCCGTTTTCCCCGGCCTGCCTAGCCGGGGTGTTTTAACGCCGAGGTCCTTGTCATGCGAATGCTGCGTTCCATCCCCACCCTGGCCGCCTGTGTCCTGGCGTTCTCGTCCAGCCTGCTGAGCGCCGCCCCCATCGACCTCAACGACGGCCAGCACGCCGTGCATCTGCCCGATGCCCCCAAGCGCGTGGTGGTGCTGGAGTTTTCCTTTCTCGACAGCCTGGCCGCCGTTGACGTCACCCCGGTCGGCGCCGCCGATGATGGCGATGCCAACCGCGTGTTGCCCCGCGTACGCCAGGCCATCGGCCAATGGCAGTCGGTGGGGCTGCGCTCGCAGCCGAGCATCGAGGAGATCGCCCGGCTCAAGCCCGATCTGATCGTGGCCGACCTCAATCGCCACCAGGCGCTGTACAGCGACCTGGCGAGCATCGCGCCGACCTTGCTGCTGCCGTCCCGTGGCGAGGATTACCAGGGCAGCCTCAAATCCGCCGAACTGATTGGCAAGGCCCTCGGCAAGAGCGCGCAGATGGAGGCGCGCATCCAGAAGAACCGTGAAAACCTCAAGGCCATTGCGCAACAGATCCCGGCCGGCGCCAGCGTGTTGTTCGGTGTGGCGCGTGAGGACAGCTTCTCCGTGCATGGCCCGGACTCCTACGCCGGCAGCGTGCTTGAGGCCATCGGCCTGAAAGTCCCATCGGTACGCGCCAACGCCGCGCCCACCGAGTTCGTCAGCCTGGAACAGTTGCTGGCCCTCGACCCGGGTTGGTTGCTGGTCGGTCATTACCGTCGCCCCAGCATCGTCGACAGCTGGAGCAAGCAGCCGTTGTGGCAAGTGCTCGGCGCCGTGCGCAATAAGCATGTGGCCGAAGTGGATGGCGACAGCTGGGCGCGCAACCGTGGCGTGCTGGCGTCGGAGCAGATCGCCGAGGATGCGCTGGCGATTCTCAAGGGCGGTAAAGCCGTATTGAGCCAATAACCGTGCAACGCAGTTTCGCCGCCGTTGGCATTCTGCTGTCGGGTGCCGGGTTGTTCTGGCTGTCGCTGTACAGCTGGTCGCCATTTACCCTGACAGCGACGGATGCGTGGAATGGCCTGGTTCACCAGGGCCGCGTCGGCGGCAACATGGCCTATATCGTCGCCCAGTTGCGTGTGCCACGGGCCGTGTGTGCCGCGTTGGTCGGTGCCTGCCTGGGCCTCGCGGGGGCGCTGATGCAGGGCATTACGCGCAACCGCCTGGCCTCGCCGTCGCTGTTTGGCGTGACGGCGGGCGCCGCGCTGGGACTGGCCCTGTTTTCCACCGGCCTGGTCGCGCCGCCCTTTGCCGGCGGTGCGCTGTTGATGACCTGCCTGGGCGGCGCGCTGGCCTGGTTCACCGTGTTCAGCCTGGGCGGTGCCTGGTCGCCGACCACGGCCCAGGGCCGTCTGGTTTTGGCTGGCGTGGCCGTGGCGGCGTTGTGCGCCGCGTTGACCCGGCTCACAGTGATCCTGGTCGAGGCCCAGGCGCAAAGCGTGCTCAACTGGCTGGCCGGTTCACTGGCCAATGTCGGCGCTGCGCAGGTGCAACTGCTCTGGCCATGCACCTTGATCGGCGGCCTGTGGGCACTCTGGTGTGCGCCGCGCCTGAACCTGATCAACCTTGGCGAAGACGCCGCACGCTCGCTGGGCGTCGGCATCGCCAGCCTGCGCCTGCAGGTGTTTGTCGCCAGTTTGCTGCTGGTGGGCGCCAGCGTGTGTGCGGTGGGGCCGATCGGGTTTGTCGGGCTGATCGCGCCGAATATCCTGCGTCAGTTCCTGGGCAATGACTACCGCTGGCTGATCCCGCTGAGCGCCACATTGGGCGCGGTGATCGTGCTGGGGGCCGACCTGCTCAGCCGCGCCGTTGCCTTCCCGGTGGAAACGCCGGCGGGGGTGGTCACCGCGCTGATCGGCGCGCCGTTTTTCCTCTTTCTTGCCAGGCGCGCCCTATGATCCGCCCACGACTGCGCTTGTGGCTGCTGCTCGGGTTGTTGCTGCTGGCAACCCTTGTCAGCCTCAGCGCCGGCACCCTGTGGCTTACGCCGCACACCGTTTTCGAACGCCTGCTGGCCCACGACGTCCTTGACTTCGAAGTGTGGAACCACCGCCTGCCGCGCAGCCTGATCGCGATTCTTGCCGGTGCGGCCTTCGGCCTGGCCGGGGCGATTGTGCAGGGCGTGATCCGTAATCCGCTGGCCTCGCCGGAGATCCTCGGCGTAACCCAAGGCGCCGGGCTCGCGCTGACCGTGGCGATCATCAGTTGGCCACACCTGCCGATTGCGTGGCTGCCGCTGGTGGCTTGCCTGGGCGGGGCGGGTGGTGCGCTGTTATTGGCGCTGTACAACACCGGCGTGAGTTTTTCCGGGGTGCGCTTTGCGTTGTCCGGGGTGGCGATTGCGGTGACCTTGTCCAGTGTCACCGAGTTTCTGATTCTCTCTCACCCCTTGGATATCAACACCGCGCTGCTCGCGCTGACCGGCAGCCTGTGGAGCCGCAACTGGCACCATGTGGCGCTGGTGTTGCCGTTCCTCGTATTGATCCCCGTGGGCCTGTGCCTGGCCAAGCCGCTCAACCTGATCGCCTTGGGCGATGAGGCGGCCCACAGCCTGGGCACCGCGCTGAGCCGTACGCGTTGGTCGGCGATGGCCTGCGCGGTGTTGCTCACCAGCCTGGGCGTGGGGGTGGTCGGTCCGATTGGCTTTATCGGCCTGGTCGCGCCGCACATGGCGCGCCGGCTGGTGGGCGGGCATCACCAGTACCTGCTGCCGGCGGCGATGCTGATCGGTGCGTTGCTGCTGGTGCTCGCCGATACGCTGGGGCGCACGCTGATCGCGCCCAGCGAAATCCCCGCCGGGGTGCTTACGGCGGTGATCGGCGCGCCGTATTTTCTTTGGTTGCTGGCACGGTTCAGGGGTTGATGACATGAGTATTCTCCAGGCACGTGAGCTGGACATCGGCTACGGCGCCACCCGTATCGTGCAAGGTCTGTCCTTTGCACCGCCCGCCGGCAAGGTCACCGCGTTGATCGGCCCCAATGGCTGCGGCAAGTCCACCTTGCTCAAGGCCTTCGCGCGTATCCTCAAGCCGACTCAGGGCGAGCTGACCCTGGATGGCCAGGCCTATGCCAGCCTGTCTGCCCGCCAGTTGGCCCGGCACATCGCGTTCTTGCCGCAAGTGTTGCCGGTGCCGGAAGGCGTCAGCGTGCGCCAGTTGGTTGCCTATGGCCGCAGCCCGCATAACTCGCTGTGGGGACGCCTGAGCGGCAGTGATCAAGCTCACGTGAGTCAAGCCATGCAGCGCCTGGAACTGGACGTGCTGGCTGATCGCGCCCTGGCGGACCTGTCCGGCGGCCAGCGCCAGCGTGCCTGGCTGGCGATGGTGTTGGCGCAGAATGCGCCGGTGGTGCTGCTGGATGAACCCACCACTTACCTCGACATCAGCCATCAGGTCGAACTGCTCGACTTGATGGGCGAACTGGCTGCCGAGGGTAAAACCGTGATCACCGTGCTGCATGACATCAACCAGGCCTGCCGTTATGCCGATCACCTGGCGGTGATGCACGGCGGCAAACTGGTCGCTGATGGCGCACCGGCGGAGGTGGTCAGTGCCGAGTTGATGCGGCGGGTATTTGAGGTGCAGGTACAGGTGATGCAAGAGCCGGTCGCCGGCACGCCGATGTGCCTGGTTGAAAAAAGCACTCGGGCCAAGGCCTGATCAAGATCAAGACCGACTCGCTTCGCATCGTGTGTACGGTTTTCGTTCTGTGTAGCCGGCCTGCTGTGGTGGGCCGGCCTGCTGTGGCGAGCGGGCTTGCCCCGCGTTGGGCTGCGAAGCAGCCCCAAAAACAGTCACGCAATCCAATCAGCGCGCTCCCACATTTCAACGCTCGATAATCCTAGTGAACGGCTACTCGAAAGTGCGAGTGTGCTCCGCGTCGCAGGTGAAGTAAGTCCTGTGAATTTATTGGGCTGCCGTTTAATTGTGGCAAAGCGCACAAGTGGCTAATTGCAACTAGCGAAGTAGTGGCTATTAGCTGCTAAGGCTCTGTCACGGGGTTCTTGGTCATTGTGTTTATTTTATTCCCCTCTTTCAGGAACTAGCGCTATAACTTCCAGTCGATAACCCCGGCTTGCTCTCGCTTGGGTTATGGCTAACTAATGGCATGTTTAAGTAGTTCCAAATAGCCATACTTTCTCGTAATACTAGATACCTCAACCTTATGTCGTCAGCGCCTATCGATGCCTGCCAGATGCAGATCCCGCACACCGACCAGGTGTGTGCGTGGTTGATGCAGCATGCTGGGCTGAAAACGGTAGACCTGGAGCGCGCCCGGCGCTTGCCGTCGGATGACCTGCTAAGCCTGCTGACCCGCCTGGGCCTGGTTTCCGATATCGAACTGGCCCGCGCCTGGGCGGCGTTGCTCGGTGCGCCGCTGTTGCTGGCGGACGCCGCGCCGCCGTTGCTCGATCCCTTGCCTGCCCTGACTGAACGCTTCATGCGCCATTACCAGGTCGCGCCCATGGGCTGGACCCAGGGTGGCCTGCGCGTGCTGGCCGCCAACCCGGCGCTGCGCTATCCGTTCCAGGCCCTGGCCTATGCATGCCAGGTGCCGGTGTGGCTGGCCATCGGTCCGCGCACTGAGGTCGACACACTGATCGAGCGCTACTACGGCCAGGGCCGTTCGGCCATGGGCACGCTGATCGAAAACCTCGATGAACAGGGCGGCGCCCAGGACGATATCGAACACCTCAAGGACCTGGCCTCCGAAGCGCCGGTGATCCGCCTGGTCAACCTGATCCTGCAACGCGCCGTGGAGCAACGTGCTTCGGACATCCACATCGAACCCTTCGAACACCAACTCAAGGTGCGCTACCGCATCGACGGTGTGCTGCATGACGCCGAAGCGCCGCCGGCCAGTTCCTCGGCGGCGGTGATTTCGCGGGTGAAGATCATGGCGCGGCTGGACATCGCCGAGCGCCGGCTGCCGCAGGATGGGCGCATCATGCTGCGTATCCAGGGCAAGGAGCTGGACCTGCGGGTGTCCACGGTGCCCACCAGTTTCGGCGAGTCGGTGGTGCTGCGCCTGCTGGACCGGCAAACCGTGCAGTTCGACTTTCCCAGCCTGGGCTTCGACGGCCAGCGCCTGGCCGCCTTCCTCGACCTGCTGGAACGGCCCCACGGCATCCTGCTGGTCACCGGGCCCACCGGCTCCGGCAAGACCACGACGCTCTACTCGGCGCTCAGCGATCTCAACAAGATCGGCTCCAACATCTCCACCGCCGAGGATCCGGTCGAGTACAACCTGCACGGCATCAACCAGGTGCAGATGCACGACGAGATCGGGCTCAACTTCGCGATGAGCCTCCGCGCCTTCCTCCGGCAGGACCCGGACATCATCATGGTCGGCGAGATCCGCGACTTCGAGACCGCCGAGATCGGCGTCAAGGCCGCGCTCACGGGCCACCTCGTCCTCTCGACGCTCCACACGAACGACGCGCCGTCGACGATCAACCGGCTCCTCAACATGGGCATCGAGCCGTTCCTCGTCGCCAGCTCGGTGAACCTGATCCTCGCGCAACGTCTCGCGCGCGTCATCTGCGCGAACTGCAAGGAGGACCAGCCCGTCGCCGACGACGTGCTGAAGAAGATCGGCTGGACCGGCAAGGCCTTCGTGCCGCAGCACGGCACGGGCTGCGTCAACTGCGGCGGCACCGGCTTCCGCGGCCGCATCGCGCTCTACGAGGTCATGCCGCTCACCGACGCGCTCCGCGAGCAGATCATCA
>Ga0182008_10000428_pt1 | contig 32385 bp, 27 predicted proteins | sample Sormic07211129_1_FD_120482 | JGI IMG/M metagenome (GOLD analysis project Ga0182008, IMG submission 120482) | Rhizosphere microbial communities from Sorghum bicolor, Mead, Nebraska, USA - 072115-129_1 metaG | ecosystem: Host-associated > Plants > Roots > Rhizosphere | place: USA: Nebraska...
CTGTTGCAGAACGCCGGGCGCAGCGGCGAATGCCTGAGCATCGACGACAGCAGCAACCGCCAGCGGGTCGCGCCGCGCCCGGCCACTGCCCAGGCCCGGGCCATTGCCGCCTGGACCAGCGACTTGGTGCTGGCCGGCACTCAAGTCACCTATCACTCGGACCTGAAGGCGCCGGACAAACTGTCCTGGCAACAGGCCGTGGAGCAGGCCCGGTCCGGGCAACGCTACGACGCCATCCTGCTGCACGCCTATCCCCGGGCCAGCCTCAGCCGCTGGGACAACCCCGTGGCCTCCTGCGAACCCTTGCCGGCGGCCCAGGAGTGGCTGCTGCAGCAGCGCCGGCGCTGGCGCCAACCGCTGGAGCAAGAGATCGGCTACAACGAAATCAGCCAGTTCGCCGTGTGCCGCCTGAGTTTCGGCCGGCCCTACGTCGACCGTGAACGGCAACGCATCTATGTGCGGGGCGTGCTCTCGCTGCAAGACCGCCTCGACCTGACTCACGAATACCTGCACCTGGCCTTTGAAGCTCATCCCAACGGCCAGGATGAAACCTACATCGAAGGGCTCGCCCGTCATCTTTTATTGGAATAGGCCATGAAACTTCCTGCTCCCCCGGTCCTCCTGTTCCTTTGTGGAATGTTCAGCCTGCCCATGGCCCTGGCCGACAGCGGCATCCAGCTCGACACCCCCAAGGGCGGCTGGCGCACTCGAGCCATGGATGGTGAACAGTACATTCAGGAGGTCAACTACCCGGCCTCCTCGGTGAATACCCCCCAGGGCCAGGCCGATACCGCGCGTATTCGCGGGCAGATCAAGGGTGCGCCCAAGGCGAACAAAGAGCCCGGCAAGCTGATCGTCAATGGCGTCAGCATGCCGCTCAAGTTCGATGAGCAAGGCAGCTTCGACCGGCCGTACGCCTTCCCCAACGGCAGCAACAGCGTCGAAGTGCGCAGCCCGGATGGCCAGCAGCGCAAGCGCGTGCAGTTTCTCAACACCGGCGGTGGCGTGACCCCGCCCAAGTTGCGCGTGCTGCTGTCCTGGGACAGCGACAATACCGACCTCGACCTGCACCTGGTAACCCCGGACGGCGCGCACATCTGGTACGGCGACCGCGTGGCTCCCAACGGCGCGACCCTGGATGTGGACGTGACCACGGGCTACGGCCCGGAGATCTTCTCCATGCCGGCGCCGCTCAAGGGCCAGTACCTGGTCTATGTGAACTACTACGGTGGCGGTTATCGCAGTGACGACGATGAAGACGGCGGCCAGGAAAATGCCGTGCAGCCCCTGACCACCGCCCAGGTCACAGTGATTACCGAGGAAGGCACGCCGGATGAAAAGAGCGAGACCTTTGTGGTGCCGATGCGCGCTCCCGGGGAACTGACCCTGGTGCGCAGTTTCAGTTATCCATGACCGGGCTCAACGGATGCGCTTTCCCGGCCATCCGTTCATTGCCCTGAGACAATACGGGCCCCCGGTGTTTGCCTTGCAATGAATCACCATTCATTGGCAGGGAAATGCAGAACATGGGTGCTTTTCAATCGTGGTTGAAGTGCTGTGTAGTGGCCGGAAGCTGTGCCTCCAGCCTGGTGTTGGCCGCGGGCGCCGACGGTTTGCAGCGGGTCAAGGTGGACCTGGTGGCGCCGCCCCAGGTGCATGTTCATGAGCAGGCTGTCAGCGGGCCGCCGAAGGTCGTGCAGTTCCGCATGAACGTGGAAGAGAAAAAGATGGTGGTGGACGATCAGGGCACCACCCTGCAGGCCATGACCTTCAACGGCTCCATGCCGGGGCCGACCCTGGTGGTGCACGAGGGCGACTACGTCGAGCTGACCCTGAGCAATCCGGCCAGCAACAGCATGCCCCACAACATCGACTTCCATGCGGCCACCGGTGCCCTGGGCGGTGCGGCCCTGACCCAGGTGCTGCCGGGGCAGGAAGTGGTGCTGCGTTTCAAGGCTGACCGCAGCGGGACCTTCGTCTATCACTGCGCGCCGCCGGGCATGGTGCCCTGGCACGTGGTTTCGGGCATGAGCGGGACCTTGATGGTGCTGCCGCGCGAAGGCTTGCAGGACCCTGCCGGCAAGCCCTTGCACTATGACCGGGCCTACACCATCGGCGAGTTCGACCTGTACATCCCCAAGGACAAGGACGGGCATTACAAGAGCTACCCGGACCTGGCCTCCAGCTACCAGGACACCCGTGAAGTGATGCGTACCCTGACCCCGAGCCACGTGGTGTTCAACGGCCGTGTCGGCGCCTTGACCGGAGCCAACGCCCTGACCGCCAAGGTCGGCGAAAGCGTGCTGTTCATCCACTCCCAGGCCAACCGCGACAGCCGTCCGCACCTGATCGGCGGCCATGGCGACTGGGTCTGGACCACCGGCAAGTTCGCCAACGCCCCGCAACGCAACCTGGAGACCTGGTTCATCCCCGGCGGTTCGGCCCTGGCGGCGCTCTACACCTTCAAGCAGCCGGGCACCTACGTGTACCTCAACCACAACCTGATCGAGGCCATGGAGTTGGGGGCCCTGGCTCAGGTCAAGGTCGAGGGGCAGTGGGACGATGACCTGATGACTCAGGTAAAGGCCCCCGGGCCCATGACTCCGGCCAAGTGATAGCAGCCGGGGCTCAAGCCCCGGCACCTGGCATCAGAGGTTCAGGGCGAACTTCAGGTAGCCCGGATACACCTGGCGCCAGTCGTCCTGGAAGGTATGGCCTTGCTCATGCTCATGGCTCTGGACCTGGTTGCCGGGTTCCAGGGCCTGTTGCGTGGCGGCGGTGAGCTTCTGGTTGCTCTCGTGCTCCTTGGCGCCATGGACGATGACGATGCGCTTGTCCCGGGCCTTAGTTTCGCCGAAGGGAATCCGGTAGCCGCCGGGTGACAGCAGCAGCGCGCCGCTGTAGTGCTGCGGGTACTCGGCGATCAGGTGCGAGGCGTGCTCGGCACCTTGGGAGAAACCCATCAGGACGATGCGCGAGCGATCGATACGGGTCTGCTTTTCCAGTTTCTTCAGCGCTGCGCTGACCGCTTCTTCGGTCGGTGCTACCGAATGCTGCTGCCACATGAATTGGTGCTCGTCGCGCTTGAGAGTGCCGTTGATGCCCACCAGCACGGCTTTTTCCCCCACAAGGTCCGTGCGCATGTCGATGCCGTCGCTGCCTTCGGTACCGAACCCCGACAGCCAGACCACTACCGGCCAGCCCTCGCTCGGGGCCTTGCCCTGGGGAATGCTGAAGGCCGCAAGGCCCGCATCCCTGGCCTTGGCCGGGTAGTTCTTCTCGGCGGCCTGCAACAGCTTCTTGTAGGCCGGGTCCTGCTGCAACGATTCCAGTTCGTCGTCTTCCTTGAGCAGCACCAGCTGCCAGAAGCCACGCTCGCGGGCCTGGTCGAGGTATTCGGCGGCGCGCTTGTTCTTGTCCATGGCCGCCAGGCTGCCGGCGGCCTGGTAGGAGGCGTAGGCATTCTTCGGATCGAGGCGGGCAGCGGTCAGGTAATAGGCGAGGGCGCCGGCGTAGTTGTCGTGCTGGCTCTTCTCATTGTCCCCGGCCTCGATGAAATCCGCTGGCGTGGCTTCGTCCAGGTACAGGTTGGCCATGCCGGCCAGGCCTTGCCAGCGCCCCTTGGCGACGTCCTGTTGCGCATCGGCATGGGCCCAGGAACTGCTGAGGCTGAGAACGCTGAACAGCGAGAGAAATGACAGGGGCAGGCGTACTGCGGCCGGCAACGACATGACTGAGAGTCCTTTTTCAGTGAAGGAGGTCCCGGGCCGTTGCCCGAAACGGCGCGCAGCTTAGCATGGCGGATTGCCCGGATGGACGACCCGCGCTGTGGCCGGAGTCAGCGCCGAAGCGGTAGGTCAATCGCTCTGGTCGGCGGTGGAAATCACTTCATCGATCTTCCAGCAGCCCTTGTCCTTGATCATCCGCACATCGACGATCTGGGTGGTGTCCGGGGTGTTGCCCAACGTCACTTGCTCCTTGGCGCTGGAGCCCTGGACTTGTGGTTCGCTGACCTTGATCTGGGTCAGCCACTCATCCATGTAGTCCTGGGCCTTGAGGAAGTAGTCCTCTTCCAGGCCGTCGGGGCTGGCCATCTGTTTCTTGATCTTGGTGATCAGCGAGTCGGAGACGTACTTCTTCATTTCCGCCACGTTGTCGGTCAACGGATCCTTGTCTTCGCTGAAGGTTTGCAGGTACCAGCTATAAAACGCCTGGGTTGCGGGCTTTGGCGAACTGGCGCAGTCGGCCAGGGCGACCGACTGATGCATCGCGACCGCTGCCAGAAGCGAGCAGAACAGCATTCTCATGGAGGACCCCTTACGGATGGCGATAGATTTTGTAGGCAGGTTTCTGCACCCGGTAGGAATGCCCCGGGTAGAAACCGTGCAGTTGCTTGAAGTCTGACACCCAGAGTGTGCCGTTGAACATCGCCATGTGACCGTGGGGGTGCCCGGGAATGGGCTGGATGATCACCACATCGCCCGCTGCGGGCGTCTGGCCGGCCGGCTGTTCGATGAAACCGGCAGAAGTCAATGATGAGCCGAAGTCCTTGGCCGAGTGCTTCCTGTGCAGAATCACCCCACCGCCACCGGCTTCGATCGCCTGGCGAGTATAGGCCGCACAGCGCCCCGTACTACCGGCGTGAGCGTGAGCGTTCAAGTGACTGATAGCGGCTTCTTTATTCCACATTCCTTGTCATCCGAGAGTCCTGGAGAGCGGCGAGTTTATTCTTGCCCAAGGGCGCCGGAAATACTGGCTAAGTGCCTTATTTGCCGCCTTTGGGGGGCGTATCACAGTTATCCCGCTGATTGGCAAAACCACGCAGGAGCCAGGCGGCCTGGCCGTTCAGTCCGGCTGCAACTCCAGGGCGCTGCGCGATACCGTGTGCACTCGGTTGCGCCCCTGGTGCTTGGCGCCATACAGGGCTTCGTCGGCCAGGGACAACAGGCGCGGCAGGTCGTAGCCCCGGGTTTCACTGCTGACCACACCGATGCTGACGCTGAGCAGCCCGGGTTCCAGCAGAGGCAAGCGGGCAAAAGCCTGGCGAACCCGCTCGGCTACCGTTACTGCGGCCTGCTCATCGGTCGCGGCCAGGAGGCAGGCGAACTCTTCACCGCCAATGCGGGCAAATACGTCTTTTGTACCCAGGGTTTCTGCAAGCACCTGGCTGAATGCGACCAGCACCTGGTCGCCGGTCTGATGACCGTAGGCGTCGTCCAGGCGCTTGAAATGGTCCAGGTCGCACAGCAGCAAGGCCATTGGTGAGCACCGGCGCTGGCATTCGATCAGCATCCGCTCGCCATTGACCATGAACGCCCGGCGGTTGCCGATACCGGTCAGGGCGTCGCAGAAGGCCGCCGCCTTGAAGCGCAGTTCGACTCGTTCCTTGACCATGCACAGGGTCACGTAGGCAATGCCGATCACATACAGCATCGATTCGAACAGCATGAAGGAGAAGAGTGGCACCCCGGCACCGTAGCCTTTGAGCGCCTGATCCATGGCCACGCCCTGGTCAACAACGGCGCGCACAATGTAGTACATGGTGTGCAGCAGGGTCAGGACCACCGCCGGCATATAGGCGACCTCCAACTGCTGGCGGCTGCGCCAGAACTCCAGCAGGGTCAGCACGCCATAGGCCGCCGCCAGTAGCGAATACACCGAGACCCGAACCGGCATTGACTGGTAGAACGCCGGCACCACACACAGGATCAGCCAGATGCCGGCCCCAGCCAGCAGGCCCGGGACATGGGGGCGACGCCCGGCGAAGACCCGCATCTCTGTCCAGTTGAGGCCGGCACTCAGCAGCAGTACCACGTTGCCGAGGATTTTTGGCACGAAGTCCATGCCCTTGTCGCGCAGGCTGACCAGCACCACGCCCACCGCCGCCAGCAGCATCATGCCGCCGAGGTAGGCCAGTGGCCGCTCACGGGTTTCCCGTAGCCAGGCGGGAAGGTCAGCAGGCTCATCAGAAAGAAAATGAACACCGAGACTACGAGCAGGGTGGGGATGTGCAGGGCCATGTCCTGGGGGCTTGTGAGCGTATCAAGGACAAGGCGTTAATGCCTATTGTCGGAAAGTGTGCAAATTGCCAGTAAAGGATGGGATTGTAGCGAGTACTTTTGCGTCGTGGTTGAAGTTTGTACAAGGAGCGTATTGTAATTGAGTTGGTTAATGATTGATCCTGAGTTCGTATTATTCTGCGAGCCATTCATGACAGGCTCTCGAAGCTGGAATGGGCAGGAGCCACGCTCCGGGCGATCCTCCGGCATGAAAAAAAGCGTAGGGGCGCGGGGCTGTGCTCATTTTGTTGCAGTATGCGATTGCACGGCCCTAGGTTTCGCAAGTTGCGCCTTTAAGGGCGATGGATGCTATGGGCTTCCTGATCTTCGCATCGGGTCGTCAATGCTGTTCGAGCAAGGTGCTTTGATCTGGTGGTGGGTAATTGCCATCATCGAAAGTTTGCTTGTGAGTTGTGGTTTTCGTTTCCTCTTGTCAATTGGGTATAGTCATCCAGGCTGCTCGATGCAGCTACAAAGAGCTAGGGTTGTGGCTGCATCGAAACCAAGGCGAGAATTTTATAGAGCTAAGCGCTTCGATGGGTTTTTCACTTTATAAAGAGGCTTGTTCATTTTGCCAATCGTCGAAAGGATGCCGATATTTTGGTGACGTCATGGAGGGAGTTCTGATGTGTTGGTGGTTCGTAATCGTTCCTCTTGGCAGGTGAAGCATGGATATTCGATGGCAAAGCGAGCGTCTCAAGAGGGTGGTTTACGCTTACCGTATCAGTGGGCGCGAAGCCACTCATAAATGTATGGCTATTTCAGGTCGGCGTAGGAACTCTTGTTTTCTAGGGAGCTCTAAGCACAGCCCATTCGCTAGTCATTGTCGGGCATGAGCTGTAAAATTGGGTTCCTTTGGAATTTCAAAGCTACGGTGGTAGGCGCTTGTTTGTTAGAAAGTTCGTTAACTTGGTTTTGGCACCATGGACGGTGTTCTGTGAGTTGTGATTTTATTTTCGCAGTCAAGGCGGGTAAATGCCTAAATTAAATCTGACAAGTATAGATGTTCTATTAAGCGATGATTCCGACAGGCGCCAACTGGCCTGCAAATCAAATCATTCAACTGTATCCTCCCTCCCTGCGATGGATTCTAGGGAGAGCATAACTAGTACTTCTCCGGAAGTAGCAATTTTGTTGTGCACCTATCACGGTCAGCGCTATCTGCCTGAGCAACTAGCATCTTTTGAAGTCCAGTCTCATTCGAATTGGAAGGTATGGGCTTCTGACGATGGCTCTGAAGATGGTACTCACGCTATCCTTGATGCCTATAGTCGAAAATGGCCGGAGGGGCGCTTATCGATCTGCTCCGGGCCATCAGAAGGGTTTGCGGCAAACTTCATTTCGTTGACGTGCAAAGACAGCATCCAGGCGGATTTTTATGCCTATTCCGATCAGGACGATATTTGGAATGTGAATAAGCTTGCTAGAGCTGTGCAATGGCTTGAGACTGTGCCCGTAAATATACCGGCGTTATACTGCTCTCGTACGCGGCTAGTTGATTCAGATGATAATGAGATTGGTATATCTCCACTTTTTGTAAGACCACCAAGTTTTGCTAATGCCTTGATGCAAAATATTGGTGGTGGTAACACCATGGTATTTAATAATGCTGCTCGTGAGCTTTTTTGCGAGGCCGGAGAGAATACCTTGGTCGTAGCTCACGATTGGTGGGCATATATAGCAGTTACTGGGTGTGGTGGTCAGGTTTTCTATGATCGGGAGCCAACGCTGCGTTACCGTCAGCATAACGGCAATCTGATTGGCACCAACTCTAACTGGAGTGCTCGCTTCAAGCGTATTCATATGCTTTTTCAGGGGGAGTTTAGGCGCTGGAGCGATATCAATATCGCCGCATTGGGGGCTCTTGAGCACAAGCTCACACCAGAAAATAGGGAAATTCTTCAGCGCTTTGCCAGTGGGCGGAAGATGAGCTTGATCCCGCGTCTGATTCAATTTAAACGGGCTGGAATTTATCGCCAGACCTTATTCAGTAATTTTGGATTGGTCGTGGCTGCAATATTCGGAAAAGTTTAACTTATGGAGATTATGGCTACCAAGGATGTGTGCTTCATTTATGGCAGTTTCGAGCGTGAGTGGTTGGCTCGTCTGGGGGGAGCTATCAGTTGTCCAGAGTTTTTTTATAATAATTACCAAGAGGGCTCCGGCGGTCTACAAAGTAATATTTGGGGTTTTTATGTCTCAAGTAACATCGAGGCTGGTGGGCAAAATAGATATGGCTTTAGAAACAAGTCTTATGTCGATAGCCCTGATTCTGAGTGTTTAAGCCAGATGAATGCGTCGTTTTTTAAAAGGCTTCACAATCGTCGAAAGGATGATTTTTTTTCGGCGTCCAGTTCTTTTCTTGAGACTAGTCAACTTTCTCTGAAACTGAAGAATGGCCTTGCTTTGAAGCCATTTATGCAGGCGGAGAGGCTTTTAGTTCGTAAAATTATCGGTGGAGAGTGCAGTTACCTATTTGAGAGAAGTCGTCAGGCTTCGTCTAACAAGGTTGCTAATAAAACTCTTCGGGGTAATCACTATTTTAGTGAAAAAAATTCTCGGCGTGTTGCTAGGGGGCAGTCCAGCAGTCCCGGTGTGAATCCATGAGCATTGTGCAGGACGAGTTTTTAGGTCTATTGATGGGGGGGCATAAAAAATTTACATCCATCAGTCAGCGGAAAAAGGAAGTGCTTTCGGTTGAGAACTGGCCTGGACGCTGTATCACGAAGAGTTTTACTCGCGGCCTATTGTCTGAGTACGAGATGGGCATGCTTCTCCGTGAAGTTGCGAATGGCGACACCTCAACCTTTGGGCGCTGCTTTGACTGGGTGATGGGGGGGCCTCCGCAGCCCTCGGCTAGAGCTCAAATCGAATTTCTCCTAGCACAAGCAAGGATGTTCACCTGATGCGACACTTTTCTGCCAGTCCAATAGCAATGGTAGCCAGTTTGTGGCGCCATCGAGAGCTGATCAAGGCTTCCGTCAAGCGTGATGTGTTGGGGCGCTACCGTGGTTCGGCGATGGGGCTGCTATGGTCGTTCTTTAACCCGGTTTTCATGCTGGCCATCTATACTTTTGTGTTCAGTGAGGTATTCAACGCACGTTGGAGTGCGGGAAGTGGGTCCAAGGTCGAATTTGCCCTGGTCCTGTTTGCAGGGTTGATTGTCTTTAACTTGTTTGCAGAATGTATTAATCGTGCGCCAGGGCTCATTCTGTCCAATGTCAACTACGTCAAAAAGGTAGTATTTCCGCTGGAAATCCTGCCTTTTGTTGGGCTGCTTTCCTCTCTGTTTCATGGGGCCATTAGTTTGGGCGTTTGGTTGCTGGTTTATATGCTTTTATTCGGCATGCCTCATGCCTCGGCACTGTATTTGCCGCTGGTCGTGCTGCCCTTCATTTTTTTTATTATGGGATTAAGTTGGGCTCTGGCTTCGTTAGGAGTGTATCTGCGAGATGTTTCGCAGTTTGTAGGTCTAATAACGACAGTGCTTATGTTTCTTAGCCCTATCTTTTACCCTGCTACTGCGCTGCCCGAAGCTTACCGTCATTTCTTATACCTGAATCCACTGACGCCTGTAATCGAATTAATTCGGGCTATATTGTATTTTGGTAATCCGCCTGACTTTTCCATGCTTGCAATATATTGGGTAGTGACCTCTATTATTGCATGGTTAGGTTTTGCTTGGTTCCAGAAGACGCGTAAGGGGTTTGCGGATGTCCTCTGAAATAGTTATCAGGGTTGATAGCCTCAGTAAGTGTTATCAGATCTACGATCAGCCGCGTGAGCGGCTCAAGCAGTTTTTACTGCCCCGCCTGTTTAAGGCTGTGGGTATGCAGCCTAGACAATACTATCGTGAATTTTGGGCCCTGAAGGGGCTGAGTTTTCAAATAAAGAAGGGTGAGACGGTTGGTATAGTTGGGCGCAACGGTAGCGGTAAGTCCACCTTGCTACAGATGATCTGTGGCACGCTGAATCCTACCGGTGGCAGCATCGAAACTTGTGGCCGTATTGCCGCCTTACTGGAATTAGGGTCGGGTTTTAATCCAGAGTTTACCGGGCGAGAGAATGTCTACTTAAATGCTGCGGTGCTTGGCCTTAGTAAAGAGGAGACCGATAGACGTTTTGACGATATTGCTGCCTTTGCTGAGATTGGCACGTTTATAGATCAGCCAGTAAGAAGCTATTCGAGCGGGATGGTCGTGCGATTGGCATTCGCAGTAGCCATTAATGTTGAGCCGGACATTCTAGTGGTGGATGAGGCGCTGTCTGTTGGTGATGAGTTATTCCAGCGTAAGTGTTTCTCAAAGATAGAAACTATACGACAGTCTGGTACAACAATTCTCTTCGTTTCGCATTCGGGGTCAACGGTAGTGGACTTGTGCGATCGGGCGATTTTGTTGGACTCTGGAGAGTTGCTTACTGTCGGTGAGCCTAGGCGTGTTGTTGGAGGCTATCAGAAACTACTCTACGCGCCGATAAGTACACGACAGGACATTCGTGATGCCATGCGTACTAGCGCGGAGCCGGAAAATGGTGCACTAGCTGTTGAAGCTAACGCTGTTGTTTATGAGAGCTTCGAAGCAGACCAAGAGATTTTCGATCCGGATTTCCTACCGCAGAGTACCGTTGTGTTTGAGTCTAGGGGGGCCTTGATCGGGGAAGCTCGGATCTGTACGACTGAAGGTGTTCAGGTGAATGGCTTGGTTCGGAGCCGGAAGTACTTCTTTCGTTATGACGTGAGTTTCAACCGCACCGTTACTAATGTCCGGTTTGCGATGCTGATCAAGGCGTCTACCGGAATGCCACTTGGCGGAGGTTTGTCGGCCCCCACGCTTACCGATGCAATTCTCGTGGTCGAATCGGGTACTCGGTTCTCAGTTGAATACTCATTTACATGCCACTTGAACCCTGGAGTGTTTTTTTTGAACGCCGGTGTGTTCGGATGTGATGAGACTGGTGAGGAAGTGGTGTTGCATCGAAAGGCCGATGTGCTTGCCTTTCGGGTACTACCAGTGTCCGGTAATCGAGCAACGGAGTTGGTCGACTTCGGCTTTGAGTGTGCGGTGGAAATGAATGCCTAAGTTATTTGATGGTTTGCTGGTTTCATGCCCGAATGACGGGGGGCTGTTCCTTATTCATGAGGGGAGGGCGAGCCGTCTTGATTCCTCGTCTTGCACTGGGCTTGATGCAAACGGGAGCTCTGTGCTACTCGGACTGCAGCCTCGAACGTTGTCGCTGACAGGGGCTCGGAATTGGTCATTGGGTGATGACGAGACGTTGTTCGATGATGTTCACGACGTCATGTTCGATGGTGATGGGTGTTATGTCGTTGGCACCACGGGCAACGAGGTGGTTCGTTTCGACGGGATGGGTAATGAAACGGGGCGTTGGGCGTTTTCGAGTCAACGGGATTCTTGGCATCTAAACTGCCTGGCCCGCTGGAATGACTCAGTGGTCTTTTCTGCCTTTGGCACGTTTGACGTGACGCGAGGTTATAAAGGCGCCACACATGGTGCCGGATTTGTTCAGGATCTGTTCACCGGGCAGAGATATGTAGAGGGTCTGTCGCAGCCTCACAGTCTTGTACGTCATGGTGAAAATCTGCTGGTGGCAAACTCCGAGTGCAAAGAAATTCGCGAGTACTCCTTGGATGGGAGCCTGTTACGAGTAGCCGTGCTGGACGGGTATACGCGGGGTATCTGTATAGTCGGGGATCTGCTCTATGTCGGTTTGAGTTGTTCCCGCAACATTGAAGATGACAGTGTTCCATTCGCCACTGTGCTTGCGCTGGACCTGGAGACTTGGGTTGAGAGAGGGCGCTTACATTTGAATGCCCGTGAAATCTACTCGATTATCTCGATTATCGACACCAATGTGTTGTTAAGAACGCTGAGCACATTGAGCGAGAGTGCAGTCGACCGACTGACGTCGTCGTTGCAGGACTGCAAAGGTTTGGCGGTCAGGTTGCAGCAGCGTGTCGCAGATTGTGATGCTCAATTACAGGATAAGGACAGGATCTGGGCACAACGGGTCGATCAGGTGGCTGCGGATCATGTCATGGAAATTCAGCGAGTGGCATGTGAGCGCGATCAAATGTTAGCAGATAAGGATAAGGCCTGGTCGGATCGGGTCGCGCAGGTAGCGGCTGATCATATTGCTGAGATTCAGCGAGTTGCGCGAGAGCGCGATCAGATGTTGATAGACAAGGATAAGGTGTGGTCGAAGCAAGTTACACAGGTGGCGGCCACCCATGTTGCCGAGATTCAGCGAATTGCGCAGGAACGCGATCAGATGTTGACGGATCAGGATTCTGCCTGGCGAGTTAGAGTTGAGCAGGTCATGTCTGAGTCTCAATTGGAAGTAGAACGTATTGATCATGAGCGACGGGCTTATTCCGTCAGTGTCGAGGCTCGACAGAAAGAAATACTGAGCCAATTAGTGCCTAGAGTTAGTGTGGTTACAGTCAATTACAACGGAAAAGAGTTTCTCCAGGAACTGATAGAAAGTCTCCAGCGCCAGACTCTCCCGCCTGCAGAAATCATAGTAGTTGATAACGCCTCTGATGATGGTTCTGTAAATTTTCTTCGCGAGACGCACCCGCAAGTAAAAATTTTGCGCAGTGAGGTGAACCTTGGATTTGCAGGCGGTAATAACTTAGGAGTAGACGCTGCGACTTCTCCTTTGGTGGCATTAATCAATAACGATACGGTCGTCGCTGATTCGTGGCTCGAAGGCCTCGTGGCCACCTGGGCTCAGAAAACTGCGGCTGGGGAGCGGGTCGGTGCTGTTTCTCCGAAGATTGTTTATTTCAAGCGATTCTTGAAAGTTAAATTGTGTGCTCCGGTCTATTCGCCTGGCGCCGGCGATGGGCGCATGCTTGGAGTGGCGGTTGATTTGTCTGAAACCTCATTTGTGGGCACTAACTACGTTAAGCCCATCATCTGCCAGGGTTTTTATCATGAGGAGCGCTGGCCTGAGAACCGCATTGTGCGTTGGACTGGCGAGACTGCCGAGTTGATGCTGCCTATCGCTGAAGCGCAATTGGGTGGTTTATTGAAGCTCCGTATTGTGGCTGCAGCTGCGGGTCGGCCCGATGGCGTGTGTCTTGAGGTAGCCTGCGAAGGGCAGTCGCTCGGCACTTGTAACGTACAGGAAGGTTTTGCAGAGTTTGAGTTTGATATTCCATGCGATTTATCGAATAACGCAAAGTGGGTTGTTAATAATGCTGGTAGTTCCCTCGATGGGTTGGGGAATGCGGCGGATATCGGGATCAATCAGCCCGATGTAGGGCAGTTTGATCAGCCTAGGGAGCTAGATGCTTTTTGTGGTTGTAGTGTACTGATGCCGCGTAAGCTTTTTATCGATCATGGAGGGTTCGATGAGCGCTTCTTCATGTATTACGAAGATGCTGATCTTTCATGGAGGCTTCGTAAGGCAGGATGGAAGCTTTTTTTTGAACCTCGTTCTGTGGTTCGTCACATTCATGCTGGAAGTAGCGGCGAATGGTCGCCGGGCTTTCGTTACCATGTGACGCGTAACTACCGGCTTAATGGATTCAAAAATGCGGGGGCAGCGCAGATAGTTTTGTTAATTGCTCTGTTTTCTCGTTCCCTTGTACGGGCCGCTCGAGGTAATAGGCGCCTTGGTTTATTGTCGTGGCGTAGAATGCTGCTGAATGATATGGCTCCTGTGCAAATCGAATTCAAGGCACTTATGAATGCGGCGTCGATGCTCCCCTCCATTTTAGGGAAGCGTCTACGTGTACTTTTGCGAAAGGATCGCTGAATGAAAATCGGTATCTACAATCGATATTGGAATACTTGTGGTGGTGGCGAGAACTACACTGGCTCTGTAGCGGAGATATTGTCACGGGACCATGAGGTAGAGCTAATATCGATTGAGCCAGTGGATTGGAGCCGTCTGCAGTCGAGGCTGCATCTGGATTTATCTAGATGCACTATGCGGGAGTGGCCAAACGAGTCTTGTGATCGGTTATCAGTGTTGTCTTCGCATTACGATCTATTCGTTAACAGCACTTACTCTTCGTCCATGATGCCTCGATCCAAGAAGTCGGCGTTGATCTGCTATTTTCCGCACCGTATTGACGCTTTATCTTCTATGCGAGGGCGAGCCAAACAGTGGGTTCGGGAGCTAGTGTCAGGAAAAAGACGAAGTTTGTTCCGAATCAAGCGTCTGCGTGGCGAAACTGTTGTACCAATGACAGGAGTCTACGCGACTGAGCCAGATGGGCGTGTTTGGATTGGCTCTGAAGCTGTTTTATTGGTCTCCGGTGGTCCTTCTTTCAAAATTCCTCTTTGGCCTGAAGCCTACCATGGCATTGAGACTATTCGAGTGAATGGTGAAGAACTTCCTTGGCGGATCGAAGGAAATATCTTGCATGTGGATTGTAAGAGTCTGGAAAAACTCGACAATAGTCTGCTTTCCTTTTCTTGTAAGCCGATGGTGATGAGCGAATTAGGGCTTTCATCTGACTCAAGGCAACTGGGCGCTTGCATAGATACCCGGTATCTCACTTGGGATGGTGAAGTTGCCCACAAGGTGCACAGTCCACGTAAGTCTCTGCAAGCCTATGACAGGGTCATCTCAATATCTCATTTCACCTCTGAGTGGATTGATCAACGTTGGCAATTGTCCTCTACCGAATTGCAGCCACCAATCGATACAAATCTCTTCGATCTGGATTCTTCGACACCCAAAGAAAAAATCATCCTGACCGTCGGGCGTTTTTTTGCTGGAGGGCACAACAAGAAGCACCATGAGATTGCGAGTGCGTTCATCCGTATGCGCGAGGAGAAGGTCATACCTGATGGCTGGCGTCTAGTGTTCGTGGGCTCTCGGCATCGTGAGCACCAGATGCACCTAGACTACTTCGATCGGCTTACTGAGCTTTGCACGGGGCATCCGATAGACATCCTTCCCGACTTGCCCTTTTCCGATTTGCTCACCTACTATCGCAAGGCCTCAATATACTGGCATGGAGCTGGTTGGGGGGAGCGTGTAGAGCAGTTTCCCGAGCGATTTGAACACTTTGGAATGACCACCTGTGAGGCTATGGCTTGCGCCTGTGTTCCTGTAGTTTTTGATGCGGCGGGCCAGCAGGAGATTGTTGCAAGCAAGGATCTTGGATTCCGGTATTCGAATTATGAAATGCTTGCAGAGCAGATGGGAGGCTTGATGAGAGCCTCACCGGAAACTCTGGAGGCAATAGGTAAAAGAGCGCAAGTTTCTATTGAGCGTTTTGCTCGTTCTAATTTTCACGAGCGAGTCCGTAAGGCATTTTTGGGGCTTGCTTATTAGGCTTCTGTAATATTGTATTGATTTTTCGAAGCTCAGAATTGATGGTTTTTGCTCGTTTTTACAGAGGTTTGCAAAAACCGAATATTTAATATTTTTGTAAAGTGGTGGTTTATGAAACGCGCAGTTATCACTGGTATTACTGGCCAGGATGGTGCCTATCTTGCAAAGCTTCTTCTTGAGAAGAACTACACCGTATATGGAACTTTTCGTCGGTCGAGTTCTGTGAATTTTTGGAGAATCGAAGAGCTAGGAGTTGCTGGGCATCCTTCTTTGCACTTGGTTGAATATGACCTGACCGACCTTTCGGCGAGTATCCGCTTAATGCAAGTGACTCAGGCCGACGAGGTTTATAACCTAGCCGCTCAAAGTTTCGTCGGTGTCTCCTTTGATCAGCCTATCACCACGGCTGAAATTACGGGGCTTGGCGCGGTGAATCTCCTTGAAGCGATTCGCATCGTGAATCCGAAAGCTCGTTTTTATCAGGCCTCAACGTCTGAAATGTTCGGTAAGGTCCAGGCGATCCCGCAGAAAGAAGACACGCCGTTCTACCCGCGCAGCCCCTACGGTGTGGCCAAGTTATATGCCCACTGGATGACGATAAATTACCGCGAAAGCTACGACATTTTTGGTTGTAGTGGCATTCTGTTCAATCACGAGTCCCCTTTGCGTGGGCGTGAGTTTGTCACTCGAAAAATTACCGACACGGTGGCGAAGATCAGACTTGGCAAGGCGGAAGTTCTAGAGCTGGGCAATATGGATGCGCGTCGAGATTGGGGGTTTGCGGAAGAGTACGTGGAGGGAATGTGGCGAATGCTGCAGGCGGAGCGCCCGGACAGCTATGTGTTGGCCACGAACCGTACCGAAAGTGTGCGTACATTTGTTAGCTTGGCTTTCAAGGCCGCCGGTATCGATATCGACTTCCGCTATCAGGCTGAAAATGAGATTGGAGTCGACGCGGTAACGGGTAAGACTCTCGTACGTGTCAATCCGAAGTTCTACCGTCCGGCGGAAGTGGAACTGCTGATTGGTGATCCGCAGAAGGCTAAGGATGAATTGGGCTGGGCTCCGGTGACCTCGGTAGAGCAGCTGTGCGCCATGATGGTTGAAGCGGATCTGAGGAGAAATGCTGATGGATTCTCCTTCTGATAAACCACGGGCGCTGATCACCGGTTTGGAAGGGTTCACTGGCCGTTATGTGGCTGACGAACTGCGTCGTTCCGGATATGAGATATTTGGCACTCGTCATAGTGGCGCGGATGAGAGGGAGGCTGGTTGCTTTCGGGTCGATATTTGCGATCTCGCTGCATTGCGGCGGGTGGTCGAGGAAGTCGAGCCCGAGGTAGTTGTCCACTTGGCAGCCATCTCTTTCGTTGCCCACGGCGAAGCCGATGCCATTTATCGCGCCAATGTGGTGGGAACGCGGAATCTGCTCGAAGCACTGGCCGGGTTGAGCCGAACACCGCGCGCGGTGTTGCTGGCCAGTAGCGCCAATGTGTATGGCAACGCTCCAGTGGAGCTGATCGACGAGTCTGTCTCTCTCGCTCCGGCAAACGATTATGCAGTCAGCAAGCTGGCCATGGAGTACATGGCAAGATTGTGGATGCATCGTCTACCGATAGTCATCGCTCGGCCATTCAATTACACGGGGGTTGGGCAGGCGTCACATTTCCTTATTCCAAAAATCGTCTCTCATTTTCAGCGTCGAGCGTCAGTTATTGAATTGGGCAATCTGGATGTAGAGCGTGACTTCTCGGATGTCCGGGTGGTGGCCCAAGCCTATGTCCGGTTGCTGGAAGTCGTTCCCGCCGGGCAGGTGGTCAATGTGGGGTCAGGCCAGGTGGTGTCTTTGAGAGAAGTCCTGGCCATGATGAGCGGTATCTCCGGGCATGAAATCGAAGTCCGTGTGAATCCGGAATTTGTCCGTGCCAATGAGGTCAAGCGATTGCAGGGCGATGTAAGCAGGTTGAAGGAACTGATCGGTGGTTACCAGCCGATACCGTTGATGGAGACCTTGGAGTGGATGTTTCGTAATGGCCCTGAATGCATAGGAAGTGTAGGTACGTGAGCTCGGTCCGGAATTCGTTGAATCTCAGGTCTCCTTGGTTTGCTCGGGGTGGCTTTTCTTTAGGCCTGCAGCTTACTCTGGCCTGTCTCATGTGTGGTGCGCTGGCCTTGTTTCTCACTGGCAGGCCGGCAACCGCACTATTTGCACTGTGGCATTCGCCCTATGAAATTCATAACGTCGCAGTCTGTGGTGCAGTGATTGCATTGGTGGCACTTGTTGCAACCCTCCGACCCCATCCTGCCAATGCTGTGGCGGCAGTACTTGCTGCTTTGGCCCTGATGGCTGGGCCGACGGCCACTCTGTGGGGATTGGCTGCAAGCTTTGTCGCTGCAGCGCTGGGATACCAACTGATAGGACGGGAAGCTCGCTCTCAGCTCGCTCGCTCGGACGTGGCTCGAATAGCACTGGCATTCTGGGTAGGCAAGGCGATATTCATACTGATCCTGTCGGTTCTCAGTTTTTTTCCTATTAATACCCGCTTCATGGAAGGCGTTCTCCTGGCGCTGCTGCTGCTGCTCGCGCCTGTCGGACGTGCCGAGGTGTTACGTGTATTACGGGATCTTCTAGTTTCGCGGCCTCGTTACCTGAGGGCGGTGAGCGGTTCGAAAGTTCCACGATTCTTCCTGCTTCTTTCAATCATGCTATTGATTGTTGCCTCGGTGCATCCCGGATTCGACGGGGACGCGGCGACAATGCATATGCGTATTGCGCTTGAAATGCAAACCAAGGGCACCTGGGCCTATGACGTCAGCGAATATGTATTCGCAGTCATGCCACTTGCCCCCCAATTCAATTTCAGTGCGATGTTCATCGCCGGCGGTGTTGAAGCAGTCAAGGTTGACCTCGTATTGCAGTTCCTGGCGTTGCTGGCCTTGGTCGCGACAGGAGGTGGTTTCCGCTTGCGCGCAACCGGGATCGCCATGGCAGCGGTATTCGCTTTTGTGCCGATGTTCGTACGAGAGGTTTCGGGGTTGTTCATCGAAGTGACCCTGTGCGGTTTCATCCTAGCCTCGGCAGTCCTGATGACATCTTCGCTACGTCATCGCTCCATCGAATTGGCTTTGCTGGCGGGGCTTTGTGCCGCGGGAGCAAGCGCCACCAAAACCTTCGGTTTGTTGCTGGCTCCTTTGGTCCTGCTAGTGCTGGTGGTCAATTGGCGCCAACTGGGCAACACCAGGGATAGGTTTCGGCTATCGGTGATCCTATTGGCGACGCTGGCATTGGCATTGTTTTTCTATGTGGTGGCGTGGCTGAAGACCGGAAACCCGCTGTTCCCTTTCTACAACGGGATCTTCAAGTCGCCGTATTGGGCTCCGACCAACTTTCTGGACCGCCGCTGGATTGATCATGTCGATTGGAACCTGCCTTGGAGAATGACCTTCGAGTCATCCCGTTACGAAGAGTCCAGCGACGGTTCCATGGGCCTCGTACTTCTGTTTTTGCTGGCCTGTACGAGCAGCCTTATAGCTCTGCGCCGACGCAATCTTGTTGCGCTGGTCCCTCTCGTTGTCGGAGTGATCTATCTGGCAGCTGTTGGCGCCCAGATACAGTATCTGCGTTACCTGTTGCCGGGGCTGTTGTTGCTGGCGACGGGCCTTGCCTATTACATGCATATTGTCATCCGGATGCCGCAGAGCGGCGTGTGGTCCGTGATCCTTGGCAGCTTGCTTGCTGCGAACCTGTTCGGAATGCCATCGGGCCGTTTCACCAACGGACTGATGCATATTCCTGCAGTGAACATGACGTCGCCTGGGCATTTTCGCGGCGTCCCGTCGACCAGTTATGCCGAGGAGACGCTCAGTGGCCATCGGTATATGGGAAATGTACTTGCGGCTTCGATGCGTGAGGCTCCTACCGTCCTGCTGTTGGGTTGCCCATATGGTGCATATTTCAATGGGCGGACCATTTACACCACATGGCACAACTACAGCTGGAGTAGTCGTGAGGCACAGTTACTCGATGTTGCGGAGTTCGAGCGCTATCTAGCGGCTAATAGAGTCACGCACATAGTGATAGATGGTGCGACCTCGCCTGCAGTGCGCGCGAGCCTCGTTCCTTACATCAAACAGCATTTCACTCCGATGGCTGAGTTATGGGGTGTCGAAATGTATGAAATCAAGAAGCAATGAGATTGGCATAGATATGCGCATAGGAAGTGCGTTTTAAAAAAGCTTTTGGTTGTTGGTTGATTTCATATCTATAAGCGGAAAAAATTATTGCCATGATTAATAATTTTCAATCAAAAGTTGCAGTGGTAATCCCTTGCTACAAAGTAAAGAGTCATATCCTGGGTGTGATTGAAGGCATTGGTCCGGAGGTGATGCGTATCTATGCAGTAGATGATTGCTGTCCTGATGGTTCTGGTGATTTCATCGAAGCCAATTGCAAGGATGAACGAGTGACCGTCATGCGTCACACCGAGAACCAGGGGGTTGGCGGGGCGGTTATGTCGGGTTATCGAGCTGCAATCGACGATGATATGGAGCTGATCGTAAAAGTCGATGGCGATGGCCAGATGGACCCAAGCTTGATCCCTGACTTCATCGCCCCGATCCTTGCCGGTGAGGCCGATTACACCAAGGGCAACCGTTTTTTTGACTTGGAAGAAATCCGCGCCATGCCTCGTATACGGCTGTTTGGCAATGCCGTATTGTCATTCATGACCAAACTGTCGTCGGGTTACTGGGATCTGTTCGATCCAACCAATGGCTATACCGCAATCCATGTGGCAGTTGCTCGGCATTTGCCATTCAAGAAGATAAGTCAGCGCTATTTCTTTGAGACGGACATTTTGTTCAGGCTCAATACAATCCGCGCGGTAGTGGTGGATGTGCCGATGAATGCCAAATATCTTGATGAAGTGAGCAACCTGAAAATATCCAAAATCGTTGGCGAGTTTCTTGTCAAGCATCTTCGGAACTTCGGCAAGCGTATCTTTTACAGTTACTATCTACGAGACATGTCGGTAGCTTCCATAGAACTGCCACTTGGTTTGCTGTTTCTTGGTTTCGGCCTTGTCTATGGCGGTTACAATTGGGCGAGTTCTGCACATGTAGGAGTACCTACTCCCGCCGGTACGGTAATGATGTCGGCGCTGCCCATCATTGCCGGCATTCAGTTCCTGCTTGGTTTTGTTGGCTACGATGTAGCTTCTGTTCCTATTCGGCCCCTCCACCGGAATATCCGGAAGCCGGGCGTCGGCAATGGTGGAGAACTCGCATGAGTTGGCTTGCTGAATTGTTGAAGGATCCAAGCGTCAAGAATATTGATGTGGATGGTGCCGATCGTTTGCTTGTGCATAGCCGCATGCTTGAGCAGAAACCCATGCTGAAAGAAGTTTTCACGAGCTTCCATCATATGTTTGAACGACTCGATAAGCAGTTCCTGTCGGGTACCGGCGAGCGTGTCGAACTCGGTGCCGGAGTCTTTCCGATTCGTCATTCCTATCCCGATGTACTGGCGACCGATATCGTTCCAGGGCCAGGACTGGACCGTGTGCTGGACGCGGAGAAAATGGATCTGCCGGATAACTCGGTGAGGGTGATCTTCGGCCAGAACTGCTTTCACCACTTTCCCCACCCCAGTCTCTTTTTTGAGGAGCTTGAGCGAGTCCTGGTGCCTGGCGGTGGAGTGATCTTCCTTGAGCCCTTCCACGGACCATTTGCGGCCTTCCTGTTCCGCCGGATGTTCCGTACTGAGGGGTACGACAAGGACTTTCCATCTTGGGAAACCCCGGCGTTGGGGCCAATGAACGGAGCAAACCAGGCTTTGAGCTATATCGTATTCGAGCGGGACCGTGCCGAGTTTGAGCAACGATTTCCACAGTTGGACATTGTTCATCAGGAAACTTGCAGTAACTACCTGATGTACCTGCTCTCGGGCGGGCTTAACTTCCGCCAGTTGTGGCCAAACTGGGCTAGCCCCTTGCTCTCGCTGTTTCAGTACCTGCTGTCGCCGTTGGATCGCTGGCTGGCTCTGCATCATGTAGTGGTCATACGGAAGAAAGACTGATGCAATTCGTGCGTTACCTGGTGATCCAGGTGCTGGCTTATGGCTTGGACATGGGTGGGTTTGTCCTGCTGTTCAGTCACTTTGGCGTTGACCCGTTGTTGGCCAACGTCATCTGCAAGTTATTGGCTGGGGTGTTTGCATTCATTGCTCACCGCAGCTTCACCTTCGGAGTGGTGGAAACTGCTGGGAGGCTGCAACAGGCCGTGCGCTATTTTGCGCTGCTGGCACTGAATATTCCGCTTTCGGCATTGGTGCTGAGTGGCATGCTATGGCTGATTCCCATGGCTATCGCAGCCAAGTTCGTTGCTGATGTCATCTGTGTCTTTCTGAACTATGGCTTGAGCAAGCGATATGTGTTCCAGGGTGAGTCGGCGTCGCAGACCAAGGTCGTCGATGACCGGAGTGAGCAATGAGGATCGCTATCACCGGGGCGACCGGTTATATCGGCCGGCGTCTGGTTCGTGCTGCGCGGCTTGCGGGTCATGAGATCTTGGCCCTGTCGCGGCGTCCAATGGCTGAGCCGGGTGTGACCTGGCAGGCTTTTGACCTTGCTGACAACCTGCCATTGTCGCTGCCTGAAGATATAGCCGTGGTCTTCCATTTGGCAGTTAAGACCCAGCACGATTTCGGCGAGAGCTCAGTTGAACAGGATGCCGCCCAGCGGCTCATCGAAGCGGCTGCCGTCGTGGGGGCAGGCGTTGTGTTTGTTTCCAGTCAGGCTGCCTGTGCCGATGCGCCTACTGCTTACGGTCGGATCAAGTGGCAGATCGAAGGCAAGACCCTTGCGGCAGGTGGCTGGGTAGTTCGTCCGGGGCAGGTCTATGGGGGGGCTGAGCTGGGACTGTTCGGCCTGTTGTGCACGCTGGTCAGGCGCCTGCCGGTGTTGCCGGCGTTCATCCCGACTCCATACGTGCAGCCGGTGCATGTGGATGATCTTGTCGATGTGCTGCTGGCCTGTCCTGCGCAGGCGCCATCGACGGTGCTGTGCATCGCTGCTACTGAGGGCGTCGGCTTCACGGCATTTCTGCAAGCCATAGCCCGAGGGCGGACCGCTCGTCGACCTGTCAGCATACCTGTACCCACCTTGCTGATTCGTATCTTGGTCAAGTTACTCGGAGCCAGGCTGAGTAGCAGGCTCGGTCTGGACCGCTTGCTCTCGCTGTTCGCGTTGAAGCTTATGGATACGGCTGCCGACCTGCAGCGAGTGTCGGTGGCGTTGCGTCCGCTTGGTGCAGGCATGACCCGGTCTGGTCGTGGGCGGCGCGAGTTGCTTGTCGAGGGGCGGGTATTCTTGACCTATGTGCTGCGGGTACGGCCTGCCGGTGCATTGGTTCGCCGCTATGCCAGGGCAATCGAAGCCTTGAAGTCGGGGCGTGCACTGCCTCTACCGGAACTGATGCAGCGCCTGCCCGCCTTGTTAGCCTTGCTTGACGGGGCGGGTGGTATCGATGATGCCTTTCGGCGCGAACTCGCCTGGCGCCTTGAGGCGGCCATGATGGTAGCTGAAGCGAGCCCGCAGGGTGCAGGTCGCTTTCTTGGCCTTGATAGGCCGGGAGGTTGGTGGCGGGGAGCGCTACGTATTTTTTGGGCGGTATCCGGTGAAACCATTCGCCGTATTGGGCAAGTTATCCTGCGGCCCTTTTTATCCCGGGTCGGGCGGCGAGGAGCATTTTAGATGACAGGAAAGTCTCAGCTCGATTTCGACGTTATCATCGTGGGAAGTGGTCCGGCCGGTGTCTCGGCAGCATTCCCCCTTATTGAGGCAGGATTGCGTGTAATGATGGTCGATGGTGGGAATACCCCCCGACAGGCTCCGCCTAGCGGACAATTCCTGGATCTGCGCCAGCATGACGCGAGCCAATCGAACTGGATGATCGGGCGGGATTTTCACGCCCTGCGCCAGTCGGACGCGGTCTCGCCGAAGTTGCGGGTACCGACCCATGCTGCTGTTTTCAACGGTTTCAAGCTGGCCAATCGCATCGATGCGGATGACTTCATCGCCGTGGGCTCACTCGCCCCAGGAGGGTTGTCCAATGCGTGGGGGTGTGGTGTGGCGTGCATGACGGATGATGAACTGGCCTCATATCCGGTTTTGCCTTCCGATATGCATGAATCTTACCGTGATGTGGTAAAGCGAATGGGGGTGAGCGGCGGTAGCGATGACGACCTGTCCGAATTCTTTGGTTTGGATGAATGGTCGGATGCGCCGGTTCCTATCGATTCTTTGCAGGCGAGTCTGCTCGCACGATATCCGGTACGCCGAGAGAAGCTGCTGCAGAGTGGTTTTCGCCTGGGCAGGACTCGGGTCGCGGTGCTGACAGAGCCAAGGGGCGAGCGTCGTGCATGCGATCGTTCCGGCAATTGTCTCTGGGGCTGTGGGCGTCGTGCGCTTTACTCGGCGACCGAGGATCTGCAGGCCTTGCGCAGTCGGCCGGGATTTCACTACAAATCTGGTTTTGTGGTGGAGCGAGTCACTCACAAAGAGGGGCGTGTGACCGTCGAGGGACGTGGTGAGGAGGGGGCTGGAGCGTTGCAGGCCCGGCGGGTCCTGTTGGCGGCCGGGACTCTGGCGTCAACCCGATTGGCATTGCAAGCCGTCGATCACCGGGCACCGGTGCCGATGCAGTCATGTCCGACTGCTGCGTTCATGCTGTGGTTGCCTCGGTATCTCGGGCGAACTCAGGAGGCTGCATTCGGCCTGGGGCAGTTGTCTTTCTCTCTTGGGTTGGGCCGTGATGTCCAGGCATTTGGTTCGTTGTTCAATTCAATGGGAATACCGGTTACCGAGTTTGCTCGCCATATGCCATTCGGCAAGCGCTATGGGGTAGATCTGCTGGCATCGCTTTTGCCTTCCTGCGTGATAGGCAACGTTTTCCTTCCAGGAGCGATGACGGACGCAAGCCTTTGTCTCGGTGCCGAAGATCGACTCGTTGTTCGAGGGACTTATCGGGAGGAGGTCGCTCCCCTGATGAAAGAGGCTCAGCGCCTGTTGTGTGCAAGCTTTCGACAACTGGGCGCAATATTGATCCCGACCAGCTTCAAAGTAGGCTTGCCGGGCGCTGATATTCATTACGCGGCATCCTTGCCTATGCACGCCAATCCGGTTGTTGGCCAGACCGATCGTTATGGGGAGCTGGCAGGCGTTTCTGGCATCCATGTGGTGGATGGAGCAAGTTTGTCCGCTCTGCCAGCCAAATCCCACACCCTGACGATCATGGCCAATGCTGATCGAATCGCAAAACACCTGGCCATAAGGCTGATGGCAGTTGAAAGCAGTGTCTAGAACCAAGGCTGTGCTGTTGCGGAGACCGCTGTCGCCCCATGCCTGCTGAGGTGGGGCGAGGCAGCCACTTGCGCTGTCACCCAGAGAGGGAACCAGGTCTAGGGATGCACTGCTGGTTTCATGAAGAGTCGATGGTTGGAGCGTTCTGGCTGCTGCAATGCGGACAGACAGTATGCACAGATGGTCAACGTACTTTACATAATGGATTTTTTTGTCAATGTCATCACTCGGATCAAGAAGCAGCACTTCTATTCAACCCGTCATTCTGTGTGGCGGTTCGGGCACACGCTTGTGGCCTTTGAGCCGACAGAGCTACCCCAAGCAGTTCATGCCTCTTCTGGGGGGGCGCAGCCTGCTGGCGCTTACCCTCGAACGGGTGAGCGGCCTCAGTTCGCATCCATGGTGTGTGGCATCGACCGAGCATCGCTTCCTGGTTATAGACGCTTTCGAACAATGCCAGCTTAATGGCCAGGTGCTGCTTGAGCCTAGCGCTCGCAACACTGCCGCCGCCATTGCCGTGGCCGCTCTGCATGCTGAGGACGACGCCTTGCTGCTGTTCTGTCCGGCCGACCACTACATCCCCGATGCCCCGGCGTTCGTCGAGCGCGTGCGCCAGGCCCAGGTGGCAGCGCTGGACGGTGCGTTGGTGACTTTTGGCGTGTTTCCCACCTACCCAAGCAGTGCTTATGGCTACATCGAGGCCAGCGCTCCTTGGCAGGATTCCGGTGCGCTGCACGTGCAGCGCTTCATTGAAAAACCTTCGGCTACTCAAGCCGCTGAGCTGTTGCTCAAGGGGAACATGTACTGGAATGCCGGGATTTTCCTTGGGTTGGCCCGGGAGTGGCGGCGAGCGCTTGAACTGCATGCTCCCGATATCCTTGCAGCTTGCAGGGACGCCCTCAGGGAGGCTGAGTCGCCGGTAATATCTCGCAGTGGCCAGACCACGGTGCAGTCGGTTGTCCTGCACGAGCCTTCTTTCGATGCCTGCCGTTCGCAGAGCATCGACTATGCCGTCATGGAACACCACCGTCCCATTTGTGCCGTGCCCTTCAATGGTGCCTGGAGCGATGTGGGCAGTTGGAATGCCGTGGCCGACCTGAGCAGTGCCGATGACAAGGGCAACAGCAGCCAGGGCGACGCCCACCTGTTTGACTGCCAGCGCACCTACGTGCATGCGGCTGGCCGGCGGCCGGTGGTGGCCCTGGGGCTCGAGGACGTTTGCATTGTCGACACCGATGATGCCGTACTAGTCATGCCCATGAGTCGTGCTGAAGACATCAAGTCAGTGGTTGGCCAACTGACGGATCGTTCGGTGGCCCAGGCGTTGTTGCATCGCCGAGTGGCCAGGCCATGGGGCTGGTACGACAGTCTCGACCAGGGGGAGCGGTTCCAGGTCAAACGTATCGGCGTGAAACCCGGCGCCAGCCTGAGCTTGCAATTGCACCACCATCGTGCCGAGCACTGGACTGTGGTCAAGGGAACCGCCGAGATCACCTGTGGCGATCGAGTGTTCCTGCTGAGTGAAAACCAGAGTACCTATATCCCTCTAGGGCAGCGTCATCGCCTGCACAACCCAGGCAAGGTGGAACTCGAGATCATCGAGGTTCAGTCGGGCAGCTACCTTGCCGAAGACGACATCGTGCGTCTCGAGGACAACTACGGGCGTACAGCGCCCCATTGCCCGGGACCGGCGGAGGCGGATTCAACCCTTATTGAGCAATAGTTCCAGCACTTGCTGGACCATCGTTCCTATCTCGACGTGCGACGTGTGCAGCTTGAGAGTGGGCTGTGCGGGCGTTTCATACGGGCTATTGATGCCTGTCATGTTCGGTAGCAGCCCATTCCGTGCTTTTTTGTACAGTCCCTTAGGATCTCGTTGTTCGCAAACTTCAAGTGGTGTATCGACAAATACCTCGATGAAGTTGTCCTCGCCGATCAGTTGTCGGGCCATCTCGCGCTCGGCCCTGAAAGGGCTTATGAAGGCTGTCATCACAATTAGGCCGGCATCCATCATCAGCCTGGCGACCTCGGCCACGCGGCGGATGTTTTCCACGCGATCAGCATCGGTAAAACCCAGGTCCTTGTTAAGACCCTGGCGAACGTTATCTCCGTCCAGTATGTAGGTACGTTTACCTTGGGCGTGGAGTTCTTTCTCCAGTGCATTGGCCACTGTTGATTTTCCAGAGCCCGAGAGTCCGGTAAACCAGATGACCTTGCCTTTGTGGCCGTTGAGTTGCTCCCGGTTCTCGCGAGTGATGCTCAATGCCTGGCGATGTACGTTCTGGGCTCTACGCAGGTCATGGCGAATCATCCCGACAGCCACTGTGGCATGGCTATAGGTATCAACCAGGATGAAACCACCCAGTGCCCGTGATTCGCTGTAGGGGGCGAATACCAGCGGCTTGTTCAGTGCCAGGTTGGCCACCGCGATGGTGTTTAACCTGAGTTGCCGGCATGCTTCATGGGCTTGGTTGTTTACATTCACTTGATATTTCAGTGTTGTGATGCTGGCAGTGGTCCATTGGGTGGCTAATTTCAGTTCATAGGTTCGACCGATGAGCCCGGCCTCATCAACCATCCAGATCAGAGTGGCTTCGAACTGGTCTGTCATCTGTAAGGGCTGATCCGCAAGGGCGATCACATCGCCGCGAGAGGCTTGCACTTCCTGCTTCAGAACCAGAGTCACCGCATCCCCGGCCTTGGCCTTCGATAGGTCGCCATCTGCTGTAATCAACCTCGCGACGTTAGCGGTTTGTCCGGACGCTGTAATACGAATCTTGTCACCTTGTGCGATCTCGCCTGATACAAGTGTGCCGCTGATTCCTGGGGAGCTGGCATCGGGATTTTGGATCCACTGAACCGGAAATATCACCTTATCGCTGCTGGCGTGCTGGACTTCGATGGATTCCAGGTACGCGATCAGAGTTGGGCCCGAGTACCAAGGAGTGCGGGCGGACCTGGTGGTGAGGTTGTCGCCCTTGAGTGCTGACACGGGAATGGCTGTGATGCTCTCAAATCCCAACGCCTGCGCTGTGCTCTGGAAGTCCGCCTGAATGGCGTTGAACGCGCCTCGATCATGATTCACCAGATCCATCTTGTTGATGGCCAGTACGATGTGCCGAACTCTCAGCACTGACAATAGATAGGCATGTCGGCGAGTTTGTGTGCTTACGCCTAGGCTGGCATCGATCACCAGTACGGCAATGTCGGCCGTAGAGGCTCCGCTCAGCATGTTGCGAGTGTATTGTTCGTGCCCGGGGGCGTCCGCCACGATGAATTTTCGACGTGGAGTAGCGAAGAAGCGGTAGGCCACGTCGATGGTCATGTCCTGTTTTTTTTCGTCGGCCAAACCGTCGAGTAGCAGGGCGTAGTCTAGGTTGTTGGCTTGGCCGCCATACTGCCTGGTGTCGTTTTGCAAGGTTCTGAGCTGGTCGTCGGTTACCTGTTGCAGCTCCCAAAGTAGGCGTCCGACCAGGGTGCTTTTGCCGTCATCCTCACTTCCGCACGTAATGAGGCGCAGTTGCTCCTGCTGCTGAGGAGGGGCGGATGCGTGCGACGACTTTGAGGAGGATCCGGTCATGTAGGGGCGAGGTGTTGTCTCTGGCATAGTCAGACGTGCTCGGCTTGAGGATAAGGCGTGGAGGTGGTTGCCAGTTCTCTGGCCAGCCGCTGTGCAAGTTGTTGCGTATGCATGCGAAGCTCTGGAATGGCGATGGCCTCCCAATGCAGGGCCTTGAGCATGGGCCCCACGTACCAAAGGCCCAGGGTAGCTTCGCCTTGAGGGTGGGTAGGTTGATACTGATCGTTGATTTGTATGCCCAGATTGCAGTCGTCAGGTACTAACAGGCCGTCCCGGGTCAGCTGTTGCAGCAAGGGGCTTGAGTGCGGGCCAATCGTCATTCGAGGGCCGGTGCAGTTGATGATGGCGGCAACATTCAGGGTGTGCCTCAGTTCCTGGCCGCGGGGCTTGAATCCAACTTCCAATTCTCCGCTGTTTGATTTGCGTATATCTGTCAGCCTTGCTGCCAGAAGCTTCACTTTATCTGCCTCCAGTAGGGACTGTAAGCGGTCCGCTGAAACGGGCGCGAGGCGGTGACGATGAACGTCCCAGAAGGCTAGGCCGTGGCGTAGAAAACGCCGGCGTTCGGCCAAAGGCATGGCTTGCCAAAGTTGCGGCATATGGGGGCGTAGCTGGTTGAGCGCATCACGCCAGTCACCGCCTGCCTGCTGTTGTTGTGCGGCCTCCTTGCGCAGGTGTTGCAGCAGCGCTCGCGTACGCAGCGGAGCCTCGCCGATGTAGGTAGGGTACTGGCTGTGCGGCGGTGGAGTAGGGTTGAGTCGATGAGTGTGGGGCAGTAGCCCGTGGCGAGAAATCATCCAAAGCTTGCGCGGTTGGGCTTGCTGGGTCAGATGGAAGAGTGCATCCACAGCAGTGTGGCCAGTACCCAGGATCAGAATGGGCGCATCCCCCGGTAGTTGATTCATGCGCTCGAAATCCCAGGGGGCTATCACCCGTTCGTATTCCGAGGGGCTCAGAGGCAATGGAAACCCCGGTACCTGATGTCCAGGGGCCAGAACCACATGTTGTGCCGCCAGGTAATGGCCGGAGGAGAGCTTGACAGTGAAGCCTGCTCGGTCTGGCAGAGCGCTCACCCCAAGGGCTTCATCTTGCATGATGTGAAGTCGACCTGGTCTTGTGATCATTGCTTGTTGCAGGCAGAGCTCCAGGTAGCGCCCGTAGAGGCGACGAGAAACGAAAGTGCCGACATTGATTGAAGGGTCGATACGCTGGCAGAACTCTACGAAGTGGGATGGTTCGTCGACAAACGCGCTCATGTTTCCGGCCGGAACATTCAGTAGCAGGTTGTCATCATTGCTGCGGTAGGCCAGGCCGCGTCCTGGTGTGGAGGCAGGGTCAAGAAGCGTAATGGATACATCTTGCTGGGCCGTGCAGCGCAGCAAGTGGACTGCTGTCAGTGTGCCGCTGAATCCGGCGCCCACGATCAGTATCGGAGTCGAGTTGCTGGTCATCAGAAGTATCCCTCTCGCTTTTTCCTTTCCATGGAGTTGGCGCTGTCGGTATCGATAATCCGGGCATGTCGTTCGGACCGGCGGTTGTTCATGAGCTCCTGCAGGACGGCTTCCGGTGTTTCGGCTTCGGACTCCAGCGCACCTGTGAGTGGGTAGCAGCCCAGGGTGCGAAAGCGCACCTTCTTGATCTGGATCTTTTCCTCTGGCATCAGGCGACAGCGTTCGTCATCCACCACCATGATCATCTCTGGACGCACGACCACAGGTCGCGGTTTGGCGAAGTACAAAGGAGCCACGGCAATGTTTTCCTGGTGGATGTACTGCCAGATATCCAGCTCAGTCCAATTGGACAATGGAAAGACCCTGATGCTCGCCCCGGCGCTTTTGCGGCTGTTATAGAGGTTCCACAGTTCCGGGCGCTGTGTCTTCGGGTCCCACTGGTGAGTGGCAGAGCGTAGCGAGAACACGCGCTCTTTGGCCCTGGACCTCTCTTCGTCGCGTCGGGCACCGCAAAGCACCACATCGAACTTGTAGTGGTCCAACGCTCGTGTAAGGCCGCCGGTCTTGGCCAGGTCGGTATACAGGATCGAGCCATGGTCGAATGGATTGATGTGTTTCTCTGTTACTTCTGGATTGGTATACACCAACAGCTCCATTGCGCTTTCCCGTGCGATGAGATCACGGAAAAGATAAATCTCCTGAAACTTCCAGCAGGTGTCGATGTGCAGTAGGGGAAGAGTAGGTCTCGATGGGTAGAACGCCTTGCGCAAAAGGTGCAGCATGACATCGCTATCTTTACCCGCGGAGTACAGCAGTACCGGGTTTCTGGCCTCGACCACGGCTTCGCGAATGATATGGATGCTCTCGGTTTCCAGGCGTTTCAACTGTGGGGCACAGGTCGTGTCCCTGGGGCGGGAACGGTCTGGCTTCAAGCCAGGGGATAGGACCGGTTGATAGGCGTGCTGGCAGATCTGAATGTCTGGGGTGCTGTTCATCGACCGTGTTGCACTGACGAGTTCGCCATGGGGGAAGAGGACGATGGGTTTGCCGATGTGGCGGTGCAGAGCGCCAAGAGCGTCTTTAAGCGCATCCTGAGCCGCGTTCTGCAGCGGAACCCAGAAGCGTGCGCCTCGTGCGTCGTTGGCATGCAGAATGGGCTGGCCACTGGGGCTCGGGCTGATCTGTGCAAACAGCACGCGATTGCGTCGTTTACGCGCCTGATCAATGGCCCAGTTCAGTACCAGTCGGTTCGTCGGGCGGCCGTGCTCGTCCCGCAGATCGTGTCCCGACAATTCCGCCGGTAGCAGATTCAAGGTATGCAGGCGTCGTTCCGCGGTGCGTTTGGTGTCCGCTTCGCCCTGCATCTTGAGGTGTGCGAAGGCCAGCTCGGTATCCCACACTTGCCCGCTATCGAGGCCTAGCAATGCAGGATTACTTTTTGCCGCAATTTGCGTCATTTTAAGTATTCATCTGCTTTTTTTCGTGAAAAACCAATTTACGCTTATTTTTTTTTCAGTAAAGCAGTATGCGTCAGGTCGGATTGCTGATCATGCGGGAGCTGAGCACTGTGCAGCGTACCTTTGGCAGCTTCTGATCTGAAAAGAAGGCGCAGGTTCATAGTGGTGTGCGCTTGGCGCTCGGCCATATAAGGCCAGGGCCAGTGCATTTATGTGGGGGTATTTGAATCGTGGGGGGAGGTTTTTCAGGCATTAAAAAGCCGGCTTGTGGCCGGCTTCTCGGGGACTGGCTTGGTTCATTTTTGGTAAACCGCACCAGCCTTCAAAACGTACACCCAGCTCTTGCGGCTGGCTGTGGGACTGGGCGAGAAAGTCATCCGCTTCGTCAGGCGCTCTGACCGCTTCAAGGGTCGATGCGCAAATGTGGGGCGCAGCATACGCATATTCGCCGGGAATTCCCAGTGCGAAGCGCGTTCCAGAGGCCTTGAAGCAGTAAAAAGTGCGAAGAATATGTTGCTGGATGCGTGGTCGGCCGAGGAAGCGGTTCACCGGCAAGCGGGCGCCAGCAGGCAATTGGTGCTGCGTGCAGGCATAAAAAAGCCCCGGATGACCGGGGCTCTTTCTTGAAGCTTGTTGCTCCAAGCGTGCAGTTGCTTCTTAGCCTTTGTAGGCAGCAACCGACTTCAGGATCTCGGCGCGGGCTGCATCGGCATTGCCCCAACCGTCGATCTTCACCCACTTGCCTTTTTCGAGGTCTTTGTAGTTCTCGAAGAAGTGCTTGATCTGTTCCAGCAGCAGGGCTGGCAGGTCGGTGTATTCCTTCACGTCGACATACAGCTGGGACAGCTTGTCGTGTGGTACCGCGATCACTTTGGCATCGCCGCCGCCGTCGTCGGTCATGTTCAGGATGCCTACTGGACGGGCACGGATCACCGAGCCTGGCGCTACTGGGTAAGGGGTCACGACCAGTACGTCGAGGGGGTCGCCGTCGTCAGCCAGGGTGTTGGGGATGAAGCCGTAGTTGGCCGGGTAGAACATCGGGGTGGCCATGAAGCGGTCAACGAACAGGCAGTCGCTGTCTTTGTCGATTTCGTATTTGATCGGCGCGTGGTTGGCCGGGATCTCGATCGCGACGTAGATGTCGTTCGGCAGGTCTTTGCC